>Ga0233443_1000414_pt1 | contig 47355 bp, 40 predicted proteins | sample SI_123_September_2_FD_182784 | JGI IMG/M metagenome (GOLD analysis project Ga0233443, IMG submission 182784) | Seawater microbial communities from Saanich Inlet, British Columbia, Canada - SI_123_September2016_200_MG | ecosystem: Environmental > Aquatic > Marine > Inlet | place: Canada: British...
AGACGGTTCGGTTGAATGGAACAAGCGATATTAACTAGAAACACCCCCACGGGCGTGGGGAAGACACCAATATTTAGTGTTAATTTATAGGTTGATCTCAAGATATAGTGGTTTCATCATTGATGATTTTCTCTATTACTAACTGTAACCCTGAAAATTCTACTAAATTACGTTTGGTATCGCCAATACCTAAAATTTCATAACCAGGCACCGACGCAATTTTTCTAAAGATCATTAAGCCACTTTCCTGAGGACAATATTGGAAAAGATAATCGATCACTTTTGCGGCTACCGAATCCTTTATCCCCGAAACAAAAATATTAGCTCTAGGCTCTATAAACCATAATTTCATTCTGCCACGAACTGCTGGCGGTAAATTATTTGCGATGACGACTAACATTATTTTTTACCTCCCAATATATCCTCTATATCATTACTTATATTCACAAGTAAATCCATTTCAATAACACGTTTACGAAAAACACTTGAGACTTTATGCCGATTATATTTACCAGACATTTCTAAAGTTAACGAAAAGGCTAAGTCGATGCACAGTGTTTCTTTGTATAAATCGGCTAAATCATAGACAAAAGGCAATGGACTACCTGAATGAATGAAACCAATATGTGGCGAATATCCTAAACTATGTACTGCGGAGCTTAAAATTCCATATAATGCCGCATTACTAGATGTAAGTACTTGATTAGTAATGTCTCCCATTTCAAATTTACCGGGTGTAAATGTCCTACCCTTCCAGCCAACATTATATTCTTTTGCTTTTTTTTCGTACATTTCTCGTACTCTAAAACCCTCCATTCCCATCATTTCGTTCAGCGTTTTATCTTTTAAATCTGCTGTAGGAAAGCGCCGTGCAAACATGCGCCTTGCAACTTCAACGGATTTTTTCTTATCGCTGGACAGCAATATTTGCTTTTTAATATTACGCGTATTTGAGGTAGGTGTCTGTCCTGCGGCATAAAAAAACAAACTATCTTCACCGACCCAACACAAACTGCAATTCGCCGCTGCCATAATTTTAACGGCTTCATGCGTAACGGTTGTTCCTGGTCCTAGAAGCAAACAATTCAGCGTGGCAACCGGCAAACGAACCACATTTCCGTCGCAGTCAATCCACTTGACTGAGCTATCATCAATTTCTAAACGTCCTCGCTCTAAGTAAATGAAAGGATATTTATCTTTTACTTGCGATAATGTATCCCGTGTTACTTTGATAATTAAACGGGTTATATCAGGTTCTTCACTCATAGTTATCCTTCATAAAGTATCCCCAATAAAATAAGGCTTGAGGAAGATAAGGAACGAGCATGAATTTACGTTTACATTTTTATCTGGGGGCACAAGTTATTTCGTGCACGTTCCTAAGTACATTTCATGGATATGAAAATGTCAGCCAGAAACAACCCCACGCTAGTGGGGAAAATCCTAATTATTTAAGAGCAATACATTTAAGCATTAATTACAGTTACACGTCGATCACGGTAAAGTTTATGACCACCAAAACAAATAGGTACATCAGTTATGCTAAAGATTTCGTCTCCTTCGTGTTCACCATCTAAAACTCGAAAATCTTCTAACAACTCCTTTTCAGTTGCAATTGTTTGAGCGGCTATTAGGGCTTGATCTTCGTTATCAAAAACATCACGATAAATAAAATCAGTAGGAACACAGGACTTACGTCCTAAATATAAATCCCAAACAGGGTTTTTAAAGGCTTCTGTAATGATGTCTGCTTTATCTTCTGGCACTTCAAGAACAACTGCAAAATAAGCATCTTGTAGGTAATATCGATAAGTTAGCTTTGCTCCACCCCCTACCGCTTTTTTCCCGTCACGAGTTTTAGGGATCAATAAACTTTGCCACGGGTCTTTATCGTCATAACCTGAACCGACCATATGAAAGTCACGCAATAAAGGTTCACGATCTAGTTTAATAATTTCCTCTTCGCCTTTTTTTCGGCTACGGACAAACGATAATACTGTTTGTTGAAGCAGTGAAAATTCAGCTAACAGTTCTTTTTGTTCGCCACCAGCCCCCAATGCACAACACACTAAACCCATAATTCCCGATTTAGTGGGAAAATTCAGCGAATCACGACGACCAAATTTAGAATCATGTCCCCATGATTGCAGAGGACTTTCTAGCCACAAGAGTAAATAACATGTACTCATAACTATGCCTCAGCATGACTTTTTAATGCATCACATAAATTATCAATGCTGAAATTTTCGTCTTCGCCAAAGGTATATTCATCTATTTTTCCGAACAAGGAGCCTGAAAGCTTTTCTTTTTTGGCTAAATAGTTGTTTAATTCATCAATACTGGGTTGAATAAACCCCCCACTCTTGGCTTTGATAGCGGTTTCAAAAGGAACTTGTAAACGCTGTCCTTTACGTACAAACACTTTAGCGAACTCCCATGGTGAAGCAGCGGATTGCGTGGTTTGTCTAGCGTTAGGTACAGCTAAGAATAATGCCTTAGTAAAAGCATCTATAGCGTCTGTTAAGTTGTGCCCTGCTAATGAATCATAAAGATGTCCTAAATTTAAACTGATATAACGATAATATGTCGCCGAATTAAACTCTAAACTTCCCATGTGTGAAGAGCCTGTAGCACCTTCCTCTGGACGGTCTTCAAGTGCGGTAAAAAACTCAACTTCTGAACTGGCTTTATGGGTAGAAATTGCATGTGAAAATGACGCGCTGGCTTCGACATTCATCGTTGCGGCATTAGCGACCATTCTGCCAAATAAGGCAATATCAAGCCCATCATGAAAGCCATTAAAATCTTGAAGCACACTAACAATGCTTTTTAATTTTTCTAATGCTTTTTTCTCATCTTGAAAAGCTAGTGTTAATTTATCATCTTTATCTTTTTTTGCCGCTTTAAGGCCCTCTGAAACTTCCTTTAGTTTTCCATCTAATTCAACTAAAGAAAAGTTAAATTTAATCATTTCATCGGCGATCCGACTTGCATCAGAATTACTTAAAAAAATTAAAGTGGAGGCTTTATATTCATCGGTTTTTTTATCCGCCGAAGATTTATCATCAAGAATTTTAGAAACATGAGCGCTTAATACTTTGATATTTTCATCTAACTCATCAGTTAATTCTTTATTTTCTGTTTTGAGTTTTTCATGACAGGCATCAATCACTAATTTTGTGATTCTTTTGGTGCGAATACCTAAATTAATACCTAAGTCTTGCATGGCTAAACGCACTTGACGCTTCCAACATTGTGAGCTGACTCTAGCTCGTTGAACACCGCCGACAATCGCAGATTTTGGACTACCCACGTCGTCCCTATTTAAACAACTGACTGGGAAAGACTGCAAAATATGAAATTCAATAATGATATTTTTAAAAGGGTTGGTATTCATTGGGTTATCCTTGTTATAAATTAAGATTCAAAATAAAAGTTAAAAAGGGATCACTTGTAATAATCCTGCTCCGAATGCCCGACCACGTCCGATGCCATTTTGAAAGCTGTTGATAAATTGCGCTTTGTCAGTGACATGAAATTGCCCTACTACGGTTGCATAGCCTTGTGTGACTTGGTGTCCTTTTTTATCAAAGCATTTGACGTGATTATTGCTAATGATAAGATTTTGTGGATTAACGCTAAAACCCCAGCTCCGAGGTGCTTTGTTAATAAACCATTCACCAATCGCTTCACGCCCTTTAATCGGGATAATTTTACGTGTAGCGTTATTACGTTGACTGGGATTTATCACTATTTCAAAGCGATAGTGCTCATGGTCTAAGAAATTATCAGGAATTTTTTTGCTGACTAATTCACCGTGTTCAGGCACGATTGGATTACGATTAGCTAATATCAAAATTTTACGATGTATTTCATCACCGCCTTTATCGGCATAAAGAATGCCGCTAGAGGTCCCGGTTTGTTTTTGTTCTGGTGTCCTGATGTCTTCAAATAAACTATAAACCACGCGATGTAAGGAATATTCGTCTTTTATCTTTAAAGTTTTTACATCATGACGACTCAGGTGTAAAACACTGGCTATCATCATGCATTTGCCTCAGTTTTATCTTGGATTTGATAACGGTAAAAATCCTGCGCCCAACGGGATTTAGTGGTTTGATTATTCCAGTAAAGTAGATCATCTAATAACTTTGCATAATCGAGTGTACTATTGCCTTTGGAATTAATTAAGCTGAATAAAGGGCGTAAAATTCGACAGGCTTCTTCGACTGAATCACATGCTAGTAATCGCCGTAGCTTAGCTTTTGCTTGCTTGCTCTCTCTTCCATCTTCATAACATCGCGCAATTGCTTGTCCTATACCTATTGGACCATTTTTTTCGGCTTTAGCTTTAGCCATCGCACAAGCAACTGTGGCATAAGGTAAGCGTTGCCAAGGTTTATCCAGCTCAATATTAAAAGTGGCGAGTGTATCCCAGCTTTGATATTCTGTATTGGGGTTGTCTGCTCTACGCAGTGCGGCGGCAATACCGTTGTCTTGCATTCTATTGATAATAAATCTCGTAAAAGCCTGTCCACGACTTTCTTTTTTAGGTGTGTCGTCACTCATGCATGAGCCTCTTTAGTTAGTTGGGTATTTTTAAGATATTTGCTTAAATTAGGGTGATTTTTTGCCCATGCGTCTAATTGTCTTGCGGTGTCTTTAGGACATTGATCGTCATAGGATTTACTAGCAAATTTTGCAAAAGTTTTACGGAGTGTTTTGATTTTTTCATTATCACCACAAGAAAAAACCAGGTTTTGAAATTGTCGCTCACTTAATTGCCAGAATGCGTTACTTGCATTTGCGGCTTGTTTGGCATCATGTATGCCTATGTCGGTAAAAAAACTTTTGGTTGAACCGTAAATAATTTTAGCTAATTGGTCTAGTTCCGCCATTTCCAGTTTTAATTGTTGATACCACGTTTCACCTAAATAACTTGATTCCATAAATACAGTTGATTCGACAAAATCATCACTGCCAGAGCAATATTGTTCGCCAGCATTACTGCTTACTTTTAAACCGCCCGACCAAATGCCTATTTTTGTGGATTCTTGTCTAGCACGTAATAAACCTAAACTTAAGTTATAGCATTTAAAGCTACCACCATTCGCTTCCATAAAGCTTAATAATGCGGTTAAAAAACGCCATGGTCTGCGTTCAGAATCCACCCAAATTACTTTTGGCTTTGCTCTAGTAAAATCTACCGCCACACTAGGATCAACAACTCCAGCATTATGATCTGGATGAGCAATGCCTTCGGAATAATGCAAACCGCTATCACTTAACAAACAAAAGCGTGCTACAGGAATTAAACGCCCCATGAGACTTTGTTGTAACTGCTTTGCAATAGGGCACACTTCACCTTGTGGCATTGCTTCCCACGGTGCAATCCCTAAGCCTTGTGGATACAAACCAATTGAGTCAATTTGCTCTGTCGTCAATAAATTGAACCATACCGTTTGTAAAACAGACTCACCTATCAAAAAGCTATGTAAAAACCCGATAAATCCTATAGATGTACCTGCCTTACCTGATCCTGGTTTACCTTTGGCATTACTCTTTCCTGTGTAGCCTTCGGACAACACCACACTATTATCAGTTTTTTTACCTGCTAAGGAGAATCCCATTAAAGTAAGAATCAATAGCGCTTTATCCGCATTATTGAGATTTTTTTCAAGTTGAAAGGAATTAAAAACCGTGGTGTTGCCTGTTGCAATTTCTGGTAATACCACTCCTAAGCTTTGCTCAGAAGCCTTTGAAATTTCAGGTATTTGTAAAAACGGTTTATCCCCATACAAATAAAAACTATCTTGCCATTTATCCAAATACTGCAAACATTTTTCAGCTAAACTTTGTGAACCTAAAGCCGCCCAGTCATCGTCATCTTCGGGTGTATAAGCGGCTTGAGCAATTGCCAGCAATAATTTAGTCAATGCGATTTTTTGCACTGGGTTACCACCTAATGCGCGATAACTGGTGTCACTATATAACTGCCGTAAACTGACACGTCCAACATTTACAATAGGTAGCCACGGCTCATTAAGTAGTGAAAATTTATTTTCTGCCATTATTATATTTCCTTAGTTTTAACGGATTTTATCGCTTGATAGCCGTAGCTTGATTCGTAACTTAATTCATAAGCTTCTAAAGCCCTTCCTCCCATTAAACGTTTAATTTCAGTAGCTTCATTAACAAGAGCTACGCGCAATAAACTTTCTCCAAATTCTGGATTACCCAAATAAAAATAATTTTTTAGCCACTCTAGCTCTTTTATGGCTAGTTTTTCAGGGGCAAGATAATCTGCTACTTGCACCGTATTCTGGATTAATATCGCTGCCAACTTTCGCCATTGCAGTTTATCATAGAATTTAAGGTTTTTAGGCAGCATATATGTATTACCATTTAACAAAGTAATTTCAGTGGCTTGTTTCTCTGCATGGTGTTGATAGGCTTTGATTAACAACACTTGGACACTGTCTTGTTCGCTATAACGGGTACTCACATTTTCGGGTAAAGTTTGCCCGCCTTTAGATAAACCAACTAACGCTAAGCGTTGTAAAATTTCGCGTTTTTTATTTAGTTCTTGCTGATATTGGCGCATTTCCTCTATTTCTTCTTTGGCTTGGTAGGTTGACTCAATCAGTGGACGAATATCTTTAGGTAACTCAATACTTTCAAGATGATACCATACCGCTAAACTACGGCATAAAACGTAGGGATCATAAACCTTTGCCGTTTTACCAAATTCTGATTTAGCATCTTTAATTGCTGCCTGTAATTCAGGCGCTAATAACCATGCTTCACGTTGAGCATTATCAGGACGAATACTATCGTCATGTCGCCATAAACGTCCAATACGTTGTAACAACATATCGGTCGGGCAAAAACGCGATACTAGGAAATCAGCATCAATATCTAAAGATTGTTCTAAAACTTGCGTACCTATTAGGATACGACCTTTTTGTTCTCGTGCTCCTGGGTTATTTTTGCCATATAACTGGACCCACTTACCTTCATTATTCGCCCTGTCACATTTCAAAAAACGTGAATGCAACAATCCATATTCCACATTAATATCAATCGCGGATAATCGTTTATAAATAGCTTGTGATTCGGCTACCGTGTTTTCTATCCATAATACTTGTTGCCCTTCTTCGGCACGCTTTAAGGCTTCATCTATTGCTGATTTTTGTTGCTTGCAACAATGAATTGAAACCTTGTTATTTTCAGATAAATCAACTGCTAATTCTTGTAATTTTCCTTCGTTTGGAGAAACTGAAATTAGTGGATAATGCTGTTCTTTAGGTTGTTGAGAAGTAAGTTTTTGTCGTCTTTCAGTGGTTAAAGTCGCAGTTAAAATAATGACCGTGCAATGCAGCTTACGCAATTCTTTAACTAACTCATCTAAAAGAGTTCCTGTGTAGGCATCGTAACTATGAACTTCGTCCAAAATAACCACTTTACCAGCCAAGCCAAAGGTTCTAACAAAACCATGCTTCACCGACATCACAGCCATTAAAGCTTGATCTATTGTGCCAACAGCAAACGGTGCAAGAATACCTCGTTTACCTTCTTGAAACCATGAGCCGTTAGGATTTCCTTCTACCGCAAAAATACGTTTTAACCATGCGTTACCATGGACTAATAAAGCTTCACGATTAGGACTTTCAGGGGAAAGTACAGTTTCTAAAAACGTGTTCATGCGCTCATGTATTTTGTCAGATGTTAATTGAGTCGGCAGGGCGAAATAAATCCCCGTAGCTTCGCCAGAGGTGAGTAGTTTATAGGCAGCATATAAAGCGGCTTCGGTTTTGCCGATACCCATAGGAGCCTCCAACACATAAACGCCAGCTTGCTTACTATTTTCAATTAATATTTTTTGAATTTCTCGTGGTTCAAAGCCAAATATTTGGGTAAAACTTAAATTAGGTTGTAACTGAGGCTTAACAAACCCCGCTTCATCTAAGGCTTGTTTAATAAATGGTTGCCAATCATTTTTAGGGTTATCAAAACGTGAACTTGACCCAATCCAATCGGCAACAGTGGTTAAACCCGCTAACACGCGTGCTTGTGTATCGTTCTTTACTTCTGGAAAGTCAGTATCCAAGCGTTTTTTCAACTCAATAACTAGTAATTCACGTTGTTGTTGCCAACTTTCGCCACCGAATACAGCATCATTTGCTAAGTTCGAAAGAACGGGCGAATAACCATGATGCTGCCCTAATATTTTAGGAATATATCGACCTAGCTTTAACTGTACCGCAGTGGCTTGGCTAACTCCAGCATGACCACCCCATAATTTTTCTATATCAGGGTTCGCATTTTTTAATTCAGGCTTTGAATTTTTTCGATAGCCTTGAGTTCCCCTATAAATTTTTTCTTGGAAGGTAGGACTTACTTTCCCTAAATCGTGTGCTGAGGCGATAAGTTCTGAACCTTGTAGAAATAAATCATCACGTAACCATTGAGGCATTCGTACAATTAATTCTTTAGCCACTTCACCAACAATTTGGCAATGTTCAATTATTTTTCGTCCTTTTTGTTTATCGCCAAAAGTTTTTGCCAAACATTGGTCTAATGGTAAAGATACGTTTTTTTTAGTGTCTATGTTTTTCCGTTTCAGCATAGGGCTATTTAATCCATTTAAATGTAATTATAGTGGTTAAAGATCCGCCACCAACTTGCTCAACCGCACCTGCCCCGTATGCCTATAAATCTGGGCAGTCGCATACTTTCATGCCTCAACAAAGCCTGATTATCGATCAGCTGCACATCTTTTTCAAGTAACCTGGTTGCGTAAGTATGCCTTAATTTATGTGATGTGATCTTTTTATCGATACCGGCTTTATCCACCAGCTTCTTTAAATAAGCCCTTGCTGCATGCTGACCTACAGGTTTATCACCTGGTTTCTTGGCAAATAAATATTCGTCTCTGTATTTATCTGCAATAGACATAGCCATTACTCGTTGAAAAAACTCTGGCAATGGCACTTGTCTTTCCTTGCTGCCCTCCCTATTACACGAACTGATTGAGCCAGGCCATCCACTACACGAATATCACTTACTTTTAAGCCCAGCATCCTGACAACTAATAAAGAATTTACTAATTGGGGTGAATTCTTCTTTGACAACAATGCGGCTGTGCCGATTGTGGACAGGCTCATCCATCATTCACACATTTTGAATCAAGGGGTGTGCGGCCGAGCAAGGTCGATTATTCCAGCGGGTGAAAGTCCCGCTCTGGCAAGGTAGGTCAACCACCAGATAGCAAACATCGGGCAGGCGGAGGTAACTCCAAATGTTAAGCGCGATGGGCGCAAGCCAGAAGGCCGTAAGCGCAAGTTGAAGTGATTTAGCCTCTAATTAATTTTAGAGGCGACAACTATCCTGACACAGGGGGTCCCAAAGAAATGATTAACTGAAACTTACACTTGAATTTATATTGAGGTATGAAAGCGGCAATATACTTTATAGACAATAAAGAGGCTATAACCCCAAAATCACTCGCGCAGATTTTCCATACTCTCATCATATTAGAGTAAATGACATTTTCGGTGCCCCCCCCCCTTAGCTATTAGGTGTTTACCCTTTGGGATAAGCACTCGGCTCTAGGTTTTAGGCAATCACGCCTTTAACTTGGAGACGAACATGTTTTTAATTGATGAAGCAACTTTTGATGGGTACGGGTACAGCACAGTCACTGATGGCAAGCACGTTGACTACAGCGGCAGTCTATATAACGACGGGGGAGACAATTTAACGGTGGAAGTCTACGTTAAATTACAAGGGATCGTGAAGCCTAAACTCCTGTCATGGGAAGAGTTTGACGACCTGACTACTAAGATCAACACTGAGAAGTACCTGCACAACCCCGTCACAATAACAGCCGAAGAGTTCCATGAAGCCTTAGGCGTTCTACCACCCGAGAATTGGCGTAGAGATAGCGGCTTTGAGCACTTCCGTATGTGTGAATACTTAACCCATACGATTACTGCTCAGTATGGCCGACACGGTGACAGCTACATCTGCAAGAATATTGACGTTTGCGATAGATCCACCTGGATCAAGCTAGGAGACTTCGCATGACTTATATACTACAAGGTGACTACGGTTACGGCTGGGAGGATTTGACTGCAAGCGATACCAAGGCCGAAGCTAAGGTAGATTTAGCCTGCTACCGAGCAAACGACACTTACTCCAAGGCATTCAGAATTGTGAGGAGAGCGTCATGAGCGATCTAATTGGGGCAAGAATCAATGGCAATCATCGCTATTTCTGGGAGCAAATGAAGAAACTAACCCGCCAACAGCGAGCAGAGTTGATTGAGTCAGCACCACCAGAAGATCAACTGGAGATTGCACTATATATAATTAGGGGATTTAAACACTCATGATACTGAAGTGCGCGGCTTAACAGTCGTGCATGAGCGTTGGGAGAGTCTTTTTGTCGCTAAAGCGACTGCAAAGGCTCTCCTAGCCTAAGTACTTCGGTAAGTACTTCATATATCGCGAAATTTATCTACAGGCAAAAAAAAGGGCCGTAGATTTCTCTACAGCCCTCATTTTATTTGGCTCCCCCGGACGGGCTCGAACCGCCGACCTAGTGATTAACAGTCACCCGCTCTACCAGCTGAGCTACAGGGGATTAAACTTTTATAAATAATGGCGCGCCCGGAGAGATTCGAACTCCCGACCGCTCGGTTCGTAGCCGAGTACTCTATCCAGCTGAGCTACGGGCGCCTTATTTAGCTTTTTAATTATCCTTGTTATTTTATTCCCTGTCAACGGTTAATTATTTACCGCTAACTACTTAAAATGGCGAAGAGGGAGGGATTCGAACCCTCGATGGGATATAAAGCCCATACTCCCTTAGCAGGGGAGCGCCTTCGGCCACTCGGCCACCTCTCCAGTTTTAAACTTTTAGTCGTCTGAACCCATTAGACCAACGCTTCCAAGCTCGACAGCAGGACTTGAACTTTCAGCTGATGTATCACCTGATTGTTCGTTCTTAATTCTTTCGTAGATTTCTTCCCTGTGCACAGATACATCTTTAGGAGCATTAATACCAATACGCACCTGATTACCTTTAACTCCCAGGACTGTGACAGTAACTTCGTCTCCGATCATTAAAGTCTCTCCTACGCGACGCGTTAATATAAGCATCTATCTCATCTCCCTGTTCATAATTAAAAGCCCTGCTATACACAGAACTGGACTTAGCGCACTATTATAGCAGTGATTTAAAAAAACAAAAAACTTATTCACTTTAAATTAATAGGAAAACGAGTAAAGTAACCAATCAACATTACTAATAATATCACCAGTCATGTTAGGGTAATAGCTAACTCATTGAATATTTTAACGAATCACTAGTACAGCAGTCTTTCTCTATTGACGGATAGAGGCAATAAAATATTATTTATAATCGTATTGTTATAAATTCATCGACCTGAAAAACGAAAATGAATGCTGTACTAACCGGCCACTTCCGGCAGCTCCTGATCTAGTTCAAAAGCCGCGTGCAGGGTTCTTACTGCTAGTTCCAGGTACTTTTCTTCGACGACCACCGAGATTTTTATTTCTGAAGTGGAAATCATTTTAATATTGATCATTTCGTCTGCTAGCGCTTTAAACATCTTGCAAGCGATGCCTGCATGCGAGCGCATTCCAACACCTACGATAGAAATTTTTACGATGCTGTTATCTGTGGTAACGGCTCTTGCCCCAAGTTCTTTACAGGCGCCTGTAAGAATGCTCTTGGCCGCTTCAAAGTCATTTCTGTGCACAGTAAAGGTAAAATCTGTTGTCGCATCATCCGCTATATTCTGGATAATCATATCAACTTCGATATTAGCATCGGCAACTGGCCCAAGTATTTTTGACGCTGCCCCCGGAATATCCGGCACGCCGGTAATCGTTAGTTTTGCTTCATCTTTATTAAATGCGATACCTGAAATTAACGCTTGCTCCACAGCTGGTTCCTCGTAAGTAATGAGCGTGCCACGCCCTTCTGAAAATGATGATAATACGCGTAATGCGACATTATATTTACCGGCAAATTCTACCGATCTGATTTGCAGTATCTTCGAGCCTAAGCTAGACATTTCCAGCATTTCCTCGAAGGTAATTTTGTCTAAGCGCCGTGCTTTAGGTTCGACCCGTGGGTCAGTGGTGTAAACACCATCAACATCAGTATAGATATGGCATTCATCTGCTTTTAATACGGCTGCTAGCGCTACCGCTGTGGTATCCGATCCGCCTCGACCCAGAGTGGTGATATTGCCATGCTCATCTACTCCCTGAAAGCCAGCGACCACGACCACCTTCCCGGCATTTAAATCAGCGTGAATCTTTGCATCATCTATGCGCTTAATGCGCGCTTTGGTATGCGTGCTATCCGTTTCGATACGCACCTGGCTACCGGTGTATGAACACGCAGGGCAACCCAGCTCATTTAATGCCATACTCAATAAAGCCACGGTCACTTGCTCGCCAGTGGATAATAAAACATCCATTTCTCTGGAAACAGGTTTATTTTGTATTTGTGTGGCTAAATCGGTTAAGCGATTGGTTTCTCCACTCATGGCAGAAACCACAACAACCACCTGATCGCCTTGATCGTGAGTTAGTTTTACTTTTTCTGCGACTGCTTGAATTCGCTCTACCGATCCGATGGATGTGCCGCCGAATTTATATACATAAACTGCCATTTATTTAGCACCTATGTGTTCACGCACCCAATCAGGCACTTGCTTTAGTGCGGCATCCAGATTTTTCGGGTCGGCACCCCCTGCCCTAGCCATATCAGGCCGACCTCCGCCTTTGCCACCTACCTGAGTAGCTACCGAGTTTACCAAGTCGCCTGCTTTTAGCCGCGCTATCTGATCTTTTGACACACCGGCAATCAAATTGACTTTACCTTTACTTACTGCTGCCAGAACGATGGCCGCACTGCCAAGCTTATTCTTCAATTGATCCAGTAATTCAACCATCGCTTTAGGTTCAACTCCGTCTAATTTAACAGCCAGCACCTTAATGCCATCAATGTCGATTGCCTGACTAGCCAATTCACCACCGGCTGAGCTGGCTAACTTAGCTTGAATGCGCTGCAGTTCTTTTTCTAGCTGCTTACTTTTAGCCATTAATTGCTGCACTTTTTCGGCAGCTGTTTCTGGCACTGCTTTGACGACACTGGCAATTTCGGCAATGGTCTTTTCCCTGCCTTCCAGCCATTGTATCGACGCTTCGCCGGTAATCGCTTCTAGCCGGCGCACTCCCGATGCCACACCTGTTTCACTAATAATTTTAAATAAGCCGATATCACCTGCACGCTGCGCATGAATACCCCCACATAATTCAGTAGAAAACTCGCCTATTTTTAAAACCCTGACTTCATCTCCGTATTTTTCACCAAACAGTGCCATCGCACCTGCGTTTATCGCATCATCTTTAGACATTGTATCTGCGGTAACTTGTGCATTATGGCGAATTTGCTGATTAACCATGCGCTCGATGATTTTTATTTCCTCTGTACTCAGCGGCTCAAAATGCGAGAAATCAAAACGCAGACGCTCTGCATTGACTAATGAACCTTTTTGCGTGACGTGCTCGCCCAATATCTGACGTAATGCAGCATGTAGCAAATGGGTAGCGGAATGATTTAATGCGCTCGCCTGCCTAGTTTGCGGCTCGACCATCGCACTACAGGTCGCGTTGTTTTTTAATTCACCCGACAGCACTTTACCATAATGTAAAAATAAACTACCCCCCTGCTTCTGTGTATTGGTGACTTCAAAAATCGCGCCATCAACTTCGATACGCCCCAGGTCACCAGCCTGCCCACCCGACTCTGCATAAAAAGGAGTACTGTCTAAAACAACCACACCTTCAGCACCTTCAGCTAAAACCTCAACGGCTTCACTTTGCTGAAACAGGCCGATAATTTGCACCTGATCATTAAGCTGCTGATAGCCGGTAAACTCTGTTTCAGCGTCCAACTTTATGGTCTGATTGTAGTCAGCACCAAAGTTCTTTGCTGCCCGCGCGCGCTCTCGCTGTGCGCCCATAGCAATGTCAAAACCTGCATGATCGACTGTCAGATCATTTTCTCGCGCATAGTCAGCCGTTAAATCGGCTGGAAAGCCATAAGTGTCATAAAGTTGAAAAACCACATCACCTGGAATGACTTTCCCAGTCATTTTCTCTACACAAGCTTCCAGGATTTTCATACCTTGTTCCAGAGTTTCAGCAAAGCGCTCTTCTTCAACTTTGAGTACTCGCTCGACTAGCCCTTGAGCAGCCGCAAGCTCTGGATAAGCTTCACCCATTTCAGCGACTAAAGGGGCAACTAACTGATAAAAGAAGACTTCACGAATACCCAGACGATAACCATGGCGAATGGCCCGGCGAATAATACGCCTTAGTACATAGCCACGCCCTTCATTTGATGGCAGTACATCGTCCACCACCAGAAAAGCGCAGGAACGAATATGATCGGCGATGACTCTTAATGAGCTATTGCTTAAATCTTGCATGCCTGCAAGCTTCGCAGCTGTGGTCAGTAATTTCTGGAATAAATCAATTTCATAATTATTGTGTACTCCCTGTAACACCGCAGCAAGACGTTCTAGTCCCATACCCGTATCTACCGATGGCTTGGGTAACGAAGTTAAGTGACCATCCGCATCACGGTCGTATTGCATAAACACCAGGTTCCAGATCTCGATATAGCGATCGCCATCTTCTTCAGGAGTTCCAGGTGGGCCACCAGCAATATCTTCACCGTGGTCGTAAAAAATTTCGGTACAAGGACCGCATGGCCCTATATCGCCCATAGACCAAAAATTATCTTTTGCACCTATCCGGGAAAGGCGATTCGGGTCCACTTTGATATCTTCCAGCCAGATTTTTTCAGCTTCTGAATCTTCATCAAAAACGGTGACCCAGAGCTTTTCAGCCGGAATCCCCAGTTCTTTGGTTAGAAAATCCCAGGCAAAATGTATAGCGTCCTGTTTGAAATAATCACCAAAGCTAAAATTACCCAGCATTTCAAAAAAGGTGTGGTGTCTTGCGGTATAACCTACATTTTCCAGGTCATTATGTTTACCACCTGCGCGTACACAGCGCTGACTGGTCGTTGCCCGCACATAGTTACGTTTTTCCCTGCCTAAAAATACATCTTTAAATTGCACCATACCCGCATTGGTAAATAATAAGGTAGGGTCATTACCTGGCACTAGAGAACTGGAAGGCTGGATGGAGTGCTCTTGATCTACAAAGAATTGTAAAAAGGCAGTACGTAGCTCGGCACCGGTCAGATTTTTCATAATTTATTACTATATAAACGTTTTTCTAATTATTGGCTCGTAAACTATAAGAGCATCTATTTTGTAGGCTTTTGGCTAAAGTCTAATATTCTCAACCTAAGCTGTTATTCATTTTTAAAATAAGTTACATGTAGGCTAGGCTAGCTTATTAAGCGAAGCACGATAACGTAACCCAGCATTTCAGAAAAGCTCTGCATTGCCGGATAATGTTTTTATTGTTACGCAATAAAAACTCATCCAGCCTACATAATTTTTAGCTACTTAAATAAACGACGAACCAACTCCGTTGGAAAACCGCGCTGCTGTAAAAAGCGGCTACGCTTGAGTTTTTCTCGCCTATCCACTATCGGCTTATTACCGTATTTCTTGCTATACACTTGCTCTAGTAGCTCTTCCCAACTACCCGTGATATCTTCTACCGCCATATCAAATGGACAGTTACTTACCCCGCGTTGCTGTAGTTCTGCCTGAATGTGCAAGGGGCCAAATCCTTTATGTACCCGGCTTCTTGCATAGCTTTCTGCAAATCTCGCATCACTCTGTAGACCTTGTTCCATTAGCTCATCTATAACCTGAGCTATCTCCTGTTTAGCAAAGCCTTTAGCTGATACTTTTTGCAATAACTCATGCCGGCTGTGGTCGCGCCGCACCAAATAGCGTAAACAAGCTTCGTGTATTGCTTTATAGTTTTCCTTGTCATTGTGCATTGCAAGCACACAGACATCACTAAGAACTAAACAAGTCCATCAGTATCATCAGACTCTACTGCCTTAACATCTGGGTCGACTTTTGTATTAAACACTTCCGCTCGAATATTTGCTTCTAACTCTTCTACAAGCTGTGGGTTGTCTTTTAAAAAGGCACGCACATTGTCTTTACCCTGGCCAATCTTATTTTTGCCATAGCTATACCATGAACCTGCTTTATTAATAAAGCCGTATTTCACACCCAGATCTATCAACTCACCCAGGAAGGAAATACCCTCACCATAGATAATTTCAAATTCAGCTTGTTTAAATGGCGGAGCCACTTTATTTTTAACGACTTTAACCCGCGTTTCATTACCGATGATCTCATCGCCTTTTTTAATCGCGCCGATACGACGTATATCCAGGCGTACAGAAGCATAGAATTTTAAAGCATTACCACCGGTTGTGGTTTCAGGACTACCAAACATGACGCCGATTTTCATACGAATCTGGTTAATAAAAATAACCATGGTATTAGAACGCTTGATATTTGCGGTTAATTTCCTTAGAGCCTGGGACATTAATCGAGCTTGCAAGCCCATATGGGAGTCCCCCATATCGCCTTCAATTTCAGCCTTGGGAGTTAAAGCTGCTACCGAGTCAATCACAACAATATCAACGGCATTGGAGCGCACTAGCATGTCGCAAATTTCCAGAGCCTGCTCTCCGGTATCCGGCTGAGAGACTAATAAATCATCAACATTAACACCGATTTTTTCAGCGTAACTAGGGTCCAGTGCATGTTCTGCATCAATAAATGCAGCGGTACCGCCTACTTTTTGCATTTGTGCAATGGTAGACAAAGTCATCGTGGTTTTACCAGAGGATTCAGGACCATAGATTTCAATAACCCGACCACGCGGCAAACCACCGACGCCCAAGGCAATATCTAACGTTAAAGAACCCGTAGAAACCGTTTGTATATCACGCGATGCGATATCATCGCCCATACGCATGACTGCTCCCTTACCAAATTGTTTTTCAATTTGCATTAAGGCAGCGCTTAATGCTTTCGTCTTATTCTCATCCATTATTTTCAAGTCCTTAAATACGCATTAAAACCTGTCATTATCACATAGGCTTATTAAAGCGCATAACAAAATTAAAAACTTCTCTTTATTTGCCTGATTATAAGAAGTAACCGCCTTCTTAAATCAAGAAAACACTAGCGATCCTAAGCTGATCATGGACCGCAGGCATTGGTCTCAATAAGCAAAAAAAAGCCAGCATAAAGCTGGCTTTTTTGGGTTTGAAGCTGAAAATATCAGTGCACGTTAGAATGTCAACTGAGTACGCAGCGTGAATTGATGAATACCCGTCTCAGCATTAACTCCATCACGTAAAACGGCTGAATCCTGAATATCAAATGCATAACGATAATCAGCCATCAGGCGAATATTACGGTTTAGATACCAGTTCGTTGCAATGGTAAGAGCGGTTTCTTTTCCGCCAACTATATCGCCTGAATTCAGATCGTTACCAGAAATCCGGGTCGCCAGTTCCCAAGCACCCCAGGTACCTTTCTTCCAGCTAAACGGATTATTGGGTTGTAAGCGTTTGAACTTTCCTTGCGATGCGTTATAAGAACGAGATTCGCCCGTTAGAGTCCACGCTGCTTGCACATAATAAGCATTAAAATCCAGACCACTCAAGTCATTATCACGTGATAACCAAGTGTGAGCGTACTCTCCCTGCACAGAGAAGGGGCCAATCATATACGCTACATCAAAGTCTACTAAGGTTGCACCGTCAACATTCGTTATCGCGTTAGTATCCGTAAAATACACACTCGACTGATTAGTTGTTTCGTACTTAAAGCGTACATTTCCATCATTCAAGTTACGATAACCCACAGATCCCCCTAAGTGCAATAAATGCGTCTTAGACAAAATGGGCGCAATAGTTGCCCGAGACGTAATTCCCCACCCGCCAGTACTGGCCCTATTAATAGATGAACCATAACCGCCGAATTGTGCTGACCAGTTTTTACCTGAAGAACTTGCCCTTACTCCAAGAGCTCGATCAAATAGCGGCGCTGTCAATGAATAAACGAGTGAACGCTCAGTAAACATAATATCGTTAGAACTTTCCTGCAATTCTAAACTAATGGTTTGTTTCTGATTACCGACGGTAATGTCAACCCAGTCTAGCCCTGTGTATTTTACAAACAAATCTTTGATACTGACTTTATTACCCGCAAAATCAAATTGCGCTTTGAAGTCATAATCAGTCCATAAGGTTCCTGCAGCATATAAACGTGCACGTCGAAGTTCAAAACCTTCGATCGGCTCTGGATGAAAGTCCTGGCCATTTGCACTAAAATTCACATCAGCCTGGATTCGACCACCCATTTTAAATTTAAAGGCTTTGTCCGCTGTTTCTACTCGAAAGCCTTTGGAATCGAGCTTGACGATAACATCATCGCCGCTTTTCATAACCACTTCCTTGGTAGCCGTCTCGCTTTTAACTTCTGCCACTTTAGTCTCAGTCACGTCTTGCTTAAGTAACTGATTGTACTGAGCCTGATCAATAAGGCCATTTTGTAACATTATTCCTAGTAATTCAGGGTCTTCAGTATCGCTGACCTCAACCTTTTTTTGCTTCGTCAGAACATCGTACTGAGATTGTGTAATTTTACCGTTTTGTAGCAGTATTTCGAATAGCCCCTGCTCTTCAGCATGAGCTACTGCATTACCCAGCATCAATATAGAGCTCAAAGCTAAGGCTTTAGCTGTTTTGTTAATCCGCATTGGTTTTGTATCTCCCCAAAATGAAATAGAAAAAATTTCATCGTATAGTAGAGAATATTTATGACAGCAATATGACAACGGAATAATAAAAAAATCTGTCGCTTTTTTACTCCTGGCTGCGCGATAAACAACTCACCAAAAAGTGCCTGGTTGAATTGTTTCTGCATCGCCCGTTAAGCGTTTAGCACTTAGCTTTTTCAAATACCGATAGATCTCAGCAGCAGCCTGCTGCTCCTTCTCTCCCCACTCTTGCACGCGCCCTGCACAGTATTTCAGGCGTAATAACTGACTTACCTGCACTGTTTTTGCACGCATTAAAGACTTGATCCTTTGCCATGCCGAGTCATCCACGCATAAGGTATTTTTAATACTTCGGGTACTTGCCAGAAAATCCTGTATTGCGGCTTTATTATTGTTTGCCCAGGACCGATCAAAAACATAACCGATATTGGGCACACTCACTTGTATACCCAAACCCAGCAAAATATCTGTACCATTCATCAAGACGCTATAGCCGTCGGCCTGCATACGCGCTGCATAATGCCAATAGGTCAATAAAGCATCAACCCGCTGACGCTGTATTTGTTGGCTTAGTAAAGGCGGCGCACCATAGACTTTTTCTATGCTGGCAAAGACTTCTGCCTGCCCCTGCTTTTGCATTAAAGCCTGTAACAATAAGCTATTTTTATCCAGCTCTCCTCCTGCGATTGCCAGCTTCCTGCCTTGTAAATCCTGTAACTGTTTAATGGGGCTGTCTGCAGCCACCACTAATGCACCTGTCGTATTCGAATAAGGGTAGAAAGTATAATCCCTACCCAGAGAGCGCATGCGTGAAACCCAGATCCAGTCTGCAACGATCATATCCACAGCACCTGATTGCAGGGCTATTTTCGCCGCTTGCGGATTGGCCATTTTTATCACTTGCACTCGGTAGTGCTCGGTTTCCATCATTCCGGTTTGCTGCATGGCCGTTAATTCCCAGTTAACCGTACCAAATGCCAATGCACCGAAACGAATCAAGATTTTCTCGTCTGCATAGGCAAATTGGCAGGCAAGCAATGCAGTGATAAGAATTATTTTTTTAGTGGTGATCATAATTAAAAACGATTGTTTAGAACAGCAAGTTCAAAAACTGATAAAATTGGCTGCCTATTATAGACTTATCTATTGATAATCAAGCAATGCGCCACCCCAAACAAGCAAATCAATTAGTGGATCGTTTCGGTAGAACCGTTGACTATGTCCGTATTTCCATTACCGATCGCTGCGATTTTCGCTGTCAGTACTGTATGTCTGAGGACATGACGTTTTTGCCGCGCGAGCAAATTCTTAGTCTAGAAGAGATTTACTTACTGGCAAAATGTTTTACCGAACTGGGCGTGACAAAAATCAGAATTACCGGCGGCGAACCTTTGGTACGGCGTAATGCGCTGGAGCTACTCCAAAAAATTGGCGATCTGCCGTTGCTTGAAGAACTGGTGATGACCACTAATGGCTCCCAACTCGCCACGACTGCCCAGCGATTAAAACAGGCTCATGTTGCGCGCTTAAATATTAGCCTAGATACGCTGAATGCCCAAAAATTCACCGAACTCACTCGTACAGGTGATCTGGAAACTGTGCTAAAAGGCATACACACCGCTGTTAATACAGGCTTTCAGGCGATAAAAATTAACGCTGTCATTTTAAAAAATCGCAATGACGATGAAGTCGTTGACCTGGTTTTGTTTGCCCAGGATCTAGGTATCGATATTAGTTTCATTGAAGAAATGCCACTAGGCCTGATTAATTCTCATGATCGTGCTGAAACCTATTATTCCAGCGACCAGATTAAAGCAGACCTGGATGCACACTTTAATCTACAAAAGATTACTGACAAGACTGCCGGTCCCTCTGATTATTACCGGATTCAGGGCTCAAAAACCAAAGTAGGTTTTATATCTCCACATAGCCATAATTTCTGCAGCACCTGTAATCGCGTGCGACTCACTGCCGAAGGACGTTTATTGCTGTGTCTGGGTAATGAACATTCAGTTGATTTAAAATCTATCATGCGCGATAAAAACAGTGATACCGATGCCATTAAACAAGTCATCATTGATGCCATGCAAATCAAACCCGAACAACATGAGTTTGATTTAACCGAACAACCCATTATTATGCGTCATATGAATAGCACTGGCGGATAAATGAAATTCTTTTTTTTAGGCCTGACCGCCTGTTTATTAGCGGCCTGTAGTACCTCTAGCGAAACCCATATCAAACAAACCGAACTACTCTCACTCTTGAACTCAGCGCAGCCTTCCCCCCTTATTATTGACGTACGTTCCAGTGCAGAATATAACGCCGGCCACATACCCCAGGCGCAACATATTTCTTTCTGGAAATCATTCTCCACAGATGCTCTGAATAATAGAGACAAACAGGAACAAGTCATTCTATATTGTGAGCACGGACCGCGCGCAGGAATAGCGAAGCTCGCTTACTCTATGGCTGGGTTCAAAAACATCCGTTATGTACAAGGCCATATGACAGCCTGGCGTAGTGCCGGCTTACCGATAAAAAAACAATGAAACGCTTTTTATTATTAATTATTTCACTCTGGCAACAGCGCTTTAAGCTATATTTCTTTGCTGCTTTAATTGGCGCATTAACTGGGGTTTTAATCTTTTATCCTATCTATGATTTTATTTTCTTTTATGAAAGCGAAGGCACCAGTGATGATATACAGGTACAAATCAATACTGCGCTGACTTATGTTTATAGCCAGCTTAAAACCTCATTAATGGGCGGAACACCAGGAAAAACGCTACTTCTCGGACAACTAGGGTCTGTATTTGGCCTGATCATGGCCGCCATTTATGAAATGCTACATTGGCGTTTACAAAGAATTAACCGTCTCAGTAGCGAAATTTCAGTCAACTTACACACCCTGATTCGTCAAGGCGAAGGGCCTTTATTAGAATTCAAATCTTCTTTTCGCTGGGATTTAGAACAAGATAGAGTCAACCGTACCCTGGAAACCGTCGTATTAAAAACACTAGCCGGTTATTTAAATAATTCACTGGGCGGAACTTTATTAATCGGCGTGACTGATAGTGGTGAAATCATTGGCTTGGAAAAAGATTATAAATCCTTAAAGCGCCAAGATCAGGACGGATACGAACAAGCGATTATTACCGCCATTTCGACCCAGTTAGGCGCAGATTTATGCCAGTTTGTTAAAGTTCTGTTTCATGTTATTGATGGCAAACATGTCTGTCGTTTGATTATCTTAGCGTCACCACGCCCGGTATTTTTAAATCAGGGCAAAGCCCCTAAATTTTATTTACGCACCGGCGGCGGCACGCGTGACTTGAATATACAGGAAGCCGTCGAGTTTATTGCGCATCGCTGGAAACGTTAAACAAAAACTCTGCGTGCGATGTAGAGCGGACGTTAGTCCGCCCTACAAATCTATTACTGTATCTCTGCTTTTAAATTGCTTTCATCACCGACATATAGAGTGGTTATCCAGCTATCAAAAATAGTCAGCGCTTCCTTAAAGGAACGTATAGAAATGACAGTCTTTCCACCTTTTTTATAGAACAATGCGCTATTGCCGCCACTTTTAGTGCGGGTAAATTTACTATGCCATTGCTTACCTAGACACTGATTGACTAATTCAGTCCCTTTATCGAAACTGGCTTTCGCATCTTCCTCATCAGACTCATCCCATGAGCAAAAGTAATTTGTTAAACCGGAACTCCATTGCCAGACCTGGCAGTTTTTTGCCATTGGAAATACCCGCTTTGCAGTCCAGATTTGCATATTTCTACGCGGAGCCGTGTTTTTTAGGCTCCCTTTAAATTGCTTAAACTCAGCAGAATGATCCTCAATCAGTTGATGTAACTGGAGACAGGCTTGGGCATCGCTCATTTCGGGTTCGGGTGAAAAGAGAGAGCAGGCACTGGCACCCAAAGCCAGTAACCCGATGATAAGAATCTTTTGTGCTGTGCTTTTTCTGTTATGTGTCATTGACATTACCTTGTAAATACTTGTTTATAATTATCCTGCTAACTTTGCTGCTATAAAAAACTCAAGATTTTTTACTTTCGCTAATAAACTATAGCTATAGTCTGTAGTGTAATTTATTAGCAAATGCAATCAAAGCTTCTTTATTGCGCATGCTATTAAAATCCCCATAGTACGGAGAAGTTATAGTTGAATTCATTAGGAATCGAATCAGAGGTGTCGTATTCATTACGTATACCAAATTTCAACGCCAGGCTTTCAAACCAGTCTAAGGAATGTATCCAGGATATATTTGTCAGATTCCTGAATTCGCCGCTATGCGTCAGACTAGGATAAAAGTAGTTAGAAATACTAAAATGCTGCTGAGCAGTGATATGCCATGTCACATCAGCGCCGATCGAACCCTCCAAACCTACAACAGTATCTTTCAGTACACTGCCATCAGGATTAAAGATAACGCCACCATTTGCATTATATTGAGTTTTACCAAACTCGGTAATAAGCGTAAGACCTGTTCTCCCTGAGAATTCCCACTGATCCGTTTTGATAAACTGATACCCCGGTCCTCCACCAAACTGGAGTCGATGATTCCAATCTTTAAATTGATTCCAGTCATAGACACCTGTAGCAAATGCAAACCACTTAGACTCATTAAAAAACCAGTCTTTGACCAGCGTAGCATTGATTTGATTTTCACCGGTGACATTATCTTCAGAATCACGATAATAAAAAGACCTATAAACCCAGCGACCTTTTTTATCTTCATAACGGGTATTAAATGCTGTACGGAAAGTATTATTAATCGATGATCCTGAAGCGCCGCTCAGTCCAATAGCAAGACTACTATCCCAGCCCTTGAACCAGCCCGTACCCATAAAACCAACATTGACCTTTTTACCTTTCGCCCGCTTGACATTATTTTCTGCAACCACCACGTTCTCTTCGGCTTCTTGCAATTGTACTTCTGCTAATTCAAAATGCTCACTTGCAATTTCAGCCCGAGTTTTAGCCGTTGCAACTTTTTCTCCCGCTTGCATAACGACGGCTGCTTTAGTTGTAAACATAGTTTGCTCAGCAACTTCAAACTTTTTCTGCGTGGCTTTCGCTTCAGCTTTTGCGACCACGACCTGATTATTGGCCGCTTTAACATCATTTTTAGCTGCTGTGACCTGTGCTTCAGCATGACTGACTTCACTGGCAACGACTATATAGTTATCAGCGACTTCAACAGCATCAGCGGCAGCAATAAGTTTTTTCTCTGCTTTCTCGACCTTAGTTGCTGCATCTTTCACTTGCAGCTCAGCCGCATCAAGCTGAGATTCGTCAGCAAGCTTAAGGTTATTTTGCGCTACAATCAGCTCCTTATTAGCCTGATCCACTTCTTGTTTGGCAGGCACCAGCGCTTTTTTGGCGACATTAGCTGCGATAATTGCTTTTCCGGCTTCGCCTTCCGGTAGCTTAGTAATCTTATCCAGATTGAGTTCTGCGATGTTGCTAATCCCGGTTTTAGCAACTGTTTGCTGGCCTAGTATCGGGTGAACAAAAGTAATCGTACTATCTGTATAGTAAGTAATTTCAACACCTAAAGTATCTCCATTACTAAGTTGTAGCGGCTGAGCATAAGCTAGTGAGCAACTTAAAAATGCACCAAGATAGAGTGCAAGTAGTTTCTTATTCATAATAAAATAAAAAGTTCAATAGCCTCGGGTTCGCCTCGTGTGTCAGGGCACTAACTATAGTTGTTTCATGCTGAATTCGCGTCACTATACACTAGGAGGCTGTCCGAGAATAGAAGCCGTAGCGAGGGAAAGCCTTTTTGAGTCAGTTTTTTCGAACATTTGAGGCGAATAGTTGCGCTCTTTAACGAAAATGTTCGGGAAAAATGGCCAAAAGGGATTTTTCCGTAGTAGGGTCTCTATTCTTGGACAGCCTCCTAGATCATCAACAAATTATTATGCTATGGCTATGGTTTAATTGTTGATTAATATTTCTATTAATAACTGTTCATAAATCTCTGATAAGGGCTGTATATCAGCGACAGGAATATTTTCATTAATCTTATGAATGCTTTCATTCAAGTGTCCAAGCTCGATGACTTCCGCGCCTGTTGGAGCAATAAAACGTCCATCAGATGTTCCGCCACCGGTATCATCCAGTGTGTCGAGTCCAGTTACTTTTTTAATCGCTGTATGAGCCGCTTCAATTAACGCCCCACCCGTGGTTAAAAATGGATTACCTGACAAACGCCAGCTAATTTCATAATCAAAATCAAAGCGGTCAAATATCTCCAACACTCGTTGCTTGATAGTAGTTTCGTCTAATTCAGTACAAAAACGTAAATTAAACAATAGTTCCAGCTCACCGGGAATAATGTTTTCTGCACCGGTGCCGGCATTGATATTGGATACCTGCAAACTGGTCGGGGGGAAAAATTCATTCCCTGTATCCCAGACTTCTTCAGTTAATGCCTGCAAAGCAAGGGCAAAACTATGAATAGGGTTATTGGCAATATCCGGATAGGCAACATGTCCCTGTATGCCTTTAACGACCAATTTGGCACATAAGGAGCCGCGTCTGCCAACACGAATCACATCCCCTATTTGCCGATCACTTGAAGGCTCCCCAACCAGGCACCAGTCAATTCTTTCATTACGCTGTTCTAACACTTCTACTACTTTAACAACGCCATTGGTAGCTGGACCTTCTTCGTCGCTGGTAATCATCAGCGCAATCGCACCCTGATGTTCTGGATATTTTGCGATAAAGCGCTCGACAGCAGTCACAAAGCAGGCAATCCCTCCTTTCATATCTGCAGCGCCGCGACCGTATAAGCGACCGTCTCGAATAGTTGGTTCAAAAGGCGGAGAATCCCATTGCGTTAATGGGCCAGTGGGTACGACATCGGTATGCCCCAGAAACACAAAAAGAGGCTTGCTATTGCCCCGCTTTAGCCATAGATTTTTAGTATCATCAAAGTCTAGTTGCTCTGCGACGAAACCACTTTTTTCCAGGCGCTTTGTTAGTAGCGCCTGACAGCCTGCATCTTCAGGTGTTATCGACTTACGGCTAATTAACTCTTTAAGTAAGCTTAATGTATCACTCATGCGCATCACTCATAAAGTTCTGGTAATTTTCGCTATTAAAACCAACCAATAATTGCTCGCCGGCATCTAGCACGGGGCGTTTGATCAGGGTGAGATTATCTAGCATCAAGCTAGCGGCCTTGCCTGCATTTAAATCAGTTTTTTGCTGGTCTGTGAGTGTTCGCCAACTACTACTGCGTTTATTTAAGAGCTGTTCCCAGCCTACTTTGTCAATAAAAATACCTAGCTGCTCCGGGCTTAATCCCTCTACTCTAAAATCATGAAATTGATAAGCTATCTGGTGATTATCTAACCATACGCACGCTTTTTTTACGCTATCGCAGTTTTTTATTCCGTACAAAATCTTCATTATTATTAATTGTTAGCTAGTACAACATCGACTTTACATTACTGGATTATGCTGTTTACAAATGTTCGCCTGTAGATAATTTATTATCAACTTAATCGTCAGGATAAGGGGGTTCTGCACTACTAAAAACCTGATTGCGCCCCTGATTTTTGGCTTTATATAAAGCCTTATCTGCTCTTTTTAGCAAAATATCTGCATTGTTGCCTTCTACATAAGCAGCAACGCCAAAGCTACAACTTAAGTGAGCAAAATGTTCAAACGGGTGTTTATCAATAATTGAGCGTAATTTCTCTGCTAATAAGAGTCCACCATCAGCCGTTTGTCCCGGACAAATAATCAAAAACTCTTCTCCACCCCATCGTCCTAGGGTATCAATCTGACGTATGTTGTGGCTGAGTAATTGCGCCAGTGTTTTTATGGCATAGTCCCCAATAAGGTGCCCATATTTATCATTGATATTTTTGAAATGATCAATGTCTATTAAAATAATACTAAAATCAAACTGATATCGTTGCGCCAAGTGCAGAGCATCGTCAAGCTGTTGATCCAGCTTCAAACGATTATTAATATTGGTTAATTTATCGGTAATTGACAAGCATCTTAAACAGTCATTATATTTTCTCAGCTGCCAATAGTGGTAGAGTAAAAAGATAAAGATCAAGCCAAACACGCCAACCGCGACTCTCCCAATACTATCATCGGTCGCCGATTCGTATTTAATCACAACCCAGTCATTAATAATTTCACGCCGCTCTTGTTCACTTACCTGAGCAATCGCTTTATTAAAAATTCCGGCTAATAAAGGCTCGTCATTACGGGTAGCAATTCCCAGATTTGACTGTTGTTGCAATTTCCCGGCGATTTTCAGTTCACCGATATATTGGTTCTGCAATGCATAACTTATATCCGGCAAAGTGCCAATCATACCATAGAGTTGATTGCGGCTAACCTTGTCCAGACCTGCATGTAAACTTTCTACTTCTACCAGATCAATCGCAGGGTAGAGTAGGTGTAGTAGCTCTGCATAAGCATCTCCCTTTTCTATACCTAGCTGCTTATCCAGAACCTCTTCTATGCGACTGATAAATTTTTGCTTTTTGGAGACCGCTATGGCCAAAGGGAAACTAAGATAATCATCAGTAAAATCGAGGAATTTCTTACGCTCAGGTGTTGCCATCGCCAACACCAGAATATCGCATTGCCGTTGCTCAGCTAACTGCAGAGATTCCAGCCACGACTGGCTAGTTATTAACAATACAGGGATATTTATTTTTTCAGCGAGTAAATGTATAAAATCAGCACTCAACCCAATATTTTTTCCTGCTTCGATTTTCCCTATAGGCATCGCGTCCGGGTTAACACACATGCTAAGCTGCTGCTTTTGCTGTAGATACCGGCGTTCTTCTGCTGTTAGCACTAACCCTTCTGCACTATTTTTCTGCACCAGCTCTTGCTCAGCAAACCCCGGTAGAGGTAAAAACCCTACCAGTATTACCGCAAAAATAAGCATGGATTGGGTCAAATAGCGCATAGCATTAGCTAAAGCAGCTATAGCGGATTATTCAATAACTCATCTAGTTCTGGTAATGAATCATCCAGTTTACGACAAGACTTATAGAAATCGACGAATTCCATAAAGGCCTGTTCTAAATCATCCAGAATTCCTTCTTCGTTTTCTCGCTCATCAGGTAGCACCTCGGGAGAATCCAGGTATTCTTTTTGTAAAGTAACTTCACTATTTATTGACAGAATCGCATAAATAATGGCATTGCTTGAAAGTGTATCAGACATAAGAGTATCCTCTGTATGTGTGGTTAGTGGGTTTAATCAGGTTAAGAATAATGATATTCATTACCTGATTAAAAAAACCTTGGCTAATCCACACTTTATTTAATCGCGTAATAATTCATTAATACCTGTTTTACTTCGCGTTTTTTCATCTGCATGCTTAATAATCACCGCACAGTACAAACTATGGCTACCATCTTTTGATGGTAAATTTCCCGAAACAACAACCGAACCTGCCGGAATACGGCCATACGTAATTTCACCTGTCATGCGGTTGAAGATTTTTGTACTCTGGCCAATATAAACACCCATGGAAATAACCGAGCCTTCTTCGACCACAACACCTTCAACAACCTCAGAACGTGCGCCGATAAAGCAATTGTCTTCGATAATCGTAGGACCTGCTTGCAGTGGTTCTAACACACCACCGATACCCACACCACCAGATAAATGTACGTTTTTACCAATTTGTGCACATGAGCCAACAGTCACCCAGGTATCGACCATGGTGCCACTACCGATATAAGCACCAATATTAACGTATGAAGGCATTAATATCGCACCCGGAGCAATATACGAACCATGCCGTGCCACGGCATTAGGAACTACGCGCACACCTGCTTCCGCAAAATCTTCTGGTGTATAAGAAGCGAATTTAGTTTCTACTTTATCGTAGTACCGGGCGGCACCTCCATCCATGACCCGGTTTTCATTAATTCTGAAAGACAGTAATACCGCTTTCTTTAACCACTGATTAACCACCCATTCGCCACTGCTTTTATCAGCGACACGAGCCTGACCTGAGTCTAGTAGATTAATCGATTCACTAACTGCATTACGAACTTCATCGGAGACACTCGTCGGAGAAATGTCAGCACGATCATCAAAAGCCTGGTTAATAATTTTTTCTAATTGGTTCATCATTTTTTCTATGTTAAAGAGTTAATAAAATTTTTAATTCGCTGTGCCGCTTCTATGCATTCTGCTACCCGTGCCACTAATGCCATGCGCACATGATTTTCCCCCGGATTTATTCCATCGATTTCGCGGGATAAAAAACTACCAGGTAATACGGTAATATTTTGCTGGGCAAATAATTGCTAATAACGCAGCGCTGATCACATCGGGCGTAGCATGCTTTGACTCCCCGATAGACAAGGCAATATGTGATTTATCAGCAGGCGGAATAATACCCTAAAATGAGCTATTTTCACCCAACAGGTGACTAGTCTTTGCAATCATTAGTGTAATATTCTGTCACTTATAGTGTGTTACAGTCGTCAACTGCGGTTTCTAGGTTAAAGATGCGTAAGCGTCAGTATTTAGTAGCCAAGTATTCTATCATGGCTGAACCCCTTTATAAAAAATACCCGATACGCGGCTCAAAAATCAGTAAAATAGCGTGTAGTTATATTGTTAAGCAGAGTTCCCCCGTACTCTGTTATCCGCATCAACCCCAAAATAAGCCCTTTTTAAACCCTGTGAACAGCTCATGAATAGCCGCATTACTCTCTTAGTTATCAGCATTTTTAGCCTGACATTTACTTATACTCCGAAGCTAATGGCACATGCCGGTGTCGATCATGGCGATAATTGCTTTGTACATCTAGCCGGACTGGAATTGCGTCTGGGTGGTTTTCAGGCGGAATCAAAAATAGGCAGCGGTAAGCATTTCTGCCATTTATTCCCTGCAACCGGCGATGTCATTTTTACTTTTGATCCGCACTCCGACATGATACTCAATAATAAAAAATTAAACTTAAAGCTATTAGCGGCCGAGTCATACTGGGATGTCTTATTTGATTTCGATAATGCCTTTAAGCAAACTATCAGCCAGGCAGATAATGCTTTTACGATTAGCCATATCTTCCCTACTCCGGGACTTTATGCCATGCAAATTTCTTTACAATCTGATGAATTAGAACCGAGCATCAATAACAGCCAGCGCTTTCTGTTTATAGTTGGCTTTCCTATTATTAAAATACTGGTGCTTGTCGGGTTTGGTTTTTTGTTGGTAATAGCTTTTGTATTGTTTAAGCAATTGCGGGCAGGGATCAATCAGAAATAGTTGAAGAAAATCAATCAACTGATATTACATTTCGTGCTTATGTGCTTCATAAAAGTTTTTTAGCACGTGCCAGAGTGTTCCAGCATTCGATTGCGGTCTATCCAGACATAAGGCGATAGCCACTTCTTCTATCGCTGCTAGCGCATCAATAAATACAGAGAAAGATCTTCACGGTGAACAGTGCCTCGCCATAGCCATCAGACACTAAAGCCAATGGTTACACAAGCGGCCAGATCAGCTCAGGTACCCAGCTTAGTGCCAAACTGGCTAACCTGTCCGGAAAGTAAATCAGGCCGCGTCAAAGCGGGGGGAATATACGTGAGCTTCATATTCTTGCCTGATGTAGATAATTTTTCAATATGCCTGCAGAGACACGACGATAGGATGCGTTATTCAATTTGACCCAGAGATTAGTCACAAAATACCCATACGGCATTATAGGACCCTGGTCAGAATAAGGAATTTCATAAAATGAACAATGCGCTTGCTGGTGATGACCGACATGGTTCGTCAGACCTACTAAAGCATACTCAGACAAACTGGATTGGTTGACCCAGGCCAGCATTTGATCTGCTCTACCCTCCTCCAACCCCCAATGCTGATAATAATTAATGCTCTCTAGTAAGCGCACACCTGCGAGCGCCTGATAAAGAAAAATAAATCCCGCAGCCCAGCCAAAAACAATAAGTATCAACACTACTAGAGTCACTTCAATAATCACTCCTCTGAATACCGAATTGGCTAACATCTGATAATGATATACAGGTGTATGCTCTAGACATAGACGCTTAAGCTCAAAGTCCCAGGCATACTTAAAGTGTCCTACAATCACTCTTTGCCAATAGCTGGAAAAATTTTCGTCTAGCTTCGCGGTCGCAATATCTTCCGGCGTTGCCACACTTAAATGATGTCTCTGTAAATGGGCGATAACAAAATGTTCATAACAGACGGTATACAACAGCATTTTTCCTAATATCTGTTTGTGCCGCTGACTACGATGGATTAATTCATGCGCGACGATAAGCGCAGAACTACCTGACGTGGTACCGATCAGAATTCTTAAAACGGCTAGATTGACAATAGAGCGGCTAATTTCTGTCACAGAACTCCATTGCAACTGGCTGGCATAATGAAGTAGTAAACCGATAATCAAAAATTGCAGGATAGCCAGAGCATATAAAACAGCATCATAAAACCCTGCAGAAACGAGCTGCTTTTTCTTATTGATATTAACTTTAGGACTGAACCAGTCGAGTACAATCAGGGCCCACAGAGGGATAGTCCAGACCAGCGCCAAAATAGCACTATGAGGGCCTGTATATAAAAACCAGAGTACACAGCCGGGTAAAAAGAAGCTGCTTAAATATTTTAAATGGTCAAACATTGCCGACCTCAGATTATTTTTATTATTATGAATTACTGTTATTTATCTTATCAGGGTATTTTTTATTACCTATTTTTTACGCTGAATTTATTCCATAAATACCCAATCGGCAAGGCCAATTTAAAACGCCTACCGACAAATCGCAATGAAGTATAACCACTATAAATTCGCCGCCAGTGTTGGTCTACTACTACCCGGTCAGCTGAATTATTTAAAACCTCATCCATATAAATCTTAATCGCTTTTTTTGCCAGAAAGGTATGCCCCGATGCTGCATTATCAATAGAGATATGAATATTAGCAATACTCGGATCGATCCCCCAGTAATTCCAGTCATCGACCAGACTCATATAACTCTTACCCAGGCCGCTTAATTCGATAGCCATATTCAAACCCAGTAATTCAGGTAAAAACTCTACGCTAAAACTGGACAGGGACAGCATATAAACCGGCAGATCAAACGCGCTATTGATAAAACCCGGGGACTTAACAAATGCCTCACTATAAACGGGCGGCACCTGTATAGAAATACTTTCTAGTAATTGCTGAAAGATATGCGGATGGTTTTGCGCCAATCGGCCATTACCGATTTCATCACAGTAAATATTAAATAAGATTTCACAAATTTCAGGATTAAGGTTTTTCAAAGCCAGGCTATTTTGTAGCCAGCAACCGTCAATCAGGATCATTGGTGCTATCTGCTCCAGCCCCCAGACATAAGCTTCTCTGGAAATCTTAGGCTTACCCTGCAATGGCTGATAAGCATCCACTTCCTGTTGATAAATGGTATCAATATAATGATCAAAGCGCTGATGACTATAATGCTTAAAAGGCAATGGATTGAACCAGCGACATGCTTGCAAACTATACTGCACTTTTGCTCGTGCAGTGGGCAACACATCAGGAAATAAATCCGCATTTACCAGATAATAGTACAGTTCTCTATTACATAATTTCGCATATTTTTTTTGCGCCTTATTGATGACCGGTATTTGTACCAGTGCATTTGCAAATGATTTTTCCGGTTCTTTGACAACCTCCGTTGTATGCTCATTAAGTTCGCTACCTAACCAGTTTTTAACAATGTCCAATTCAGACTGATCCAGCACACCAAACATAGGTCCTTTAAAATCAAATAGCTTCAGTAACGGACTGTCTGCTGGGTTTTTCTGATTTACATAGCCTGATTGTATTAATGCTTGCAGAAACTGATCGCTATTTTCTGGCAACCCGGCAAACCAATCATCCAGCGTCTTACCCTGGATAGCAACCTTCTGATGATGGCCCATAGCCGCCGCTGCTTTTTGTTGCAGTAAATCTGCAAAGCCCTGGTGCGCAGATACCGGCGCTTGTAAAACATGTTGCAGACGATCCCTGCAACTCTGCATCTGGGTATGATAAAGCCAGAAACCACCGCATATCCGCTGCCATAATTGCTCGCTTTGCTGAGAAAATAAACCCAGGTAGTTCGCTATACAAGTGTGTAAAACTGGCGCACATTGTTGTGCTTGCTGCTTATGCAGGTTAAATAAGGAGCGCGCCAGGAGATGATCTGGAAAGCAAATCTCAAGTAGAACTGGCGCTTGACAATAAGCCAGGGTAAAACCAAGAATTTCAGCAAATAACACTCGGGGGAATCGCGCTAAAGCAAGCTGAATACTGGCAAAATTAAAGACCTCCGCTAGCCCCCCTGTTTGCTTACTATATTCAAAGCTATGTAGCATCGGCGTGTTACGCCCACTACTCAGCAACAACGCACGGTACAACTGTTGAATATTAGCCCCTTGCTGCTCTGCCCCGGTTAGCTGTAAGTAAACTGCCATGACAGTTACCGTAGTATCTGCCTGGCTACTGCCAATCTGCGAGATATTTTCTAACCAGCAGGGCTGTGTTAAATGAACCGCTGCCAATTGATTTAAACCCTGATAAAAATCACTCTCACCCTGCAAACCTTCGGTTAACGGGATGATTGCAGGCGCTTGCAGACCAGCAATCGATTCTTGACTATCGTTAGTCGCTTGCAAAGACATATAAGCCTGACTAGCCTTATTTAATTGTTGGGTCACAAAATGATGCGCAGCCGGCATGACCTCCTGATTATTCCCTGACTGATTTAATTGATAAAACAACTGCCGAGCGTCAATATCAATAGCAGAACTGTTGCCCAGACTTTGACTAGCCTCTAATTGCCGAGCAAATTGCAAGCCCAATGCGGGGTCAAAAGCATGTTCAGGCTTAGTCATTGCGCGGCTTGCAAATTAGATAATCATTGACCACCAGCGCATCCAGGCCAGTAGATAAAAATACCGCGAGCGCATCATCCAGAGAATGAACCAGGGGCTTACCCATCACATTAAAGCTAGTGTTCAAAAGCATCGGAATCTGAGTCTGCTGATAAAAAGCCTTAATCAATTGATAATAGCGCGGATTCCATTGTTCTTTAACCGTCTGCAACCGTCCGGTACCATCAACATGACAGACTCCCGCTACACTCTCCTGCATTGACTTTCGAATACGCAGAGTCTTATCCATATAGGGCGATTCATGATAATCTACAAAAAATTGATCCGCACATTCGTGTAATACTGAAGGAGCAAACGGGCGAAAGCTCTCTCGGAATTTCACTTGTTGGTTAATCTTGTCTTTGGTCGTAGCAAACCGGGGATCTGCCAGAATAGAGCGATTACCCAATGCGCGCGGACCAAACTCTGCCCTACCCTGTATCCAGCCGATGAGCTTACCCTGTGCCAGTAATTCAGCGGTCGCTGCACAAATGCTGTCAGGTAAATGCTGGATATCCAGTGCGCGGTTGTAGTGTATTAAGTTCTTAACCGCGTTATCGCTAATAGTTGAACCTAAATAAGCAGATTTAATTGTCGAATTAGCAATCGCTAAACCAGGCTGGTCATGATGCAAGGCAAGCCAGGCCGCCCCCAGCGCAGTGCCGTCATCGGCAGGCGCGGAAGGAATAAACACTTGGGTAAAATCTGTGCGCTCTTTTATCTGTCCATTAAAAACGGAATTTAAGGCGCAACCTCCTCCTAATGCGAGATTCCTACTGCCGGTTTTTTGCTGTAAATGCTGCAGTAAACTGGTCATCAATTCAGCAAAAAAATATTGCCCCGTAAAAGCTAAATCAGCAGCCTGAATGATTGGATCCTGATCGCGGCGCTTGAATTTATCCAAGGCGGAAATACTAGAAAATAGCTTGCTCGATTGATGTAGGCAGTCAAAACCCTCAACTGTAATCGTGGTTTTTAATAACTCATAAAGTTCATCGTTAAGCTGACCATAAGACGCCAACCCCATCACCTTCCATTCTTCGCCTTTAAGCCAATCAAAGCCGCATAGCTCGGTGACTTTCATATAATAAAAGCCAATACTCCCGGTACCCCGGGTCTCATATAAGCAGTCTAGGCGCTGATCCTTGAAATGATAAAAACCCATCGAGCCATTCTCACCAAAAGAGTCAATCACTGCACAAGCCGATTCAGCAAACGGACTACTGTAACAAGCGGTCGCAGCATGAGTTAAATGGTGGTGGTAATCCACAAAGGAAAGTGTACAGTCGGGATAATACTCAGCAATAATACGCGCCAGATTTATACCCGCACTGTCGATGTTATTACGCTGACTAGCAATCATATGATGCAACTGGTAATTATTTAGCGGCGAGCGTAGTTTTTTTATGCCTGTTTTGTTTAAGCCAGATGCCGTTAAACAACCAAGCCTGGCAATAATATTTTCATATAAAGGCCGTTTTTTGCGCCAGTTGCTCACAATCACAAACTCACCCGGGTCCGGGCAATATTGTTGTAGCAATTCCTCAACGCGTAGCAAAGGATCGGCAGGGCAATTTAGCGCACGCTTATTCTGTAAGTAGCGCTCCGTCGCTTCGGCAAATAGCACTTCGCCTTGATCATTAATAATTGCCAGTGCCGGATCATGGTAGGTAATTGAGAGGCCGATATAATATTTTTTCACTGCATAACCTGGAAGTGTAGAATATACTGCTAGCTTTTATAATATCATATTCAGGTTTCTGAGTTCATCATTGAAAACAATCCATCTGGCTCATTTTTACACAGCTTTAATAAACCACATGACTTAGGAACGCAAACGAAATAAGTTTAGCAACAAGAACAGGGGGTATGTTGGCATTCAAAGCCTAGCCCCCGCTTGATACTGGAAAGAAGCAATAGCTGCATAGCTAGCTACGCAACTATTGCACAACGCTGAAAAAGGATAAACAACACGTTATGATTCAAGATCCGGAAATTGTTAAACCCTCGACCCTTACTTCATCATATCTATTGACAGGAAAGAGGATGATCCCTAGCTTTCTTAAGCACACCTCATTGATCTGCCAATTTGAACTAAAAAGGTTTTTTGCTACCCGAAAAGGCCTTCTATATATGATCACTTTTGCCTTCATCTGGTATTTAATATTGTTTTACCCGATTCGTTTTTCTTCAGATTTTCTAGGCCAGCAACAGAACACACCTGAAGGTAACAGTTTCTTTCAATTTATTGGCTTTGGTTCATTACTAAACTGGAGAATACCTGAACTTGGCGTGTACTGGCATTTCTCTCTGGTTATATTTCCTTTACTAACCGTAGTAACTTCTGCAGATCAAACTTGTTCAGATAGAAACAGAGGCACTTTACGCTTTGTATGCTTACGAGTCAGTAGAGGCAGTCTATTCTTTGGTCGATTTTCCGGAATTATGCTGACCCAGGCTATATTAATTCTCGCAAGCTTATTAAGTACCGTAGCGTTGATCGCTTTTCGTGATACAACACTGCTGTCGGTCGCATTCAACAGTGCTTCGGCAATATTTCTTAGCTTAGTCATTGCCTTGTTGCCTTTTACAGCGATGATGGCGGCACTGTCCGCAACTGTTCAGTCTGCCCGGCAAGCAACAAGCTGGGCCATCTTAATCTGGACTTTTTTGGCCTGGATTATAAGTATCTTCTCCGCTTACCTGCCTGCATTGAATAGTTTGAAGCTCCTGATTCCTGGCTATCAAATATCAAACCTGTCTCAATTAGCAGAATGGCAAACGCTGCAACTAGCATATATTCCCTTACTCCAGACCATCATACTACTATCCATTGGTCGCTGGATTATACATAGACAAAGCTTATGAATGCTCCGATTATAAAATGCCATAACCTTAGCCATAGCTATTCTGGCAAAACAGCACTGAGTAATATCAGCTTTACTTGTGAATCAGGTGAACCTATTGGCTTAGTCGGCCCAAATGGGGCGGGTAAAAGCACTTTACTCAATATTCTATGTGGTTTTATGCGAAGTGTTTCAGGCGATGTAACCCTATTCGGACATAAACCTGGCGCATCTGCACTCAGTGGTAGAGTCTCAGCTTTGCCACAGGATGCACAACTAGACCCAGCCTTTTCTATAGGTGAGCAGCTGTATTTCTATGCGCGTTTACAAGGCCTAAGCACACCACAAGCTAAGCATGAAACTAGCAGAGTGCTCGAAGCAGTTGCACTGAAAGATGTTTTAAAGGAAAAGCCAAGTGCACTTAGCCACGGCATGGCAAAAAGGGCCGCGATTGCTCAAGCTTTAATCGGCAAGCCGAAACTAATACTTCTGGATGAACCTACTGCTGGTTTAGATCCTGTAAATATGCGTAAAATTCGCACCATTATTACCGAGCTTTCACCCGTAACAACCTTTATTATCAGTTCTCACGACTTAGCTGAACTAGGCCGTCTATGCCAGCAAATATTACTTTTGGACAAAGGTATTATGAGTACTATGCAATTAAATGCCTCGGAAAATAATAAACCTACCCGCTTTCTTACCTTGCAAATGGAACCTTGCTCGGCCCCCGATGTGCAGGCTAAATTTAATAACATAGCGGGTATTTCTCGAGTGTCTAACCCACAAAAAAATGAGTTTATCATCGAATATAATCCTGAAATACAACCCAGTATGGACCTAACTATCATTACGTGTATTAACGACAATAACTGGCAATACCGCCAGCTTAGTCAGGGTAAAACTCTGGAAGAAAAGCTGTTTTTTGACGGAAAGTAAATAAAAGCGCTCCAGGAAATGACTGCTATTTTTACCCTGAAGTATCAAGGCAATGAAGGAAAAAGGCAGCCATAGCTAAAGCTATTACACTCCTTTTTTATTGTAGAAATAACGGCTTTTCGACTGTACAGTTGAGCTTATTAAGTCCCTGTTCTCTTCAAGCTCTTTATGTTCATCATGCTAAAAAACTGCTCTCAAAGAATAGCAAACTCCGGCTAGTGGTGGTATTTTTCATGCCAGACGACCTCCCATAAATTAGCTTCCGGGTCTTTAAAATATCCACAATAGCCCCCCCATTCGGGTTGAAAGGGAGTTCGCGTAATACGGGCGCCATGCGCTAAGGCAAGTTCCAGCGTAATATTCACCTGGTTTTTATCAGCCACATTGAGTGACAAAGACAATGCGCTATTATCTCCCTCGATGGCGCAACCCGCCTGTTTTGCCAATAAGGCTTTAGGATACAAAGCCAGTATCAGGCTACCCATGGCAAACATCGCAAAAGGCTGCTCAGGATCCTTGCCCAGCTTATGCACGGGAAGGCCTAGTGCCTGGTAGAAAACGAGCATACTAGGGAAATCAGTCACCGCTAAGGTAATATAGGAGAGTCTCATTTGCTGTTGTTTCACACAACTCCCTTTAGCAAGTAGTGCTATTGGCTCTCGCGCTGGTCAAGATAGGCAATCACTTCGCTGGGTTTAAGCTGATTGCTTCCATTACCGGTGCGCACATAAAATATCTCGTCATTATCACGGCGAAAAAATACCGGCTTGGACGAGCGCAGACACTGTACCAACAACACGCGTTTCCCACCGAGGCCATTCACCTGAGAGCGAATAAGCTGCATAAACTCTATGCCTACATGTGCTTTTAACAGGCTATTCCAATGCAATAACAATTTGTCTTCGTTGGCAAAACCATCTTGCTCCAGACCCAGCACCTCTCCACTATCATCAACGCCGACAAGTAACACACCACTATCACTATTAAGAAAAGCAGCCACCGTCTTCAGACAAGCATTTTCGATTTTTTTATCAGCCTTATCGGTATGCAAATTCCAGCGCAGGGTCGATTTAAATTCAGTGCCATCACCTTCACCCATTTCTAAAATACTGACTATTTCAGGTTCTATATAATCACTGAATTCATTAGACACCCGCCGCTTCAAGTGTTTATTTTCTTCATGCAGCTTTCGTTGCTGATGATAAATTTCCAGTTGTGTTTTAACTCTGGTTTTGACTATATCAGGGTTAAACGGTTTGGTAATATAATCAACAGAGCCAAGAGAAAATCCTAGCTGTTCATCCTCCACTGCCGTTTTAGCGGTAATAAAGATAACCGGTATATCCGCCGTGAGAGGCGATGACTTTAATTGCCTGCAGACTTCATAGCCGTCCATTTCAGGCATCATAATATCCAGCAGAATAATATCTGGCTGGGGTTCTGTACGGGCAATTTTTAGCGCCTTTTCACCACTAGTTGCAGCTTTCACTTTATATTGCTCGCGCAACATACTATTGAGCAATTGAATATTAGTTGGCGTGTCATCCACGATTAGAATGATATTTTGTGCTTCACTCATGACTGGTTCCGCCCTGAGTAAATATCATTGCCAAGTGCAGAATCTTTAATATTTAAGACAGTCATATTAGAATAGGTTTAGATTTCAATATTAGGCTTTTCTCTTAGTCTCATTATAACCTGATGGCTGTTGCGATAAAAACTTTCTAAACAGTCACTGTGAGGATTTTGGCTACCAACCTGGGAATGGACATAAAGACTGGAGTGCCATAGTGTTAGCGATGGCACTCCAGTAAAACATTTGAACATCGCTAGACTAATGCATCAGCGTTTTGGATAAACAAAAAAGGATGAAATATTAATGTTCAAGCAACACACTAAAAACACGCCTATCCAACAAGCAAAAAATGAACCTGATCTCGCCAGGCAATCTTGGTCATTTTCCGGCGCGCTATTAGCCAGCACGCTATCCCTAGTGCTCGGCCTAGTGGTGCTCACCGGCTGGCACACCCACACCCTGGGTTTGATTCAGGTGAACCCGGCGTTTGTCCCGATGCAATACAACACCGCACTGTGCTTTGTGATGGCAGGCCTGGGATTACTTGGCCTGGCTTTCAACCGTTTACCGATTGCCCTGTTATTTGGAAGCTTAACTGTTTTACTCGGCAGTGCAACCCTGATTGAACACATGGCAGGCATTGATTTATCCATAGACCAGTTGTTTATGCAGTATTATGTCGATGTTGAAACCTCAACCCCTGGGCGTATGGCGCCTAATACAGCATTATGTTTTGCTTTATCTGGCCTAGCCTTGGTACTGGCGACTCTGTTCAAACATAAAGACAACAATAACAGTATCTTAGGAACACTAGGCATCATTATATTGGGACTGGGTTTCGTGGCTTTTACGGGCTACCTCGCAGGCATGGAAACAGCTTATGGCTGGGGCAGTTTAACCCAGATGGCTATTCATACTGCGCTGGGGTTTTTTATTCTTGGCCTGGGCTTTTTTGCTCTCGCCTGGCACCGGGAAAGGTTGCTTTACCAAGGCTTTCCAAAGTGGCTGTATCTTCCGATAGGAATCGCTTCTTTAACGATCACACTTGCTTTCTGGCAGGCACTAATCGCCCAATCACCGGAAGAATTTGAATATGGCAGTTTTGCCGAATTAGTCAGTAATAGCCTGCTTTTCCTAGGCACCGTTCTTTCTCTAATTCTGGTTTATATTAGCCGCTCTGTGCTGTTACAGGATGTGCAGAAAAGCACCGCGGTTAGAACCACTTATGTACCACTGATGGTACTAGCAACCGGACTTTTTTTAGGGCTTTCATTATACAGCCTGTTGCATCATCAGTTTCAACTCACTGTTTATAACAAGTTCAAGTCAGCCGTACAATCACATGTAAAATCATTTGAATACGGTATTACGCCCTACCTGGAATCCTTGTATAGCATACGCGCTGGCTTTGATTCATCCGAACATATAGATAGAAAGGAGTTCTATCGATTAGTCAACCGTCTAACACATCAATATCCAGGTATCAAAGCACTAGAGTGGGTTCCCAAGGTCTCTGAAAAGCAGCGTAATCAGTTTGAGCAACAAGCCTCTAAAACCTTGAATAAACCTTATGCTTTTGCTGAGCTTAATAAACAGGGAAAAATCATTTCCGCCGCAGAGAGAGAATGGTATTACCCCATTTATTATATAGAGCCCCTACAAGCAAATATAAAAGCGCTTGGCTTTGACCTGGGTAGTAATAACCAAGAATTCAGTGGTCTGATGAAATCCATTGATAGCAATACGCCAATAGCATCGCATCGAATTAAATGGTTACAGGAAGATAAGAACAGCTATGACTTTATCGTCTCCTTACCTGTTTTTAAACAAGGTTCACTTACCGAGACTATTGAACACCGCCAACAATCACTCAAGGGTTTTGCAGTAGCTATCATCGGTATTGGGCCCATGATTGAAGCCATTCTTTCGCAGCACACATCGATTGCAGGCCTGGATATCGAATTTCTGGATATAGACTCCTTACCAGGCGAGCAATTTTTATATTCGCATAACCCCCGTAAATCGAGAGTAGAAACAGCCAATCAGCTGGATAAAAGCCAGAGCACTTACCAGGCTAAACAAACCATGCAGTTTGCTGACAGGCAATGGGAAATTATTGCTAAATCTGCAAATTCTGAATTATATCCTGAGTGGAGCTCAAATAATCTACAATTACCGGTTGCGATCTTCATTCTTTCGACCATCCTAGCATTTTATTTACGCCGTGCAGGATTAAGGGAAATCGAGCGCAACGAAATGTTGGCCTACCAAACAGCACTACTGGATGCTATTCCTAACCCTATTTTCGTATTTGATGAACAGCTCGAGTTTAGCAGCTGCAATAAAGCTTATGAACAGTTCTTTAATATACGCAGGGAAGACTATCTAAGCAGACCCATCGCAAACCTAGATTATTATACGCAAGCGACTAAACAGGCTTTTTTGCTCGCGGATGCTGATATGGAAAGTGAAAGCGGTTCCGCTCATAAAGAAATATCAATCACCCATCATAGCGGACAATCATTTGATATTATCTACTGGCGTACAGCGTTCACTTTAGGTGATAACAAGCCTGCGGGAATGATTGGTATTCTAATCGACATCACCGAACGTAAGCAGGCAGAACTAGCACTACAACAAAGTGAGCAGCGCTTCGACCTGACTGTTGCCGGTAGTGGCGTTGGTTTATGGGACTTTGATGTTGGCCGCGGAGAATTCTGGTATTCTGAGCGCTTTAGAGGCATGCTTGGCTATAACAATGAAGAGGACTTCCCCTGTGTTGTAGAATCCTGGAGCGATGCTCTGCATGCTGACGATCGGGGAGCAACCCTTACCGCTTTTACCGCGCATCTTGAGCAAGATATACCCTATGATGTCGAATATCGATTGCAAACCAAAAGTGGCGAGTATCGCTGGTTTCATGCCCGGGGTATGTCACTGCGTAATAAAACCGGACATTCCTATCGTACCGCAGGTTCACTGACCGATATTACAGCGCTTAAGCAGGCGCAACAAGTAGCCGAAATTGCCCAACATATTGCCGAAGAAGCCAATAAAAGTAAATCGGACTTTCTGGCTAATATGAGCCACGAAATTCGCACTCCGATGAATGCTGTTATCGGCATGTCCTATCTGGCATTACAAACCGACTTAGACCGCAAGCAGCGCAACTATATCGAAAAAGTTCACCGCTCTGCGGAAGCATTGCTGGGCATTATCAATGATATTCTCGATTTTTCCAAGATCGAAGCCGGCAAACTGGATATGGAAAGCATCGACTTCCGCTTTGAAGATGTGCTGGAAAACCTCGCCAATTTACTAGGCTTAAAAGCCGAAGAAAGTGGGCTGGAACTGTTATTTGATATAGCCCCCAATATGCCGATGGCATTACAAGGCGATCCTTTGCGCCTGGGACAAATACTGGTTAACCTGGGCAATAATGCCATTAAATTTACCGAACAAGGTGAAGTGGTGTTATCCACCCAGGTACTGGAATCGGATGCACAGCACACGAAAATCCAGTTTTCGATGAGAGATACCGGGATAGGTATGACCGAGGAACAACAAAATAAATTATTCCAGTCCTTTGTCCAGGCAGATGGCTCCACCACCCGAAAATTTGGCGGTACCGGGCTAGGGCTCGTAATCTGCAAAAAACTAACCAACATGATGGACGGCGAAATCTGGGTAGAAAGCGTTCCGGGCAAAGGGACTACCTTTTCCTTCACTGCTAACTTTGGCAAAGCAGAAGATCATCTACAACCCCTGCAGATAAAAACGCTTGAACACCTGAATGTATTGGTTGTAGATGATAATAAAAGCTCTAGAGAAATCATGTCTGGTATGCTCGATTCATTAAGCTATACCACCACAACTGTTAGTTCTGGTCTGGAAGCCATAGCGAAAGTAGAGCAGGCAGAAAGGCAGCAACAACTTTACGACCTGATTATCATGGACTGGAAGATGCCAAAAATGGATGGTGTAGAGACCATTCGCAAACTTCAGGAAGGCCGCCAGTTAGACAAAGTTCCAACCATTATTATGGTAACCGCTTATGGCAAGGAGGAATTAGCGGAAAGAGCCAAAGATATTGATCATCTGAGTTTCTTAACCAAGCCAACCAATGCTTCATATCTATTCGATACCATCATGGGTGCATTTGGCCGAGAGATAGCATCCAATTCACGACGTGTTGAACGCCAGGAAGATTTTAGCGAGTCGATCGAGCATTTGCGCGGCGCTAAAGTGTTACTGGTTGAAGACAATGACATTAATCAGGAACTGGCACTGGAGCTGTTAGGAAATAATGGCATTAATGTGATACTTGCTGAAAACGGCCAGCAAGCCGTCGACAAATTACAACAACAGGATTTTGATGGCGTGTTAATGGATATTCAGATGCCGGTTATGGATGGCTATAGTGCAACAGAAATTATCCGCAAGCTTGAAATAGGCAAAAAACTACCGATTATCGCCATGACTGCCAATGCCATGTCCACAGATATTGAACAGGCGCAACAAGCAGGCATGGATGATCATATCAGCAAGCCCATTAATGTTGCAGAAATGTTTTGTACCATGGCTAAATGGATCACACCTGCGTCTCCGGCAAGTCATTCTGAAGAGACTAAAGCCAGCACTTTGCAAACATGCCATCAGCCTGAACTGGATCTCTCTCAACTTACCGGTATAAATTCTGATGCGGGTCTGGCTATCACCCAGGGCAATAAAAAACTGTACCGCCGCTTACTCATTAAATTTCTGGACAGCGAGCAAAACTTTAGTGAAAAATTTCAGCAGGCACAGGCCAGCGATGATGCTAATGCAGCGACCCGCGTAGCCCATACTTTGAAAGGTGTCGCCGGAAATATCGGCGCGCATGAAATACAAAAAGCGGCAGCAGCCCTTGAACTCGCTTGTTTAGACAAACTGGATATCCAGCAGGTAGTGAATTTATTAAACAGGGTAGAAGCGCATTTAACACCGGTACTGGAAAGTCTGAAAACACTACAAGCACCACCAGAGTCGACTGCAGCAAGCATTGAAAAAGTGAGTTCAGAAACACTACTGCCTTTGTATAAAAAATTGCTGGAATTGCTTCTCGACGATGATGCCGATGCGGTTGATATGCTGGAAGAAATTACCGAGCTTACCGGTTTAAATGCAGAGTCGAGGCAACTTAAAAAACTAGAAAAACTGATACAGCAATACGAATATGATGAAGCGATTGATATTGCACAAGCAATGCTGGAGAAATTATCTTGAGTACAGTTTGCTGAATGTAATTTAAACCACAAAAGTCACGAAAGCTTTCGCATTTCCCAAACTCTGTTTGGGAATGCATGACAAATAAGCGCTGTTTACCAGAACCAATCACAGCAGAGCGGCTACTCCAAGTATTCCTAAGCAGCGTTTCGGAGCAAGTTTATCGTTTTTTGTTCCTTTCCTGTTCTTCGTTTCTTTCGTGATTTATTGTTGTGTATTAATCAACTTCTGACATTTGCAACTCGCGCCAGGAAACCATCTGTGTATCGGTATAATCACGTCTTGCAATATTTTTTCGTTGTACGCTTACCTGACTGCTAAAATGCGTATATTGTGCACAAAGAGAAAAGAACTCAGCCACGATCGCCATATATCCAGGGGTATTGAAACCGCAACGCCTTTTAGCGCAGGCCAGCGCTACAGGTAAATACCGCCAATACGTCAGTGCATGCTTTTTGGTCAGAATCTTGATCAGATAAGCCAAGGAGTTATTACCCGCGCGGTAATTACTTTGTAATTCAGGATCAATTAATTCCAGATGTCTCATCACTCGGGCAAAATACACTTGCGGATTATAAATACCCTGAAGGATGAGCAAGTAATTCTGCTCTGCCTGCTGCACTGAGAAGTTATAAGGAATAAAGTTAATAATGCCATCAGAGTTGTTGCCACTGCTTGTCTGAATCATACGACCTTGCTTCTGCATCCGAGTGATTAAGGGAGTGCAAGGTAAAGCATTTAATAGCCCTGCCATTACTATCGGTGCATTACTGGCATTCACAAAGTCAATAAATTCCTGTACCGAATCATCGCTATCATTATCAAAGCCATAGATCATACCCATCATTACCCCGGCACCGGTTTGTTCGGATATAAACCTTAATTTGTCGACCAGGCTGCGCTCACCACGGAGGTTCTGACGTTTGTCCGTTTCTAGCAAAGACGCTTCGTTTGGCGTTTCTACACCATAAAAGCCATTGATAAAGTTCGCCTTATGAAACCAGTGGCGTAATTCTGCCATTACTGGCGATTCATCGGCAAGGCGCAAGGTCAGTTCTGTGTATTTGGGGTGATGATAGCCAATTTTCTCGCCGATTTGATACAGATTTTTCAGCATTTCTAACGCCTTTCGCGGGTTACCGATAAAATTATCATCAACAACAAACACCTGTCCCGTCCAACCTAAATCTTTCATCTGCTGAAACGATTGTTCGGTTTTTTGCCAGGGCGTTACTCGGAAGGCTTTTCCGAAACGGGAAGGAATATCACAAAACTCACAGCGTTCAGGACAACCACGACTAATTTGTACGGCCATATGCACATAATTCTGCATATTAATTGCCGCATAGTCTGGCTGGAAAAAATGCTCTGCTGCTACAAAACTACCTTGGTAATATTTTTTTGCGTTAGCCTTACTTAGCCCTGCTAATAATTCGTCGATAACTCCCTCTGCCTCATTTTCCAGCAAGTGATCAGCGACCTGCATCAAGGGTGACTGTTGGCTAATCGCCGTACCCCCAACGATTAAAATTTTTCTGGCTTTTTTTACTTCCAGCCCTAGCTTTAGCAGGCTTTGCTCCTGAGCCATCATCCCGCCTATATAAACGTGATCGGCATCAGCGATGAATTCACTTATCGGCCTGGGGTCGATATTTTTATCGATCAGGCATAGCTCGTCATAAAAGGGCTTAAGATGGTTGAACAGGCCCATTAAGCCCAGCGGTGGCAATAAGCGTTTGGGCAATCCGAACTCGCTAGCAGGAGCATACATTTTCAGGCTTTGCGCATAACTCCAGAAAGTATTCTGGGTATCAAATTCCGGATAGATAAGAACTGCTTTATGTGCAATTTTCTCATTCATAATATACCTCTCTCTTTTTAAACGGCAAGGCTACAAAAAGCTATCAATCTCACTGAAAAAAATCCTGACAAACTCAACATAAGAAAAACCAGTATTACCTTCAACAATCAAAGTACGGCGCACCATAGAAGCAAAGCTAGTCATTATTAGCACAATACTATCAGTCATGGTTTGCGTTGTCTAAGCACGTACTTCTTTTAAATTACATTGTAACGACTCAGCGTCAATAAATAAAATAGTTCTTGATAGGGTTTTAGACCGTTGTTGATATGGATATTTCAAGGGTAGTGACAAAGTATCGAGCGCAACGGTTGGCCAATGAAACAGGCATTAATATAAATGCTAAGCGGCATTGGCTGTATAAGACGTCCAATAATCAGTGAACGGGATGCTTTCTCAGTACCCAGGGCACCTAGGAGGCTGCCCAAGAATAGAGACCCTACTACGGAAAAATCCCTGTTGGCCATTTTTCCCGAACATTTTCGTTAAAGAGCGCAACTATTCGCTTCAAATGTTCGAAAAAACTGACTCAAAAAGGCTTTCCCTCGCTACGGCTTCTATTCTCGGACAGCCTCCTAGATAATTTGTCGTCTCAGAGCTTATTTATCAATTGGCCGTAAACAAGGTCTAAGTGCAACTCAGGCAATGACGCGGGTCTTTGAGCGGAAGTTAGCTGGATGTGCTTTATAATTTCATTGCACGACTTAGCTTCACTGAGTCGTTACAAAATTTCTTTCTCTTATTCATTTCCTAACATGCCATTCACAGTGCATTTGCTTGCCAATTAACTCAAGTCTATTGCGGTCTAACAGGTATTGGCGTATCGTTAGGAAAAAGTAGAATGAGTGGGGTTCGTTCAGGTTTCTTCACCCGAACTCATAGCCAAAGGCAGTATGCTTAACTATCAAATAGCCACCCTGGTTAATGCTTTTAAAAATAATCATCAACATTACTCTAACAGCAAGAGGTAGTTAATTTATGGGACAGGAAGTAAATTTAACGCTTTTCAATGCTGATCACTTTAAGACTTTTTTTCAAAAACTCACCGAGGA
>Ga0233443_1000420_pt1 | contig 46984 bp, 33 predicted proteins | sample SI_123_September_2_FD_182784 | JGI IMG/M metagenome (GOLD analysis project Ga0233443, IMG submission 182784) | Seawater microbial communities from Saanich Inlet, British Columbia, Canada - SI_123_September2016_200_MG | ecosystem: Environmental > Aquatic > Marine > Inlet | place: Canada: British...
TGCGTGACGAGAAACTGGCAAGGCTAAACACGGGCTTAGTGGATACCGTCGCAAGTATATTATCCATTGAAAGGATCAATCGATTGGATCCTGAGATATTGCTAGTGAGCAGTATAGAATATCCATTTGTTAATTCACACACTTTTGAGGATGCATTAAACACACTTGCTATCTTTGAGTCCGATTCTCTAATTACCGTCAGAGCAGAAACAAGCATGTTTCTTCAACATCACGGCCATGGAATGGAGGCCATCCTTGGAATGGAGAAGTTCACCCGCATTGAAAGAGAAGCTCTTTATCGATATTCAGGTGGTGTTATTGTAGTGCGAACTAGTGAGTTTTCTAAGAATAAAGCACTTATAACGGGTAAAGTTGGCCACATTGAAATTGATCAAAAAACAGCACATTCCATAAAGAGTGAGTATGATTATAATCTTGCTCAATTTTTACATAAGCAAGCAGAACCTTGACACAACTCGTATTAATGTCTTATTACTGCCGGTATAATTTTTTCCATATTCCGGACAGTAGAATAAATACTTAATATATGTTTTTTCATGGGAGTAATTCAAAAACAATCTATTAGAGGTACTGTATATACTTATGGAGGTGCTGTTCTGGGATTTATTATTTCTGGAATACTTTTCCCAAACTACTTGTCAACTTCTCAAATTGGTGTCATTAACGTAGTCGTTTCATATTCAACTATATTTGCTCTCCTTGCTAGTTTAGGATTTTTAAGTACTACCACTAAGTTTTTTCCGTTTTTCAGAAATAAAGAGAAAAGACATAATGGCTTCATTTTTCTGGGAAGTACTGTTTCCTTTATTGGATTTCTGCTAACATTATGTGTTTTTTTACTTCTCAAACCAATCATTACTCGAAGTGGTATTGGAGATAATGTTCTATTTGAACAATACACTGATCTAATTATTCCGTTGGCATTCTTCATATTGTATTTTAATTTCTTTGATTATATTAATAAAGATCTGTTTCAAGCAACGAGAGGACTCTTCTTAAGGGATTTCCTTATGCGAATCCTAATTATTGGTTCAACCTTCTTATTCGCTTACAACTTTGTAGACTTTGATGACTTTACTAACCTATATGTTTTGGTATATAGCATTCCGGTTATTGTACTTATCTTTTATTTAATAGTAGATGGAAATTTTTCGTTACGCCCATCTCGGAAATTCTTAAACAAATCTTTAGTAAAAAATATGATTAGCGTAAGTTTTTTTGGGATTCTAACTAGTTCAACCGGAATAATTACGCAACATATTGATCGAATCATGGTTAAGGATTTACTTAACTTTAGTGAAGCAGGCATATATACGACATGTTTTTTCTTTGGAACTCTAGTTGCTTTACCATCACGCGCATTGATTCGAATTTCTTCATCTGTTATCGCAGATTCATTCAAGCAAGGCAATTTAATGCTTATAAAAAATATCTATTCAAAATCAGTCCTTAATCAATTTATTATCGGATTGTACCTGTTCATAGGTATTTGGGTTAACATTGATAGCATATTTGTTATTCTTGGGGAGGAATTTATATCCGGTAAATGGGTGATTTTTTTAATTAGTATAGCTTTTTTGACAGATATGCTTTCCGGAACCAGCTCAAACATAATTGGTAACTCAGCATTCTATAGATTTCAATCTATTTTCATGACAATTATGGTAGCAATTGTAATTGTTACAAATATTATATTCATTCCATTATATGGAATTGTTGGTGCAGCATTATCATCTCTAATAGCAAAGCTAATATTCAATTTACTAAAGTTTTTCTTCTTATGGAAAAAGTTAGATCTGCAACCTTATGATAAAAAAATTCTTATTTCAGTCCTCATTGCTCTGATAACAATGATTATTGGAGTAATCATACCTTCAAATTCATATTTCATTTTCGATATACTTATTAGAAGTATAGCTGTTTCCATCATTTTTGGATGTTCTATCTATTATAGTAAGGTTTCTGTAGATATTAATAAATTCATATTACAACTTAAGGAAAAACTAATCTAGAAATGTCAATCCATAGTAACATCAGGTCTCCAAACAGCAAAATATCAATGATTTGGACTGTTTAATAATTCACTGTATATTTACTTTATTGTAAATAATCATTCTAACTATGAGAACGTTTCACTTATTTATCATTATCTTATTTATTTCTAATTTATCTCTTGGACAGGTATATACTACCAATAATTGGTTTTTTGGTAACAACGCGGGTATTGATCTAAACTATGGCATTGCTGTACCCACTATTGGAGGACAGATTAATAATTTTGAAGGATGCGCGACTGTTGGTGATGAGCTAGGCAATCTACTCTTTTATACTGATGGAATGAATGTGTGGGACAAAACTCACATGGTTATGTATAATGGAGGTGGATTATTAGGGCATATCTCGGCAACACAATCTGCGATAATTGTGCCATACCCTGATAGCATTAATCTATTTTATGTTTTTACTGTGGATGCCGCTGACAATCATTTATTAAATGGATTATGTTACTCAATAATAGACATTAATCTCAATGCAGGATTGGGAGCCGTTACGTCTACAAAAAATGTTGAATTAGCAAATCCCGTTTCTGAAAAAATTACAGCTATCAATAATTTCCTTACGTCTGACATTTGGGTAGTCGCACATAAATGGAATTCCAATGAGTTTATTGCTTTTAATATTAGTTCTAATGGAATAGACACAATCCCTACTATTTCAAACATCGGATCGGTCCATCAAGGTGGTGCTGGCGGAACTCAAACAAATGGTTATACGAATTCGGTTGGCTACATGAAAGCTAACCTTCAAGGCTCACAAATCGCTTTAACTATTCACACACTAGGCAAAATTGAACTCTTTGACTTTGATGTTCAATCTGGATTTCTAAGTAATTGTGTTAGTTCAAGTTCCTCTTATGATTGGGTTTATGGAATTGAGTTTTCACCTGATGGTAATTTGCTTTATGTCAGCACCATATATAATGGATCTAAACTTTATCAATTTGATTTAACTCTAGGTAATCCTTTTACATCACCTTATATTATGTCTTCTTCCAATGGTTATCAAATAAGCGCTTTACAAATAGCTCAAGATGGAAGAATTTATTCTTCCGAACGATACAACAACTATTTAAGTTATATAGAATTCCCTAACTACGGTGGCTCACTCTGCAATTATTTAAGCGATGGTATTTTTCTTAACAGTATGCAGTGTCAGCGTGGGCTTCCATCTATATTTAATACACGTTCATTAAACTTTGTTAATGGTAGTATTTTAGATACAATTATTTGCGAAGGTGACAGTGTTTGCATGTCTAATTCAAACTATTTTACCTCAGGATTTTATCATGACACTTTGCTAGCTTCATCTGGTTGGGATAGTGTTGTTAATTTAAACTTAACAGTAGTTTTACCTCCAACTATCCCAACTATTTCCGAAACTGGTGGATATTTATTTACTGATGTCGGTTATAGCTATTTATGGTACCTAAATGGTATTATTTTACCTAATGATACAGGGAACTCAATTCTAGCAAATGGATCTGGAAATTATCAAGTTGAAATATTCAATTTGAATGGATGTTCTAGCATATCCGAAGTATTCAGTTATACCAATGCAAACCTTGATGAGGAGCGTTTAATTAACATTTATCCAAATCCGTCAAATGGCGAAATACAGATTCTTGCACCTCAGGAAATAAAAATAGAAGTCTTCAACTTATCAGGTCAGGTAGTCGATTTTGAATCTCAAAATACAGATCGTGGCTATAAAATCATTTTCAATAAATTGGTCGAGAGTATTTATATCATAAAAATACAAACCAGTACATCAAGTATAATAAGAAAACTTTACATAAGATATTAGTGGTATGAACAACGTAAAAAATATTGTGTTTTATCATATATATTAAAAAATTTGCATAATGGATTTTCATCACACATTCACCTATCTAACTAACCTCTCTCAAAACAACAACCGTGATTGGTTTAATGCTAATAAGGAACAGTACTTGCTTTTGAAAGAACAGTTTGAGTTGTTTACGGCTCAATTGATTTCTGATCTTGCCGGATTTGATCCTTCAATCAAAGGATTGGATGCTAAAAAATGTGTGTTTAGAATTTATCGCGACACACGGTTTTCTAAAAATAAAACACCTTATAAAATCAACATGGGTGCCTACCTTGTACCTGGTGGCAAAAAGTCAGGAAATGCTGGTTATTACTTGCATATAGAGCCAGGTGGATCCATGATTGCAGGTGGAATTCACATGCCCCCATCTCCTGTCTTAAAAGCGATTCGAGACAATGTATTTGATAATGTAGATGAATTGAAAATTGTTCTCAATAACAAAGAATTTAAGAATCAATTTCCGACTATGACCGGAGATAAACTGAAAACTGCTCCAAAGGGCTTTCCAAAGGAATGGGAAGAAATTGAAATGCTTAAATTTAAAAGTTATACCGTATTTAAATCAATGAAAGATGAGGACGTAATTTCAGACAAGTTTTATCAAACAATCCTCAATTCATTTAAGGTGATGAAACCTTTTAATGACTTCTTAAATAAAAGCTTCTAAAAACACAAAGGCTGTCAAAACATGTGACAGCCTTTGTGTTTTAATTCACTTGCAATATTATTCTATTTCATTCTCATACTCGGTGTTTGTGAGCAATTCATTTAACTCATCAGCATTAGTAAATTCAATTTTTATCATCCAACCTTCACCATAAGGATCTGAGTTTACTGTATCAGGATTATCTTCCAGATTTGGATTTACTTCAAGCACCTTACCTGAAATTGGCATAAACATGTCAGAAACTGTTTTAACAGCTTCAATTGTTCCAAATACTTCACCCTTGTCCAGGGTTTCATCTTCTGTTTCAATTTCAATAAAAACGATATCGCCCAGCTGGTCTTGTGCATACTCAGTGATCCCTACAGTTGCAACGCTACCATCAACTTTAATCCACTCATGGTCTTTTGTGTACTTCAAATTTTCAGGAATATTCATATCTATTCTTTTAAGTTTGTGTTTCTTATTAACGGAACAAATGTATAAAAATATAAAACCGGGGTTTTTAAATATTTAATAAGATTAGCATGTTATATAAAAGAAAATTTACAACTTGATAAACTTAGACTGTTGCAATGCTCCATTTTTCGAATTTATTTGAATTTGATAGATTCCCGGAATTAAATCTTTTGTATTAATAACTTCATCTCTTGTCAGCATCACCTGAGATCCTAAGCTATTGCGGATTATTGCTTTATGGTCCTCAACACCTGAGACGGTAAGTTTATCTCTACACGGATTGGGATATAAAACAAAACATGCGTTATCCAGAATTCTGTTATTTACCAAGTAACCATAATCCTTGTAACAAAAATCATCGATATAGACCTTTGGATCAACTATGGAAAATCCCATTTTCGCTTGATAATCGAGGCTCAAATCCGTGATTTGAAACTGATATACATCATCAATAAATACCGTGATTAAACCTGTTGATTCTCTCTCAATATCAATTTTAATCCACTGATAGCTCGAAAAACCCGGAAAGGTTGCATACATTACCGTGACAACTCCACCCAACTTCTTTTCCAGGCCAAATAACGGGCTGTTTGTATTATCAGGATTAAGAAAAAGTTTATAGTAATTATCACTGTTTTGATAATTGAAAAGGAAACTAAAATCGATGTAATCACCATCAACATAAAACCAGAATGAATACTTCCCAAAACAATAGTTTGATTGTGTACTAAGTAATATGGATTCGATACTATTTGAACCACCTTCAAGAGAGTAAACACCTGTATAGGGTAAAACAGTGGAAACCGCATAGTTCCCGCTTACGATGATCCAATCTGTTAATGCACCGCTCTCAAAATCAGTTGCATAGAAGCAGGTGTCAGGTGGTGATTGACATGTTTCATAGCAAAAGTCATCAATAAATACAGACTGATTCCATGACATCAAACAGATATTAGCTGGTGTAAGAAGATCACTATCAGTCAATTGTATTTCGAGTGAACCATTTATGTACAACTCGAACAATCCTAATGAATCATGTATTAGTTCAACATACACCCATTCATTAGTTGCAAAAGTTGGTGCTTTATTATCCAGAACTGATATAACCCCGTTCAACTTTTTTCTCAAACTAAGCGAAGGATTATCAGTATTATTGGGAAGTAATCCTATCTGATAAAAATTATTCGAATTCAGATAATGCAAACGAAAGTATAAATCGGTATAAATCCCCGTTGCATAGAACCAGAAAGAGTACGTACCACAACCATAATCATTCTGATCACTAATTACAGAGGAATAAACCCCATTTGCCCCTAACTCCATTGCATAAATACCGCTATGAACCGTCAGGCTTGTTGGTACTGATATGCCACTCTGGTTTGTCCAGCCTGTAATTGTTCCTGATTCAAAATCACTGGAATAAGTGCACTGAGCAAACACTGTTCCTGTCTTAATAGTCAAAATAATAAGTAAAATTAATAGTTTAGTTGAGCCTGTATTCATGATTTTCTATTTAGGGATCTTCTTCTTTTTCTGAATAACAATTACTCTCTGTGAAACCAGGTCGTTGAGCTCACAACTTGGATAATTATTGCTGGCAAGTTTTAAGATTTTATCTGTCATCATTCGAATATACTGTTCTTTTGGAAAGGTAACCACAGAAAGTAATTCAAGATTTGCCTCTTCGCTGTGTTCATGAAGCTTTTTGAGAGTCATTCTATTAATGCCATTCCGGTAGAACGACATTGCAAGGTCTGATCTATCAGCTTGTTTCTCACTATTGAATCTTTCAAAATCCTCCTCATTCAGAATAACGTGCCCCCAGGGAAAATCAATGGTGCAAGGACTGTGGCCTCCTATAATTGAAAAGAACGGATTGTAATCATGGATTGCAACTCCATCATCGCTTAAGAGTGAATGTACATTTTGAAAGGCTCCCAGTGGATCATGCAAGTGTTCCAGAACATCCCAGCTACAAATCAGATCGAATTTACCTTTCTCCAATTTTGAATTACAGATATCATCATCAACAAAGGAAATATTCGACTTTTCATGAAACTTACCAGCTACCAGTTCTCTCAATTCTTTGAGGTTATCATTCACCTGCTCCAGTTCGCTTTCTTCGATTGCTTTTGTCTCCATCGACTCTATCTTATAGCCTGAAAATTCTGTTCCTGTGATACTCGCCACTCCTTCTTCAGCAAATGCATAGCTTGTACCACCTGCATGACAACCTATTTCAAGAATGGACTTATCCTTCAATCCTGAAAGGTAAACATTGGCTATTGGTTTGATTCTCTCAACCGCAATTCTACCATTCCGTGCAATCTGCTCAATCCTGTCCGGACTTTTATTAAAACTTTTACCATCCTGCTTAAAAATGTTCTCCCAACCGGGTTTTAACTTGCTTCTCAGACCCTGCAAAAGATCAAATTCGTTACCAAAGGAGTCTTTGAAAGAACCATTCTTAGGAAAGGCATTTAAATCCAGGGGTTGTTCGAAAATGTTTTGTATAAACCTATTTCTCTTTGCTTTATCAATTGCATATTTTAAAATCTTTTCCTTCATCTCAATTCTGATTTTTTGAATTGCTAAAATACCGCTCCATATGATAATGTCAAAATCAATTCGAATAAGTCGATCTGCACCGTGAAAATAGCATCATATCTTCCAGATCTTTCTAACACCAATTGCTTGCCCAAACCTGCTTTTAAGACATATCAGATACAAACCTTTTTCCAACTCAGAAATATTTATCTGTGCTTTCTGTTCCGATATCAGCACTTGCTTACCCTGCAGGTCATAGACAATTATTAGTGGTAAATTAAGATCCCTGCTCTCAACAGTCAATATAGATTGACATGGATTAGGATAAATATTCCATTCCACTAAAGGCTCCTCAGTGATTGATTGAATAAGTTCGCTATAACAAAACTGATCGAGATATACAGTTGTGTCATAAGCAAGTATTTGAATGAATCCTGATTCAGTAAGATCCTGATCAAGAGCAGTATAAGTTAAGGTGTCATTAATTAGAATATCTATTACTCCATTCTGATGTCGGTTAACGCCCAGCTTGATCCACTCCTGCTGATCAAAATCAGGATTTGTAGAGTAAATTGAACTTGAAGTCCCGTTAATCACTTTTGAAAAAGAGATTGTTGGATTATCAGTCTCCAAAGGCATCAATGCTATTTGATAATAGTTATCGCTATTCAAATAGTGAAATCTGAAATACGCATCAACAACTTCACCATGCATATAGAACCACATTGTATAGCTTCCTGTATCGAAAATAGATTGGGTACTTTCTATTTTTGCGTAGCTTCCACTATTTATCATACGTAATGAAGTATTTCCCTGATATTGATGGATGTAGGATAGCTCATTACTACCTGAAATAATTGTCCAGTTAAGCAATGAAGTATCCTCAAAGTCATCATAAAAATCACATTGTGCCGTGGATACATTTGTTTGACAAACTAAAAACGCAACAATTAGAACTGCTAAATAATTAGTTTTCATATGAAATAGTATTAGTATTACGTAAAGTTAAGGAACTTTTTAAAGCTGAGAACTAAAGTGTTGAATTATCTAATTTTCAATGAACATTATTAGCACACAGTCGTTTATTTAACTAATTTTGTATTCACGTGGATGGATTTGATTGATTGCAACCACGGTAAAAAAATGCTAAAGCAATATCTACCGAAAGTTATCAATCCATCCATACACATTTTATTGAACCATTGAAATACATTGGTAATGAGAACAATTGAGTCTGAGTTGGAAAATAGAATATTGATTTTGGATGGTGCAATGGGCACCATGATCCAAAACTACCGATTGGATGAGAATGATTACAGTGGAGAGCGATTTTCTGACTTTCCCCATAGTTTGAAAGGAAACAACGATCTACTATCCATAACAAAACCACATATAATTGCTGAAATACATTCGCAGTTTCTTGAGGCTGGTGCTGATATTATTGAAACAAATACATTCAATGCCAATCGCATCTCAATGGCTGACTATGGCATGGAAGATCTGGTGTATGAAATCAATGTTAAATCGGCTGAAATTGCAAGGGAGTGCTGCCGAAATTTCATGCTTGAAAATCCTGAGAAGCCTCGTTTTGTTGCTGGTTCAATCGGACCAACCAATAAAACCGCCTCACTCTCACCAGATGTTAATGATCCCGGATTCAGAGCGACAAGTTTTGATGAGTTAAAGGAGGCATATTCAGAACAAATCAATGGACTAATAGATGGTGGCGTGGACATATTGCTGGTAGAGACCATCTTCGATACCCTGAATGCTAAAGCAGCTTTGTTTGCAATTGAAGAAGTTTTAGTGAATCGAAAGCTAAAAATTCCCATCATGGTTTCCGGTACCATAACCGATGCTTCAGGCAGAACCTTATCGGGTCAGACACTTGAAGCATTTGTAAACTCTGTTTCACATATGGATCTTCTGACTATTGGTTTAAATTGTGCTCTTGGGGCACAGGAGTTAAGGCCATATGTGGAAGAATTAGCTGGAATATCTCCTTTTGCAATAGCTGTATACCCCAATGCAGGATTGCCAAATCAATTCGGTGAATATGATGAATCTCCGGAAAAAATGAAGGCTCATATTCAGGATTTTGTTGACAGTGGCTTTGTAAATATAATCGGTGGTTGTTGCGGTACACGACCTGAGCACATCAGAGCTTTTTCGGAAGTAGCCGAAAAGGCCAGGCGACACTCAATTCCTGAAACAGGCACTTCCTTAAAACTAAGCGGATTAGAACCATTGGTTCGATTTCCCGGAAGTAACTTTATTAACATCGGGGAAAGAACAAATGTTGCCGGTTCTGCCAAATTCAAAAGGTTAATATCCGACGGTAAATTTGAAGAGGCTCTGTCAGTTGCAAGGGATCAGGTTGAAAGTGGCGCGCAGATCATCGATGTTAATATGGACGATGCAATGATTGACGCTGAAGATACCATGGTCAAGTTTCTTCATATGCTCATGTCAGAGCCTGATATTGCCCGTCTTCCGATCATGGTTGACTCATCGAAATGGAATGTGATTGAAGCTGGTTTAAAATGTTTACAGGGAAAGGCTGTTGTAAATTCCATAAGTCTGAAAGAGGGAGAAACACAATTCATAGAACAAGCCAGGAAAGTTAAGAGCTATGGAGCTGCGCTTGTGGTAATGGCATTTGACGAAACCGGTCAGGCGGATAGTTTACAGCGAAAGATTGAGATTTGTTCAAGAGCTTATGATCTATTAACCAAACAAGTTCACTTTCCGCCACAGGACATCATTTTTGATGTAAATGTACTTGCCATCGCTACCGGAATAGATGAACATAACAACTACGCTGTTGACTTTATCAATGCGGTTAAATGGATAAAAGAGAATTTACCTTTGGCTAACACAAGTGGAGGAATTAGTAACTTATCCTTTAGTTTCAGGGGGAATAATGCGGTTCGGGAAGCCATGCATTCCGTTTTTCTTTATCACGCCATTAATGCTGGCCTTGATATGGGCATTGTTAATCCGGGTCTCTTGCAAATTTATGACGATATACCACAGGATCTCTTGACTTTAACAGAAGATGTAGTCCTTAACAGAAGAAAGGATGCAACAGAAAGACTTGTTGCTTATGCAGAGAAACATAAAGATGAAAAATCTTCTGATATGAAAATTATTGAATGGCGCAGCTGGCCGGTTAATGAAAGAATTAAACATGCTTTGGTAAAAGGTATTACAGACTATATTGAACATGATGTTGAGGAAGCCCGCCCAAAATTCAAACTGGCACTGGAAGTGATTGAGGGTCCGTTAATGGATGGTATGGATGTGGTTGGGGACCTGTTCGGATCCGGAAAAATGTTCCTTCCTCAGGTAGTAAAAAGTGCACGGGTTATGAAAAAAGCTGTCGCTGTTTTAATTCCTTACATCGAAGCCGAAAAAGCTGCTGCTGGTGATCTGAAAAGCAGGGGTAAGATTCTCATGGCAACAGTTAAAGGTGATGTACACGACATTGGTAAAAATATAGTAGGAGTGGTATTGGCATGTAACAATTACGAAATAATAGATATGGGTGTAATGGTTCCTGCCGATAAAATCCTTCAAAAAGCAATTGACGAAGAAGTTGACATAATTGGATTAAGCGGGCTTATTACACCATCATTGGAAGAAATGGTTCATGTTGCACAGGAGATGGAAAGACGGAATTTTAGTTTACCAATACTGATTGGTGGCGCTACTACATCTGAAATTCATACGGCAATGAAGATTACTCCTTCCTATTCCCAGGCTGTAATTCATGTTAAGGATGCATCCAGAAGTGTAAATGTTGTATCACAAATTCTTTCGGAACACAAAGATGATTATGTCAATAAGGTACAGGAACGATATAAGCTCCAGATTGAAAAATATAAATCAAGAAATGTTCTCAAGAAATATATCTCACCAGAAGCGGCAAGAACAAACAAATACCAAATCAACACCGATCTCTTCAAACCGCTTAAACCTGCTGTTTCGGGCATTCAAAAGGTGAGCAATATAAGCGTCAGAGACTTACGTCCTTATATCGACTGGACTTTCTTCTTTCACGCCTGGAAGATCGCCGGAAAGTTTCCTAAAATATTTGATGATCCTGTAAAAGGAGATGAAGCAAAGAAGTTGTACGATGATGCAATTAAAATGCTTGATTTCATTGAGGAAGAACAAATAATTAAACCCCGGGGTGTCTTCGGAATATTCCGTGCCCATTCTGTTAACGATGATGTCGAGGTTCTGAATGACAATGGTAAAACCATTTCCAAATTTAGTTTTTTAAGAAATCAGGAACTAAAGAATGGCCAATTACCAAATCTTTCGCTCGCAGATTTTATTGTTCCAAAAGAATCAGGATTGACCGATTATATTGGTGCCTTTGTAGTAAGTACCGGGCTTGGAATTGAAAAATGGACTGATCGCTTTGAAAAGGAGAATGATGACTATAGCAGCATCTTGTTAAAGATTTTAAGCGATCGCTTAGCAGAGGCTTTTGCAGAACTTTTACATGCCCGGGTTAGAAAAGAGCATTGGGGATATGACAAGAAGGAGAACCTGAGCCCGGAGCAGATGTTGCGGGAACAATATCAGGGAATAAGGCCAGCACCAGGCTATCCTGCATGTCCGGAACACTCTGAAAAACAGATCCTCTTCAAACTACTGGATACAGAGAACAATACGGGTGTTTCACTCACAGAAAACTACGCCATGTATCCGGCAGCTTCTGTCAGTGGTTACTATTTTAGCCATCCTGACTCTCAATATTTCAACCTCGGTAAATTGGACAAGCAGCAGCTTGATGATTATTCGAGTAGAAAAGGTATATCATTACAGCAAGCTGAAAAACTACTGGCACCTAACTTAAACTATGACCCAAAACAGAACGTATGAAAGTAATTGAACACATAGAAAAATCAGATACCACACTTTTCTCCTTCGAAATACTACCTCCCAAAAAAGGAGATAACATTTATAAAATCTACGAGACAATCGATCCTTTAATGGAATATGAGCCTGCTTTTATTGATGTAACCTACCATCGGGAAGAGGTTGTATATAAGAAGCGAAAGGATGATTTATTGGAACGGCAGGTAGTTCGTAAACGTCCCGGAACTGTTGGAATTACTGCTGCAATTCAGTACAAATACAAGATTGATGTAATTCCGCATATTATCTGTGGTGGTTTCTCAAAAGAGGAAACTGAAAATGGATTGCTGGATCTTAATTTCCTTGGAGTCAACAATCTTCTGGTGATTCGGGGGGATAATATGCCCGGTGAAAAGTACTTTCACCCCGAACAGGATGGTCACAGATATGCACTGGATTTAGTGAATCAGATTATGGAACTTAACAACGGCATTTATCTTGACGATGAAATTCTTAACTCCACACCAACAAACTTCTCGCTTGGAGTTGCAGGTTATCCTGAAAAACATCAGGAGTCTCCAAATATGGATACGGATATCAAATTCCTAAAAATGAAAGTTGATGCAGGTGCTGAATACATAGTTACACAAATGTTCTTCGATAATCAGAAATACTACAACTTTGTCGATAGGTGCAGAAGCGCAGGTATCACCGTGCCTATAATTCCTGGCTTGAAGCCGGTTGCCGTCAAAAACCATATGAATTTACTTCCGCAGGTTTTTAATATTGACCTGCCGGACGATCTTGTAACAGCCATCAATAATTGTAAATCAAATAGCGATGTTCGCCAGGTTGGAATTGAATGGTCAATTGAACAGGCAAAGGATCTTCTCCAAAATAATGTTCCTGTACTTCATTTTTATACAATGAGCAAGTCTGACAACATACGTGAAATTGCAAAAGCCGTTTTCTAATGAGAAGGATGGTCCTTACTGAACAAAAAAGTTGTGAAAAATGCAGCAGTGATGTAAATTGCTCTTCCTCCGGGAAATGCTGGTGTTTCGAATATGATTCTGCTAAAAACATTGAGTCTCTCGATTTGAAATACAGTGATTGTGTCTGTGAGATGTGCCTTACAGAAGCTGAGGATTAATTCTCTGATATCATCCGATACAAAGCGCTTAATAACATAATTCCGGTATGCTTATTCTTTTTAACTTCGCACAACTTTGTTGAATATTAAATTGAATAAAAATGTTTTCAGGAATAGTTGAAGAAGCTGCAAAAGTAGTCAGACTTGATAAGGAAAGAAAAAACCTACACATCACGATGGAATGTTCATTTGTAGGTGAATTAAAAGTTGACCAAAGTATTTCGCATAATGGTGTATGTCTCACAGTTGTTAAAACAGATGATAAAACGTATACAGTTACTGCTATCAAAGAAACACTTGATAAAACAAACCTCGGTCAGCTTATAATCGGAAGTAAAGTTAATCTTGAAAGAAGTGCAAAACTGGATGGTCGTCTTGACGGCCATATGGTGCAGGGGCATGTTGATCAAACTGCTATTTGTACAAAAGTAGAAGAAGCTGATGGTAGCTGGTATTTTACCTTTGAGTATGAACCAACACAGGATGATTACATTACTGTTGAAAAAGGTTCTGTTTCTGTGAATGGTGTTAGTCTTACAGTAGTAAACTCAAAGGATCGGTCCTTTCAGGTTGCCATTATCCCCTTCACCTACGATGAGACAAATTTTCATCAAATCAAGCCCGGTACAGTTGTAAATCTTGAATTTGATATTCTTGGTAAATACATAGCAAAAATTGTTAAACAACAGTTGGGGAGAGCATAATCTCCCTGATATTCAATTTTGACTTTTTATTATATCATTGTTCAATAATTTTCAGAATTGTATCCTCTAATACTGAACTTTTAAACCGGACAATGCCAGTCAGAAAAAAGACAAAGAGCTTAATACCACTCTTATATTTGATCTGTTCATTTTTAGCATTAATTGGCTCTTTTTTACGAATTCAAAATAATGAACATGGGCGAACTCTGGTTCTAATTGCCATTTTTGCAGGTGTTTTCTCTTGTTTATTGATTTCCTCAAAGTAAGTAAGAAGAAGGAAATTGATTGAACGAAAGAAACGATCCCGGGTATTTTATTTTCTGTATGTAGCGAAAACTAATTAAATCTCATCATTATGAAAAATCTGATCTTTATCCTTTCATTTGCTATCCTTGCCGGATGTCAGATCCAAAACTATTCTCCGGAATTATTAGAAGCGTTTGACCGGGCAGGTCAGAATCAGGCTGAGATTAAAAAAGTATTTGATCATTACAATAATATTGGCGACACTTTAAAATATCAGGCCGCAGAATATCTGGTAAGCAATATGCGCGAAAAGCATTGTTTTGTCAGCTTCGTTGTTGCCGACTCTTTAGCCAATGTAATTCCTTTTGAAGTATTGGATTACAGGAACTACAACGATCTTCTAAACAACTGGGATTCTCTGGAAACAGTTCACGGTAGGCTTGAATTTAAAAAAGATACGTTAATCAGAGATATTGAAATCATTGATGCAAAGTTTCTAAGAAACAATATTGACCTGGCATTTCACGCCTGGAGTATGCCATGGGCACAACATCTGAATTTCGATCAGTTCTGTGAATACCTATTACCGTATCGCGCAACTAATGAACCTCTGGAGAACTGGCGGGCTTATGCCCTGGAAAATTACTCATGGCTACGCGATTCCATGGAAAATTCAATCGATCCTGTCAGGGCCTGCAATCTGATAAATAATGAAATTCGTTCATGGTTCCGTTTTGATGAGCGATTTTATGAGCATCCAACAGATCAAAGCCTGTCTGAAATTGTTAGCGGTAAATTAGGCAGATGTGAAGATATGACTAATCTGGCAATTATGCTGATGCGGGCATGGGGTGTTGCCGTAATGAGTGATTTTACACCATATTGGGCCAACACAGGAAACAATCACGCCTGGAATGCTATTCTCGATAATAAGGGTAATACAACCATTTTTATGGGTGGTGAAGCAAATCCCGGAGAGTACGAACTTTCGAATATTTTTGCGAAGGTTTACAGAAAATCATTTGCTCCTCAGGCCAATAGTTTGATTGAACAGAAGAATGATTGGGAAGAAGCCCCTAAATATTTGAATTCTCCAACAATAATTGATGTCACCCACGAGTATACAAAGACTAAAGATGTTAAACTTTCCCTGCTTAAAAATCAACCAGATAGCACCGAATATGCATATTTATGTGTTTTTAACTCCGGCCACTGGCGACCAATCTCATGGGCAAAGACCGGTGAAAATAATCAGGTGATTTTCGAAAATATGGGAACTGGTATTCTTTATCTGCCGGCATATTACAAAAATGGAACGGTGATACCTGCTCACACTTCAATGATTCTGGATGCTGAAGGAAACGTACACCACCTGAACGCATCGAAAAAGGTTTATACTGCAACACTTAACAGAACAACAAAACGAACCTCCGGACAAACAACCGATAATATTGGTGAATCAAATCTCAACAATAATGATGATTATGAGTTGTTCTATTGGATGGACGGTTGGCTCTCTCTAGGAAAACAATTTCCACAAAACGGACAGTTGGAATATGATAATTTACCTTCGGGTGCATTGTATTGGCTGGTTGGTGAGAATGGAAGAAAAGAAGAGCGTATCTTTACCATTGAAAATGAAAATGTAAACTGGTGGTAAAATTTTCTATCCCGGTTCATCAATGATAAATTTTACATAATGTCGATTGCAATTAAGAATGTAACAAAGGTTTATGATGATCAAAGAGCATTGGACGCTGTCTCTTTTGAAATCAACACGGGTGAGATTGTAGGATTTCTTGGGCCAAATGGTGCGGGGAAATCAACAATGATGAAAATTATCACAGGTTTTATTCCTCCTACTGAAGGTGAAATTTTTGTTAACGAAGTAAATGTTAATGATCAACCTGAGCTCGTTAAACAGAACATTGGCTATTTACCAGAACACAATCCTCTTTATCTGGATATGTACGTTCGGGAATCATTGGAATTTGTTGCCGGCATCTATAAGGTTGAAAACAGAAATCAAAGAGTAAAGGAAATTATTGAGCAAACAGGACTTGGCGTGGAGCAACATAAAAAACTTGGTGCTCTGTCCAAGGGATACAGGCAACGAGTTGGCCTGGCGCAGGCACTGATTCATAATCCTGATGTGCTCATACTTGATGAACCAACTTCCGGACTGGATCCCAATCAAATTGTTGAAATAAGAAATCTGATCTCCGAGGTTGGCAGGGCTAAAACGGTCATGCTGTCGACTCATATCATGCAAGAAGTTGAAGCTATTTGCGATCGGGTAATTATCATCAACAAAGGTAAACTGGTTGCAAATGACTCAGCTGAACAAATTACCTCTCAGTCAACGGAAAAATACCAGACAGTGCAAGTTGAATTTAACCTGGATATCCAGGAAAGTGATCTTGTAAAAATTGACGGAGTGGTAAAAGCTAAAAATCTCAGCAATAAGAAGTGGTTGCTACAAGCAAGGCCTGAAGATGATATTCGGCCAAGAATTTTCAACTTTGCCGTAAAGAAAGGTTGCCAGGTTCTGTCGATGCAAAAACTTGAAAAAAGTCTTGAGGATGTATTTCAGGAGCTTACAAGATAAGGGACCGGTTAATTGACAGATCTATAGGAAAAATCGCCAAATTAAAAACCAGGCACCGAAACCGCTTAATGCAACAAGGCCTATCCAACTAAGTACTCTTAACCATGGTTTTGGTCTATCCGATTCCGGAACATTCTTACCCATTACTACTTTAAGATTCATATAGCCCAGTACAGGTGCAGTTAGAAACGAAAGTGTGGTTGCAAAATCAACCAAAACTTTCATGCTTGAGGCATAGAAACGGATAATAATATAGGATACAATTACCATGGTAGCGATCCAGAAAAAATGGATGAACTGTTTTCTCTTCTTCGTTTTCAACCTGGTAATAATCATCATTGTTAATGGATTTAAAACACGTGGATAGGCATCAAGACAGGTTAAGGTTGTAGAAAACATGGTGGTAAGGGCTGCAATAGAAATCAAAATATATGCCCATGAACCAATGGTACTTGTATACAAATTGATTAGCTGGCCGGCAAATGCAGTTCCGGAGCTGGCAAATTCTTCCCCGGATCCATACATAACAATGGCTCCAAGAGCAAGAAAACCAACTGAAAGAAATGCTGTGCCAATAAAGCCAACGTTAAAATCAAACAAAGCTTCTTTTACCTTCGGAGCATAGCCGGTCTCCTCTTTTCGGGCAACCGTCCAGAATGAATGCCAAACAGAAATATCAATTGCCGATGGCATCCATCCCGCAAAAGCTATCAGAAAAGCAACATCAGTAAACTCCCAGTTAAACGACTTAATAAATTCCGGATTAGGATTGAATCCTTTAAAGAAAGCTGACACAACTGCTATAACAGTCGCAACAGTGAGAATGATAATTATAAACTTAATCATCTTGTCCAGCAATGAATATCTGCCAACCACAATTATTATCACGGATACCAGTAGTAAAATAACCGTCCATCCATATATATCCATGATCCCAAAAACATTGGTAAACAGACCTGCCGTAACAATAGTAACCGCCGATTGTATGGCGAACATGGTCCCAAACGTCAGGATTGCATAAACATAAACAGCCCATTTGCCAAGCCGCTGATATCCACGCAACAGAGTTTCTCCGGTTGCTGCAGCATAGCGGGGCCCGAATTCAAAAAAGGGATATTTGAACAAGTTGATAACAAATATCAACCAAAGAAGCTGAAAACCATATGAAGCACCTGCCCTCGTCGATTGCACCAGATGAGAAACTCCAATAGCGGCCGCAGCCCACATAAGTCCAGGTCCCAGTGATTTCATTAAGGTCTTCATTTTCATAACAATTATCTATTAATGAAAGTCATTTGAATGACAATAATGACTAAGATACAATATTCTGAATATGCCGCCAGGGAGAAGCAGGCTATGTCTTAAACTTTGTTTCAACTGCTTGCCCCTTCTTTGTAAATGCCAAATAAGCTCAAGCTTGTTTCCCCTATTTTTATATTTTTGCACAAAGTTCAAATTTTGAAAGTTTATCATAACATTTCTGATTTTAAGGTAGAGAAACCAATTGTTACCATGGGTATGTTCGATGGTATTCATTTGGGACACCGAATGCTCCTCAACCGTTTAAAAGAAGTAGCTGCAAGCGAAGGAGGAGAAACTGTTGTGCTTACTTTCTGGCCTCATCCCAAGCTGGTGCTGAATCCTGAAATAGACTATCTTTTTTATCTTACAACTCTCGATGAAAAATTAAAACTGCTTGAAGATGCAGGGGTTGAACATGTTGTAGTTTTAAGATTTACACAGGAGTTTGCGAATCAAACTGCCTGTCAGTTCACGGAAAGCTTTCTGGTGGGTAAACTAAATATTCACTATCTGATTGCGGGTTTTAATCATCATTTCGGTAAAGATCGAAGAGGAAGCCTGGAAGATCTCAGATCATGTGCAGACAAACATCGTTTTGGTCTGGAAAAACTTAGGTCCTTTCAAAAGGACGGAGTTGAAATCAGTTCAACTTACATCAGAGAACAACTGGAAGGAGGTCGGATTAGAGAGGCGAATACAAGCCTTGGATATGAGTATCTTATCTTAGGAAAGGTAATCAGTGGCAACAGAATTGGCCGCTCGATAGGATTTCCAACAGCCAATATTGAAATTGAAGATTCGCATAAACTAACCCCGGGCATAGGCGTTTATGCTGTTGTAGTTCATTTCAATGGCAATCAATTCTTTGGTATGCTAAATATTGGTTACCGCCCCACCATAGAAGAAGATCGAAAGATAAAAAACATCGAAGTACATATCCTTGATTTTGATGGTGATATTTACGGACAGGAGGTATCGCTTATCTTTAAAAAGAAAATTCGTGAAGAACAAAAGTTTGAAGATGTGGCGGCCCTTAAAAATCAACTTGAAGCAGATAAAATAAACATCCGCAATTACTTCGGTCTAAACGCTGAATAATCTATTTTTCACATGGGAGGAAAGAGAAGTAAAGTTGCCGGGATGCAACAACAAGCGGCACGGGTTCAATCTAATATTAAGATTGCTCCTGATGTATTTATCATTTCCTTCAGAAGGCCCTATGATTTTAAAGCAGGTCAGGTGATCGGTTTAACAACTTCCGGCAAAATTGAACCACGACTATATAGTATCGCCAGCGGAGAGCAGGATGAGGTAATTGAGATTCTTTACAATATCAAATCCGATGGATTGTTAACACCACAGCTGGCATCACTTACAGCAGGATCAACTATTTACGTGACCGAACCTTTTGGTGAGTTTCTGGGAACATTAGAACCATCATTTTGCTTAGCTTCCGGTACAGGAATAGCGCCTTTTCGGTCAATGTTTCGCTCTGGTTATGGTGAAAAAACTACATTAATTCATGGCGGAAGATTCCGGGAATCATTCTATTTTCAGGACGAATTTGCCGGTCCCGGTTATATTCGCTGCATTAGCGGAGAAAAACTTGACGGTGCTTTTCAGGGAAGGCTAACGCTCTACCTGAATCAACTAGATAAGCTGCCGCCAGACTATAAATATTATATCTGTGGGAGTGCTGAAATGGTAGTTGATGTTCGGGATATTCTAATAAAGAAAGGAATTGCGTTTAATCAAATTATGGCGGAAATCTATTTTTAGATTTTTATTCATCTCAGGAATGTCATAATTCTACATTTTTCGGCTTATTCCGGCAATTCATATTTTCCCCTAACTTTGCACTTAGTTAAATTCGATTGATGGAGAACTTATTTGGAAAAACTCTGGAAGAGTTAAAAACAGTAGTGAATGAGTTGGGACTGCCTGCTTATACCGCTAAGCAAATTGCCGACTGGTTGTATAAAAAGCACATTTCATCCATTGATGATATGACCAATCTTTCGAAAGATGCGAGAGAAAAGCTAAACACATCCTACCAACTTGGATTAACACCGCATTCCAAAGTACAGGCTTCTGTAGATGGTACCAGAAAATATCTTTATCCAACAACCAATAATAACTTCATCGAAACTGCATATATTCCTGAAGAATCTCGAGCAACACTATGCGTTTCTTCTCAAGTAGGGTGTAAAATGGGATGTCTGTTTTGTATGACTGGGAAACAGGGTTTTCAGGCAAATTTAAGTACCGGTGAAATTGTTAATCAAATCAAGAGTTTGCCTGAGTTTGACAAGCTTACAAACATTGTTTATATGGGAATGGGTGAACCATTCGACAACCTTCGTCAGGTAATGAACAGTCTGGATATTCTCACCTCAAATTGGGGATTTGCCATGAGTCCAAAGCGAATAACAGTTTCAACCATTGGCATTGTGCCCGCCATGAAGGAGTTTCTTGAGAATAGTGAATGCCATCTGGCTGTTAGCCTGCACACTCCTTTTGACAGTGAGCGACGGGAGTTAATGCCCATTCAGAATGTTTACTCTTTGTTTGACGTGCTCAGTGAAATTAAGTCCTGGGATTTCGGCCGTCAGCGAAGAATCTCATTTGAATACATTATGTTTAAAGGATTCAACGATTCCAATAAGCATGTTAAGGAAATGGCCAGAGTTCTGGACGGCATTAAATGCCGCGTTAATTTGATAAAATTTCACCCGATTCCGGGTACTCCTCTATTAGGATCAGATGAAGAGACCATGGAATCATTCAAAAATGCTCTGAGCGCCAAAGGAATTACAACCACCGTTCGACGCTCAAGGGGTGAAGATATTTATGCAGCCTGTGGTTTACTTTCAACAAAAGAACTGATTAAAAAAGACGATAAAGACTACTGATTCGGATGAGCATTTTGAAATTCTACAATTCTATAACGCGGTATTGCCCTGCTCCTTAAAGTAAGATCTGATCAATACCTTCTTTAATTCCCTTTGAATGATCAAGTCGCTAATTACTTCAGATTTTGAATAATCAGGATGTAAGGCTTCAGATTTCATGATCGCTTGCTCGCTTAAATCAATTCTGTAAAGCATATTGAAAAGCATGTGAAACTGTCCCGCCAGAATCACCTCCATGTGATTATTCAGCTGATCGAACAATTCCTGATAAGCGTTATCTGTATCGCCTGAAAATGTGATCTCTAGACCAAACTCAGCAAAATCCTTGATGATTTGAGCGGCAGTTTGTCGGATATATTCCTGCTTCTTGTAGTACTCACTCAGTTCCAGTTCCGTATTGAGCTTCGATAAATTGATATTACTTTTCTGCGGTTTCATCATTGGGACTAACAAATTCTAAGGTATAAAGAATTGCTTCAGTTTGACGAAGGAAATTTCGCTTATCATTCTTGGGTGCATACACATATCCTTCTACTGTTACCACTCTGTTTCTTATTGTGTCGACAGTGGATAAACTAATGAACGGACCACCCATAAAATCACCCTCAAGCCTCCAAAGGCCTTTAAGCTCAGTATAGTATTGATTGTTTCTCAAAAACTCGCGATAAGCCGGCAAAATCCTCTTCTCTGTCGACATATATGAACCTTTATTTTGTCCATGAACGAAAGCTCTCAGGTATCTGTCTCTGCTTGAGATCAGATTCTCCTTATCGAAGGCGGTGGTATCGGTATAGTTGTAATAGTAGATAAAAACACCCTGGCTTACATTCCTGGTTTCATGCGAGACCCAGATGAAATTACTCGTATCCATATCATAGGTAAAGCCCCTTGGAAAGGTTAATTTCAAACCATGCTTATCCCTTAGTGTCGTTCCTATATTAATATCTTCAAATCGCTTATAGTTACCGATGATCCTATTTCTCTCTTTAAGTAAAAGTTTGTTCTCGATGGTTCCTGAGTGCTCAATAAAAAGATTTATAAACTCATCGATATTACCAGCTTCAATCTGAACCAGCATTTGAGGTTTGGCATAAACATCCTTTCTCATATAAACCTTCGGTTCGTTGATCTGACTTGATATTTTTACCCTGATAATATTCCTGTGGGTTTTAAAAATTTCGGAGAATGCCTTCGGCGGAATCTGAACCAAATCAAAAACCGGTTCTTCCTGAGGAAGTCCGACTATGTTTTTTCCTAAATATTTAATAATTGAATCACCGGAGTGCCCATCCCAGTGTTCATCTTCCATTACAACAATAAGCTCGTAAGCTCTACCGCTTATGTTAGGCATTAAAGATGAGTTATCAACCTGACAACCCGTTAAAAATATGATTGATAGTGCGATTAATAAATATTTCATCTGTTTATAATTCATTTATTAGGATTCTATGACATATCCATTGAAAACATTGCTGTTAGCTCGTAATGTTTTCTTAATGAATATTTCATGGACCAGAGGTAAAAGTGAATAATCAATAAAACTGTAAAGTTAATAGCCAAAAGCATAACTTATAGAACTAATGGGAAAAGAATGATGGTTAATCCACAAAATGTTTATGCTTTCCGGTAATTCAATCGCTGCTGCAAAATAATCCCAACTACGATTAGCACCAATCCATAAATGGTAGATGGTATTATTTTTTCACCTATAACCAGATTAATGAACAGAAGAGAGAGAAATGGTGATATGAAAACAAGCTGACTTATGCTGTCTGTGGTCCGGGCCCATTTGAGTGCTTTGAGCCAAAGTACAAAAGTGATTCCCAGCTCGAATATACCAATATAGGAGATCGCTAATATTCCTCTCAACGATGGAATTTGTGGCTCTTCAAAAACAAGCAAGCCAAGTATTGAGAAAAGAAAACCAAATATGAAATTGAGCAACATTTTCTCCGTTTCGTCTCTTTCGCCCTTCATATTGAAAATCCAGAAAAGTGCCCAGGCAACAGAACTGGAAAGAGCCAGTAAATCGCCATACCAATTGGTGAAAGCCAATGATGAAAACTCTCCCTTACTTGCAATTACAAGAACTCCGGCAAAACTCACCAAAATGAACAAAATACTCTTCCATCCAATTTTCTGTTTCAAAAGAGGAATGGATAAAAGCACAAGAGAAATAGGCCATATATAGTTGAGAACCATTGCCTCTTGCGCCGGAAGAATCTGATACGCTTTCAATAGGATTGCATAGTACAGAAAAGGATTGAGCAGGCCAAGTAAAAGTGAATTGAGTATATGTTTAGGCCTTAAATTTTTGAAAAATGATAATCTGCGTTGAAATGCCAGCATGATAGTAAGGCAAACTATTGCGATAAACCCGGCACCAACCATTAGATGAAATACTCCGACCTCGTCTAAAGCCAGACTGAACGCTGTGGCAATGGTTGACCAAAACAATATGGCTATCAGTCCATAAATGTATGATTTCTTCCTTTCATCGGGCATGAATCAAAGATAAAAAGAAAAGGATAGCCACGAATAGATGAATAAAACCTTAAGTTGCTACGATCTTTTGTGCATGCTAATTCATAGGATAAGTCAATGTTTCCGACTGGTTCAGTTTAATAAGATATGCCAGTCCGGGAACCATATCATCGAATAGTTGTACACCATATTGAGGCCAGTAAACCTGTCCGTCACTGTTTTTCATGATGATGATTGAGCCAGTTAAATCGGATAAAGCCAGACTTATCGGTAAGGAATTTTTTCTGAAGTAAGGAAGCAAACTCCAGCCTTCAGGAACTGTAATGGTTGAAACCAAAGGATCTAGCTGATGTCCGTAAACAACTAGGGTATCCTGCGATGTAGATTTTAGATAATAACCATTGATGAAGTTCCACTCTTTGATTTGATCAAAAGCAAACTGAGGCCAGTAAACCTGTCCATTGTCATCTTTCAACATGATCAAGGATGAACTAATTTGAGAAGTGAGTATCTCAATATCTGGTGTATGAGGAATAACATAACTTGATATCATATTCCAACCTTGCTGAATAGGGATTTCATGTATGCTCGTTGTCACTTGTTCGACACTGAAATTATCGAAATAAAAGCCATTACCATAAGATCCTTCGCGGTAATAAATGAAACGAAATTGTACTTTTTGTGAACCGGGTGGAACAGACAAATAGTTTAAACACTGCTGAATCACGGCAGGTGGTGATGAACTATAGGGTAGTATCAGCCAGCCACAGTTGTCATCACCGAAGAATTCCAGGTTTTCCTCAATTCCATCATACCAATTTTGTGGTTGACTTTGCTTACCCGCTGTAATCCAGTTTTCATCATTGTCAAATCTTGCCTGTAATGCCAGGGCATGATTCTCATAACCGTCAGAAATAAATAATTCAAATGAAAGTTTCAGAAAATCGGCTGTATCTACAATGAAATAAGGACTTTTAATCCAGGCACGTACGTGTTCACACATGTTACTGGTAGTTGCCGAACTTACCCAATGAAACGAATTAACAGAGTCGAGTAATCCTTGTGTATAATAATAGTTGGAGCCCAATAGTCCCTGGGTATAGATCCAGTCTGAGTTCTGTCCTCCATCTATCCACCCGGCTTCTCCAGTCTCAAAGTTTTCATAATATGGTATATTTTCAACTGAACTTCCTGATATTAGTGTTGCAGCTGTGGTGTCGTTGTTTGCGTTACCGTCTAAGGGATGATTGATCCAAGCCTTTATTTGATATTCCTGAGCAGGCATATTCACCATCGGAACAATTGTCCATATAGTAGTAGCAAAACCGGGAGGCAAACTGCAACCAACCACTAACGGATAAACCAAACCTGAATTCACACTATAATGAAGGGTAGCATTATTGATGGTTTGCGATCCTGCATTGTAAACTTCAAATTGCAAACTGTCACTAAGAATAAATAATGACTGATCTGCATCTTTGAATTTTAGGTTGTTGATTGACAAGTCGCAAAACTGATTCGGGTTAAAATTAAATTCCTGATAACCAATATCGGGTGATGAACCCGTATATTCCGTACTATCCATCTGAAGGATGGTATCACCGCCATGGACGACAATATTTGATCCGGCATCGATACATGGTGAACCATACCTGAGTTTTGCATCAGGATGAATTCCATGCCCCATAGCACCGGTGTAGTTGATTTGTGACCAGATATGCCCAAATTCAGGATCTTCTTCAAAAATATTACCGCTTAGGTAGCTTGGATCAGTAAAAACCCTGTTTACAAAACAATGTGAGAGGAATGTGTTTGGTCCTGCATAAAGATTATATTCTGTTGGTTTTGGACAATCCATAGCACCTATGGCATGGTTACCATCTATTATACAATTGACAAAGTAGTTTGAACCCGCAGAACTAGTAAAGATTCCTGCCTCGGCATTGGTCCACCAACCAGAATTGCCTATGATAGTGGAGTTAACAATCCTGCTGTTACAGTTGGCTAATGTCAATGCATAAGGAAGTTCATGTGTTCTGTTGTCTTTTAAAAGTAATTTGTTTGCTGAAAAATCCACGTTTGTTAAAACTACACAGTAATAGCTGGCATAATTCTTAACAATCTGAACATTGTCCAGTATAACTTCACTATCGTCAATGTCAATTATCCCATCAGGTGAACCAGTTATATGAGTGTTCCGAATCTCTATCGGGTAGATCTCAGATCCCTGAATGATTGAATTAGCATAGTTAGCACGACAATTAACGAAAATGCAAGAATCAATCAAAACATCCATATTGCTAAAAGTAAATAGTGCATATCGTCCAACGCCGTGAAAAGATGAATTCAGAACATCAATGTTTCCGTTGGTACAAAAGGCAAAAGCTCTTTGACTATCGATACAAGTTATGTTAGTAAGGATGAGATTCGAATGATCAGCCTCCAGGATGTGCTTGACTTCATTCCATCCAACTGAAAGGAATATATTATTCATTGTTACTGTAGAATAGTCTAATCGAATAATCTTAGATGCACCATGACATGAACTACTTGCATCAAATCCGGTAATCTTAATATGCCGGACCATACCGCTTGAATAGTAAAACTTGAATGCACTACAACAAGCAGTATCCAAAGAACTGGAATTACCGGATATGGTTAAACCTGATACCGTGGCGGTTGAATCTTCACCATTAGTAAATCGAAAGGCATATCCCAGGTTAGATGGATCAATGATGGTACTGTCAATATAGCTTGTATCTCCATTATAGATAAATGGAGATGTAATCAAAATATTCTTCCCATTAAAACTCGTTGATTCATAGTAAGTTCCCGGGCATAATACAATGGTGTCGCCATGTTGTGAACTATCCACAGCAGCCTGAATCGTAGAATGAAATGTGTTGGCCGTAATATTCTCAATATTGGTCTGCTGAGCCAGAGCATGACACGGAATACCAATCATCATTAAAACAGTAAGTGCTAGTTTCATCTTCGCTAAAAGTTAAGTGTAAGTTGTTACGCTTTTGTGCTTTAAGAGTTCCATAAAATTGAGTGTTTGCTTGGTCATTCAGATGTGATTTTTATTCAATTCTTAATTGGCTGGATATGTCAAAGTTGTTGCTTGTATAGTTTTTAGCAGGTAAGATTGTCCGGGAACCATATCATTGAAAAGTTGCACACCATACTGAGGCCAATAAACCAGGCCATCCATGTTCTTAATTATAATGATATCATTGGCAATGGTACTAAGTTGTTGTGTAATCAATCCGGAGGAAGTTCTCAAATATGGAATCAGACTCCAACCTTGTGGTAACAATAGAGATGAATTTTCAGGTTCAACCTGGATACCTTCAATGATCAAAGTGTCATTTACCGTTGACTTTAGATAATATCCTTCCATATGATTCCAGTTGTGAAACTGATCAATATTGAAATCTGGCCAGTAAACTTCACCTATCTGATTTTTCACAATTATCAGGTTAGTATCAATAGATGATGTTAACTTTGAAATTGCTGGAATTACTGGAACTATATACCCTGAAACATAATTCCATCCTTGCTGAATTAAAATAGACTGTGATGCCAGAGGAAAATCGAATACTTTGAAGTCATCAAACCAGTATAGCCCGTTTGAATGACCCTGATGAAGCACGAAGCGGAATTTTAGGTAGTTCTCGCCAGGCGGTATTTCAAGGTTAGATGTACAATTCAATAATTGATATCCACCATATGCTGGTACCCATGCACCAGTATGTATACCAAAACTGTCCAGCTCATTGTGATATCCATTGTACCAATCATTTGGGTCTCCATATTCACCCAGGTAGGTCCATGAAGAATCTTCGGCAAATTGATATTGAAGGGCTAAGCCCCGATTACTACCTCCCTCATCAATAAAAAGATTGAAAGCGACCAGGATAGAATCATGATTTGCAACATTGTATAAGGGACTTTCAAGCCATGATAGATGCTGCCAGCAATGTATCCAATTGGGTGCGCTTATCCAATGGTTTGTGTTCGCACTTCCAAGATAACCTTGTTGATACCCAAGCCAATCGTAATAAAAACCAAATTGATGAGTCCAGGTTGAGTTTTCACCTCCCGGAATCCATCCTCCATCATTGGTTTCAAAATTCTGATAGGATGGAACCTCTTCGATGATTCCTCCGGATTTTATGGAGAGTCCAAGCGTATCATTGACTGTATTTGAATCGTTTGGATAAACTAACCAGCTTTTGCAATAATAGTGCTGATTTGGATCGATTGGAAACGGTGCCACCTTATGAATTATCCGCGACTCGTTGGGTGGAATCAATTCATTGATTGTGTATGTGCCAGGAGTAGAATCTAACTCAATATTAAGTTGAAAGGATGACACCAACTGAGAACCACCATTATATATTTCAATGGCCAATGTATCATTTACAAGTACTAATGAGTCAGTTGAATGAAAAGTAATAGACTGAATACCCAGGTCATGGTCATAGATTGGCGTGAACCCCTTTTCAATATATCCCAAATCAGGTGCAGAGCCGCTATAATTGGCCGAATCCAAATTTAGCAGAGTATCACCATTAAAAACATATATGCTTGTTCCGGCGTCAATACATGGAGAGTTTAATGCCAGTTTAGCCTGTTGATTTCGAAGAGCTCTGTAATAGGGGTAATACTCCATTCTCCAATTCATTTCAAAGCCCGGATCTTCTAAAAATAGATTTCCATCAAGCAAGGTTGGATTTCCTGATGGATACAGTTGGTTAACAAGGGAATGACTTACATAAGTGTTTGATGTGGCTATGAGACTATTATACACTTTACCATCACAGGTCATACCATCAGCATAGTTATCATCAAGAATGCAATTGACAATATGAGCAGTTCCTTCAAATACACCAATACCAGAATTCCACTCTGAATCACTTTGATTATCAATTATAGTTGAGTTAAATATTCTCGAACTGCAATTATCTAAGTCGAGAACATAAGGATAATCAATAGTCCTGTTATTTTGAAGCATTATGTTTTTAGCAAGAAAATCGACACCTGTGAGTGAAATGAAATTCATATCGCTATGACCATTCTCAACGATTACATTTTCCATATGCACTTCTCCTTCAACAGCATACAATAGGGCATCCATACATTGAATAAAGTGTGAATTGGAAATGTGGGTAGATATATTATTGTACATTGAGAACATATAACACCATCCACAGCCGTTGTTCCAATAAAAGTAGCAGGAGTCGACGAAAAGGGAATTACCGAAACAGCTAATAAAAGTCTCTCCTCCATTGTATTGAAATTCCGAGTTCTTGATTTTAGTTGTACCGTTATAAAGATAAGCCAGTGCATTATTATTGAAGAAGCTGCACTTATTCAGATTCAAGTTACTGCTATCAGCATAAATCACCGATGCATGATTATCCCTGTTATTTGAAATCAGTCCTTCAATATTAACATTTGAACTTAACAATCGAATTGCTGGATTACAACAATAATCCATCTCTCCTAATTTAATGTTGGTAATAGTAGGTCCGGATAAATTGCAATAAATCCCATCGGCATCCAATGAACTATTGGCAGCCGATTTTCTCAGGGTAAAACCGTTTAAAATAGCTGTTGAATCCTCACCATTATTGAATGTAAAACAGGTGCCCAGGTTTGAACCATCAATTATTGTTGAACTTATGAAAGAGGTATCACCGGAATAAATGAGATGTGAACTCACAACAATATTTTTTCCATTGAAACTTACTGCTTCGTAATAAATCCCAGGTCCAACTACGATGGTATCACCGTTCATAGAACTATCCACTGCTGCCTGAATGGTTGAATAAAATATGTTAGCCGTAATGTTTTCAATGCCTGTACTCTGGGCCTGAGAGCCAAAAGACCATAATAGCAATAGAAAGGTAGTTAGTATAGACCGCATATTCGCTGTGTGTTGATTTCAATAATCTTATGGCAAGGTATGGAAAGAGTTTCAGCCGGAAATATTTACCTCCTTATTTTTATTCACAGCGATATGAACGATTTTATTTTGATTGATTACAAATAATTATTTCCTTTGCCAACAATTGTGGAAAGATTTGATTGATTGCAACCACGGAAAAAAATGCTAAAGCAAATTTACCTACCGATCAATCGCTTTCACTTAGTTTAATAATTATTAATACAACAAGTGATGAGTTATTTATTTACATCAGAATCAGTTTCAGAGGGACATCCTGACAAGGTCGCAGACCAGATTTCAGATGCTTTACTGGACAATTTTATTGCTTTCGATTCCAATTCGAAAGTAGCGTGCGAAACCCTGGTTACAACCGGACAGGTTGTACTGGCCGGTGAAGTTCGTTCGCAGACCTACGTAGATGTGCAGGAAGTTGCACGCAAAGTAATCAACCGCATCGGATACACCAAAAGCGAGTACCGTTTCGATGGTGATTCATGTGGTGTTCTATCTGCTATTCATGAGCAATCGCAGGACATTAACCAAGGTGTTGATCGTGAAGATCGAATGAACCAGGGAGCCGGTGACCAGGGTATGATGTTCGGTTATGCCTGTAAGGAGACCGACGACTATATGCCTATCTCATTGGAACTGTCGCACAGATTATTGCTGGAACTGGCTGCCATTCGTCGTGAAGAAAAAGAGATGACCTATTTGCGTCCTGATTCAAAATCACAGGTGACCATCGAATATGGTGATAACAACCAACCGGCAAGGGTTCACACCATTGTTATCTCGACACAACATGATGAATTTGATGCAGATGAACCAATGCTGGCCAAAATCAAGGAAGATGTTCGCACAATTCTTATCCCAAGAACTATAGCACAATTACCGGCAAGGGTAGAGGCTTTATTTGACGAAAATTTCATTCTACACGTAAATCCAACCGGTAAGTTTGTAATCGGCGGACCACATGGTGATACCGGACTGACCGGCAGAAAGATTATTGTTGATACCTATGGCGGAAAAGGTGCGCATGGTGGTGGAGCTTTCTCCGGAAAAGATCCGTCGAAAGTAGACCGTTCCGCAGCCTATGCTTCACGTCATATTGCCAAGAATATGGTGGCAGCAGGTATTGCCGATGAAATATTAGTTCAGTTGTCGTACGCAATTGGTGTTGCTAAGCCAGTTGGTGTTTTTGTAAGCACCTACGGAACGTCCAAAGTTGATCTCAATGATGGTCAAATTGCTGAGAAAATCCAGGATGTATTTGATCTGCGGCCGGCAGCCATTGAAGATCGCCTGAAACTGCGAAACCCAATTTATGAAGAATCAGCAGCTTATGGCCACATGGGTAGAACCCCTCGAACCATTAAGAAAAGATTCGAATCACCTTACTCTGGTGTTAAAGAGTTTGAGGTTGAATTATTCACTTGGGAAAAACTTGATTACGTTGATAAACTAATAGAGGAGTTTAAGCTCTAGTGTTCTTCTCAGGAAATGAAGATATTTAATAACATAGCGGATCTTCAATCGGAGATCCGGAATCATAAAGCCAATGGGAACACCATTGGCTTTGTTCCTACCATGGGGGCCCTGCATCGTGGACATATTTCTCTGGTGGATGCTTCGAAAGCAGCCTGCGATATTACCGTTGTAAGTATTTTTGTTAATCCAACCCAATTTAATAAGCGATCAGACTTTGAGCACTATCCCATCACTCTGAAAAAGGACATTAAGCAACTAACTGAAGCCGGGTGTGATATCCTTTTTAATCCGGATGAAAAGGAAATGTATCCGGTACCTGACAACAGAACCTTTGAATTTGATGGTATCGACCAGGTAATGGAGGGACATTTTCGACCCGGACATTTTAATGGGGTTGCACAGATTGTGAGTAAACTATTTGATGCCGTGACTCCGGATCAGGCATTTTTCGGACAGAAGGATTTTCAGCAACTGGCAATTATCAAACACCTGGTTAAAAGCGAAGCTTATACGATAAAAGTAAATGGTACCCCTATTGTCAGGGAGGAGGATGGACTTGCAATGAGTTCAAGAAATGTACGCTTAAGCCCGGTAGAAAGAGCAAAATCCGTTAGAATATCTCAAGTGCTTTTTGAGGTAAAACAAAAAGTATGGAATACCCCTGTTGAAGAGATAATAGAATGGGTGGAATCACAATTCAAGAATGATCCTGACTTTAAATTCGAATATTTTGATATTGTAAATGCCGGCACTCTTCAAAGTATCAATAGCTGGAACGAAGGGGAAGAGATGAATGCTTGCATAGCAGTTTTTGTTGGTAATGTGCGGCTTATCGATAACATATTTTTATCGATTTAATAAATATTATTTCTAATCTTAACTAATTAATAATAATTTGAACAGATTATAGTTTATGGTTCATGTATCATCTGCTAAATTAATTCAGGTTATATCCTTATAGTGGAAAGTAATATCTTAGCAGAGTTCAAAATGTTGTAAAATGAAGTATCATATCTTTCTCATACTGTCGTCACTTTTTTTAGGTTCTCAACTTTACGGGCAAACAGCCCTCGGAGAATGGCAGGAACATCTTCCCTATTATCTGGGCAAGCATATTGCTGAATCGCCGGATAAAATATACTGTGCAACAGATATGGGACTGTTTTATGTTTTCCGAAGTAATCAAAGTCACGAAAAAATAACCCGAATTGATGGCCTTTCTGATGTTGGTGTAAACACGATTGAATACAACGAAGAAACAGACATATTACTGGTAGCTTACACAAACTCCAATATCGACTTACTAAAGGGAAACAGAATCTTCAATATTCCGGATATCAAGAATAAAATTATGTCCGGAAATAAGTCAATCAACAGCATTCTTTTCATCAACAAAACAGCCTATCTGGCTTGTGGATTTGGTATTGTACTGGTCGATCTCGATAAATTTGAAATAAAAGATACCTACTATATTGGCGATCATGGCGGAAACCTGAATGTTTATGACCTTGCCTTTGATGGATTGTCAATTTATGCCGCTACTGAAAATGGGCTATACTATGGAGATATTAACAATGATTTTCTGGCAGATTACTCCAACTGGAATCATATAGATAATGCTCCACATGCTAATGCAACTTATGCCAGCCTTACCTTTTTTGATAATAAGCTTTACTCTCTTTTCAAAAATGAAGAAGAGCTCGCATTCGATACAATATTTGTATTCGATTATACCAATTGGTCGGTATTTGAAAACGACTATGAACAGGACTATATTTCTCTGCATACCGACTATGATAATCTGGTAGTGATCCGACAAAGCGGAGTCAGGTTTTACGAAAGCGGTGATGTCGAAGTTCGCTGGATGCATACTTACCCGTGGGCTAACGGTAGTTTTAATCATGGGATAAAGGATAGCGATGATGTATATTGGTATGCGGATAATAATTATGGACTGATTCGAAGTCTTTTTATTTATTCTGCTTCAGCCATTGCCCCTAATGGTCCATACCGAAACACGGTTGTAGATATTGAAATGTTAAATGGCCAGCTCTATGCTGCAGGAGGAGGACGAACTCCGGCCTGGGACAATACCTTTTCTCTGGCAGGCATCTATACTATGAAAGATGGTTTGTGGGATAATCTCAACAGAAACCTGAATGAAGACTTTCCACGGAAAGTTTGGGATGTGAATGAAGTGGTTATCGATCCGAGGAATGCCAATCATTTTTTTGCCGGTGCATGGGGCTGGGGTTTGGTGGAACTTTTAAACAACGAAATAGTTGAAATTCACAATGATTCCAACAGTTCGCTACAAACCATTTTTAATGGTCCATATTGTAGAATTGGTGGACTTACCTACGATAAATACGATAACCTTTGGGTTTCAAATGCAGGGGTTGATAATGTACTCTCAGTATACACAAGCGATAAGGAGTGGTTCGGTTTCCCATATGGATCTGTTGTGAATGCAGGACAATGCGGTGACCTGATCGTATCACAAAATAACGATAAGTGGATGATCTTGCCAAAAGGTGAAGGATTATTCGTTTTTAATGAGAACGGAAGCTATGAGGATCTGAGTGATGATTACAAGATTAAGCTTTCTGTGAGAGATGAAGATGGTGAAGTAATCAACGATATTTATTCAATTGCCGAAGATGATGATGGAATTATTTGGGTTGGGACCAACCAGGGTGTTCTGGCCTATTACAATCCACAAAGTGTTTTTGAAACCAGCCTGATTGCGCATAGAATTGTTATTGAGCTAGATGGTGTACCTCAGCATTTACTGGGAACAGAGACAGTCAATGCAATCTTTATCGACGGTGCCAATAGAAAGTGGTTTGGTACCCGAAGTGCCGGGGCATTTTTAATGTCAGACGATGCAACTGATCAGCTTCTGCATTTTAATACCGCAAATAGTCCTTTGCTTTCTAATTTTATTACTTCCATCACCGTTGACAATAATTCGGGTGAGGTATTTTTCGGAACGGATAAAGGTATCTCGTCTTATCGGGGAAATGCCACTGAAGGAAACGATAACTTCGATGGTTTGTATGTTTTTCCAAATCCTATCAGGCCGGGTTACGATGGTGACATAGTTATCAAAGGTACAGTTGTGGATGCCAGCGTGAAAATCACCGATATCAGCGGTAATCTGGTTTATGAAACCACGTCCCTGGGTGGTCAGGCTATCTGGGATGGAAATGACTTTTCCGGTGAAAAGGTACACACAGGGATTTATCTTGTATTCTGTACCAATGAAGACGGTACGGAAACGGATGTTACAAAACTACTCTTTGTAAAATAAAAAACACGCTGGAATAACCCTGTAGAATACATTGGAATTCGGAACTATTCCCAAAAGAGAACTTGCCTCAGGTTAATCATTTGTTGAACTATTCAGGAGAACAATCTAAAACCAGGTAAGCAGCAAATTTTGAAGATTGCTTTTACTAACATACATTTCAAACTCAATATTGATAATTCATTGCCTTTTTAAGGATAGTCAGTTATTTTTGCCTGAATCCTTGTACTGAAATTAGAAGTTTGATTAATCTAAAGAAAATATTATTTCCCTTATTCTCAGGATTTCTATGCTATAGATCCGTTGATTTGATGAGAAAACTAATTTCATCTAATCCAAATGAATTTAGTGTCCCGGAGCTTCTGATTATATCTTTCTTATTAACTCTTTTCATGACTGGAATTTTTGCATTCCCGGGATTTGCATTCCCAACAAGCAACGTTTTATCACATACATATTATCGAATAAGAAAACCTAAAGTTTTAAAACAGATTTATAAGACTCTTGGAATGAAATATTTCAGAGTGCTGCTTCTCATCTTATTTTGGGGTAGAAAGAGCAATCAGCTGAAATTCTTTAATGGAACAAAAAGAGGATTAGATAATTTCATACATCAAACCAAACAATCCGAATTTGGACATTTAGGAGCTTTTCTTTTGATTACAATAAGCTCTGTTATACTGTTAGTCTATGGATATCTGTTTCTTGTCGCAATGATAACTTTCATAAATGTCTTTGGGAATCTTTATCCCATAGTATTGCAGAGGTACCATCGATTAAGAATTGAGAAGATAAATATACGCTAAACCTAAACTACATTATTGCAAAGTATAGTCAAAGCACTGTGCAACTGATTAAACGTCCTGATCTGTTAGAATATTAGCAAAGAATAGGTGTCAACAAGCTAGCAGGAAAGCTATTGGATATAATCAGTTGGAAGAATATGAATTGTGAAATATGAATAAAAATGTGTTTAAATACTCAACATTATATTTGAATAATGTATTTTGCAGAGGAATGGCATTTTACATCAGAAATTTTGATCTGCCTTATAAATAGAGAAACTTCGTATTAACATTAATAGATAATATCATGGGAAAAGGTCAGGACGCAAAGAAAAACGTTAAGAAAGCAGCTACCAAAACTCCGAAGGAAAAAAAAGCTGAAAAGAGACTTAAAAAGGCTAAGTAGAACTTCTTTCTTCGGAAAAACCTGGAATAGGATTGTATTCCCGGTAGTACCGCTATAGGTAGCAATTATTCCTGTATAGCTCTCCTAATCAAATTAGCTTGAGAAGCTAATGATATGATTATGCCTATATTCAAATACTTATCCTTAGTGCTAAATCAGATTTTTTTTCAACAATGCCATTCTCATTTAACAAAGACTATACGATACAAAATGACGAGGTCAAACTAAGGCCATTAAAACCTGAAGACTGCGACAATTTGATGGTGTTTTCAATATTTGAGGCTGATATATGGGAGTATTCCTTAGCGCAAGCATCAGGAAAAGAGAATTTGGCTGTTTATATAAAAAAAGTTATTCAGAAGAGATCTGATGAAAACTCCTACCCCTTCATAGTTTTTGATAAGCGAAAGAATAAATATTGCTGAAGTACGCGGTTTTATGATATTGATCTAGAAAATAAATGTCTCACTCTGGGTTATACCTGGTATGGAAAAGAATTCAGAGGTACTGGTGTAAATAAAAACTGTAAGTATCTACTTCTGGAATTTGCATTTGAAAGCATGGGAATGGAAAGAATAGAGTTTCGCTCTGATCGTGATAACCTAAGAAGTATTGAGGCGATGAAAAGCATTGGATGTAAAGAAGAAGGTGTTTTAAGAAGCAATATAATCAAATCCGACAAAACGAGAAGAAACAGCATTATTCTTAGTATTCTGAGAGAGGAATGGTACCATGAAGCAAAGGCCATTTTAAAGGATAAAATCAACAGATTTAAAGCGATTTAACAATGAAGCATTATCTTTTTTCATATGGGACCTTACAGCTGGAAAAAGTACAGTTAGAGACCTTTGGGAGAGAACTAAGAGGCAAACAGGATACGCTTAAAGGTTATCAGTTGAAAGATTTGGTGATAATGGATAAATTGGTCATTGAAAAAAGTGGCAAGGAAATTCACCCGGTAGCTATGAAATCCAAAAACCCGGACGACAAGATTACAGGCGTAATATTCGAACTTTCAGAACAGGAACTTAATGAAAGTGATAAATATGAAGTGTCCGATTATAAAAGAATACTAGAAACTTTCGAATCAGGAAACAAAGCCTGGATTTATGTGGCATCTAATCATGAATAATAGAATTGCATCTGTTAATTGTTCCGCTTATATCCTGTTGCTATCTCTATTACTTTATAGCTGTTCAGATAAAACAGCCGAATCTTTTCGGGTGGAGGTATTGGCTATAGATGCCCGGATTAATGACAATATGCTGACTGGCCCTTCGGTTTTGAATGATCCGAATCGCTTCGTGTGGGGAAGTACAGTTCTTAGAGGAGAGGATGGGAAATATCATATGCTGTACAATACCTGGGAATGCGGAGATTCAATTCCCATCTTTACCAACTCATGGGTATTACATTCCAAAATTGCCTACGCCGTTTCTGACTTTCCAGACAGAGATTTTAAGACTAAGAAAATTGTTTTGCGAGGCCGTGCGCTGGATGGTGACGAATCAGCATGGGATGCTCAAATGGTTACCAATCCACACCTTAAAAAATTCAAGGGAAAGTACTATCTCTATTATGTTGGTTCTGCGGATCCCGGAGTTCAGGCCAAAGGATCGAAAGGTGAATATGTTAACAAACGAAACAGGGTCCAGCAAAATCAAAAAATTGGTGTGATTGAATTCAAAAGTTTTGAGGATCTTTTAAACAACAACTTTGAAAGGCCCGATGCACCGATCTTATCCCCCCGAACCCGCGTAAAACCAAATAATATTGTTAATCCTTCAACAGCAGGAACAGCCCCAAAACCAGACAATATTATTGTCGTAAATCCTTCTGTCGTTCAGCGGCCTGAAGATGGAAAATATCTTTTGTATTTCAAGGGGAATGTGTATAATCCACATTGGAGAGGCATTCACGGGCTTGCTGTTTCAGATTCTCCATCCGGGCCTTATCTTGCAAGTGATCAAATTATTTTTGATATTAAAATGAAGGATGGGAAAGTTGCCTCAGCAGAAGATCCATTCGTCTGGTATCATCACGAATATGAAAAATTCTTTGCAGTCATTAAGGATTTCTCAGGAGTCATAACTGGAAAGAAACCCGGTCTGGCAATTCTTGAATCCTTCGATGGAGTTGAGTGGACCAGACCGGAAAATCCATTCTTTATGAAAAAGGAAGTGATTCTAAATTCGGGAGACACAATCCTGGTGAACAGGCTTGAACGGCCACAATTGTTACTTGACGAAAGTGGTAATCCACAGGTATTGTATTGTGCGTGCTCACTGGTAGATATAAATCCAAGAACAGATGGAATCTCATTCAACGTACATATCCCACTCCATGGCAAATAAGATGTTTGAATGGTATGCAATTAATCTTATTGCAGGTTAAAACTCTGTTTTGGTTTAGAATGGAGGGCCTAAAATTTCGTGTAGAATTTCCGGATCAATGATTACATGGCTGATGAAAATTGTACCGTACCAGAAATTTCCGGAATCAATAGAATACCTCGAACTCAACCCGCCGGTTCATAGCCCGGCCGCTTGCAGTACCATTGCCTGCAACAGGTTTAGATTCTCCATAGCCAACAGATTTTAGTCGTCTGCTTTCAACACCCTGGGCTATTAGATAGGCTCGTGCAACATCCGCTCTTTGCTGAGATAACAATTCGTTCCATTCTTCGCTTCCTTTACTATCGGTATGACCGTTTATGGTAATGCTTACCTCCGGATATGACTTTAATATTTTTGCCAATTCTCTTAAGTATAGTTTTGAAGAAGGAGTTAATGTATTGGAGGCAAACTCGAAATTAACACTCTCTGCCGCCAGCTTAACTTTTTCGTGAATAATCGTTTTCTTATTCTGATTTTTAATCACGGTCTTGGGTTGTTTCTTTTCAAAACCTTTTACATTAACTTCCTTTTGAATCACCCTTTTCTCAACAACAGTAGTCGGATCCGGACAGCCGTTATATGCTTCAATTCCTTTAATCTTAGGACAATGATCATCAATATCTGGTATGCCGTCACGGTCATAGTCCCGTGGACAACCTTTGTAGTTTACAAGTACTCCCGGCTCTGTATCCGGACATTGATCATAGATGTCTACAATACCATCATCATCCGAATCCGGACAACCGTTGAACTTCTCAGAACCCGGCTCATTTGGACAATAATCAATCGCGTTAGGAACTCCATCGCCATCCAAATCCGGATTCTCTTCAATATTCAAACCACCGGGCAGTAATGGAGCTGAGTCAATGTAGTCTGCAATGCCATCACCATCTGAATCCAGAGGACAGCCATGTTTGTCTACAACAACATCTTTCTTTGTATTCGGACATTTATCGCGATAATCAGGGATTCCATCTTCATCACCATCTCTTATTGCGATAGGATTAAAGATCAGTCCAATGCTGCTTTCCAAATAAGAATCAGCACCGTCATTTCCATCAAAATCATCCTGCATTGGTTTGTACTGACGACATTGTGCAACAAAGCTAAGATTGTCGTTCATTCTGAATTTTACTCCGATTCCGAAGGAGATATTAAAATCAACCTTTTCCATTCGAAAGCGATCGTAACCCATATTCACTCCTTCCGACCGGATATCGGAAATGCCTGCTCCAACAATTACATACGGTCCAATAAATGCATCCTCTTTGATCAATTTACCATTATAGAATTTGAATTTTAAATCAAAGTTCGTGGATATTAAACCAGCCTTTACTCTAAAACTTTCATCGAAATAATTTAGGGATCCTGTCTGAACTCCCAGCCCCAGATCCATGGAAGAGGAAATATAATAATTAAGGGATATTCCTCCACCACCTTGAACATCTCTGAATTGAAAATACTCTGAGCCCAAATCACCCTGATACTCATAGGTAGAAAGAAACATACCAAGGCCAAAACGATTAAAATCGTTTTGAGCACTTGCATTGGACACAAATCCAACCAATAGCAAGAGTAAGCCAAGGGTTCTTATTAATGCATCTTTCATTAAATGATGGATTTCACTTAAAAATTCACTCTAAAGTATCAAATATACCGCTTTTGAACACAATTTGTTGATTAAAACTATGTTAAAGTTGATTAAATGAACAAAATCGTATATGAAGTATTTTATAGGAACAGAAATTTTTGAAGCGAGATGGTTTTCTAATTCCTTAAAAATTAGCTTATTTTGCAATCCTTAAAAAAACGATACAATGGAAAATGTGATGGTAGAAAGTTTACCTTATAAAATTGCTGATATTGGTTTAGCAGATTTTGGAAGAAAAGAGATTGAACTGGCAGAACATGAGATGCCGGGCCTGATGTCAATCAGGAGAAAGTATGCAAAAGAACAACCACTGAATGGTGCCAGAATAATGGGTTCATTACACATGACCATTCAGACAGCTGTTCTTATTGAAACTTTAACTGCACTGGGTGCTGATGTACGTTGGGCCAGCTGTAATATCTTCTCAACCCAGGATCATGCCGCTGCGGCTATTGCTGCTGCCGGAATTCCTGTTTTTGCATGGAAGGGTGAAACACTGGAAGAGTATTGGTGGTGTACTGCACAGGCCTTAAGCTTTCCAAATGGTGAAGGTCCTAACCTGATTGTTGATGATGGTGGTGATGCTACCTCAATGGTTCATTTAGGATATCAGGCGGAAAACGATGCTTCAGTGCTGGATAAGAAAGCATCCAATAACGAAGAGGCCGTTATTCTTAAGCAACTAAAGGGCATGCTTACAGAAGATGGAGCCCGCTGGCACAGAACCATTAAAGAACTAAAAGGTGTCTCAGAAGAAACTACAACCGGTGTTCATCGCCTGTACCAGATGATGGAGAAAGGTGAATTACTTATTCCGGCCATCAACGTGAATGACTCTGTTACCAAATCGAAATTTGATAATCTTTATGGTTGCCGTGAATCTTTGGCAGATGGCATTAAGCGTGCAACTGATGTAATGCTTGCCGGAAAGGTTGTTGTTGTTTGTGGATACGGTGATGTTGGGAAAGGTTGTGCACATAGCATGCGAACTTATGGATCCCGTGTTGTTGTAACTGAAATTGATCCTATTTGTGCTCTTCAGGCGGCTATGGAAGGTTTTGAAGTGAAGACCATTGAAGCTGCCCTGGAGGAAGGAAATATTTATGTTACCACAACCGGTAACAAAGATGTTATTACTGCAGAACATATGTCCAAAATGAAGGATCAGTCAATTGTCTGTAACATAGGACACTTCGATAATGAGATTCAGGTTGAGCAATTAGAAGCCTGGAGCGGTATTAAAAAAATAAATATCAAACCTCAGGTTGATCAATATGTATATTCTGACGGACATTCTATACTTCTGTTGGCTGAAGGTCGTTTGGTAAATCTTGGATGTGCCACAGGTCATCCTTCGTTTGTAATGTCCAACAGTTTTTCAAATCAAACTTTAGCTCAATTGGATCTGTGGAAAAATGATTACACGGTTGATGTATATCGTCTGCCTAAATATCTTGACGAAGAAGTTGCTCGTTTACATCTTGCTCAGATTGGTGTTAAGCTCACCAGACTTAGCGATGAGCAGGCAGACTATCTTGGAATTTCCAAGGATGGACCTTACAAGCCGGAGCACTACAGATATTAATGATATTACTTATTTATAATTATAAGTCATCCCAACAGAGCTTTCTGGAAGGGATGATTTTTATGATTTAACTTTGTAATGTCTGATCTTAAAATTCGTCTGCGCTTAACAAAAACCAAAATGTAAGATGCCCAGATTCTTTTTAACTATTTTAATTGTAGTAGGGATCTATTACGGATTCAAATTCTTGTTTCGCTATCTCTTTCCTGTTCTGATGAAAAGGTTTATCAACAAGGTTGGGCAAAACCAATTCGGTCAACAAGCTCAGGAAACACATAAACCAGAAGGAGAGGTAACCATTACTCCCAATAAAAAATCACAAACAAACAAACTGAAAGACTCTGGTGAATATGTTGATTATGAAGAGATAGACGACTAGACTTCGGATTTCTTCCTGTAAACACCAAATATCTGATTACTCCTCTCCTCCTTTATAAACTCGTCCTCACCATCGAATAATCTCCGAAGAATTTGTCCTGTTTCTTCTCCCCCATCCACAAAATGATGTGCGATATCTTTTAGTATCAACATCAAAAGATTACCCCCTACCTCTTTCTCTTCCAATACATCAAAACAATCATAAATTGCCGGTAGAATATTATCAGAATCAACCGCTTCCGACGGGTCCGACAATATCATCCTGATCAGTCCCGGACCACTTATGCTCCGTTTCAAACGATTGGTTTTAAGCCTTTTTCTGTATTTCTCCGGAATTTCACTCAGTAAAAGACGATTGCTTTCGGATAGTTGCCGCTCCGACCAGATCAATCTGTTGGGCCCGGTATAATCATTAATGATTAACAATCCGTCATCTTTAAGTGTACTATAAATTTGCTTGCCTATTAGCTCCTTTACATTTTTAAAGTGGTGGAGCGATGAATGAAAGAGAACTACATCGAAATGATCTGACGGAAGAAGTGACTCATTTACATTACTAACCTGAAATATCATATTCCCAAGCCCTAGCTCCTTTGCTTTTTTTTCGGCCACCCGAAGAGGCTCCTGGCTAAGATCTACGCATTTTACCTCTTCAAACAGGTCGTACGCGGCAAATTTCAATTCATGGGAGCATACTCCGCTGCCGAGAGATAGCAATCTGAGTTTATTCTTCTTTATGAGATATTTTTGAACTACATAGTCTTCATAACCTATCTTTGGATTCCCTGTCTCCTTCATCCTGACTCTTTCTTTTACCTCTGGAACCTGCCACCAATTAGCTGCAGCAATGGTTTCGTGATTGAAGGTGCTTTCGGTTCTCTTAATCCCACTGAAGGCAATTTTTGAAAGCAGATAGGAAAGTCCTCTTTGATGAACCTTTGAGTAAATCTCTGTTATATCGTCTTTTGTTACTAAACGCATAGTGATAATAGTTCTTTTCAAAGATATAAATTAATGTAGCCACCTTGGCCATAAAGAAAATCCGAAAGAAACATATTTAACTTTTGATGTGAGCTTAGTGCTAAATCACAGACAGCTGAAAATACAGATCCAAACAATTGAAAACACAGAATTATGAAGAAAACTTCTATTCTATTGCACATGTTTACTATAACGATATTCATAAACTATGTACTATGACAAAATCCTGAGAATTGGAGAATAATCGCTTACTCGAATTCAGAGATTATTAATATTTAAAAAAGAAGATCCGCTTATTAATTGTAAGCGGATCTTTTCATAATATGAGTTGTGTACTTTCTTTCTAAACCCACTTTACAAGTTTAATGTCCTGACGATGTGGAAGCAGGCTGTTCTTTGGATAAATTCTAACTCCGTAATTGGTAGTTCCTGCCTTGTACGGAGTGAATGTAATTTGAAATACTGCCATCCTTCCTTCTGATTTTGAAAGGTCAAATTCCAGTTTTCTGTTTATTTTGATCGAACCATCGGAATTCTTTACAGCGCAAACCAACTCTACACCAATATGTTCTGCTTTAATTTCGTGTAAGTCAATAATGATCTTTCCTTTATACTCCTCTCCCATTTTCATGGTACTCAGCTCCTCTATCGGGAGATCCAATTCAACAACATTCATCTTATCCCAAGAAGCAGTAAGCTGTTTCTTCCAAACTGAAAGCTCATAAGCAAGCTTAAAATCATCAGCTTTCATTTTAGCTGAACGTCTGATTTGTTTCTCATAGAAACGTTCTTTGTAATGATCAATCATTCTGCGCATGGTAAATTGAGGCGCCACATGAGCAATGGAGTTTTTCATAAAACCCGCCCATTTGGATGAGACACCCTCCTTGTCCTGATCATAAAACGACGGAACAACATCCTGTTCGAAAGTATTATACAGGATTTCTACATCCAGCTGATTTTGAAGTTCCTGATCTTCGTAGGTTCTCTCCATCGGCAAAGCCCATCCGGCATCTTTCTGATATCCTTCAACCCACCAGCCATCAAGTACACTAAAATGAAGACCGCCATTCATGACCGCTTTCATTCCGCTTGTACCTGAAGCCTCAAGCGGCCTTGTTGGTGTATTCAGCCATATATCGACACCCTGAACCAGCTTTTTCGCCAATTCGATATCATAGTTTTGAACGAAAAGTATCTTTCCTAAGAATTGCGGCATCTTCGACACCTCAACTACCTTCTTGATTAATTCCTGACCCGGCTTATCCATTGGATGCGCTTTTCCGGCAAACAGAAAGATCACAGGTTTGTCCGGATTATTCACCAGTTTTGCCAAACGATCCAGATTGCTAAATAAAAGGAATGCTCTTTTGTAAGTGGCAAACCTTCTTGCGAAACCAATAATGAGAGAGTTCTCATTCAGGTTATTCTTCACATTAACAATCAGATTTGGATTCTCGTGACGTTCGATCCAATTTTTCTCAACCCTTTCCTTCAGGTAATCAATCAATACTTTCTTCTGCGCTTTGTGAATGTTCCAGATCACTTCATCCTTAACATCATAGATCTTTTTCCAACGATCAAAATCATGCTGATTGGTTGAGAAATCGCTACCGAATGTTTTGGTGTAGAGCTTCTGCCATGCACTTGCAGTCCAGCTTTCGTAATGCACACCATTGGTTACATAATGAATATGTGACTCTTCGGCAAAGTAACCCGGATAAAGTGGTGCAAACATATCTTTCGAAACTTCTCCGTGCAGCCAGCTTACAGCATTACACTCCTGGGATAGGTTCAGGGCCAGATGACTCATTGAGAAATTCTCCGAGCGGTCTTCCACATTAATTTTACCCAGGGTCAGAAACTCATTCCAGCTAATGTGTAATCTGCTAGGATAATGAGCCATATAGGTTCTTACCAGATCTTCATTAAATGAGTCATGGCCTGCAGGTACCGGTGTGTGTGTCGTGAACAGAGAAGAAGCTTTAATATATTCTATGGCTTCCTGGAAAGTCTGATTTTCATCATAGATACTCTTTCTTAATCTTTCCAGTCCAATAAAAGCTGCGTGTCCTTCATTACAATGATACAATTCAGGTTTAAAACCAACACTGTCCAGAGCTCTTATTCCACCTATACCCAGGATCATCTCCTGTTTAAAGCGATGTTCATTATCACCACCATATAATGAATGTGTAATATCCCTGTCTGCCTCGCTGTTCTCTTCAATATCGGTATCGAGCAAATACAACTTGATTCGGCCAATATTCACTTGCCATATTTTTGCAAAGACTGTTCTTCCCGGAAAAACTACCGAAACTTTCCTGGAGTTGCCTTTTTCATCAACAAGTGGAATAATCGGCAGATGAGCAAAATCCTGACGTGGATAGTCTACCAGTTGTTCACCGCTTATGGAAATGGTTTGTTTAAAATATCCCATTCTGTAGAGCAGGCCGATTCCGGTCATATTCACTCTTGAGTCGCTGGCCTCTTTCAGATAATCCCCGGCCAAAATACCCAATCCACCTGAAAAGATTTTCAGTGAATCGTGAAAACCGTATTCCATACTGAAGTAAGCAATACTTTTCTTTACATCTTCAAACGGTTCGTTCATGTAGTCGTCAAAAGCTTTAATAACGCGGTCGTAATGACCAGTGAAACCTTTATCTTCACTCAATTCTTCGAATCGTTCAATGGATACCATTTCAAGCATGGTAACCGGATTATAGCGACTTTCTTTCCAAAGGTTTTCATCAATAGAATGAAATAGATCAACGGCTTCGTAGTTCCAGCTCCACCACAGATTTTTCGATAAGTCTTTTAGTCGGATAAAGCGTTCCGGAACTGTTGCCTGTATATTGGTCTCATACCAGATTGGAGCTACGGATTTAACAGCAGGTCTTTCCTCTTCAATGTGAAGAAGGGGTAAGTCCTTGAATAGATGTTTACGCTCTTCAACCTTCTTCAATGCTATATAATAAGCTTCTTTATATGTCTCGATCAAATTGCTCCATTGCGCAGATCGTGATATATCGTAAGCACTCTTTCTTGCCTTAGAGATATCTGTCTTTGATTTAGTGGCAAACTTCTGAATAACCGCACTTAGAGAATCAATAACTTCCCCATCGTTTGTATCGGTTCTGTTCACAACGGTAATGGCATCATTAGCTGCTTTATTATTCTCATTGATCCAACTACCAAATCCCGTAAGTGAGGTAGTAACACTCGGAACAGAAAGTGCTATACTTTCCAGCGGTGTATACCCCCATGGCTCATAATATGACGGAAATACTGTAAGATCCATACCAATGAGAACATCAAAATAATCAAGGTTGAATATTCCGTCATTTCCATCCAGATAAGCCGGTACATAAATGACCTTTACCCTTTGATCCGACCGGTTAGTAAAACCGCGCTTTTTGATTCTGTTCAATATTTCGTCCTGATCTGCATCGTGTACACCATGTGTTACAAAGAGATCATCCGCTTTATACTCAATACCTTCCGGATTATTTATTTTATTAAGCAGGCCCTTTTTTGCTCCATAGTGATTGGTGCCGACAAAGATAAATGCTATTATATCCTTCTGTAAGTCAGAATTATTATTCACCTTCCCAATAGCATCAATAAAGAGATCAATCCCTTTGTTTTTAAATTCATAACGACCACCGTTGGAAACAATCATAACATCACTGTCAAAGTTCTGACCGGTCAGATATTGGGCAACCTTAATCAATCGATCTCTGGCTACCTCTCTTTTGGGAGCAGCATCCTCTTTTGGTACAAAACTATCTTCGAAACCATTGGGAGTAACTATGTCTACTTTTTTATTGTGAAATTGTTTACACTCCTTCGCTGTAATTTCACTCACAGAGGTGAATACATCAGCGGTATTCGCACATATTTTTTCAAGTGATTGCTTTGAAACGATATCCAATTTAGCCGACATCTCAAGCTCATCAAAGGTTTTAAGTTTATTATATAAGTGATATCCACCAGCCGCCAGTGATCTTCCCAGAATTGTTGCATGTGCTGTAAAGGAGCTTGCGATGTTTGGAACATTCTCACTTAAATATAAAACTCCGGCACCACTTAGCCATTCATGAAACTGAGCAACTATTTTTGTATTAAGCGTGAAATGGTATTGTGTAAAACTCTCAATTACTT
>Ga0233443_1000421_pt1 | contig 46951 bp, 62 predicted proteins | sample SI_123_September_2_FD_182784 | JGI IMG/M metagenome (GOLD analysis project Ga0233443, IMG submission 182784) | Seawater microbial communities from Saanich Inlet, British Columbia, Canada - SI_123_September2016_200_MG | ecosystem: Environmental > Aquatic > Marine > Inlet | place: Canada: British...
AAACAATTTTTTGCTCAATATTGTTTGTTTTATCAAACACGTTGGATTTGAAATTTGAGAAATCTTCTTGAACCAATTTGAGATTTTCTCCTACAAATGCTGTAGAGTCTGCTCTATGTGCTAAAGAGCCAATTTCTGTCTCAATTTTATCAATTTTACCTCCTAATTCTTTAATTGATTCTAAACTTATGGCATCACTTGAGTTTACACTAGATGAGACTGTGTCAAATTGTTGTTTGAGACCATCAATTACACCTCCTAATGAGTCAATTTTTGAGGCTTTTGAGGATATGGTGTCAATTGAAATTTTAATTGCTTCAAGTTCTGCATTAACATTTGAAGATTCTGCTACTCCTTCAATTATTTTTTCAAATTCTTGTTTGAGACTTTGAACTACTTGAGTTCCTGTACTGAGATTTTCTGTTTTCCCAGAAATTTCTTCAATATTTTCTTTTAATTTATTCATTTCAGAACTAATTTCTAAAAATGAAGTCGTCTTTCCTGAAACTTCTCTTAACTCATCTCTTACTTCGTCAATTCTTTGAGCAATTTTTATGATCATTTGAGAATTATTTGTAATTGAATTCATACTGTCTTCAACTTTTTGAGATATTTCTTGAGTTTTTGATTTCTTTTGTACTTCTGAAATTTTACTTAATTCATTTTCAAGTTTATCTGTTTGATTATTAATTTTATTAATTAAATTGGATTGTGTTCTGACTTGATTTAATCCTGCGTATAATTTTTGTGTATCATCCTCTATTATGTTGATTTGTTTTGATTGTTTTTGAATATGTTCTAATGTTGATGTTAATGTATCAATCATACCTTTCATTGATACTAGGACTTTCTGATTTTCACCAAAAATCTTTGACATTACTTTGATCTCTTTTTGTAATGCCTTATTGGAATCTGAAACTGATGCTACTTTCTTTAAGACTGCAGCTGGATTTGGTTGTCTTTTAACTGTCTTGACTACTTTTTTCTTAGTCGTTTTAGATACCATGTTATTTGAATTAAGAAACTAATAATAAAAAAAGTTAGGTGTAAAATAAAAAATGTAAAGAGTCACTTGTTTACAACTTCTGGTTCATGAAGTAGTTCATGAAATGTCTTCTCAGCAAGACCATTTGTTGTCTCTATGAATCCTCTTGGACAGTATTCGCATTGTATCATATAGTACTGTACGGTACCGTACTATTAATAATTAGGTTATCTCAATGTAACCATAAATGCAGTCAGTTACCCCAGGTCATATCTCTTCATTTGAATCAGCTGACCTACTCATCACTCTGCAATTAGTCTAGGATCTATAGGCATAAAGAAGTTTCAAATTGATAACTTATTGATAATCATTTTTCACAATTTTTTTAATTTTTTAAAATCACGTAATCACTTTTTAATGAAATTTTTCAACTGTTAATATGCAAAATCTTTCATTGCAAATTGATTCTTCCACGATTCAAAATTCTCTTAATAGTACTGTTAACACTTTGATTGAACAAGTAACTCCTGAACTTCCTCATACAAGTTTTGTAACTGATTTAGCTTTTATCATGATTATTGGTTCTATTGTTACACTTGCATTTTTTAAAATTAAACAACCTTTGATAATTGGATATCTTTTTGCTGGGATGCTTATAGGTCCTTTGTCTCCTCTTTGGACTTGGCTTTTACCTGAAAGTTCTTCGCCTTCTGAATTATTAGATGGTGTTGGAATTTTAACTGATATTTCTGCACTGAATCTTTTTTCTGAAATCGGTGTTATTTTATTATTATTTGTAATTGGAATTGAATTTCCCTATGCTAAAATCAAATCTATTGGACGAGTAGCTGTTGGTGTTGGCACACTTGGATTATTTTCTACATTGGGTGTTTTGTTTTATGCTTCAACTGCACTAGGTTTACAATTTATGGATGCATTGTTTATTTCTGCAGCTTTATCTATTTCCAGTACTGCAATTATTGTCAAACTTTTAGAAGAGATGGGAAAAATCAAAAAAGAATCTTCTATCCTTGTTTTAGGTATTTTGATTGTAGAAGATATTATTGCTGTAATCTTAATTTCTACCTTGCAATCTGTTGCTTTAGTTGGATCTGTATCTGTAGAATCCATTATTGTAATTGTATTGGTTGCAGCTGGTCTCATTGTTGGAACATTCACTATTGGAACTCGTGTTATCCCTCCTCTAATTGATAGAGTCGCAGCTGCAGAAAATCGTGAAATTCTACTCTTGAGTGTTCTTGGTCTCTGTTTTGGTTATGCCTTACTTGCAAATATTGTAGGATTATCTGTTGCAATTGGTGCCTTTTTGGCTGGTGTCTTAGTTGCAGAGTCAAAATCAGCCGAAGTTGCAAAATTACTCTCTAGTCCTATCAAAGATATGTTTGTAGCAATATTTTTCATTTCAGTTGGTGCATTGATGGATGTTTCACAACTTGAAAATTATATTTTCATAGCAATTGCTTTGATTGCAGTTGCTACTGGTATGAAATTTGGTGGTAACATGTTGGGTAACTTTATTTTCAGACAAAAGCGTGGAAAGGCACTTCGTTCTGCATTTACATTGGCAGCTCCTCGTGGTGAATTCTCTATTGTAATTGTTAAAGTTGGAGTTGACATAGGTGCAGTAAGTGCATTTTTGTTCCCATTGGTTGGTATTATTTCAATTATCACTGCATTTCTTTCTCCCTTTTTGATGAAAGCTAGTGACAAAATTGTACCTGCATTAGAGGAAAAAGAGGATGTCTGAAGAATTACAAAAAATGTTAGATAGTGTTCATGATGGTATTACAACTTTTGATTTTGAAGGCAAAGAAACTCCTTGCATAATAATTGAAGAAGAGAAATATGGTCTAATTCGAGCAAAAATTGAAGGCCAATCATTTTCTGTTAATACTGATCTAAATATTCTTCAAGATGGATTAGGGAATGTATTTGTTGAAATTATTTTGACATTTTCAATTGGAAATATTTCTGAAAAATTTCTTGTTAATGCAAAGACTGATTTTAAATTCTTTGAAGTTTTGGCAAATACCTCTATGCTTGTAGTGAATTCCCCTGAGTCCAGATATGGTCAAGACAATGTTATAGCTATTCAACTACCTCGTCCTGAAAAGGCTCATGATGCCCTTGAAATTATAAAAACTGGGTTGATACCTAAAAATCAATAAGTGGTGCAGTTACCGGGATTTGAACCCGGGTCACGTACTTGGCAAGCACGAGTACTAACCAGACTGTACTATAACTGCAACAATACAAAGGGTTGAATTTGCAGATTTAAGCGTTTTTAAGCTTTCATTGCTGTAGTAATTCATGGATGAGATTCTTTTAAAGAAAATTGAACAAAAAATTCAAGATAGTATTTCAAACAAGGATGACATTAAAGAACTGATTAAATTACTTTCAACTATTGATGGTTCAAAATCTTTTGCTTTGGGAATTGTTGTAGGTAGATTATACAATACTTTTTTTTATCAAAGCAAAAGAATTCTCAAACGAGATCCTACTAAACAAGAATTTGAAGATTTTTTAAATTATATTGAAAATAAGAAATCTGATTTAGAACTTTTATGGTGATGCTTTATTCCATTCAATCACTTTGATTGTTGGTGTTCCTGGTAATTTGACACATGCTCCGTGAAGTGCTTTCTTTGCAGCAGTTAGGTATGTTTCACCATTAACGTATAATTCCATTATACATTGTCCTTGTCTTACTCTTGCTCCTAAGCTAGTTGCTTTACCCCATGATCTTCTCATCCCTTCTGAGACCCTATCTGCTCCTGCAGTTGCAATTTGTTTATTTTCTCTTAAGAGATTATGTGGATAAATTCTAAGTCTTGAATAATAGCCTGATTCACCAGTTGTTTTTTCTAGTGTTTTGTTTGCTGCCAATCTAGTTGATTCAATTGCCATATGTCTAATTTGAAGTCGTTCGTTTAACAATAATTGAACACAATATTCGTAAGTGCCTCTTTTACCTCCTTGAAATTTTGCAATTTTAATTTGTGGTTTACCTTTGATGTATTCTTTTCTTGTGAATACTTGACCTGTTCCATCTCTATAATTTGCACCATGCATGATAATCTCAACTCAAAATGCCCATATTTTAACGGTTAGCAATTATTTGGTCATATTTCCAATGCTTATATGGAAATCTTCCATTTTTCTCATCATTATGGATGAAACTCCTGAAGTCAATGGTGATCTAATTTTAGATCAAGTTTGTATTTCTAATAAAAAAATGATCCATGATCTTGAGCAAAAAGGATTTGGTGAGATTGAGAATGGTAAATTGTTTCTCAAATCGTTTGAGACTTTGTATCTTCTATATACCCATAAATTATTTCTTAAGAAAAAACAAAAACAAATTGATTTTGATACTTTTATGAGTATTTGTCAAAAAACAAATTCTGAAATCCTTACCAAATTTTTGATATTTCGTGATTTGAAAACTAGGGGGTATATTGTAAAAGATGGATTTGGTTTTGGTTCTGATTTTAGGGTTTACGAGAGAGGTCATTTTGGTGAAAAAGGCGCCAAATTTCTAATTTTTGGTTTTAATGAAGGACAACAAGAAAAGATTGGTACATTACAAAATAATATTGTTGAAATTACTCAGATGGGAAAGGAGCCAATTATTGCAGTTATTGAAAGACGTGGAGAGGTAATTTATTATAAAATTAACAAAATGAATTTTTTTGAAAATAAGGCAAGATTAGATGATTCTTTTGAATTCTAAATCTGTGTAACCCATTTTGATGAATATTTTAAAAGATTATTTTCTTCTGCATACATAAAATCACAAACATCAACATACTTTGTTTTATTTTGCCATAAATCCTCAAAATCTTTCATTTTTCTTTCGACCCTTGTTTTGTCATTCCATGATGTAAAAACATCTACTGATTCAAAATCCCTTGTTTGACTTGAAAATGATTCTTTTGATGTTCCTGTGAATGCTACCTGTTCATCTTTTTCATCTCTAAAAATTCCAATTCTTTCTGAGAATGCATCTGCAATTCTTTCAGAATTTGGGATTGCGATTTTTAATTCAATTTGTCCACTATTCACTATATTTTGTAATTTCTGAATTTTGCTATTTTTTATGAATTTTCCTTCAAATGATTTTGTAAATTTTTCAGAAAATAATTTTGTAAATATGTTGAGATCCTCTGTCTTGTATCTGTGACCTGTTATCATTCTTAATTTTGCTTTACCCGCATCAAAATTATCAAATGCCATTGCTATTGTAGCCAGTGCTTGAATTGATAAAAAATTGACACATCTATCATATTGAATACAATTACTCAAACATGGAAAGAAAAATTCTGCAACAATATCATCTACATCTGAACGATATTCTTCTTTGAGATTGATGTCTTTTAGGCTCATTGAATGTAATTTGTGATTTTAATATTTAAGGCAATAACTTGTAAATTAATTGAAGTGCTCCCATCGGGATTTGAACCCGAGTCTTTGGCTTGAGAAGCCAAAATGCTTAACCGGACTACACTATAGGAGCTTGTTCAAAAACTACTCCGTCTTAATTTAAAGGAAATGTTTTGAGTTTGAATGAAATTGTAAAACTTTGTGACTTGATTCCTTTATAGAAAAAACTAATTCATCAAATCATATGGATTTCAAAAAATTTATTGAGAGTCAAGAATTATCTGATCATCCAATTGGATTGGGTGGTTGTAGGAATATGGATTATTTTTTTGATTCTTGTGATTATGATATTATGGTCTTTGATGAAAACCGTTCAAATCGTGAAGTTATTTCTTTTGAAAATAATTTAGTTACTCTTCATCATGCTTCTTTGTCTGAAACAAATACAAAAAAACTACTCCAGTATGACAATCTAAAGATTTTACAAGATGCTTCTTGGAATTTGAAGATATTTCTTTCTAAAATTTCTGAAAAGCGTAATTCTTTATTTTCTGATTTTGCTAAAAATTCTTTGATTGAATCTATTTTTTGCTGTCAAAAAACAAAAGATGGTGTTGAAAATGATGATGTTTTTGCATCATGTTGGCAAAAGTGTGCCTCTTATTATTTGGCAGATGCAATATCTTCATTAAACAATAGTCCTTCTAGCCCCTCTCATTTGCTTGACTCTCTTCGAAAATTTGAGAAAACTTCTATCAATAATCATATTTCTAATGTTCTTCAAACCATTGGTATTGAGAGAGCAACTCCTACGTTGTTGAAACGTATGCTCAAATCTACAGTTGGTTTTTCTGATTTAATTGAAGCCAATAATCACTCTGAATTAATTCAAAAAAAATATGATTATTTTTTAAATAATTCTATGCTTTCTGATTGTTATTTTTACTTGGGATATATCAATAAGGAAAATTTCATACACATAAAGGATGAATTGAATAGAAGATCGGATTTAATCCATTTATTGAAGATTGCATTTGATATTGAATCTGATTCAAACCTTCTTTTACAACAGGCTGAAACCATTCAAACTAGTTGTAATGACCTACTGGAGATTACTTCAAGTTCTTAATTCCAATCCATGTACTAACCTTTTAAAACAAGTAATATCATTGGTATATCATGGTAGATCAAGCATGTGGTTGCGAAGCTGACAGCGGCGACCCAGATTACTCATGCGACTGTGCAATGCAAGGAGCTTGCATATGCAGTGCAGATTGCAAATGTTCAACTGACGTTTGTAAAGAAGCCGTTTCACAAATGAATTAAAACAGCTAATTACAATCTAATTTTTTATTTTTTAATTTAATCTTCTTCTTGCTCGAAGCCCCAAGATTTTACTAATTCTTTTTGGAACTTGTCTGCTTGTTTCTCATCTAATGAAAATCCACAATTTTTGTGAGTAGGAACTACTGTCATACCATCTAATTTGAATTCTACTTCAAACAAGTGTACTTTAGAACATTCGCACATTTCTGCTTTTTTTTGAATATTTCCTATATATTTGCCTATTTGATTTGAATTTTAATGCCTATTTTTGGCATTTTTTGATTATTTGAATAACGTTTAACTATCCGTTTTGCCAATTTTTTTTAGATTTGAAAACGATCTTTTCTGTTTCGATTATTCTTGTATTGTTTTTAGGAATAACTATGACTTCCTCTGCATATGGACAGATTGAAGCTGGTGGTGTAAGTTCTGATACTCTTCCACCTGGAACCACATGGTATGCTGGTGAGGGATTGAAGAAAGGTGATTTCTTTTCTTATTCTACATGTTATGTGGATTACAAAGAATGTGCAAATTTTGAATTTAATTTCTGGATTAAAGGTGATAAAGTAGTTGGCAGTGAAACTAAATGGTTAGCTGAAGTTGTTGTTTATGATGGAAATAAAGTAATTGTTGGTGAAATGGAGTTAGGTAAAATTGCTCCAGAACCTACTGGTGGTACACCTGAATTAGGTGTTTACCGTGGTGCATTCAAATCCTCTATTGCTTGGTTATCTGCTTTTGCAACATCTGATGGAAGTTCTGGAGGAAAAGGTCCTAAAGCATTTGATGCAGCATCTTGGGGTAAAATTGGAAACATTGGTGGCCAACAAGTTGTTCCATTAGAAATTGCAACAATTACAGTTCCTGCTGGAACTTGGGAAACTGTAGCAATGTCTTGGAAAACTGGTGGGGCTGTAAGTAAAGTTTGGATTGCAGATGATTTCCCATTTCCAATAAAAGCTAAAACTTACACCCATGTTGCTGAAGGTATTCCACCACCAGAATATGATTTTGAATTATTAATATATGAAAATAGATCAGACTCTCCATTTGTTGGAATTGAATCTACTGTTAATCAGTTAGTTGAAGCTGGTTGTGATACTGATATTGAAAAAGAAATTTACGTTAAAAAGTCTAGTAAAAATTTCAGATACCAAATTCATACTGTCTATGGACCTGAATACCCAGTTCAAGGATGTGAGATACAATTTCTAGTTAGTTTCTTAAAATTTAGTGATGAAACTGAATTCTTGAATCAAGTACAATATGATATTTTTGTTGTAGATGATGATGGTATACAAACAAGGTCTATTGCACAAGAAGAAGGTAGATTGTACCTGTATTCCCCTTCTGGTCAAGCTCTAATTGATTTCATTGTTAAAGAGGATCCTGGAACTGCAAATTATGTAGTTTGGATTTATGGATTATCTCCAGATGGTGTTGTTCCTTCTGGACCTTCTGATTATCTCCAAATAGAAATTCCAATTTATGCTTCAGATGGAAGTATACCTGTTGAAAAAATTCCATCTTGGATTAAAAATAATGCAGGCTGGTGGGCAGATGGTACTATAGATGATAATTCATTTGTTCAAGGTATTCAATTTTTGATCAAAGAAAAAATAATGAAAATTCCAAAAACTACACAGGGAACTGGTGGAAGTTCAAATGAAATTCCTCCTTGGATTAAAAGTAATGCAGGTTGGTGGGCAAATGGCGATATAAATGACGAAACATTTGTTCAAGGAATTCAATTCTTAATTGAAGAAGGAATTCTAAAAGTTCCACAATCACGCCAGAGTAATACTTCTTCTGGTGCTGAACCTCCAGCATGGTACAATTAGAGTTAATTTTTGATGTCCTACATTCAAATTGTTGATTTTAAGTTAATTCATTGATAAGAAATGGTAGGTCTTTTTAAACAACCAAAACGTCATTTAAAGAAATTAATCCGAGATGGCGAATATACCGATGCAATTGTGTTTGGTAAAAATTTAGAACCTGAATATTCTGATGATTCTGATTTTATGTTCATTATGGGAAGCATCTACTTTATTGTGGATGACGCAAAAATGGCATTACCTTATTTTGAAAAATCTTTCCAATTGAATTCTGAAGATATTGAAATGCTTACTTTGAAAACTAATGTTCATTTGGCATTAGAACAAAAGAATGAAGCGATAGATTGTTGCAAGAGAATTTTAAAATTAAATCCAAAAAACTCTGAAGCTGAGTCTTTACTTGAACAATTAGAAAATTTATAAAATAATTATTTTTTTTTCATTTCATATGCATTTTCCATTAACCAATTACAAAATGCTGTAACATTTTCATCAAATTCAGTCCAAATGTGAACTGAATGTGGTAAGATATCTATTTTCCAATTATCTGTAAAAACTCTCACTCCTTCTTTATTCTCATACATGTATGCATCCTCTGTTTTCACATCTCCTAACATTTCAACTGCCTTTTGTTTGATGATTTCTCTATCCATTGGAAATCTTTTTCTTTCATAATCTACAATTAAACTCAGATCCCTTTTACCATACATTTCATATTCTTCAATTCTTCCTTCTTTTGGAAAATTTATAATCAGTTTGATGTTGTATCTTTTACCTACTTCTTTTCCAATTTCTACTATTCTGTTATATCCTAGACCTGGATTTTTTTTAATGAGAAATCTGATTTGTGCAAGTTCTTTTTTTAACTCATTTTGTAAATCTGTAATTAATTCTGTAAATATCATTAATTCATATGTAAAAAATTCCTATTATAATGGGTTATTATTAGACCGACATTCTAAGTGAAAGATAATAATTCATCATTTTCATTTTTTTCTAGAAATTTTTCTTTTTCTTTTTTATGATTCACTTTACAATAAAAGCAATTTTTGATATTATTATCATGCATACAGTAATTCATGTTTTGAGAAGATCCTTGTTTTATTTTAGCAATTTTTTACAGTTCTTTACATTTGTTCATTTTTGTTCTTTTTTTTAAATTATTGATAATCAAGATTGGTTTTTTTAGAACTATCCTTAATTCTGAATATGGCAATGCCTGAAGGTTATGATGGATTGAGAACTGGCGATGAGTCAGAAAGAACTGATGATCCTAATGAGTACAAGCGTACATGTATTGATTTTATCGAAGATATTTCTCACGATTATGAGGCTTGGGTTGATTATTACAAATTGCCTGAAGATGAAGATAAACGAAGACGTGCAGGAATACATGCAACAATTACTAGAACAAATGAGTGGTTAGCCAAAGTTGCACAATCAATCAAGGCTGTAGATGTTATCATGAATGATGGTATCCAAAAAATGGCTGAATCTACTGCTGGCAAACCTCTTGAAATTGGAGTTTTTGTAAATCAAAAATCTGGTTATACTGAAACAAAACCTGGGGTTATTGATGTAATTGTTAAAGGACATCCTAGAAAAAATCGAAAAATGAAACTTGGTTATCATTTTAAAGATGATAGATTTAGAATTGAATCTACATGTGGGGCATACTTGGAAGAAACTAATTTGCCCACTGGAGGTTTTGATGATTTAGATCTTCATCTTAAACTTCATGCAGAAAATGCAAAACCTCGTGATGTAATTTCATTTACTGTAACACTTAGTGAATTTGAAAATGATGTGGAAATTGACAAACGTGGTGTTTCTACAGTAGTTCATTTAGTTTAATCTAATTAGATATAATCTGCAAACAAGTATAATCCAATTAATGTCATACCTAATGCTGCAAAACCTAATTTCACAATAAACACTTTTGATTTACTTAATTGAGGAATAATTTTTTCTAAATTCATTTTAAGTCTACTAATACTCTTTTTGTTCCTCTATTAATGGTAATGTATGCTTGTTTAGGTTTAGGTATGATTTCTTCAGTTTTTTCTAAATATCTTGTTTGAGTTCCTCTAGCTGATGAAATAATTGTTTTTTTTCTTTTGAATAATATTTTTGTTTTTGTTTCTTCTTGAAAATTTTTAAATTCATTACCTGCCCAATTATAATTAATTTCTTCATCTACTAATTTTTTCTGTGTTCCTCTTTTTGTAATTAGTAATAAACTCATTTTATTTTACCTCTTTCTTACATTGACCAATAAGTCATAATTACAGGAGGGATTGCGATAATTCCTGCTATGATTGGGATTTTTAGATAGTCTTTTTTAGTTAATTTAGAGGATTTGATTTTCTCAAATGATAATTTCATTTTAGATTACCTCTTCACCTTCATTTCCTGTTTTAATGTCAATTGCACGTAGCATTTGTGAAATGAAAATTTTACCCTCTCTGGAATTTTTCTTAATTATGTCTACTGTCTTTTCTTCTTTAGATTCTGGTATTACTACCATTAATCGATATTTGTCTGAAAAATGAGGAACAAAAATTTCCATTCCTTTTGATGTGTGGATTTCAGCTGCAGTTTTTGCACCTCTTCCTCTAACCTTGATAACTGTAAGTCCTCCAATTCCTATTTCTTTTAATCCCTCACTGATGTTCATTACATCATTATCTGCAAGTATGATTTCAAGTTTTAACATGTTTATTTTATTTTGTTAAAGTAAATAATAATTTAGAAATTGTATATCTTTTGATAATCATTGTTAATCAATTTGGAAAACTGTTAAATGCAAAAACTCGATTTCATTATAATTATGATAGATACTGGAGATACAGCATGGATGTTAATTGCCGGATGTTTAGTACTGTTAATGATTCCTGCACTTGGTTTGTTTGAATCTGGTTTATTGAGAAAGAAAAACGTAGTTTCAATTTTTATGCAAATATTTTTCGGAATGTCATTACTTAGTGTAATGTGGTTTGTTTTTGGTTTTAGTCTATCTTTTGGTCCTTCTACTACTGGTGTTATAGGTAATCTTGATTGGTCCTTTTTGAAAGGAATTCCTTGGGATGCACCTTTGGAACAATATGCTCCTAGTATACCTGGAGTACTCTTTGTTAAATTCCAGTTAATGTTTGCATGTATTACTCCATTATTACTAACAGGAACTATTGCTGAAAGAATGAAATTCAGTTCTTTCATTATATTCATATCTGCATGGTCAATGCTAATCTACTACCCAATCGTTCACATGGTTTGGGGTGGTGGTTGGTTAGCACAACTCGGTGTTGTTGACTTTGCTGGTGGTATTGTAATTCACACTACTGTTGGAATGGCTGCACTTGCAGCTGCTCTCGTACTTGGAAAAAGACGTGGATTTGGTCCAGCTATCAACATTCCGCACAGCATACCTCTCGCTGTTTTAGGTTCTTCATTATTGTGGTTAGGTTGGTTTGGATTTAATGCCGGTAGTGCATTAGCTTCAGGCGGTGTAGCCGGAAATACTGTTATTGTAACTCATTTAGCTTCTTCAGTTTCTGCTCTAATTTGGGCAGGATTATCATGGATGCGTACAGGTAAACCATCAATTGTTGCAACCATTAATGGTGCAATTGCTGGACTTGCAGGAATTACACCTGCATCTGGATACGTTAGTGTTGAACATGCATTTGTTCTTGCAATTGCAATAGGTGTACTATCTTATGGTGGGGTTGTATTAATTCGAGATAAATTAAAAATTGATGATGCACTTGATGTAAGTTCTGTTCACGGAATTGCAGGAATTGTTGGTGCACTTGGAATTGGTATTTTTGCAAGTACTTTGATTAACCCATCAGGTGTTGATGGATTACTATATGGTAACTATGATCAAATTTGGATTCAAGCAGTTGGTATTGGTGTAGCTGCTGTAATGGGATTCGGTGGAACTTGGATTCTCTTACAATTAATTAAACATCTTATTGGAATTCGTGTTGAACCAGAACAAGAAGACATTGGTTTAGATATTAGCGAACATGCAGAGCAAGCTTATTCTGACGAAGAGGAGTTCAAGTTTACTCCAAATGACTACATGCAACCATCTAACAAAGACAAATCAAATGATTCTTGATGTTAGATGGATGATGAAAGAGATTATGAAGAGAGACCTGAGTGGGAATGGCTGAAGAAGTAATAACACAACCAAATTACGAACGACTCTGTTCTAATATATTAAATTCTGATAAACATATTCGTTTTGCAGGATTTGTAAATGATAAGTCTCAAATATTGCATAGTGCACAGCAAAAAGATCTTGACTCTCTTTTAACTGACAATGAAATTGGAATGTCCATTCATTATACTTTAGAAAGATGGAGAAAGGCACAAAATTTTACATTTCGTTTAGGTAAAGAAAGATTAACTTTTACTGAATATGATAATGTAACCTTAGTTACAATTCCCTTTAAGGGAAAATTGTTACTTGTAAGTACTGAACCACGAATACACTATGATCCGATTATAGAAAAAGTTAATTCTATCTTAACTAATTGGGAGAAATAATAGCGTGGAAAATGGTACCATTACCTATACTCAATTATTAAGAGAAGATTTAGGAATTTTTCGTGTAACTCCTGATGGCGAGTTTCCTGATTTTAAAGCAGGTCAATTTTTGACTCTTGGATTGCCTCTTGATAGTAAAATTGTCAATCGTGCATACTCTATTTCATCATCACCCGAAAATAAAAAATTTTTTGAATTTGTAATTAGATGGGTTAGAAAACCACTTCCAGGACGATTAACTAGTTTATTGTTTAATGCAAAAGAAGGTGACAAAATTAGTTGGGCAAAACCTACAGGTAGTCTTACAATTAATGATACACTACCAAACGGCGAAAAAGATACAAGAAGAATTGTATGCATTGGTGGCGGAACAGGATTGGCACCATTTGTCAGTTTTGCACAACATCTTCATGACACCAATGATAAAAGAGAAATTGTTATTTTACACGGTGCAAGTTATGTCGATGAATTAAGTTACAAACAACTTTTGACTGATTTAGAAAATGAGAGTATTGAGAAAGGTAAGGATAAATGGAATTTTAAATATCGTGCAGCAATCAGTAGACCGCAAGAATGGACTAATCGTGCATGGCATGGCTATAAGGGTAGAATTGAACAATTTTTGAGAACTAGTGATAATGGTAAATCTGCTCTTGAGGAATTAGTTGGTGAGAAAATTACTAAAGACAATACAATATTCTATGTTTGTGGATGGCAAGGAACTATTGATGGTGTTATGGATTATTTGAAAGCAAAAAACTTTGTAACTGAAAAAAATAAACGTGAAGATGGAAGTTATGAAGTCAAATTCGAATCTTATGGCTAGTCACAAATATAATAATTTTATTTAATCTAATGTAAAAATGATATGCAAATGATATGCATTTGATTACAAATTATATTATTATGAAATTATCATTAACTTTAAAAAGATAATAGTTATGCTCAAAATTATTGAAAAAGATTGAGGCTATAATTAATCGAAAAAATTACCCTTCAATTCGTGAAAAATTAGATGCTTTGGGTATTGATATTATTGATAAACGAAATTTAGAAGATAGTAGATTTGTCAGTCAATCTAAAGGTTCTCGAGTAGGTGGAAGTGCAGTTAGATCTACCATGCTTGCAAAAATTGAATTGGCAATGTCTGATAAAGTTGCAAGGGAAGTAGTAGATATCATTTCTAGTAACTCTGGACTCCCAAAATCTATTCCAAGTAAAATATTTGTTTTTGAAATGCAAGAAACAATCGATGTTAATACTCTAAAAGGTGAGTCTGAAATGGAATCAGCAGAAGAAGAAGAATCTCCTGTTGCCCCTAGATTTGTAACTAAACGTAATAGATTGGTTCCCCTCCAAAAAAGAACATTATACAAATTAGAACAATATTATGACAAACATAGTGAAGTATTAGAATCCGATTATAGAATTCGTTCCTTTAGTGATTTTGTTAATTATTGTATTATGAAATATTTACCTACACTTGATAAACAATTAAAGAATCAAACCATTCTTTATGAAGATGTTTTATAATTCAAAATTTAATTTAATATTTAATTAATTTCTATTTAGTACTAATATCTAATGTGATTTCAATTGCTACTCTTTTTTCATTAGCACGATTTTCTCCTGGGTATTTTAATTGAGATATTTTTTGATTTAGTTCTTCATCTGTCACTACTACTGCATTTCCAGTATACTCTGTATTGTTATATTGAATTTTTACTTCAGAGTTTGCTATTGCATTTTGAAACCAATCTCCATCTGGACGATGTCTGGAAAAATAGATTTTTCCATTATAATTTACAGCTCTTAGCCATACTGAATGAGGATTTCCAGTTTTTCTTCCTTTTGTAATTAAAATCGGTCTGAACCTTTCTTCGGAAATTTCCATGCCTGTTGTATTCTGTCAAGTAATTTAACCCCATTGATAGAAATTTCTAATATTTGACATGATAAGGAAATTTAGCAATTATTGTGTATGTCAGTTAAATTAGAAGGAATGCCTGAAAACATTACCACAGCTGATGCATTTACTGGAAAAAAAGTAATTGATCGAGAAGGAATTGAATATGGTAAAGTCAAACATATCCATATTCATCAAGATACTCTTGCTGTATCTGGTGTAACTATACATCAAGGATTCAACAAAGATTATTTTCTATCTCATGATTACATAGACAAATTTTCTGATGAGCGTTTACTTTTGAGTAGACCGCCAGTAAGAACTGGAGTTCCAGTAGTTGATATTGATAACCACAAAATTGGTAAAGTCAAAAGATTACATAAACATCCCGACACCAATGAATTGGAATCAATTGAAGTGAGCTTTGGTTTAATGCATTCAAAAATTCTATCCAAATCTGAAATTTGGGGAATTGGTGAAAAAATCATCTTAGGAATGACTAAAGAAGAATTCAAACATATTGAATAATTCTTAAGATTCTTTTTTATTTTATTCTATTTTTTTGCACACTTTGTACAAACAGGACTTCCATCCTCTAGTGTAATTTCCACATTTGATGAGTGACATTTTTGACATAATCCTTTCATGTTTCATGTACCCAAAATCCTCTTTTTAAATTTTTTATGAGTAGCATTTGATCTAATACTTAGCAATTTATAATTCCCAAAGGAGTTCAAATTATTGTATTCCATAGAAACAAAATCTCTCACAAAATCATTTGGAGATTTGGTTGCTGTTAACGATATTTCTTTTTCAGTAGAAAAAGGAGAAATTTTTGGATTTTTGGGACCTAATGGAGCTGGAAAAAGTACAACAATGATGATCTTTACTACTTTACTCAAACCTACATCAGGAACCGCAATGATTGCAGGTTTTGATGTTATGAAAGATGCTAAACATGTTAGAGAAAATATTGGATTTGTTCAACAAGAAACCACTGTTGATGAATATCTAACTGGGCGTGAAAATCTCTTATTACAAGCAAAATTAAATCATATTCCAAAAAATGAGATAAACAAAAGAATTGATGAAGTTTTAGATTTAATAGAACTTTCAGATAAACAAGATCAGGCTGTTGTAACATATTCGGGGGGAATGAGAAAGAGATTAGATATTGCAGGCGGTCTTTTACATCATCCTAAAGTTTTGTTTCTTGATGAACCAACTGTCGGATTAGATATTCAAACTAGGAGAAAAATTTGGGAATATATTAAAAAAATCCACATTGAATTTGAAATGACGATTTTTGTAACTACTCACTATATGGAAGAAGCAGATAATCTTTGTGATAGAATAGGAATTATTGATGGTGGTAAAATTCAGGTAATTGATTCTCCACAAAATATGAAAAATGCTCTAGGTAATGAAATTATTTCATTAGTTGTAGAAAATAATAATAATAACGATTCATTTCTAGCGGAATTAAAAAAAATTGAATTCATTAAAAAAATAAATCAAGATGATTCCAAATTAACTCTTTTTACTTCAAATGGAACTGAAGTAATTCCTAAAATTTTTCAAATTTCTTCAGAACTTGGAATTAAAATCATCACTATCTCCTTAACACAGCCTACTTTAGATGATGTTTTCATTTCTTACACTGGACATGAAATTAGAGATGATAAATCAAAATTTAATCGAAAAATTGAACATGCAAAAATGAAGAGGTTAAGAGCATGAATAGTATAATGTATGATACGTATACAATTTTTTGGCGTGAATTAAAGAGATACAAAAAATCCAGAAGTGGTGTTTTAATTAGATTAATTCAACCTGCCATTTGGATAATTGTAGTTGGAAATATTTTTTCTGAAACTCAACCGCTAATACAATCTGTGGGTTTTGAAGGTGAATATATTGAATTTATGGCACCTGGTGTCATTATTTTAACTGCAATTTTTACAAGTATTTTTGGTGGAGTCAATACGCTTTGGGATAGACGTTATGGTTTTATGAATAAAGCACTAACTTCTCCTATTTCTCGTTCTGCAATTGCTTTAGGAAAAATGTCTGCAATTTCTTTAATTGCAGCTTTACAAGCAAGTTTGATCATTGGTATTGCTTTGGCAATCGGCGTAACTTTTCCAAATCCCTTGATGATAATTCCAATTATGGGTATTGTAATATTATTCTCATTAGGTTTTTCAGGAATTTCTGTTACTCTTGCAGCAACAGCAAAATCTCAAGAAACGTTTTGGGGAATGATCAATTTACTTGGCATGCCATTATTCATGTTGAGTCCTGCATTGTTCCCATTAGAGTTATTGCCAAATTGGCTTGCAGTAGTTGCAAAATTAAATCCTGTCACTTACACTGTTTTATTAGTTAGAGAATTAATGACAGGAGTTTCAGAAGGTGGTGTTCCTATCCTCATTAGTATTGCAGTAATCTTTGCATTTGTTGTTGCAATGGTTGCAATTGCAAGTTATGTATTCACTAGAGAAGTGAATAAACCATTTTAAAAAATATGTCATTGATATTTTTTAATAATTGAATAGCGATTAATTAGAAATTACATCCGATCCCCTGTTTCTATATAGAACAATATACTTTATGGTGGCGACCCTTAACTTCCAAAAACTGGGGATATTGTTATGGGCCAATGGTTATCTTGGATTAAATCTAATGAAAAAGAACTATTAAAAATTCTAGATGACTTGGCAAAAAAAGCAGTTGAAACTTCTGAAGCTGTAGTGATTTTATTTGATGATCTTACTAATACTGAACAAGCAAAAAAAATTCATCAATTAGAAACAGAGGCAGATGTTTTAACTCGAGATATATTTTCAGAATTAAATAGAACATTCATCACTCCTCTTGATCGTGAAGATATGCAAAGAATTGCATCAAAAATTGATGATGTAATTGATTTCATGGATGGTATTGCTGCTAGAGTGTATAGTTACAAAATTACTTCTTCTCCACCATATTGTAAAGAAATGGCAGTAGAATTGGTCAAGGCTACTAAGGAAGTAGAATACATGATTTCAAAATTACGACGAATTAAGGATCCTAAAGATATGATTCAACATTGCAGAAACACTAGTGATATTGAACATGTTGTAGATGACTTGTATCGAGAAGCAATTAGAGAATTATTTGAAAGTAATGATGCAATTAAAATTATTAAACTAAAAGATATCTATGAAACAATGGAGACTGCATCTGACCGATGTGTAGATGTCTCTGATGTTATTGAAGATATTGTTTTGAAATACACATGAGATGATTAAATGTTAGAGATAGCAATAGGTGCAATAATTGTAGCGTTAATCTTTGATTTTGTAAATGGGTTTAATGATTCTGCAAATTCTGTTGCTACTGTAATTGGAACTCGTGTTTTAAAACCTATTCATGCTGTAGGGTTATCTGCTGCAATGAATTTCATTGGTCCATTTGTTTTCGGAGTGGCAGTTGCAGCAACTATTGCCAAAGGCATCGTAAGTCCAGATGACATTACTGTTTACATGATTGTAGGTGGATTGGCAGGAGCTATTGGATGGAGTACTCTTTGTACTTATTTTGGATTACCTATTTCAAACAGTCATTCTTTAGTGGGAGGAATAATGGGTGCTGGCATTGCAGGATTAGGATTTGAAAAATTAGTTTATGGTGGATTAACTAAAGTTTTTGCAGGAATTGTGATTGCTCCTATTGGTGGAATCATTTTTGGTCTTTTGGTAACTACTTTAATTATTACCCTATTTGCAAGTCGTAAACCTGGACCAGTTAACAAAACTTTTGGACGATTACAAATAATTTCTTCAGCATGGTTTGCTTTAACTCATGGTGCAAATGATGGACAAAAAACAATGGGTATAATCGTTTTAATTTTATTTTCAGCTGGACTGATACCTGACCTTGAAATGCCATTATGGGTGATTTTTGCAGCCGCAACAGCAATGGGCCTTGGTACTTTCTTTGGAGGTTACAAAGTAATCAAAACTCTTGGTGTAAAAATTACTAAACTTAAGCCCTATCAGGGATTTGCTGCAGAAACTAGTGGTGGCTTGATGCTTGCCGTATTTGCTGTATTTGGAATTCCTGCAAGTACAACACATGCTATTACAGGCACTATAATGGGTTCAGGTGCTGCTAGAAGAAAACGTGCAGTAAGATGGAAAGTGAGTAGACAAATTGTTTTCTCATGGATAATTACAATTCCTGGTGCAGCAGGACTAGGTATTGGATTTACGTATTTGATCAATCTCTTTGTATAATTTTACATTGATTTTTATTTCCACAATTTTGCCCACAAGCATTACTAATGGATATTTTACAATTAATACAAGCTAATCTTCTTACTCCAATAATCTTATTTTTCTTATTTGGAATAATCGCTGCTAGAATAAAATCTGATTTAAAAATCCCTGATGCAATTTCTGAATTTTTACCAATCTATCTTTTAGCTGCAATTGGTCTTCATGGTGGAATTGAAATGCGAAATACTGGATTTGAAAATATGCTCATACCAATGTTTGTTGCAATTGGACTTTCATTGTTGTTCACTTTAAACCATTATCAAATTTTACGAAGATTAGGAAAATTCAATCTCTTTGACTCGTATGCACTTGCTTCAACTTATGGTGCTGTTGGTGCAGTACATTTCTCTGTAGGTTTATCCTTTTTGAAAAATCAGGGTGTGTCATCTGAAGGATATATTGCTGCAATTCTTGCTGTGTTAGAACCTCTTGCTTTCATTTTGGCAATATTCATGACAAACATGGCAGTATCAAAACAGATCAGAGCAAAAAGAAAATCAGTTGGAGATGATGCTTCAACTGACATTGATGTTGGATTAAATGAAACAAAAACAAAACTTTCTAAAGTATTACATGAATCTATTACTGGAAAAGCAATAGTTATTCTTCTTGGCAGTATTGTAATTGGTTACATTATTGGTGAGGAAGGTTTTGAACCCATCAAAATAGTATTTGATGAAATGTTTACTGGAGCAATAGTAATTTTTATGATTGAAATGGGCATTATTGCTGGTCAGAGATTGGGCGATATCAAAAAAGTGGGTATCTTCCTTACTGCATTTGCTATACTCATACCCACGTTTAATGGAGTAATTGGTGTCTTAGTTTCTACTGCAATAGGCTTAAGCTTAGGTGGATCTGTCATGTTTGGCTTACTTCTTGCTAGTGCATCATTTATTGCGGCTCCCGCGGTTCTACGACAGGCAATTCCTCAAGCAAAACCCAGTTTGTACATTACATCTGCATTGGGAATCACATTCCCCTATAACATCATCGTCACATTGCCTTTGTTATTTGCATTATCTTCATTTCTTCATTCAGGCGAAACGATAGACTTATTCAATTTCATTACTGGAGGATTAATATGAAATTATATGATGTTAAATTACTAACAATTACTTGTGAAATATTAGCACAAGATAATATTCTTGAAATTTTAAAGAAACATGGAATTACTGGTTATACAAAATATGAAGTTGATGGAAATGGTGCACGTGGATTGCGTGGACAAGGATTCAAAAACGAAAAAAATATTAAAATTGAAATTATTATGAAAGAAGAGAAATTACAAGATGTAGCTGAAGAAATATCTCGAACACTATTTGCAAATTTTGCAATAGTTTTGTATGTTAGTGATGTTGGTGTTTTACGTCCTGAAAAATTTTAGCAACAACTTTCATCTAAACATAAATTTGGAATTTCTTTTGATGTTTTTGTAACATTTGTGATTAATTGAGATAATTGTTCGTTAGATATTGCGTACATTGCTTTTTTCCCTTCATCTCTGGATTTTACAATTCCACATTTTTTTAATATTTTAAGGTGATGCGATACTAGTGGCTGATCTTTTTTTAATTCATTAACAAAATCATTTACACATAGTTCATGATTTTTTTGTAATAATCCTAAAATTTCAAATCTTGTTTCATCACATATGCATTTTAGAAGACTGATTCCATTCATATCAATTTAAATTTATATAAACTAATATTTATGTTATTTTATGGATATTCCTAAAAATATTCTATTTGTGTGCGTAGAAAATGCTGGGAGAAGTCAAATGGCTGAGGCATTTTTTAAAAAATTTGCTAAAAATCGATTTAATGTAATTAGTGCTGGAACCTCGCCATCATCTACTCTTAATCCCACGGTTGTTTCAGTAATGGCTGAAATTGAAATTGATTTGAAAAATCAACAACCTCAATTATTATCCTCATCGATGATTAAAAATTCCAATAAAACTATCAACATGGGATGTATGGATAAAGAATCATGTCCATCATTGTTTGTTAAAGATGTTGATGATTGGAATATTGAGGATCCTAAAGGAAAATCTATTGATGATGTAAGAAAGATTCGAGATCAAATTAAAAATGATGTTTTGAATTTATTAGATTCACTTGAAAATGATGTTTGATGGTGTATTCTAATTTACAAATTTTTACTGTAGAATTAATTGGAACTTTTATTCTTGTAGTTTTTGCTACAGGTTCAATTGTTTATGATGTTGAGTTTTTTGATGGAAGTTTGGGAATTCCTTTTGCAGCTATTGCACCATTTATTGCATTATTAATTGGAGTTTATTCATTTGGAAAAATTTCTTTAGCTCATTTTAATCCTGCAGTAACTATTGGATATTATGTAACAGGACATATAACAAAAATTCAAGTTTTATATTATTTAATTGCAGAAATTATTGGAGCTATATTGGGTTCACTTTTTGTTTTAACCTTTATCGGAGAAAAGGCAAATCTTGGAGCTAATGCACCTAATTATGACTTTTCAATCTTTTTAATATTTTCTGTAGAGGTTTTAGCATCAATGATGTTGATGGGTGTTATTTTTTATGTTGTATACACAAAAGGTTTACGTGGATTTAGTGGAGTTGCAATTGGTGGAATTGTTGCATTAGATATTTTATTTTTAGCCTTTATTTCTGGAGCATCCATGAATCCTGCTAGAGCCCTAGCCCCTGCATTGCTATCAGGAACTTTTGGTGATTTGTGGTTGTATTGGACTGCACCCTTTATTGGAACTTTAATTGCAGCATTTCTATTCCGAGGTAAGTTTCGTGCCCAGAGGGCTCAAATTAGGAAATAATAATGACCACATTTTACATTGAATATGTCTAAATCTAGAAAATTATTTAGCGATTCGAAAAAAGTCATTCCATCAGGCGTAAATAGCCCTGTAAGATATTATGATCCTTATCCATTTTTTACAAAAAAGGCTAATGGTGCATACATCTGGGATGAGGATAACACCCGTTACATTGATTTTTGTAATGCATATGGTGCTTTACTCTTGGGACATAGAAGAAAAGAAATTCTAGATTCTGTATCTAAACAACTTTCAAAGGGAACATTGTATTGTACTCCAACTGCATCTGAAATTGAATTATCAAAATTAATTCTAGGGAATTTTCCTTCAATGGATAAAGTACGATTAATGAATACTGGTGGTGAAGCTACAATGACTGCAATTAGATTGGCACGCGGTTATACAAAAAAGAAAAAAATTATTAAATTTGAAGGATGTTATCATGGTGCACATGACTCTGTTTTGGTAAAAGCAGGTTCTGGTTCTGCACATAATGGTATTTCTGTTTCTGATGGAGGGTTAGATGAAGTATCAAAGAACACGTTAGTTGTTGAGTATAATAATATTGAAGAATTACAAAAAACAATTTCTAAAAATAAAGATATTGCGGGGTTAATTGTTGAACCCATTTTAGCTAACATGGGATTGATTTTACCTGAAAAAAATTTCCTTTCTGATTTAAGAAAAATTACTAAAGAAAATAATATTCCATTAATTTTTGATGAGGTAGTAACTGGTTTTAGAGTATCTCCTGGTGGAGCACAAGAACATTTTGGTATTAAACCTGATATTACAACTTTAGCAAAAGCTTTGAGTAATGGATTCACAATCTCCGCAGTTGGTGGTAAAAAGGAAATAATGAACTTGTTATCTCCTGGTGGGAAAGTTTACCAAGCAAGTACTTTTGCTGGAAACCCAATTTCTGTTAGTGCTGCAATTAGTTCTATTAAGACAATAAATAAAATGAAAAATAAACTCTATTCTAAACTTGAACGATTCAATTTGTTATTTTCTACTGCCTTAGATGATATGGCTACTGACATGAAAATTCCTCACCAAATCAATTTTACGGCCTCAATGTTTCAAATTTTCTTTACAAATACGCCTGTAGTTGATTCTAAAACCTCAAAAAAAGCAAATGGTAAAAAATTCCAAAAATTGTTTAAAACATTATTGAAAGAAGGTGTCTTTATTCCTCCATCTCAATTTGAGGTTGTTTTCTTATCTGATGCTCATACTGAAAATGATCTAAACAAAACATTAGATGCATATCATAGTGCATTAAAGTCGGTGAAGAAATGAAGTACGTAGTTGGTGCAAGAGGCAGTAAATTATCTATGGCCCAAACAAATTGGGTTATTTCAGAATTAAAAAAAGTAAATTCTGATTGCGAATATGAAATTAAACCAATTACTACTAAAGGTGATACTGATACAAGACCACTATTTACAATTGAACAAAAAGGGATTTTTGAAAAAGAAATTGACAAGGCAGTTGCAGCAAAAGAAATTGATTTTGCAGTACATAGTCTAAAAGATGTTCCTTCTGAATTAGCTGATAATTTAATAATTGCATCAATTCCAAAACGTGAAAAAGTTAATGATGTTTTTATTTCATCTGATGATTCATCTTTAGATAAAATAAAACCTGGTTCTGTAATCGGTACAAGTTCATTACGTCGTGCTGTTCAGATTTCACGACAAAGGTCTGATGTAACTGTTAAACCAATTAGAGGAAATATTGAGACTCGAATCAATAAAACATCTGGCGAAAATTATGATGCTATTGTACTTGCACAAGCAGGAATTTCTAGATTAGGAGTTGATGTCAATTTCACTCCTCTATCCGTAGATGATTTTTCACCTTCTCCTGGTCAAGGTGCTATTGCAATAGTTGCAAGAACTGATGATGTTCAAACGATTGACATGCTTAAAAAAATTGAAGATACTGATTCCCGATTGGAAATTGAGGCTGAACGTGCACTATCTGATTATATTGATTCTGGATGTAGATTTCCTTTAGGTGCTTATGCAAAATCTGATGGAGATGAGATGAATCTTACCGTATATGCTTTCTCAGTTGATGGTAAACAATCTCTACAAGTAACAAAATCTGGTGATAAAAATAATCCTAAACTACTGGGTAAACAGGTAGGAGAAGAATTGCGTAGTAAGGGAATCAATGATCTTGCATTAAATTGGAGACAAAAAGTGGAGGAATGGAATACGACATGACTGGTAAAGTGTATCTTGTTGGAGCAGGTCCTGGAGATAGTAAGTTGATTACTCTACGAGCTGTTGAATTAATCCAAAAAGCTGATGTTGTTTTGTATGATAGATTAGTTAGTAAAAAAATTGTTTCTATGATTCCTAAAACTGCAAAAAAAGTCTATGTTGGTCGTTCCGTAGGTGATGATACAAGTCATCAAAATGGCACTAATGATTTAATGGTTGAATATGCAAAATCTACAAAACATGTTGTTAGACTAAAGGGCGGTGACCCAATTATTTTTGGACGTGGTGGAGAGGAAGCTGAATTTTTAAAAGAACATAAAGTAAAATATGAAATTGTACCCGGAATTACATCTGGAATTGGTTCTGCAACATATGCTGGAATTCCTTTAACTCATAGAAAATTTGCATCATCAGTTGTTTTTGTTACAGGGCATGAAGATCCTGAAAAGAAACAAGAAATTGTTAAATGGAAAAATCTTGCAAAATCTGTAGATACAATTGTAATCATGATGGGCTTATCTAGAATTGATGTAATTTGTAAGCAGCTGATAGCAGGTGGAATGGATAAAAAAACTCCTGTTGCTGTTATTCAAAATGGAACAACTCCTCAACAAAAAATGATTAAAGGTAATGTTACAAATATTGCAAAAAAAGTTAAAGAAAATAAAATAATTCCACCTACAAATATCATTATTGGTAAGGTAGTTGATTTATCTGATGTTATTGGGTGGAAATAATGCTTAGTGGTAAAAATATTGCAATTACCCGTTCAAAAGACGATGCTTCAGAATTTATTTCACTTGCAAAAGAAAATGATGCAACTCCAATTACACTCCCTACAATTGAATTAGTTAGTAAAGGTGAAAAAATTGTTGATGAATTTTTAGAGTCTGTTAGTAAATACAATCCTGATTATTCTGTTTTTATGAGCTCAAAAGCTGTCAAATTATTATTTGATACTGCAAAACAATTAGGAAAACTTGAAAAATTACAATTAGCAGTTGCAAACACCACTGTCATGTCTGTAGGGCCTAAAACTTCTCTTACTCTTGAGGCTGAAGGAATTAAAGTCAATCATCAACCAACAACTTATTCTTCAGTTGGTGTTGGAGAGGAATTTACTAAACTTAATGCAGTCGGAAAAAAAGTTATTGTTCCTCGTAGTGGAGCTTCTACTCCTTTTCTAAAAGAATTACTTTCTAAAATTGGAATTGATGTTTTAGAAATTCATCTGTATGATGTTTGTGCTTTTAGAGATACAACTCAATGGAATGGATTTAGGGAATTATTTTCTCAAAATAAAGTTGATGGTGTTGTATTTACTAGTGCATCATCTGTTAGGGGTTTTTTTGAAATAATGTCTAAAGATTATGCTGAAAATGTATTGCTTGATAACCTTGCAAAATTATCTGTTGTTTCCATTGGTCCATTTACTTCAGATGAGTTAAAGAAATTTAATGTAAAAAATACTGTTGCAGAAGTTCATACTGTTGCAGGTGCATTTGATGCCATGAAGACTACTTTAACTACGATCTAGTCTAAATTTAGCTTAAGCTATTTAGCTCTACCTATTTTTCCTCATGTATTAATAGTATAACGCAGTTATGTCAAACATGGCAACTGAGAACCTGGATATTGATTATACAAAATATGATTTTAAAGATTCTACAGAAATGTATGTTCATCTTAGTAAGAAAGGACTCTCTAAGGAAACTGTAATTGAAATTAGTAAAATGAAAAAAGAACCACAATGGATGCTTGATTTTAGATTACGTTCTTTTGAAATCTTTATGAAAAAACCAATGCCAACTTGGGGTGGTGATCTCAGTACTATTGATTTCCAAAATATTTACTATTATGCTAAAGCATCTGATAAAACAGAAAAAAATTGGGATGATGTTCCAGATAATGTCAAAAAAACTTTTGACAAACTTGGTATTCCTGAAGCTGAAAAGAAATTTTTGGCAGGTGTTGGTGCACAATACGAATCTGAAGTTGTTTATCACAGTTTAAGAGAAGATTTAGCAAAACAAGGTGTTTTGTTCTTAGATACAGATCAAGCTTTAATTGATCATCCTGAATTATTCAAAAAATATTTTGGTAAAATTATTCCTCCAGAGGATAACAAATTTGCAGCATTAAACAGTGCAGTATGGAGTGGCGGTTCATTCATCTATGTTCCACCGGGTGTACATATTGACATGCCTTTACAAGCTTACTTTAGAATTAATGCTGAAAATATAGGTCAATTTGAAAGAACATTAATCATTGTTGATGAGGGTGCAGAAGTACATTATATCGAAGGTTGTACTGCTCCTGTTTATTCTTCTGAATCACTTCATTCAGCTGTTGTAGAATTAGTTGCACACAAAGATGCAAAATTAAGATACACTACAATCCAAAATTGGAGTTCTGATGTTTACAACCTTGTAACAAAACGTGCTTATGCATATGAAGGTGCAACCGTTGAATGGATTGATGGAAATATTGGAAGTAAATTAACCATGAAATATCCTGGTGTATATCTTATGGGTGAAAGAGCATATGGTGAAACCCTATCTATTGCATTTGCAGGTAAAGGTCAACATCAAGACACTGGCGCTAAAATGGTACATCTTGCACCAAATACTACTTCTAAAGTTACATCCAAATCTGTTAGTAGAGCTGACGGACGTTCAACTTATAGAGGAATGCTAAATGTGGCAAAAGGTGCCACAAATGTAAAATCTACTGTTAGATGTGATGCTTTATTGTTAGATGACACTTCAAAAACTGATACATATCCATACATGGTAATTGATCAAGAAGATGCAACAATTACTCACGAAGCTACAGTTGGAAAAATTGGTGATGATCAAATTTTCTATCTTATGTCTAGAGGGTTTAGTGAAGAAGATGCATTGTCTCTAATTGTTAATGGATTTATGGAACCATTTACAAAAGAACTCCCAATGGAATATGCAGTTGAATTAAACAGACTCATTAAATTAGAAATGGATGACTCTGTGGGATAATATCCCGACCTATGTTTGATTAATCATGTCTCAAGAAATTCTTTCAAAATTAAATACTGCTCATATTGATGAGATTTCGTCATCTAGAAATGAACCTGAATGGCTTAAAGATTATCGTAAAAATTCATTATCCGTTTATGATGATCTTCCGATAGAAACTTCCCCGTTATACAATAAGTATACTGATGCCAAAAAAATGGATCCTGAAAAAGTATCTCTTTCAACAACAACAACTGAAACAATTCCATCTTTTCTTCACAAAAGATTGGGAGAACTAGAAAATGAAATTTGTATAATTCAAATTGGTACAAATATTCATAAAATCAACTTACCTGATGAATTAAAATCTAAAGGACTTGTAATCTCTTCAATATCTGATGCAATTCAAAATAATTCTGAATTAGTAAAAAAAGCATTAGAGGCATCAGATTCTAAAGATGATAGATTCACTGCTTTGAATAATGCTGCTTTTAATTCTGGTATCTTCATACACATACCACGTAATTTAATTTTAGAAAAAACAATCCACTTTTTGACTTGCTTATCTGAAGATGGACATTCTACAATATCTAGAAATATAATTTTTGCAGATGAAAGTAGTAAATCTACAATTGTTCAGGAATTATACTCTCCAAATATTCAAACTCAACAAGCATATCTTGAATTAATGAATACTAATGTTGGTGCTAATGCTCAATTGGATGTAACTACTTTACAGATGCTCGATCAAAATGCTGTTACTTTCTCAACTAAACGTACTGACTTAGGACAAGATGCAAAAGTAAATTGGTATTCTGGATTATTTGGTTCCATGCTATCTAGATATAAAATTGAATATTTTCTTAATGGCACTGGTGCATCTTCAAATGATTCTGAAGTAATTTTTGGAAATAATGAACAATCATTTGATATTCAAACTAATGTTAATCATGAAAGTCCATCCACTGAAGGACGTGTAGTTGAAAAATCAATTCTTAGAAATAAATCTAAATCTCTTTTCAAGGGAATGATTAGAATTAAAGAAAATGCTTCTAAATCAAATTCTTTCTTATCTGGACGTTCAATTCTTTTAGATAAAGATGCTAAATCTGATGCAATTCCTGGATTGGAGATATTTACTAATGATGTTAAAGCAACTCACTCTGCATCTGTTGCACAAATTGATGAAGAGCAAATTTTCTATCTAAAAACTAGGTGTTTAACCCATGAGGAAGCTGAAAGAACTATTGTTGAAGGTTTCTTAGAGCCTCTTTCAAGAAAGATGTCTTTTCAAGTTAGAGCATGGATTGCGTATCTCATTGAATCAAAATGGGATAATCGTGAACTCAGTATAAATACAGATGAAGAACTAGCCAAGTTTGTTGAAATTGAAGAAACTCGTTACGATGAAAATTCTGAAATCGAGCAACACTACAAGTATAGGTGATTTTTTTGTCTGAATGGATTAAGGCATGCAGTTTGGATCAAGTAAAAAAAGGTGAGCTTTTTGGATTTGTTAAAGATGGTAGAAAATTATTGATAGCAAATATTGATGACACAATTCATGCAACTGACTTAATTTGTACTCATGCAGATGCAGATCTTTCTACTGGTTTTCTTAGTGAAGAAGGTGTTAGATGTCCATTACATCTTTCTGTTTTTAATCTCGTTAATGGTAAACCCAATAATCTTCCTGCTGAAACTGCTCTTAATGTATATCCAGTAAAAATTGATAATAACGAAATCTTTGTGGAGGTCTAAAAATTGCAAAGTACTGAATCCTCTTTTGAAAATCTTAGAAATGATTTTCCTATCTTAAAAAGAACTGTTAGAGATAACAAACGTCTTGTTTACTTAGATAATGCATCAACAACTCAAAAACCAAATCAAGTAATTGATGCTATTACTGATTATTATCAAAATCATAATGCAAATATTCATCGTGCAGTTTATGCTCTTGCTGAAGAATCTACTGAGGCATATGAAGCTGCAAGAGATAAAATTGCAAATTTTGTAAATGTCAAAAATCGACAAGAATTAATTTTTGTTAGAGGAACAACTGAAGCAATTAATTTAGTTGCATATGCATGGGGAAGACCTCATATCAATGAAGGTGACATAATTGTAACTACTGAATATGAACATCATAGTAACATTGTACCTTGGCAATTACTTACACAAGAAAAACGTGCAAAATTAGAATATATTGGAATGAACGATGATGGAGAATTAAATTTAGATGATCTTGATAAATATCTTGCAACTGGAAAAGTCAAACTTGTAACTTTTAGTTTAATGTCTAATGTTCTTGGAACCATCACTGATGCTGAAAAAATTATTGCAAAATGTAAGGCTGCAGGAGTTCTTACTTTGATAGATGGTGCGCAGGCAGTACCTCACATGAAAGTTAATCTTGATACCCTTGGATGTGATTTCTTTGCATTTTCTGGGCATAAAATGTTGGCTCCAACTGGAATTGGTATTTTGTGGGTTAGGAAATCTGTATTACAAACAATGAGCCCATTTCATGGTGGAGGCGATATGATTCGTGAAGTTCACAAGTATGAAACAACTTGGAATGATTTACCTTACAAATTTGAGGCAGGTACGCCAAACATTGCAGATGTTATAGGATTTGGAGCTGCAATTGATTATCTTACAAAAATTGGAATGGATAATGTTAGACAACATGAAATTGAATTAACTACATATGCTATGGAGAAATTTGCAAAAATCCCTGGACTTCAAATCTATGGAACTAAAGATATTGCAAAACGTGGTGGTGTTATTTCATTTAATTTTGCAGATGTGCATCCTCATGATGTTGCTGATATTATTGATAAGGAAGGAATTTCATTACGTTCTGGTCATCATTGTGCTCAAGTATTAATGGAACGACTTAATGTTGCAGCCACATCTAGAGCTAGTTTCTATATTTATAATACAAAAAAAGATGTTGATGCTTTAATCGATTCATTAAATATAGTGGCCAAGGTGTTTAAGTTATGAGTAGTGGGACCGACATCTATCATGAAATGATAGTTGATTATTCTAGAAACCCAATTAATTATGGTGAAATTGAAGATCATGATGTCACATTTCATGATTCCAATCCTTTGTGTGGGGATAGTATTGATATTGATATGAAAATTGATGATCATAAAGTAACTGATATTAAATTTCATGGAAAGGGATGTGCAATTTGTATGGCTTGCACTTCAGTTCTAACTGAAATCACCAAAGGAAAATCCCTTGATGATGTTAAGAAAATTGAAAAGAATGATATCTTAAGTGAATTAGGTCTTGAACATTTACAGGCTGTTAGAATAAAATGTGCTTTGTTATCTCTTAAGGTTTTGAAATCTGCATTGTATACCTATCTTGGCTCTCATCTTGAAAATACTGAGGGTATAGATAAGCTAAAAACAGAGGCAGAGAATCTGTATTAGTATGAGTGATTTTACACCATCTATTCCTCTTGAATTACAAATTAGAAAAATAATTTTTGAAAAATTTAATGATGTTGATACAAAATTTACTAATGATGATATTTTTGAAATTTTAAAATCTGAAGGTGACATCGATCCTTCTTGGATAATTGATGATACTGAATCTTTATTCAATGACATATGTGAGTCGGGTTTAGTGAGAAGTATTGCACAAAATTTTACAACTATATTTTTAAAATTATTTGATCCTGTTGAGAAATTTCAATGTGATTCTTGTAATCATGATATTTTTCTTGGAACCTCTGAAGAAAGAATTTGTCCAAATTCCTCGTGTAAATCTACTTTTTAGATTTATATTTTATCGCTGCATCTTCTAGTGATTTTATCATTGGAAGTTTGTCTCCAGTTAGATAAAGTACTAATGCCCCACCTGCTGTACTAATGTGATTAATTTTATTTGCTAATCCTTGTTGTTTTAATGCTGTTGTTAAATGTCCTCCACTTACTATTGTTGTTGCCATTGAATTTGCAACTGCTGTAAGCATTTGTGTTGTACCGTATTTGAAATTCTCTTTTTCAAAAAATCCTGCAGGACCACTAATGAATACTGTTCCTGCACCTGAAATTAATTTTGAATAATATTCAATTGTTTTAGGACCTAAATCAAAAATTTTATCCTCCTTACCAATTTCTCTAACATCCATTTCAACTCTTTCTCCATCTTTATCAATTGCAATATCTACTGGAGTTGCAAAAACATCTGGATAATCTCCAATTAACGAATGAGCTTTTGCAACAACTTCATCTTCGTTTTTAATTCCTAATGGTGATTTGATTCTGGCTTGAGCACGCATAAACACATTTCCAATTAATCCTGTCAGTAAAACATGGTCTGCACGTCCATTTTGAATTAATAATTTGATTGCTTCTAACCTGTCTGGTACTTTTGAACCTCCTAGAATTATTACATGTGGTGCTTTTGCAACTGTCATTATTTCATCTAGATTTCTCACTTCTCTTTCTACTATTCTTCCTGCACATGCTGGTAACACTTGTGTAAATCCTACGATGGATGGATGTGATCTATGTGCACTTGGAAATGAGTCTAATACACAAAGATCAAATAATTTTGATAGTCTTGAAACCATGATTGTTTTTCCCGCATTTTCTGGTGTAAATTCATAATTTTCTTCAGCACATAATCTGAGATTATCTAAAAGTAATATTTCTCCATCTTCTAAATTTTTAATTGCATTTTGTGCTGCTTCTCCAATAGTATCTTCAACATATTTTATTTTTCTACCCATTAATTTTTCGAGAACTTCTGCATGTTTATCCATCCCTGTATATTCATTATTTCCAACTCTTCCTTGATGAGATGCTATCACTACTTTGGCATCTTTTAGTGATTCTAATGTTTCAATGGCTTCTTCGATCCTTTTATTGCCTAAAATTTCGCCTGTTTCTGGATCGATTGGACAATTCATGTCCATTCTTACAAATACTGTCTTACCCTTTAGATCAAAGTCATCTAATGTGAGTACCTTCACAACTTTTCTATTATGCACTTGGTTAAAATCTTTGAGCCGATCACAATTACTCTATGAATTTTGTTTGTATCGTATGCGTTATATTTTTGAAAGTTATGTATTAATAAAAATTAAAACATGTATTCTTGAGGTTTAATTAATTGCAAAATTGGCTTTTTGATATTCGTTCTCGTTCGTTTGTCTTATTGACTGCTCTATTTCTTATCTTAACAGCTTTTGTCCTATCTGAAATAACTGATGAGTTTGACCAAAGCATAATTCTTTTCATTTCAGAAAATGTTGGGAATCCTACTCTTGATATTTTCATGCAATATGTTACTGAGAGTGGAGATGTTTTCAATATGATGGTCTTTGCAATTATTGTATTACTAATTCCAAAAACTCGTAGAGTTGGAATTACACTTTTGATTCTAATTGTGATATCTACTCTTCTTACAGGATATATCAAATGTGGTGTAGATAGAGATAGACCTGATTTTGAATATCTTGGAGTTGAATTCCCAGTAGAAATTAGTCGTGATACATTTGCATTATTTTGTGAAGGTGGATTTGATGCTTCATACCCATCTGGACATGCAGCTAGGTCTATGATATTTGCAATTATTTTGGGTTATGCTCTATCTGAGAGATTCCCACGTGGTGCATATTTGATATTCATTTACCCTGCAATGATTTCCCTTAGCAGATTGTATGTTTTACAACATTTTCCAATGGATGTAATTGGTGGAACTGTGATTGGAGTGATGCTTGCTGGTGTAATGGCTAACCGGACAAAATTATATCAAATTTTTGATAAATCAAAATCCTAGTTCTTCTAAAACTGAATTATCAATTAGTACAATAGCAAAATGTTCATCATCATGATGATATGTCCAATATTTGACATCTCTAGTTTCATTTTTCTCTCGTAGTCCTTTTGTTACTCCTGTTGTGATGGTATATCCTATTCTTTTCGCAATCTTAGTTTCTTTTGGCATTAGAACTTTGAAACCTTCTTTTTTTTCTTTAAACCCTAAATTTACCATATCTTCAACTGCTTGCATTGCATCATTTTCATTTTTTAGATCATATACTTTTGAAATTGGTAAATCTTTTGGATGAAAATCCATAGTTTTGCTAAAATTTCATCACTAATATTTTTTAAAATAACTGATTTTGCGATCAATATTGGTTAATTTTCTTAACCGAAAAGTCAAATCCTGATCATATTAACAACTTAATCGACTCTTTTATTTTAGAACACTATTGACATCACTAGAAAAAACAGTAATTGAATTACGTCAAAAAAAGAAGGAAGCAACAAAATTAAAACAAAATGCAGAAGATCAACTTAAGCAACTTCAATCTGCTGAAAAACGTTCTGCAACTGGTTTGAAAAAAATGATTAAACAAATTGAATCTGAAAAAGAGGATGTTACGGACGTTTCAGAAAATCTTACGAGAAAAAATGCTCAAGTTGAGAGTATTCAAAGATTGGTAACCAATGCTGAGGAACGAGTTAATGCTGAAAAAGAAGTACTTGAACAAACTGAACAAGAAATTGAATTTGCTGAAACACCTGAAGAAAAACAAAACGCTGAGGCTAGATTACGCTCATTAAATGATCATATCCAAGAATTAATTTCTGAAATTAAAAGTAGACAAAAAACCCTGAAAAAAATTACTGGTGAAGTTTCTACATTTGATGATATTAAATCAAAAATTGCAACTCAAATAAAAAAACAAACACAATCAAAGCCATCTTTTCGTAGTACAATTACTACTAGTCATCAGACTGCTGCAAAAGTTGTAAAAGAAATTGAAAAACGAACTAAAGCTGAAGAAAGAATTACTAAAACTTTGGATAATGCATCCTTAAAATTAAAAGAATATCTTGCAAAAAAACGCACTGCAGCTAAAAGAAAACCTGCAAAGAAAACTGCAGCTAAAAGAAAACCTGCAAAGAAAACTGCAGCTAAAAGAAAACCTGCAAAGAAAACTGCAGCTAAAAGAAAACCTGCAAAGAAAACTGCAGCTAAAAGAAAACCTGCAAAGAAAACTGCAGCTAAAAGAAAACCTGCAAAGAAAACTGCAGCTAAAAGAAAACCTGCAAAGAAAACTGCAGCTAAAAGAAAACCTGCAAAGAAAACTAGACGTTAGTTTTCTAATTTTTGAATTTTTGTGAATTAATATTGCCTTTGAATTTCTGTTTTTAAAATGAACAAACTTGGACCTATAATTGCATTTGTTGGTTTCATTATGATCTTTGTTTCTCTAATTGTCGCAATTTCTGCTGTCCCTTCTAATCTTCCTGAATCTGACTCTCTCCTGATATCTTCTCTTTTTGAAGGAATGTTTGATGATATTTCTGAACCTTTTCAAATCTTGCCTGGAAATATGGTTTACACTTCTTACAGTACTTACATATCTGATGTTCCTTTGTTATGGGGAATCCAAATTATTGATTATCAAAATGGTGACAAATTATCTGTAAGTATTGAAAATATTTTTGGTGACTCTTATGGAACTTATGTCCAATCTGATTCTGTTTTATTTGAAAGAATATCTGTTCAACAATCTGATACATTAAATTTTGAAATTGAAAATCTTGGTTCTAGGGAGATAAATTTTGTAATTATGTTTGCTGAGGATCCTGAAAATTCTGATACATTCTCTAATCCTGATTCTCCTGTAATGGATATGGTTGTACCTTTAATGGTCTCTGGATTTTTATTAATTCTTGGAATTATTGTTGTGTTGATTGGAATAATTATAACTTTAATTGGAATAAAAAATAATTTTAAAAATAAAAGAAATTATTAAGGATTTACAGTCATCTTACCAAATTTTCCTTTGGTTAGAGATACTTCACCTTTGAACTCGTTTGTGTATCCGTTTTCTATGGCAACTTTATCTCCAACATTAACTGCTTTGATATCGTCCCCCCACAATGTGAGTTTCATTTGGTTTTCTTCAGTTCCATCACTGTTAGATATTGTTGCATCGCAGACATCAACTGTTCCCCCTGTTTTGAGATTCACAGTTCTTGGTTCTCCTTTGCCAATAACCTCAGCTTCAACGTTAACACCACTTCGCATTTTTTTTGCGTCTGAAATTGGTATTGATTCTGACATGTGATTTTCAATAACCTATTCGATTATAAGCTTTGTTAAAAAAATCCTAAAAACATGGATCAATTCATCTAATAGTAATTGAGAAATATTGGAATAATCTAGTACCGTTGCAGAGGTATCGAAGCCCGGTCAACCGAGAGGGACTCAAGATCTCTAATATAGGAAATCCCTTCTCTTAGGAGTTCGTGGGTTCAAATCCCACCCTCTGCACTATAATCTTCTTAAAAATATTAAATTCTAAAAATTATGCCACTATTGTTTTTACTTTAGTGACTGAATGGTTTGAGATATTTTTGTGCATTTCTGCTAGATCATCGTCTTTGAAAGATAAATTGCATCTAAAACACTTCCAAACTAAATCCGACATACCTTAAATACCCATAAATTGCTTATAAAGATATTGCATGATTGATCCTATTTGTTACAAAACATGATCATTGTTTGTAAAAACATGTAATTTTTTGATAATTTCAAAAATTTATCATATTATCTGCTGACTAAACAGGGATCCAAGGGTTTAGAAACAAAATATTGCTAGAATTATTGAGAAATATTGGATATTTTTGAACTATTTGGAGAATTTTCTTATTTTGGAATTTTTCTTGTATTAATTGGAATTAATGCATCTCCAATTTTGATGCCACCTAGTTGGATAGTTTTAACATCTTTTTATCTTCTTGATCCAACTTTGAATATTATACTTCTTGCTGTAGTTGGTGCCACTGGAGCTACTATTGGTAGATTCTTTTTAAAAAGAATTAGTGGATTATTTCGAAAGTTTGTTGGAGAAGAACAAAAATCTAATTTAGATATGATTGGAGATTATTTGAATAAGAAAAAATATGGGTATCTGATAGCATCTTTTTTGTTTGGAGCAACACCACTTCCAAGTAATATTTTATTTATTACATATGGTCTAATGCGTGCAAAAAGTGTTGGAATCTATATCGGATTTTGGATTGGTAGAACTATATCTTATATTATTATGATCTATTTTGGCAATGCTGTATTGTCTCCTTTTTTAGAAATGTTTGAGGATCGACTCACTGGAATTTTATTAATTGATGGTTTTGGTATCGGATTAATTGTTTTATTTGCATGTATTAATTGGACTGTATTACTCACTCAAAGAAAAATTAAATTTGTTAAACCCAAAATTTGGAGATTTTAAATGAAAGTTATTGATCAAATAAAAAAACATGTAATTACAATTATGGATAATGATCCTGCTCATGATTTTGAACATGTGATGAGGGTCTATAACAATGCACAAAAAATTGCAAAAAAAGAAAAAGCAAACCAAAAATTAGTTCTTACTGCTGCATTATTACATGATATTGTTTCCTATCCTAAATCTAGTAAACGTTCTAAATTTTCATCAGTAGATAGTGCAAAAAAATCTAAAATTATTCTAAAAACATATGGTTTCTCTGAGAAAGAAATTACAATTGTTTCTGATGCTATTGAGGATCATAGTTTTTCTCAAAATAAAATTCCTGAAACACTTGAAGGAAAAATATTACAAGATGCTGATAGACTCGATGCATTAGGCGCTATCGGTATTGCAAGAGTTTTTGCTACTAGTGGATCTTTGAATAGGCCATTTTACAACATTAATGATCCTTTTTGTAGTAAAAGAAATCCTAATGATAATCTTTGGGCTATTGATCATTTTTTTAATAAATTACTAAAACTAGAATCTATGATGAATACAAAATCTGGTAAAATTGAAGCTAAAAAAAGAACTAAAGTGTTAAAGGAATTTTTAAAACAACTGAAAAATGAAATTTAACCATAATCCACATATCTATCATATCTAGTTTCAATTTCATCATTTTCTCCTGAAATTATTTTTTCGTATTCCTGTTTTTTTCTAAATTCTATATATTTGCAAATAGCTTCAAAATCTTCCTCATTTGGATATGATTCAAAAACTGGTTCAATCATTTTTAGATACTCTAATGTTTTCTCTCTAAATTCTTCTCTTGTTGGTTTTCTAATGCCTTGCATTCTAAACCATACTGCTGTCCAGCTTGCTCCCACGACATGTGGCAATAAGTCAAAGGCTCTTTGTATTTCAAAACGTTCATCATTCCTCATGATTCTTGAAGGAATCTTGAGGCTGATTTTGCAAAATATGTGACAATCATATCTGCTCCTGCTCTTTTAATTGAATGAAGAATTTCTAATGTGATATCTTTTTCATTAACATATCCTAATTGGGATGCAGCTTTTACTAGTGCATATTCCCCAGACACACTATATGCTGCTACTGGAATATTGTATTTTCTTCTGGTCTCTGCAATTAAATCCAAATATGATAATGCTGGTTTGATCATTACAATGTCTACTCCTTCATTGATGTCTGTTTCTACTTCCATCATTGCTTCTCTTGCATTGGTAAATGGAACTTGGTATGTTTTTCTATCCCCAAACTTTGGTGCACATTCTGCAGCATCTCTAAATGGTGAATAAAAATTTGAACGATGTTTTGCTGAATGTGACATTATTGAAACATTTGTAAATCCTTTATCATCTAGAGCTTTCCTTATTGCCGCAACTTGACCATCCATCATTGCTGATGGTGATACTGTATCTACACCTGCTTTAGCTTGACTAACAGCAATTTTTGCAAGTGTTTCTAAACTGGTATCGTTATCAATTTTATCACCTTGAATAATTCCACAATGACCTGTGGACGTAAACTGACATAAACAAACATCTGCCATAATCACAATTTTATCCCCAAACTCTTTTCTAATTTGAGTAATAGCTTTTTGAACAATACCGTTATCATCAAAAGATGAACTGCCTGCTTCATCTTTACTAGTTGGAATTCCAAATAACATGATTGCAGGAATTCCTAAATCTATGATTGTTTTGACTTCGTTATTTACTTCTTCTAATGGTAATCTCTCAATTTCTGACATTGATTCAACTTTAATTCTTGTCTTAAGATCCTCCTGAACAAATACTGGACAAATGAAATCTTTGGGTGTTAATGTAGTCTCTTGAACTAATTCTCTCATTTTTTCTGATATTCGTAATCTTCTAAGACGTTTAGTGGGAAATGACATGTTTAAAATTAATTCTAGCTAAAATATAATTCTAGTCAGCTTGATTCTGTTTTTTATAGTCAAATAGCTTACTGGCCAACTCTACTACATCTGGTTGACCCTGTTCTGATGCTTTTCTGATATTATTCATTGGAGTTGATACAATGCTCTCTACAACTGCCTTTGTTAATTCCTCAATAATTTTGATTTTCTTCTCATCTTTTTCATCTAACATTTGTAATGCTTTATTCAATTCTTTTTCTCTGAGATTCTCTATGCTTTTGAATACGTCTGTTACAAGTGGTTCTGCATCTAATCTTTTCATTGAGGCTTCTAATACTGATACTTCTTCTCTAATTATATTTTCAACGGTTTTCACCTTGTTTAGTCTAGCATTCATGTTTTTTTCTACCATTTCTGCAATTTGATCTAAATTCATTAATTTAACACCTCCAATTGTTGCAACTTTTTCATCTACTGTTCTTGGATTTGATAAATCCAGTATCATCATTCCATTATTTTTGTCCTTCATTGCATCTGTGATTCTTTCTTGTGTTACAAGAAAGTATGGTGCAGTTGTTGCAACAAATATTACATCATATTTGTTAAATCCTGAAAGAACTTCTTCAAATTTAATTGGGTTTCCTCCCATTGTTTCACAAAATGTTTCTGATCTTCCAATAGTTCTACTTGTAACATTAAATGCATATCCTCGTCTTTGTAATGATTTTGCAACAAGTGTTGATACTTCTCCAGTTCCAATCAATAGAATTTGCTTTGTTTTTAATTCATCAATATTTTCTTCTGCAAGTTTTACTGCCATTGATCCTACTGAGATACCTCCTTTACCAATTCCACTGGAATTTCTAATCCTTGTCCCCATTCTGATTGCTTTATCAAATAGAGTATTGAGATGCTGGCCTGATGCCTTTGATTCTCTAGCTGATGTAATTGAGTTTTTTATTTGACCTAAAATTTGCTCTTCTCCTAATACCATTGAATCTAAACCTGATGTTAATTTTAAGAGATGGTGTAATGCTTCTTGATTTTCTACAAATTCTATATTTTCCTCAAACACTTCCTCATCTAACCCTGCAATACTTGCCCATGTTTTTTTAATTTTATCTGAATTATCTATTTTTGTTTTCCCGAACAATTCAATTCTGTTACAAGTTTGAATTATTACACATTCATCTAATTCTGAATGTTCCTTAAATTGTTGATATGCATTTTCCATATCTCTTATAGTAAACTTTTCTAAAATATGGATTGGTGAGTTACGAAATGTTACACGTGCATTTATGATATTTTGATTCATTTCCATGTTTTTAGTATCTCTATAGCTCGCTTTTCAGCTTTTTTTATCTGACCGTCTTTTATTAACTGATCAATATGATTGTCATTCATGATACTCTTTAGACACTCTTTTCGTTGTAATTGGGTGGGTATGATCTCTTTAGCTAGTTTTCGTGAGATTTTTTGAATTTTAATTTGTATAATATCCTCTTTTGAAATCACTTTTTTCAATACATTTTCAGCTTTTGATTTAATTTTTTTTGACATAACTGGACTTTGACCTCCTGTGAAAATTGCAATTTGGATCATTTTTTCAAAATCAATAATTGATGCATTTGAAAAATCACTATCCTCTGGATTATCTGAACTATATGCTATTATTTTCTTTTTCTTTGCATAGTTGATTATTTTTTGATTAATTTTTTTATCATTTGTTGTTGTGATAATCAAACTTGGTTTTAATTCTGAAATAAATTTCATATTTTCAATTTTTTGTTTTTTTAACTTAACTTGTTTTGTTTTTACTAATTTTGATATTGCCTCATTTATTGAATCACTGATAACTATAATCTCACATTTTTCATTTAATAGTGATTTTATTCTTTTTTCTGCCTCACTTCCTCCTCCTATTACAATAATTTTTTTATTCTCTAGATTTAGGTTAATTATCATCGATCCAAGACACTCCAGTTTCTATTTATGTATTAAAAATTATTCTTGGAAATACTAGCTACATTTTTAATTGAATTATCGATTAATTCACTTATTGTCTTCTTTAGCTGAATCTGATAAGGAACTTCTAAATGAAATTCAATGGACCTTTCCATTAGTTACTCGACCTTTTGATGCTATTGCCAAAAAATTTGATACTACTCCTGAAATTATTAAAGAAAAATTAAACAATCTAAAAGAAATTGGTGTTTTGAGACAACTTAGTGCCATTTTTGATACTAGAAAATTGGGTTATACTAGTTCCTTAGTTGCGATGGAAATTGAACATGATAAGTTAGACCATGTAGCTAGTCAAATTAATCGTCATCCTGGTGTAAGTCATAACTATGAACGTGATCATCAGTTTAATCTTTGGTTCACTTTGGCAGTTCCACCTGGAGCTGATTTGAATTCTGAACTTGAAAAATTCAATGTTCTTAATGGAATTAAAAAAGTTCGAATGCTTCCAACTTTACAATTATTCAAAATTGGTGTTAAACTTGATATGGTTGATGACAAAAAACATGAAGTTGCACCAACTGAAGAAAAAAAAGAAATTAAAAATATTAAATTTGAACCAACAGAAGATGACAAAGATTTTATTCGTGAATTACAAAAAGATATGGAAATTATTGATGAACCGTTTGTAAAAGCAGCAAATAATCTTGGAATAACTGAAGATGAATTATTCTCAAAAATGAAACACTATGAAAGTTTAGGTGTATTGCGAAGATTTGCAGCTATTCTTAGGCATAGACAAGTTGGATTTACTGCAAATGGAATGATTGTTTGGAAGGTACCTGAAGATAGAATAACATCTGTTGGTGAAACATTAGGTTCATTCCCTCAAGTAAGTCATTGTTACGAACGTCCAACATATGATGATTGGCCATACAATGTATTTTCTATGATTCATTGTAAAACTCATGATGAAGCATATGATGTAGCTAAAACTATTCAAAATCAAATTGATGTTAATGAATACAAAATTCTTTTTAGTTCTCGTGAATTTAAAAAAACTCGTGTTGAATATTTTGTTGAACATTCATTTAGTTTAGAAGATACTGTAGCTTAAATTTCATTTTTATCATGTCCTACAACATGAATATTGCAAAAATACTGATCATTCATGTTGCAATAATATAGAGAATCTTTTCCACATTCTTTACATGGTGGTTTTTCATCCTCTAGTGATAATTTTGTATGATAAATTTTACTTCTACTTGTTATGCCTGAATTTTTATAAATTCTAGTAAAATTTGAATAATATTCTAATTCTTCTGGGTTTAGAATTTGTTCATTTTTAATTTTTTTAATCATTGATTCCCATTTTTTATATTTGCCAATTTTGGCAATTTTCATTCTTTCAATAATTTCTATAGTTTTTTCTGAATCAATTCGTTTTTTCATTTATAGATTAGCTAGTTTGAGTTGTTGCTTTTAATTCATAAGCTGGCCATGTGTTGAACAAGTCGTCAATTTCCTTCATATCTGATGCTGAAACATATCCTCCTTTAGTCATTTCAACATAGTTTACAATCTCTTCTTCACTCACTACTGTTGGAAATACTGATGCGAATCCCTTCTTTGACATAATAAACTTCATTGATAATTCTGTTATGGTTAAACCATTTCTTTCTGCAATTGGTTTGAGGACTTCAACTTTTGCTAGCGATGCCTTAATCCATTCTCCTTTTCTTACTGATCTATGATCTTTTTCATCAATTTTTGTTTCAGCATTTACTTTTCCAGTTAATATTCCTGATGCTTCTGGAACTCTAACTAAAACACCTACATCTTTTTCTTCAGCTTTTTTCATTAATTCATTGCCTGGTGTTTGTTCTAAAATATTGTATACTGTTTGAACTGCACTCACATTTGGTCTTTCCATTGCTTCTAATCCTTCTTGTGTCCATCCAATTGCAGGACCTAAAGCTACTTGATATGTGTTAATTGATTTATCCTTAACAAAACTATCTAGTACATTAAAAATAGAATTATCTCTAATGTGATTTAATTTTGGATTATGTAATCCATACATGTCTAAATGATCTGTTTGCAATCTTTCCAAACTATCTCTTAATGCTTTTCTAGTAAAATCTTCATCAAACTTTTGAGGTAATTCTTTATGTCCAATTTGTTCTACTTCTGAAAAATCATATCCATATTTTGTAGATAGTACTACTTCGTCTCTCATATCTTTGAACACTTCCCCAATCAGTCTTTCGCTTTTCCCTTTTCCATACATGTCTCCAGTTTCAAAAAAGTTAATTCCTAAATCATATGCTTTTTTGAGCATTCTTTTTGCTTCATCTTCTTCAATTTTTTTGCCCCACCAATCTAGTGCAATAGACCAAGCACCAAATCCTAATTCAGAAACTTTAATGTCTGTTTTTCCTAGTTTATTATAATTCAATTTTTATCTCCTTTTGATTTATTGAAATTTCATCATTTATGTTTATCCGACATTTCCATAAATGATATTTGATTTTATGTATTATCCTAAACTTGTAATTAATGGAATGATGTCTTTTTTCACACACACAATCATTGGGATATCGTTTTTCACATATGTTGAAACTTGAGTTTCTCTTAAATCCATGATTAAATCTTGAAAATCTCTGATATCATCTACTTCAAATGCTAACATGAAATCTTCATCATGAATTCCAAAAGAATATGTTGTGTTGAGTACGATTTGTGGGTATTTTTTACTAACTGCTATATGTTCATCCATTATTTCTTGACGTTTTTCTTTTGGTAGTAGATACCATTCTCTAGTTTTTGTAAATGGATAAACTATAACATGTTTTTTAGGATTGTCTCCTGTAATGAAACCTAGTGTTTTTTGATCTTTTACATATAGTGATGGTCTTGTACATGACAAATATGTCATTGATGCAATAATGTATTTCCCAAACACTGTTTTGTATAATTTTTCAATTACTGTTTGAATTTCTTCAACTGTTGGTGCAGCAAACCAAAACAAAAAGTCTGCATCGTCTCGTAGACCTAAATTTGAATATGATCTAAACATTATTTTTGAATTATTAATTATATTTTCAACTTCTTTTGCAGATTCTTCTTTTGCTAAATCTGCCATCCATCTCCATTTAGGATCAACTTTGAAAAATGAAAAATTAAAAAAATACTGTTGACTATTTTCTGACATGATTTTTTATTTTTGAAACCCTATTTAAACAAAAAACATATTCTCTGCTGTGATATTTCTATTATTTTTATTGTGCTTCTTTTTCTAAAGCCCATTCATAACCTTCGGCTTCTAATTTTTGTGCAAGAGATGCATCTCCTGTTTGTAAAACTTTACCTTGTGCAAAGACGTGTACATAATCTAATTTATCTAAGAAATTTAGAATTCTTGCATAGTGTGTAATTATAATTACTGTTGCATCTTTAGTTGAAACTTTACTAATTGCTTGAGCTACTGATTGAACTGCATCAATATCTAATCCTGAATCTGGTTCATCTAAAATTGAAATTTTAGGTTTTAACACTGCCATTTGTAATACTTCTGCACGTTTTTTCTCCCCTCCTGAAAAACCCTCATTAAGATATCTTGAAAGGAATTCTTCTCTTAATCCTACTTTTGCTATGTTTTCTTTAAGATATTTTTGGAATTCTCTTACAGTGATGAATACTTCTCTATCATCTCCATCCATTGCTTTACTTAGAGAATTGTAAGCTGTTCTTAAAAAGTGAGAAAATCCTACTCCTGAAACTTCTGTTGGATATTGAAATGCTAAGAATAATCCTTTTTTTGCTCTTTCATCCGCAGTTAATTCCAAAATACTTTCTCCATCTAATAGTATGTCTCCTTTTGTAACTTGATATTTTGGATGTGCAAGTAATGTGTATGATAATGTACTTTTTCCTGAACCATTTGGTCCCATAATGGCGTGTACTTCTCCAGGTCCTGTTTTTAGATTAACTCCTTTGAGAATTTCTTTACCGTCTATTGCTACGTGTAAATCTTTAATTTCTAATACTGCCATATTCAAAATAATTTTGATTCTCTATATAATACCGACGAAATTTAGCTGATCCTAATCTGTATTTTTAATCATAAAATGAAAGGGGGGGGGGTTAGTATTTGGCCAGAGATGGTCTCAAAGTAATTTTGAGTTTGTGACTTGTTAGAATCTCTTTACATCTATTTCTGATAGTGACTTCTGTAACTCCTGCAATACTTGAAACGTCTCTTTGTAGGACGTTTTGTCCAAGTAATACTGATGAGACATACAGATATGCTGCAGCAATTCCATTTGGAGATTTTCCATCTGAAATACTGTTATCTTTTGTTTTTTCAGCAATTTCTAAGGCTAGTCTTTCTACTCTAACCTCTGTTTGTGTCATATTTGCTATCTTTGAGATGTATTTGTCCATAGTTAATACTGGAGCTTTTAGTGCTCCCATTTCCATTACCATGGTTCTGTAATATCTTGCTGCAAGTTTTGTTTTTGATTTAACATCTTTTGCTGGAACAATTCCTCGACAAATTTCTTCTAATGATCTTACTACGTCACATTGTTTACAAGCCATGTAGATTGTTGCTGCTGTAATACAAGCTACTGATTTTCCTTTAACTTCTATGTGTCCGTCTAAGTTTCTGTATATCATTGAAGTAGTTTCTAACACATTTTTTGAAAGATTAAGTGATTCACATGTTTCTCCCATTTTTGTTAAAACATTTGCGAGTCGTCTTTCTTTTGGTGTTGATACTCTTACTCTTTGTTGCCATTTTCTGAGATGATTCATTTGGTTTGCAACTTCATTGTTAATTCTTTTTCCACTGAAGTCTTTTGCACTAATTGAAATCTCAGTTGTTATTCCCAAATCATGTTGAGAATAGGTTGTTTGTCCTGTTGCTCTTGCAAGCTTCATTTTGTCTTCGAGATTCGAACTTATTGTTTCTGGACCACTATCTGCAATCTGATCATCGACAACTACTCCACAACCAGAACAGATTACTTCACCGTTTTGCATATCATCAACTAATGATGATCTACATTCGGGACAGTTTTGGGTTTGTAATATGTTCATCTTCTATTTCTCCTAAATTTTTTTGGTTTATTTGCAGTAGATTGCTCAAACATGAAAACACGTTTTCCAATAAACTTATTGATATTATTTGTTAATGGCGTTGCTGATGCAAACGGTCTTTTTATTGGACCTATCATTTCCATTACTTTTGCAACTCTAGTTCCTTTATCGTCACAGAGTATCTGTCCTTCTACCAATTCTTTTGATAGCTGAATGATTACCCTGCCACTACCGGCTAGGTGCATTATTTCGCCTACCTCCTGCAATTAACAATAGTAAGAATGCTTACACTATCATAGACTTCTGTCAACTTTACTTTAGCTAAGAGCTAGAATTGATTTTATTTTGTTTGCTTGGCTCTTTTTGAAATAAGTTTTTGTGAAATTTTGTTAAGAATAATTGTCTTTGAGGATCCTTTTGGCAACACAACATAGCCTGACCTTACAAACGGTCTTTTTGGGAATCTAACTTTGTCATCTGATTCTGCAATTTCAAACCCTGCTGCTGTTGTTGCTTCAGTTAATTCTTTTAGTGATGGGTCAAAAACACATTTTTCTAATCCTAGTCTTCTCCCTTTTGATTTTTTTAAATTTTTGTTAAAATAATCCAACCAGACTACGACGTGCTCGTAATCTTTCATTTTATTCTTTGAGTAAAACTGCGTTAGCTATTCCAGTTTGTCCTGGTTTGGAAACAACTTTGCACTTGCCTTCTTTTGTTTCAAGAATTGCACCTTTGCTAATGATTCCTCTTCTTTTGTAATCGTTGTTTGTAGAATTATCTAAAACTTTTATGATTTTTGCTTTTACGACTTTGGCATTACCTGTTGCTAAATTAACAAAATCTATTGATTTTAAAGCCACTTTATTGTTGCTTCCACGGACTCTTCTTGTTACTGTTACTTGGGCCCCATTAATTGCTTCATTTGGATATCTATCAGTTTCATATTTTCTTCTAATTCTAAGTGGTTTTCTTCTTCCTCCAGTTATTTTACTGGTTGCTAAATTCTCTACTGATTTTCTCACAAAATTAAGTTGAATTACTCTAATTTATACAAAACGCCAAAAATTAGCCTTAAATCAAAAATTTATTTATTTATTTTCTGTTGTGATTTGTGGTGTCACTTGTGATGTGTTGTTTTCTCCTCTGCTAGCTGTTTTTCTCACTTTGGAAAATAATCTTGACTTTAGATCTTCAACATCTCCTTGAATTCCAAAATATTTTTGGAATTTCTCAGTAGTTGTATAAATTTTCAATCTACCTACATTTTGATGAGTGATGTAATCTAATTGTCGCAATTCTTTTAGATGTGCATAAACACCTG
>Ga0233443_1000427_pt1 | contig 46689 bp, 43 predicted proteins | sample SI_123_September_2_FD_182784 | JGI IMG/M metagenome (GOLD analysis project Ga0233443, IMG submission 182784) | Seawater microbial communities from Saanich Inlet, British Columbia, Canada - SI_123_September2016_200_MG | ecosystem: Environmental > Aquatic > Marine > Inlet | place: Canada: British...
CCCATCTTACTTGCACCCAAAGGGCATAAAACTCTTTTGTCTGTCTTCTTTGCCACAAAAATAGTTATGTAGAACGACTACACGCCTATTTTTATAACAAAAAAGACAAACAAAATTTTTGCGCAATATGGGTAGTTTATTTATTGCGCGTTACCTAACACAACCAATTATAGTAGAGACTTGTTACAAAGTGTTTAAAAAAATGGCTATAGCGATAAAATGAATATTTTATAAGATAGGGCGTTGTTTTTTTAGAAAGTAAAACAGTACCGAGCAAAATGCGGGTACTGTTATTTATGTCTGAAATATGCAAATTTTGCAGTAAATTTACATGTTAAATATTTATATGGTTATTATGTTGGTGTTCAACGTAACATTTGACGAAAGTATTTTCTGTAATAAACAACGGCACTGCTTCCATTGGCGCTGACATCAAAGATTTTCCAACCATTTTCAGAAAGATAAAATCTAAAACCTAATTTTGTTGGATAACTTCCTGGTTTTGCAATCCATAATGATATTTTGACTTCACCACGTCCCATTCGAGGCCTAAAAAAACGAATTTGACGTTTACTATAAACAGTCAGATTTTTTGCCAGTGATTTTAGTAGCATGCTTTTGATTTTGGCAGCCATTTGTGCTTTCGTTTTGTCATTGAGTCGGTTGTATGCACGTCCAGCAGACCATTTTGCCATATAATTGAAGTCAAAATAAGGTGAGATTTCTGTTTCAATAAAATTCATGGTCGCTGTGCGGTCACTTGTTTTGCCAGATTTTTGAAAATCAACAAGTTTGCTAACACCTTCTTTCAGTAAGATATTAGGGCCTTTATTGATTGCATGAGCTTGTAGCATAGTTAAGCAAAGGCATAACCAGGTCATTATTGAGGCAATTTTTTTCATGGTTTCTCCAGTCAAATCATTATGTAGTGATATTTTTTAGCTATAAGGCAATGTGTGTGATCATTTCAACATAAAAAAAAAGTTAAAACTAGATATGGAGAGCAAATAAATTTAATAAGAAACCTGCGATCTATATTGCTTTAGATATTTGACTAAAATAGTTTGTCATGTATTATCCTAATATAATGATACCGTTTCTATGCTTAACGGTTATTTTGTTATTCCTAAAATTTTTTTAAGGTGAAGTTTGTGCGATTGACAACCAAAGGTCGTTATGCGGTAACAGCAATGTTGGATTTAGCCATCCATTATGAAATTGGGCCAATCACATTGTCTGATATTGCCATGAGGCAAGGTATTTCTCTGTCCTATCTTGAACAATTATTTGCGAAGTTAAGAAAAAAAGGCTTGGTGAAAAGTGTGAGAGGGCCTGGTGGTGGTTATGGTTTGAGCTTGCCTGCAAAGGATATTTCTATAACCGATGTGGTGTTGGCAGTGGATGAAAATGTGAGTACCATGAAGTGTGCAGGTAAAGCAAACTGTCAAGATAATCATGCTTGTTTAACACATGATTTATGGGAAGATTTAAGCAAGCAAATTTATAAATTTTTAAGTGATATTAGTCTTCAGGACTTAATGAGTAATCACTGTGTTCAAGAAATTTCCAAAATACAGGATGAGATTTGTAAAGAACAAATTAGACAAGAAATTACGGTAGATTTTAAATAATTTTAACTGTTCAGGTTTTCCTGTTTTTTTTCAGTTCAAGGTAAAAGAGGGATGAGCTGAATAGTTACAAATAATTGTGAGGTAATTATGGCTGTTATATTGACGGATGTCGCATCGACTAGAATAAAAAAATTTATGGTTGAGCAGAAAAATGCAATTGGTTTGCGTTTGGGAATTCGACAATCAGGTTGTTCAGGCTATGCATATATCATAGAATATATTAATGAAACCAATGATGATGATGTGATTTTTGAAGAAAAAGGAGTCAAGGTTGTCATTGCATCAGATAGCTTGTCTTTTTTGGATGGACTTGAGTTGGATTACGGTAAAGAAGGGATTAATGAAAGTTTTATTTTTAATAATCCCAATGCTAAAGCCGTGTGTGGCTGTGGAGAAAGTGTTTCGTTTTGAGTAGCAGTTGCAAACAAAATATATTAGACTTTGATCGAAGCCATCTTGAGACTTTTTTTAAAAATATAGGTGAAAAGAGCTTTCGTGCGTCTCAAATTATGAAGTGGATTTATCATGAATTCCAACTTGAATTTGATCAAATGACAAATTTAAGTAAATCATTGAGAGTTAAACTCCAGCAAATTTCCACGATTATAATGCCTGAAATTACTTATCATGCTGTGTCAAAGGATGGTGTGCATAAGTGGCGATTGAAAATTGGTGAAAATAACCAAATAGAAACCGTTTTTATTCCTGAAGTTAATAGAGGAACATTGTGTATATCTTCACAGGTAGGGTGTGCCTTAAATTGCCCTTTTTGTTCTACTGCTCAGCAGGGGTTTAATCGAAATTTATCAGTTGCTGAAATTATTGGTCAGGTGTGGGTTGCTCAAAATGAATTAAAAAAAGAGTACAAAATTACCAATATTGTGTTAATGGGAATGGGAGAACCGCTGTTAAATTTTGAGAATGTTATACAAGCTACACGGTTAATGACGGATGATTTAGCGTTTGGCTTGTCTAAAAGAAAAGTAACCATTAGCACATCTGGAGTTGTTCCAGCCATAAAAAAATTAAAGTCTTTGACAGATGTTAGTTTGGCGATTTCATTACATGCGCCAAATAATGAATTGCGTGACGAATTGGTTCCAATCAATAAAAAATACCCCATTGAAGCATTAATGCCTGTTTGTCATGAATATGTTTCCGAGTCAACAAAAAGAAAAATAACCATAGAGTATGTAATGATTAAAGGTGTTAATGACCATAAAAAACATGCATCTGAATTAATAAAGGTATTAAAAGGTCTTCCTGCCAAAGTGAATTTAATTCCTTTTAATGAATTTGATACAAGTAATTATCAATGTTCGAGTAGAGTCAGTATTGAATATTTTAAAAATAAACTAACCATGGCGGGTATTGTTACCACTATTAGAAAAACCAGAGGTGATGCCATTGATGCTGCTTGCGGGCAATTGGTTGGAAAAGTAGTCGATAAAACCAAGCGTAATGTTTCTAATTTATCTGGAAAAGATAAATCTTTTCAATCTATAGTGGAAATGCAGGTTTAAAATGAAGTTTTTTGTAAAAATTTATGCTCTGTTATTAACTATTACATTGTTTGGTTGTGTTAATGTGGTTGACGATGATGACAGAAAAGTAGACCCTGTTAAAGTTTCTGAAATTTATGTTCAGAAAAGTATTGAATATATAAAAACTGGAAACTATGCTGTCGCTTTGAAAGATTTAAAGGTTGCGATAGACCAAAATGAAGATAATATTCATGCGCATAATACCATTGCGATGCTTTATGGACGATTGGGTAACTCTAAAAAAGCTGAAAAACATTTTAATGAAGCCATTGATTTAGATGAAAAAAATTCAGATGTCAGGCATAATTATGGAACTTTTTTATGCAGTAATGGTGATTATAAAAAAGCAGAAGAGCAGTTTTTAAAAGCAGTGAGTAATCCCTTTTATAAACAAGCAAAAAGATCTTATGTCAATGCAGGCATTTGTGCAGAAAAATCGTCAGATATTAATAAAGCAGGAATCTATTACTTAAAATCATTGAGAATAGATTCCCGTTTTTCACCAGCTTTGGCTGCAATGTCGGAACTTAGTCTCAGACAAAAAAAATATAAAAAAGCAAAATTTTATTTGGATCGATACCGAAAAAAATCAGCTTTAAATGCTAAAACAGCATGGACGGGATATCAGATTGAAGATGCTTTAGGAAATAGAAATTTAAAATCAAGTTACGAAATACTTTTAAAAGCAAAATTTCCTGATTCATCAGAAACCTTAAAGTTACTGGATTACAATAACAAGAAGTAAGTAGCACCTGAGGACGGTGCTACTTAAGTTTATAGCTTCTAAAAAATTGTGAGTTACCTTAGGGAAAGAGCGTAAACATTCCTTAATCCTAAATATTCAGTGCTTGGGCGTTCGTAGTAGATTCAACTGATTATCTAGGTTAATTACAGGTTGGGTATAAAAGTGAATAATATAGATGAAAACTTAAAAGATACGAATATTGAAAACCCTGGTATTATTTTAAAAAATATTCGTGAATCAAAGTCTTTAAGTATTGAAAAAGTAGCCAATGAGTTGCATTTATCTGATGAAATTATCATTGCTATAGAGCAGGATGATTATGATAAATTATCCGCTCCAGTCTTTGTGCGGGGCTATTTAGTTAACTATGCAAAATTGCTTGAAATTCCTTCAGCACAGTTATTGCATGTTTTTGAAGAAAAATTTGTTACCAAAGAGCCAAAACTGGTTTCTTTTAATTTATCAGAACAGAAAAAAGAAAAAATAACCATAAAATATAAATATGGCATTTTTTTTATTTTACTGGTTGGTTTTTTAATGGCTATTTTTAATTTTGATAGCCCACAAGATGTTTCATCGATCACATTGGTTAATTCAAATGAAAAGGAATTCATTGAGAAAACAACGGCAAGTAACCAAAATAAAGTTGAAAATGATGTATCAATGCCTGAAAAAATAATGCCAGAGACGGATGATGAAATTGTTAATAATGAAATTAAATCTTCTTTGATTGAAAATACAACTAATTCGGATAAGAATACAGTTGTTGTTGCTATAAATGAAAGCAACGATAAAAACTTAAATGTTGTTGGAGATTTTAAAATAGTTCCAGAGGCAAATAATAATAGTGTAAAAAATGTTAAAGAAGTCGTGTTTTTACGAGAACCATTGTCAGAAAATAATCAGCCTATTAATAATCAATCGGTTAAAAATAATCCGTTGTCAAAACCAGAACCAGAAATAACAAAAAAGATTTCTGTGGCTGTTTCAAATAAAACAAAATTTACCTTTAATGCAACGGAAGATGCTTGGGTGAAAGTGTTGAATAATCAGGGCAAAAAAATCATAAATAACTTAGTTAAAGCAGGTACAACAAGAACATTATATGGCGTTGCTCCAATGTATTTTGTGGTTGGTAATAGTGAAGGGATTTCTTTGAGTGTTAATGGTAAAAACTTTAACCATAAAAAATATTCTAAAGGTAATGTTTCTAAATTTACTTTGTCTGAATCTGAAGTAGCGAGTTCAACTTCAGTTGTAGAGCGCTAGGGAATTATTCAAAAAATTCATGATTAAACGAAGACAATCAAAAAAAATAATGGTTGGAAGTTGTGCTGTTGGTGGCGATGCCCCAATTTCAGTACAAAGTATGACCAATACCAATACCTGTGACGTAAAAAAAACAGTGGCACAAGTCCATGCATTAGAAAATGTGGGGGCTGATATTGTTAGAATTTCTGTACCCAATATGGAGGCGGCAGATGCCTTTGGCCAAATCAAACAACAAGTTAAGGTTCCATTAATTGCCGATATACATTTTGACTATAAAATTGCTCTAAAAGTGGCAGAGTTAGGTGTTGATTGTTTAAGAATTAATCCTGGTAATATTGGCAAAAAAGACAGAATTAAATCAGTAGTAGATTGCGCCTCAGATTTGAATATACCCATCAGAATTGGAGTTAATGCAGGTTCTTTGGAAAAAGATTTACAGCAAAAATATAAAGAGCCAACAGCTGACGCTCTAGTTGAGTCAGCATTAAGACATATCGAACTATTAACCCAATTGAATTTTGAAAACTTCAAAGTAAGCTTGAAAGCTTCCGACGTGATGATGACGGTTGCGGCTTATAGAAAATTAGCTTCGCAGATTGAACAACCGCTACATTTGGGTATTACAGAAGCAGGCAGTATAAAACTAGGTAGTATCAAATCAGCCATAGGATTAGGAATATTATTGGCAGAGGGCATTGGTGATACTTTGAGAGTTTCGCTTGCGGCAGATCCCGTGGAAGAAATAAAAGTCGGCTATGATATTCTCAAAAGTTTAAGGATTAGAAGCAAAGGTATTAACTTGATTGCTTGTCCTACTTGTTCTCGACAGAAGTTTGATGTCATTAAGGTTGCTAATTCATTGGATGAACAGCTGGCAGATATTCAAGAGTCAATGGATGTTGCCGTTATTGGTTGCGTTGTGAATGGACCTGGTGAAGCAAAAGAAGCTTTTGTTGGTATCACTGGTGGTGAGCCTAATCTTCTTTACAAAAATGGTAAACCTGATCGAAAAGTTACTGACGACCAAATTGTTGAAGAACTGGAAAAAGAAATTAGAAATAAAATCGCAGGAAGCTAGTCTGAAGATGTCCAAACAAATTAAAGTTATTAAGGGTATGCACGACATACTACCAGAACAGATGCAATATTGGCATTTTCTAGAGTCAACGGTTCGTGAATTGTTGTCTGTTTATTGTTTTAATGAAATCCGTTTTCCTGTGATAGAAAAATCAGAGCTTTTTTGTCGAACCATTGGTGAAGTTACCGATATTGTAGAAAAAGAAATGTACAGCTTTGAAGACCGAGGTGGTGATAAGTTGTCTTTGCGGCCAGAGGGAACGGCAGGATGTGTTAGAGCGGGAATAGAAAACGGGTTGTTATACCATCAAATCCAAAAATTATGGTATATGGGCCCTATGTTTCGTCGTGAACGTCCGCAAAAAGGTCGTTATCGCCAGTTTCACCAAATTGGTGTTGAGGTGTATGGCTTAGAGGGACCAGATATTGATGCAGAGCTCATTGTCATGACTTATCGTTTATGGCAAAAGTTGGGGTTGTCTCAAAATATTGAATTACAAATTAATACGTTGGGAACTCTTGAAGAGCGTAATCAATATAAAGAAAAATTGGTTGAATATTTTAATGCTAACTATGAACAACTGGATGAAGACAGTCAAAGACGCTTGCTGAAAAACCCCATGAGGATTTTGGACAGTAAAAATCAAAATATGAGAAATTTAATCGATAATTCGCCCAAATTATTGGATTATTTGGGCGAAGCATCAACCGAGCATTTTAACGGATTGAAGAAGATTCTGGATCAAATTGGCATTGAGTATCAAATAAATCCTCAATTAGTCAGGGGATTGGATTATTATTCCAATACAGTTTTTGAGTGGGTGACTCATGATTTAGGAACTCAAGGAACTGTTTGTGCTGGTGGTCGATATAATACGTTGGTTCAACAGTTGGGAGGTAAATCGACTCCTGCCGTTGGTTTTGCGATGGGTATGGAACGATTAATTTCATTGATCGAAGACAGTCAGCTTGAAGTACAGGTAGAATTTCCAGATATTTATATGTTATTGGTCGGTGATAATGCCAATCAACAAGGTGCTGTAGTTGCAGATGAAATACGCCAAAAAGGTCATGCTATCAAAGTATTAATGAATTGTGGTGGCGGTAGTTTTAAAAGCCAGTTTAAAAAAGCAGATAAATGTGGTGCGCAATATGCAATTATCATTAGTGATGATGAAATTGCGCAACAGTCAGTGAGTATTAAACCCCTAAGGGGGCAGGGCGACCAATTTTCTGTTGGTCGTGATGAACTCATTATAAAATTAAACGAATTATTCAAAAGGAAGAATTAAGCTGTGGATATTTATGCATCAGAAGAAGAACAAGTCGAAGCATTAAAGAAATGGTGGAAAGAAAATGGAAGATCAATTATTGCGGGAGCCATTATCGGTATTGGTGGCGTGCTAGGTTGGAAAGGTTGGATTGAATATCAAGATCAACGTTCTGTGCAGGCATCTTCGCAGTATGAACAGTTGGTTAAAGCACTCAAGGATGATAAGAAAGATTTGTCAGAAAAAATTGTTAAGCAAATAAAATCTGAATATAAATCGACTCCATACGCCGTGATGAGTGTGTTGCATGTTGCCAAATACCAGGTGGGAAAAGCTGATTTGATAGGTGCGATTGCCAGTTTAAAGTGGGCTTATGAAAATACAAATACAGCAGAAATTAAGCATGTGACTCGTCTGAGATTGGCGACGGCCTATATTGAAAGCAATAAAATTGATGAGGCTTATAAGCTGATTAAAGATGTTAATCAAGGTAGTTTTACTGCATTGTACGAAGATTTGTTGGGGGATATTCATGCGCTTAAAAATGAACCTGCAAAAGCTAGAAATAACTACCAGGCTGCATTATTAATGGGTACTAAAAATCGCCAATTCATTCAAATGAAATTAGATGATTTAGGTTTAGTTTCGGTGGTGGAGAAATAAGCATGCTTCGTTGGTTTTTGCTTCTTAATTGTAGTTTGTTTTTATTGCTTGGATGCTCTTTGAAAGAAGACAGTGCAATGCTATTGAAGCCACTTGCAAAAATTGAAAAACCACTGTCTGTTAATATGCTTTGGAGTCGATATGACAGTAATGGTTTTGGTGATAATAATAATTTAATGAAGCCTGTTGTCACTGGTCAGGAAGTTTTTACCGTTGACCAAGATGGTCGGGTGAGAGTCTACCATAAAAGTAATGGAGACTATTTGTGGAGTTTGTTCTTAAACCAATCAGTTGCCAATGGACTTGCTAAATCTGGCAATTATCTGATTATTGGGACTGTGACAGGCAATGTTGTTGCTGTCGATGTGAAGCGTCATATTATTATCTGGGAGCATAAAGTCTCTAGTGAAATTGTCGAAACACCCATTATTAATAAAAACTTGGTTATTGTTCGGTCTGGTGATGGCAAAGTGGTTGCGTTGGACTTGTTGTCAGGTAAACAAAGTTGGGTTTATGCTCAACGAATGCCTGTGCTTTCTCTTAAAGGTGCTGGAGCACCTGTTATTGAGGATGATAAAATAATTGTTGGTTTTGCCAATGGTAAAGTTGTTGCGTTGAGGCTGAGAGATGGTTTTATGCTATGGGATGTGACAGTCTCCGTGCCAAAAGGCAGTTCTGAATTAGAGCGTATTGTTGATTTAGATGCCGATCTGATTTTACAGGATGGTATTGTTTATGCCATGTCATACCAAGGAAATATAACGGCTGTTGAAACGGAAACAGGGACTGTTCTTTGGAGTAAAGAGCATTCCAGTTATGCGGGTGCAACCATTCAAGGTGATGTGATTTATTTGACTGATGATGAAAGTCATGTTTGGGCATTAGACATCAGTAATGGTGCCTCAATCTGGAAACAATCGGTATTGTCTGATAGGCTTTTAACCAAACCTATTGTCATTAATGATTACCTAGTTGCAGGTGATGGTTACGGTTATCTGCATTGGTTTAGCAAAGATGATGGGCGAATTATTGGTCGTTATTTCGTTGATGCTGGCGGTGTCTCAGTTCCTGTTGTGGAAGATAATGATTTGTATATTTTGAGTAATACTGGGCAAGTAAAGGCTTTGACTTTAAACGATGTTGGAGAGTTGACGGGGATTTTTAGGTGACTGTCCGAGAATGCAGATTTTCGTCAGAACAAGGCAAAATTTGATGAAGAAGCGCAGTTTACTGGTGTAAATGATCATTTTCAGACTGTTTTTAACGCAGAGTTGGCGGAAAGATGAGTTTTCGGACAACCTCCTAGGAGGCTGTCCGAGAACTCAGGTTTTCGTCAAATCAAGGCATAAAATTGTCGAAAAAGCGCAGTTTACGTGTGTAAATGAGCATTTTGAGACCATTTTTAACGCAGAGTTGGCGGAAAGATGAGTTTTCGGACAGCCTCCTAGTTACTCTAATGCGAGGTTTTGTGATTGAGGATCAATCGAAAATGATGTGAAGATGGAAGCAATATGTTCAGGTTATTTAATTTTCATTCCTTAGGAATGGCCACGAAAATTATTTTTTTATTCGTCCAACCCATGGCCCTGCCAATTTCAGTGATTGTTTAATTTCTTTTGAATAATCCAGTGCATCCTGTTTGTTTTCAAACCCTCTGACTTGTAGTCGATACCAGGTTCTGCCATTAATAATGGTTCTTTCTTGATTGGTATCAATGCCTAATTTAGAAAACTTTTTCTGTGTCCGTTCGGCGGCTTGTTTTGATGAAAGTGATAGTAAATTAACCAGCCATTTACCTTTTATTTTTGCTTTGGTTTTTGTTTGATTTTTTTCTTTAATTTTTCTGATGATTTTAGTCTTCTTGACTGGTTTTTTAACTTCTTTTGACCGTGTTTTTGACGTGTTTTTTACGATAGATCGGGTTTTTGCGGGGGGGATTTGTTTTGTTTTAGCAATGCGTGTTTTTTCTGAAATTGTTTCACGTCGATTGCTTGATGTCTTTCTGTTATTGTTGGCAGTGATGCGTTTTTCAGTGTTTACTTGAACGATAGATTTTTGATCGAGCTGTTTTTGTAGGCTGTCTAACGTTTGGTTGATTAAAGTGATTTCTTCAGAAAAGTTATTATTGACCGTTTCTATGGATGATTTAGTGTGATTTTTTTGTGATTGAGATTCCTGTGCCAATTCAGTAATTGCTTCTTTTAGATTAGTAAAGCGTACACTCAATGTGTTGACTTTTTCTACCGTATCGAGGAACTGATCTTGAGATAATGTCGACTGTGGTGCGGCTTGAACAGTCTGATTGGCTACTTTATTTTGCAATTCTTGTAATGTTTGGCTGATGACAAATGCATAACTTCCAATACCTACCGTTGTTAAAATAGCTGTAATAGCGAGAATGATGGCCAGTAATGAGGAGGGGGAATTAGATTCTTTCTCTTCAAAATACACCGTATCGTCAAAATCATCTTCCTGATCATCATCCAGCAATATTGGTTCTTCGATATCATCCATTGAGTCATTAAGTGTTTCTTCAGTCAGAAGTTGATTTTCATGTGAGAATAGTGTTTCTTCCTCCGTATCTTCCTCATGTTCAGCTTCTGTTTGTTCTTCATCATCACTTTCGGTTGCTTCAGGTAATGGTAGTTCTTCAATATCTGTTGATATACTTTCTGTTGTGTTGGGTTGTTCTATTTCCTCGCTTAAATCTATTTGTTCCGTCTCCTCTTGCTCACTGTAATCAATGATATTTTCATGTTTGCTTGTGGCGGGAGGAAGTGGGGGGACTTCTTTTTTGGGGGGGAGTTTGTTTTCAAAAAATAAATCTTTTTGATTTTCTTCGGATGTTTCATTAAATAATTCATCAACATCAACAAATTCATCTTCCAGGTTTATTGGTTCTTCCTGTTCAGATAAATCAGCAGGCCCATCAGGTCTAATTGCTTTAATGATGTTACTTAGGTTTTGGTTTTTGCCTTCAGAGTAGGGTACGTGTTTATTTTGTTTTTCATTTTCATCATCATCCCATGAGTCATCATCAGAACTTTCATTAAAGAAAGAATTGATGTCATCACCAGAGTCGTCATTGCCTAAATCGCTTAATTCATCATTATCAATTTGATCAAAAAAGTCTTCATCATCAATTTCGAGGATACTAGATTCACTGTCTTCTTTTTTTGATGCGTCGTTAGCCACTTGCAAATAAATCCGTTGGTTGTAAAAGTTATTTAATAATTATTAAGTTTAGACTAATTACTCATTTGTTCCTAGATTGAGTAATTCAGGAAACTGGCTGGATATTTCTTTTTCAACAACCTTGATGTATCGATTGAGTTTTTCTGTGGCTTGGCTTTGTGGGTAATCGGCTTTGAGTTTTTTGAGAATATAATAGGCTTTGATAAAACCTTCTTTTTTATTGTTTAATGATTTGATTTTTCTGGCATTGGTAAATAAGTTAGCTGCTTTTTCTAATTGACTTCTAACGTATTCAGGCTGAATTTCCAGTATTTTTTGTTGGGCAGATTTTTTCAGTTTATCAATGCTTGAGACGTTCTTAAAACAAGGCTCTTCTTTGAGTGTGGTAATTTTTACAAAGCAACTTAATGCCACTTCATAATGTCCCTGCTGAAGTTCAGTTAAACATTGATTGTCATATTGGTTTTTAAAGTCACTGATTTTTTTAGTACAAATATCATTGGAAAAAATATTTTGTAAGTCATTGATGTCATGAATTTTTTGTACTATTTCTTTTCTATAATCAGTTTTAGGGTGTGATTTAAGATAGTCATGAAGTAATTGCCTGGCTTGATCAAATTCTTTTTCCTGATTAGCTTGTTGTGTGGCTTGCTGTAATAAAACAGAAATAATTTCTTCTTCCTGATCTCGTATTTTTTCAAACATATCTTCACATTGATTGAAAAATTCGGTTTGGAATAATGAATAGGTCGTCATTATTTTTACCGCATCAAAACAATTTTGACGTGCAATATCAAGATTTTTTGATTCGTTTAAATTAACTTCTGCCGATTTAACCAAGGCAAATACGTGTTTTTCAATGGGTGTTTTAATGTTATTTAAAGTGATGAGTTCTTTATCAGCCAATGCCTTGGTTGTATTTAAGGTGTTGATGTAAGCCAGTATTTGACCATAAACTTTGATGGATAAATCAATTTTTTGTTTTGCAGAAAACCATTGTGCTAATTTAACTTGTAATTCGATGGCATGATTTTTGTGTAATCTTTCTGCCAGTTGGGTGAGTTGCTCTAATGCCTTGTGATCTCCCGTTTCATACTTTGAAATATGATAAAAAAACTGATTCTGAGGTGTGTTTTTTGCCTTGATTTTATCCAATAGTTCAATGATTTGGATATAATTTCCTTGATTGAAAAGAGTGACTAATCGTTGTTTTTGTTGTTGACTGGTTTGTTGTAATTGAATTGATGCCAGTGTTCTGGTTGTTTTTGATTCGCTTTTTAGTATTTGATTTGACCAGTTTGGAATGAATTGATTTAGCCAATTTTCCACATGTAAATAGGCTATTGAACTGCTGTTTATGGGCTTTAATTCGGACAGCATTTTTTGGGTTTGATGGCTAGACTTCTGTAAATCTAAATAATAATTCTTTATTTGTCCTAAAGTTTCGAGCTGTTGTTGGTTATTGTCTTTTTTGTTTAAATGGTGGATATCGTTGTCAACTTCGGACAGCTTTGATGCTATTTCATGATCAAGCGGTGTCCAGTCAAATGATTGAATTTGTGTCGTCAGTATTTCTGCTTTCGGGATGCTGTTTTGTTTAATTATTTGTTGAGTTTGGTCATTATTAGTTTGGTTTGTTGCTACTTGTTCAATGTCGTCTTTTACATTCAATTGACAACCAGTGCTAACCAATAAAAAAAGTCCAATAATTATACTATTTAAGGTTTTTTTCATCATTTTTAATGGGTTTAAATTGTCTTATAGGGTTAAAAGAGAGGGCGGTTTTTTGTGTAGAATATAATGTTAATCTATTGCTTATTATAGCAAGATCTATAATTAGGGGATTCGTAATAAATAAACATCCAACTTGCTTATTTTTTTGTCCACCTTTTTTGTTGCAAAAATAGTTGTATAGTTCGACTATAAGCCTATTTTTACGCCTCAAAGGCGAACAAAAAATCCTGCGAAATTTGGACATTTATTTATTTCGATTCCCCTTAAGGAATGAAAATTAAATAACCTGGACATATTTCTTCCATCTTCACGTCATTTTCGATTGATCTTTAATCACAAAACCTCGCATTAGAACAACTAGTGCTATGGTTTTACTCAATCAGATCAATCGAAACTAACATAAAGCTGAAACCAATATTGTCTAGGTTATTTAATTTTCATCCCTTATTGGTTTTTCAGTATATTGAGCACTTTTGTTATGATTCACTGATTATACGACGACAAGTATAATTGTTAGAAAGTGTAGATGCAAAAAGAAAGAGCTGACCCAAGTCCTCCAAGTAAAGTAGTGCAGAAAGAGGCTTTTTTTAATCAGTGACAATAAAATGGAACTATTAGAAGGTTTGCGTGTGCCTAATTGGCGCACAAGTTGAAAGTTCTCGTTCTGTATGCCATACTGTCACCTTATGTTAATCAATAAGGTAAAGCCAATGACGTCCATTACAGGCCCCAAAGAAACCCGTTTAGTTGCTCGTACTTCTACACATATACAAGAGATTATACAACGAGCGGCTAATTACTCTGGAACAACAGTCTCGCAATTTCTTATTGAATCTGCGATTGAGAAAGCACGCAATGTCATCGAAAAAACAGAAACATTAAACCTCTCGATGAGTGGTGCAGATGCCTTATATATCGCATTGGAAAATTCACCCAAAGCAAATGATAAGTTGCTAAAAGCATCGCAATATTACAAGGCAACTGTGAATGTCGATAATCATTGAAGAAATAGCTAAAAAACATGATCGAAAAACATTTGATTGCGGTATTACTGAATTAAATCAGTTTTTACAACAACAAGCTCGTCAAAAAACAGCAAAGCATATCTCAAAAACCTATGTCACTTGCCATAGTACCTCACCAGATAAAATTATCGGTTATTACACGCTAACGGGTTTTTCAGTAACGACACCACCTAAAAATAAGAATTATAAAAATTATCCTCACCCATTAAATGCGGTTAAATTAGCTCGTCTTGCCGTCGATCATAGGCAACAAGGTCAACGATTAGGGGAACGATTATTGATTGATGCAATTTATCGAACCGTATTAGTTGCTGAGCAAATTTCTGCCATAGGTCTTTATGTCAATCCGATGACTCCTAATGTCATTCCATTTTATCAACAGTATGGTTTTTTACCTGCTGATGAAGAAGATGATTCTCGTCTTGAAATGTGGTTGCCTATTGGAACTTGCATTGAGAGTGTGAGTGATTTTCTCTGAATTATCAATTCAGATTGCTGTTGATTTATATGTCCAAATTATTAAGCTAAATCCTGATTGGCACCATGATGAATTAGATAAGGGGAGGCGAAATAAATAAATGTCCAAATTGCGCAGGATTTTTTGTTCACCTTTGAGGTGCAAAAATAGGTGTATAGTCGAACTATACAACTATTTTTGCAACAAAAAAGGTGGACAAAAAAATTGCTATGCCTTTTGGGTACAAGCAAGTTGGATGTTTATTCATTGCGCATCTCCTAAGGGTGTCATTAAAGTGGTCATGACAAGTTCTTCCGATGACCCTGAAAGTTTTCAACCTCACCATACCAATAAAAAAGACCGTAAAGCATTGGCAGTCAGGCTTAAAGATAGTTTTGATTAATTAAAGCTAGGGGGCTGTCCGAGAACTCAGATTTTCGTCAAATCAAGGCATAAAATTGTCGAAAAAGCGCAGTTTACGTGTGTAAATGAGCATTTTGAGACCATTTTTAACGCAGAGTTGGCGGAAAGATGAGTTTTCGGACAGCCTCCTAGCCCAATAATGACAATGCAGTTTGTGGTAAGCTATTGGCTTGAGATAAGATGGTGGTTGCTGCTTGTTGTAATATTTGATGTTTGGTCATATTGGCAGTTTCTGCCGCAAAGTCAGCATCCATGATTCGGCTTCTTGATGCCTGTAGGTTTTCAGCATAGTTTTGTAAGTTGTTGATGACTGATTCAAAACGATTTTGAGATGCACCAAAAGTAGCTCGTTGTTGAGAAATAGTTGTGATGTCATTTTCTAGTGAATTGATGGCCGCACTGGCTGCACTCTGACTACTAACGTCAATGGTTGTTGTCGCGCTTAAAGAGGCGTTGAAACTACTGATTGCGCCACCAGCTAAACCACTTAAAGTCAAGGTAACCTGATTGGTTGCTGAGCCATCCTGACCAACCTGAAAAGATAAGCTGGATGTTGCAGAAGCATTGAATAAGCTAGTACCATTGAATTCTGATGTTTGGACAATTCTTGAAATTTCCTGTGTCAGTTGATCAACTTCTTTTTGTAGGCCTGTTCTATCTTCAACTGATCCATTAGATGATTGAACCGCAATTTCACGAATTCTTTGCATATTGTTGCCGATTTGAGCCAATGCACCTTCAGCAGTTTGAGATAATGAGATGCCGTCGCCAGCATTTCTAATGGCTTGCTCAATACCTCTGATGTCAGATGTTTGTTTTTCAGCAACATATAATCCTGCCGCGTCATCTTTAGCACTATTGATTCGAAGACCTGTAGACAATCTTTCTAAAGAAGTACCTAATTCATTTTGTGATCTGCTCAAACTTCTTTGTGCAAATAATGAATGAATGTTGGTGTTGATTGATAAAGCCATGTTGAAATCCTCAGTTAATATTTATTGTCTACATTAATATTAACGACACAGCACAGCAAATCTTTAGAAAATATTTAAAATAATTTCAAAAAGATTGTAAGGTTATGATTGTATTAGGTAAGTAATTAATATTTATGTCTTTATTCTGACTCCTATATTAAAATTTAGTTGTGTTGAGATAAGCGTTGTCTTATTTTTACGGAATAAATTAATCAGTGTATTATCATACAAACACTGTAACGGTAATCGATTAAAAATCTTTAATGAATATAGGAAAAAATAATAAATTGATTCATTCTCCCACCATTTATTTTGCTATTTCATCACATGGTTATGGGCATATCGGCATGACTGCCCCTGTTATCAGGGCTTTATATCAAAATAACCCGAATATTAGAATAGTGATCAAATGCCTGGCAGAAAAACAATTTTTGATGGACAAATTTGGTGTTGAATTTATTCACATTAAGCAGTCGCCAGATGTAGGAATGATAATGACCAATGCGTTATCAGTCGATGTTGAAAAAACTTATCGAGAATATCAATGTTTTCACCGATCATGGTCTGAGAATCTTGAAAATGAAAGGCAATTGTTAAGGAAAATAAAGCCTGATCTGATATTTTCAAATATACCGTATCAAATATTAATGGCCGCAAAAGAACTGGATATACCTTGTTTAACAATGTGTTCACTTAATTGGTTGGATTTGTTCCAATACTATTTCAGTGACATAGAGGGTTCGGTAGACATATATCAACAAATACAAGCCAGTTATCAATGCGCATCAACATTTATTCAGCCTGCACCTTCCATGAAAATGAATATTCCAATACCTGTTACTCAAGTGTCTTCTCTGGCAAATATAGGGGGGAATAAAAAACATTTGATCAAAAATAAAATTGGCATTAATGATAAAAAACTTGTTTTGGTTTCTATGGGTGGCGTGTCGTATGATCTTGGTTACAATCATTGGCGGCATGATCCAAATATTCATTGGATAATTAATTATACAGGAAGAATTGATCGAGATGATATGACAAAGGTTTTAGATATAGAATCATTGATGTCTTATAAAGATTTATTGAAATCCTGCGATGCCTTGGTGACTAAGCCTGGTTATGGGCACTTTTCTGATGCCGCATGTAATGATGTTCCAATTTTATATGTGGCGCGAGATGATTGGCCAGAAGAATATTATTTGGTCAAATGGCTAAAACAAAATGCGCGTTGTCTTGAGGTTCAGTCTGATAAATTGGAAACGGGTAATATTACAGGCGAATTAGAAATTTTATGGGCACAAAAAAAGAAAATCATTCCTCCTGCCAACGGTGCCAATGAGGTGGTGGCTTTAATCAATGATTTCTTTCAATAATAAATTGAGCAATCATTCTTAGTTCATCAGCTTCTTCACCAAAGTCTTGCAATGACTTAATGGATTCATGATATAAATCATTGGCTTTTTCTTTGGCAGTGGATATGCCTAATATTGATGTGTAGGTTGCTTTGCTATTGGCAGAGTCTTTACCAGAGGTTTTACCTAATATAGTGGTGCTGCCTTCAAAATCCAGAATGTCGTCCCTGATTTGAAAGGCAAGACCAATGCATTTGGCATAATGATCCAATTGTTGAGCTTTTTTGGTATCAAGTGATTCTTTACAATAGCTGGCTAACATCACGCTGGCTCTAATTAATGCACCTGTTTTATGGATGTGCATGTCTTCAAGTTCGGTGATCGATAGCTGTTTATTGACAGAATTTAAATCAACATCCTGCCCGCCTACCAGTCCTCTTGATCCACAAGCTAATGTGAGGTTATCCAGCATTTTTAAGCGCATTTCAGCACTGATTTTGAGTGTATTGGAGTGGCTTAAAATATGATATGCCAATGCCTGTAGAGCATCGCCAGCCAGGATTGCAACGGCTTCATCATAAACAATATGACAAGTTAATTTGCCTCGGCGTAAATCATCATCATCCATACAAGGTAAATCGTCATGTATTAATGAATAAATATGGATTAATTCAACAGCACAAGCGGGGGAGTCTAATATTTCTAATGGGACCCCTAATGCTTTGCCTGTTGCATAAACCAGCGTTGGGCGCACACATTTACCCGTATTTAATGCAGAATATCGCATGGCTTGATGCAGACGTGTTGGAAAAGTGGTTTCTTTGGGTAGCCAATGTTCCAATGAATTAAGGGTTCGGCCTCTATACTGATTGAAATAATTATGTGTTGTTTGTGTCATAACTGATTAATGTGTTTTCTTGAGTTTCTTTAGTGCTTAAAATCTGAACTTTTTGTTCAGCATCTTGTAATTCTTTTTGGCAGAAGCGAGTGAGCTCAATACCTCTCTCAAAATTTTTGAGGGATTGGTCAAGACTCAAGTTTCCTTGTTCCATTTGAATGATTAAATTTTCAAGTTCTTCAAATGCATTTTCAAAACTGATTTTTTCTTTTTTTGCAGACATGATGCCATTCAACCTTTATTTTGAACTGAGTATGATGTAATCAACCGCACTTTTGATGATATCATCACTTAAGTCTGTTCTACCGCCTTTTGGGGGCATTGCACCTTTACCTAAAATTGCATTGTTATAAAGTGTTTCCGAGCCTTGTTCAATCCTGGAAGTCCATGCCATTTTGTCACCATTTTTTGGAGCGCCTGCTGCACCCGTATCGTGGCAGGCAAAACAAGCACTTTTATAGGTTGATTCGCCGTCAGCAAACAATGATGATGAAAAAATAGCCAATATGCCAGTCATATAAATAATTTTATTCATTATTAGCTCCAAATAGCTGATTATTTTAAATTAATCAGTCGAATATTCAATGCCTTGGATGCTTGCAGTAGATTTAACTGATTTATTTAGGATTATTCCAGTAGACATCATTGGAGATGAATATTATCCTATTCGCTTCAACCTTAATATGTAAAAGTGAATTAATTTTATGATTGAAGCATTAGCGCAGTTAGAAACAAACGCCGTCTCAAAAATTAATGATTGTCTATTGGTCGATGATCTGGAAAAAATAAGAGTAGAGTTGGTGGGTAAAAAAGGCGAATTAACTCAAATGTTAAAGAACCTGAAAAGTGTTGCCCCAGAACTTCGGCGAGAATGTGGTCAGAAAGCCAATCAACTGAAAAATAAATTGATGCAGTCAATTGAAGATAAAAAACAAAGTCTTTTAGACAGTGTTTCATTGGTGGATGAAAATTTTGACCTGTCATTACCTGGCACATCATTGTCTGCTGGTGGTTTACACCCAATTACACGCATGACCAATGATTTAAATGATGCATTCCAATCATTGGGTTTTGAAATTTATGAAGGCCCAGAAGTCAGTAGTGAGTTGTATGAATTTGATAACCTAAACTTTCCTTCAGACCATCCTGCCAGAGAAAGCATGGATACTTATTGGCTAGAGTCTTCCGATGACCAAAGAATTTGTTTACGTCCACATTTAACAGGAACCAGTGTCCGTTATATGCAGTCACATAAGCCCCCATTCCGTTTTGTTTATCCTGGGCGAGTTTACCGAAATGAAACCACTGATCCAAGGCATGAGCGAGCATTTTTTCAATACGAAGCCTTAATTGTTGATGAAAGTATTCCCTTTTCATCGGGACAATTATTGGTGAAAACCATTTTAGATCGAGTTTTTGGGCAATCTGTTAAAGTAAGAATGCGTTCAGGTTTTTTTCCTTTTGTTGAGCCAGGTTTTGAAATTGATATGCAATGTCTGGTTTGTGGTGGTGATGGTTGTCGAGTTTGCAAGCAGGTAGGTTGGTTAGAGGTCATGCCTGGTGGGCCACCTCATCCTAATGTATTAAAAGCGGGTGGCATTGATCCCGAGAAATGGACAGGATTTTACATTAATATAGGCTTGGATAGATTGGTGATGATGCGTGATGGTGTGAATGACGTGCGTTTATTTCACAGCGCAGATTTACGATTTCTATCTCAATATAAATAGTAAACTCATGCTATTTTTTTAACTTTATTTCGGCGTTATTTCCGTACTCAAATGTTCACATATACCTATATGCTCACATTTTCCGTACGGAATGCCTTGAACTAAAGCAAAATATAAACAGTGTGAGCAGTTACCCAGCGAGTTGTTAAAAATGAAAATATCACTAGAATGGATTAAAGAATACGTTAACTTACCTGGCACTTTGACCTCTCAGCAAATCATGCATGATTTGACAATGGCTACGGTTGAAGTCGAAGAAATTATTAACCTTGCAGATAATATGCAAAAAATTGTCATTGCCGATGTCATCAAGGTTGAAAAGCACCCCGATGCCGACAAGTTAATCGTGGCAGAATGTGATTTTGGCGAACAAACCAGAAAAATTGTTTGTGGTGGAATTAATGTTGTTGCCAATATGAAAGTCGCTTTGGCATTGCCTGGTGCTAAAGTGTTTTGGCATGGTGAGCCAGGCTTGGTGGATGTTAAAGAAACCACCATTCGTGGTGTTGCAAGCTATGGAATGATTTGTGCCGCCAGTGAAATTGGTCTTGAAACCCTTTTTCCTCAAAAAATCGAAAAAAGTATTCTGGATTTATCAGTATTTGATGCGTCAGCAGGAGAGTTAGTATCAACGGTATTGTCACTGGATGATGATGTATTAGATATCGATAACAAATCACTCACTAATCGCCCTGATCTTTGGGGCCATTATGGTGTTGCCAGAGAGTTAGCCGCCATTTATGATTTAGAACTCAAACCATTAGCCAGCTTTGACTTATCAAAGACAGATAACAATCTGTCAATTGAAATTATGGCCACTGATTTATGTCGTCGTTATACGGCGACCAGAATCAATGGCTTTAAGTCTCAACAATCGCCTTATTGGCTGAAAAATAAACTGGCAAAAGTTGGCCAGCGACCCATTAATTTACTGGTCGATTTAACCAATTATGTGATGTTTGCCTTGGGTCAGCCTAATCATGCTTTTGATTGTCAGCAAGTGAATGAAAAAATTGTCATCAGAAAAAGTCAAAAAGATGAGTTCATCACTCTTTTAGATGGACAAGTATTAGAACTGGACGGCCAATCGTTGGTGATTGCTGATGCAGATAAACCCATTGCTTTGGCTGGGATTATGGGCGGTAACGACTCTTCAATCAGTGATGAAACTCAGGATTTGATTTTTGAGGTGGCCAATTTTGAAGCATTGGATATCAGAAAAACAGCAACAAAATTGAATATTCGTACCGACAGTTCAACCCGTTTTGAAAAAAACCTGCACCCTCAATTAATCGATGAAGCTTTAAGTTTATTCATTAATACTTTGCTTGCTATCCAACCCGACTGTCAAATCGTGAGTTTTGTTGATCAGCATCATACACCTGTTAAAGTGGCTGAATTGTCCGTGACGGCTGACTTTTTATATAAACGCCTGGGTGTAAAAATTGAAGCTGAAAAAATTAGTAACTATTTAACCCGTCTGGGTTTTGCCGTGACAACAAAGCAAAATTCTTTTGATGTTATTGCTCCTTATTGGCGGTCAACAGGTGATATTTCGTTGCCTGAAGACATCGTTGAGGAAGTGGCTCGACTCTATGGTTACGATAATTTTGATTTTGTTGCACCCAATGTGAGTCTTATCAGTGCTGTCAATCAGCATCGTTATCGAATGATTCGGCAGTTGAAAGAATATTTGGCTTATCGTTGTGGCATGTATGAGGTTTACACTTATCCCTGGGCAGAAGATAAAGGTCTTGAAGCATTTGGTTTTAAAGATACAAAGATGCTGGCTTTAACCGCGGCACCTTCACCTGAAACCAAACACTTACAACCTTCATTGTTACCTCAATTAATTAAGGCAGTGTCTAAAAATATTCGATATTTTTCTGATTTCAAACTATTTGAAATGGGTGCTGTTTTTGCTTGCCATGATGAATCAAAACAAGCTGCGAAAACCACTGAAAAATTACCTGAAATTACAAAAAATATTGCGGGTGCTTTTGTCGGACAAGATGCTAAAAATTTATTTTTAGAATCCAAAGGCGTGCTGGAAAACCTGCATCATCTGTTGCATACCGATGAGATTGAGTTTAAAAAAACAGGCGAAATGAGTTGGGCAGATAAAAATGCACAACTGGATTTGTATCAAAAAGACAATAAAATCGGTGAGTTGGGCTTATTATCATCAAAAGCCATGCGTTTGTTGGGTCTGAAAAAGACCAGAGTCATGTTATTTGAGCTCAGTGTCGATGCCTTAATTCCTGCATTTTCAGATAAAACAGCTTTTAATCCATTGCCAGAGTTTCCAGAAGTTGAATATGATTTTGCGGTACTGGTTAAAGAAAGTACCTCATGGTCATCTATTCAACAGGTGGTGAGTCAAACGGATGTGATGATTAAACAAGTCAGTTTTGTTGATGAATACCGAGGTCAACAAATTCCAGATGGTTTAAAGTCAATTGCCTTAAAATGTAAGCTGGGAATTGCGGACGGTACATTGACGTCTGAGCAAGTTCAGTCAATTATTGATCAGGTGATTGAAAATTTAGTGAAAAATTTGGGGGCCAAGTTTAGGGAAGAGTAGTTGTAGAACGCTCAGGCATACTGTCTGCATTTTAAAAACACACATTTTTTGGCCAGAAATTTATGGGCATTTTACCAATCACCACTTTTGTATTAGGTAAGCCATGAATACATGGCAACTGTCAGATCTAAGCCAAAATTACTATTATCAGTACCAAAGGTTTGATGTAGCGAGTTAGGGGATGCGCAATAAATAAATATCCAATTTACTTGTCTTTTTGTCCGCCTATTTTTTCGCCTCAAAGGCGAACAAAAAATCCTGCACAATTTGGACATTTATTTATTTCGCTTCCCCTTATTATTGTCTGAATTTGTTCGTAAACATAATATTTTACTATTTTGTCTCCAAATTAAAAAATGTAATTAATTCACTCAATGATTTTGCTTGTTCATCCAACGATTGGCTGGCGGCAGATGCTTGTTCAACCAATGCTGCATTTTGTTGGGTTGTTGTGTCCATTTCTATCACCGCTTTATTGATTTCTTCAATGCCAGACAGTTGTTCCTGTCCCGCCGTGGATATTTCTAAAATAATATCGCTCACTTTTTTAATGCTTGAGTTGATTTCATTCAGTGATTTTCCTGAGTCATCAACCAAGTCACTGCCATCACGGACATTGTTGACACTTTCATCAATCAAAATTTTAATCTCTTTTGCAGCCGCTGCGCTACGTTGTGCCAAGCTCCTTACTTCGGTAGCAACTACCGCAAAACCTCGTCCTTGTTCTCCTGCTCTAGCGGCTTCAACGGATGCATTTAATGCCAGTAAATTGGTTTGAAAGGCTATTTCATCAATAACGCTGATAATTTCTGAAATTTCTTTACTGGATTTGTTGATATTTGACATGGCGGTAATAGCTGTTGTTACAATTTTCAGTCCTTGATTTGCGATTGTGCCTGCTTCATCAGAGAGGTTGTTTGCAAGTGATGCGCTTTCCGTATTTTGCTTAACAATGCTGGTTAATTGTTCCATGCTAGCTGCAGTTTCTTCTAAAGATGCGGCTTGTTCTTCTGTGCGTTGTGATAAATCCATATTTCCCTGAGCAATTTCAGCGCTTCCCATGCTGATGTTATCTATCGAAGAAAATATTGAACCCACCATATTTTTCAGGTTATTGACGGAGGTATTTAAGGCGGTTTGTAAAGTGTTGAATTCACCGTTATAAATGCCTTGCATTTCAATTGTTAAGTTGCCTTCTGCCAGTGCTGATGCAACATTGACAGTTTCTTTCATTGCATCCTGAATATCGTCGAGTGACGTATTAACATTGTCTTTTAATAATTTCATTTCACCATAGAGTTCAACATTAATACGTTGTGAAAAATTACCATCTGATGCATTGGACATAACTTCATTAATTTCAGCAATGGCAATATTCATATTTTCCATGGCACCGTTGACTTTATTTCTTAGTTCACCTTTGACAGTGTTATCCAGTCGTTTACCAAATTCTCCAGCGGCCAATGCTCCCATAATGTCGCTGAGGGCATTCATGGTTAGATGAACACTGTTGGAACTTTTATTCACATTGTTTTTGAGTGATTCCAAATCACCATTTAATGAATAGTTAATTTGTTTGTCAAATTGACCATTGGCAACACCATTCATGACCTCATTAACTTCACTTAGGGCTTGTTCTAATGATTGCATTAATTGATTAAATGCTTGACCCATTTCACCTAATTCATCGTGGCTATTGATTTGTGTACGTTGGTTGAATCTTCCTGTTTTTTCTACATTAATCAAAATGGAAGATATGTTGTTGATCCGTTGCGTTCAACATAAAAGCTGTTTTAGCATTATTTTGTTGATCAATGTATGAGCTAGTTTGCTTGTATTGATTAGTCGTTATAGTTCGTTTGGTGAAAACACTATTATTTAAGGCTCTTTCTTGCCCAGATTTTTCACCTAAAATTAATAAATTGGTATAAGCAATAGACTGTTCAGCCAATTTTGTGTCATTGACCATGCTGCCCATTTTTTTAATTAATTCAACTAAGCTGGCATTGATATCAGAATAAAAATTAAAAAAATCACTATTGGTTGATAGATTGTCAATTTTGCTTCGTAAGGTAGAAATAGATTTTAATTTTTGTTGAATAGACTTCCACTGTATTTGTAGTTTGGGTGTGATGGCTGAATTACTAATATGTTCAATAAATTGATTAAATTCTTTATTTTTATTATCGGTAATTGATCTCTGGTTTTTTAATTGTTCACCCTGTTTTTTCCCGCTACTACCCATAAATCCCGCTGTAAGTCCCCGTTCTTTTTGTAATGAATTGAGTAATTGTGCAATCGTTGCAGAAAAATCAAATCGTTCAATGATATTATTTTCATTTTGATAATGTTGCCAGTTATTGTTGATGTTGATTAATGAGGAAATAATCAAGCCAATGATTGGAAGAGCAAGAGCCAATGTGAATTTGGTTTTAATCTTATACTGATTCAGAAAGTTGAAAGACATGATTTTTCCTCTATTTATTGCTGATATATTGTGAGGTTTGGTGGGAGATTTATGGTTATTTGGGGTCCTATGACTTAAAGTACAGTTTGTCACCAACCTCTCCGAAACCCCTTGGTGCTATTGACTTACAGCCGAAAAATCGATTTCAGAATTGGCCAACAGTTTTTCTATAACCTCTTGAATATTAATAGGTTTCCCTCTATTGTAAAATTCATACTTTCCGATAAAACTGATATGCTGCCAGGCAACTGGTGATAATCGGGTGATTTCTTTTGCTTTTTCAGGATCAATTTTTTGAAAATGATCATAAAGACTAGACAGTATCGTGGCATTATAGAGAATAACTGCATTGGCTATAAGTCTTATTGATTCGGCGTTAACGTCTAATTCAATTTCATTTCTACCATTGATCATTCTACCGCCACTCACTTTTGCAATAGTACTGCTTAACTGATGGTAAGATTCACCCCTACACAATGATTTTTGAACAACAGAACGCACTTCAGGACTATCGATGTATTCCAACATATAGTCGGTCATAATCATTTCATCAAAAGCGATGAGTGCATTTAAGGTTGGGTTTGTTTTTTTATAGGACGATAATTTTCTAACAATCTGACTTTGGGTCGTTTTTTTCAGAGCCAGTGACGCCAATATTCTCAAGACATTATCCCACTCTTTAATAATCAATGATTGATTAATTTTTTTGCTAGGCTTGATGATATTGCCACTGTAGTTAGAAATAGCATCAAAACTCACTAATTTACTATCTGATTTATCCCCGAAACGGGTAATTCTCGGCATAAATCGGTAACCAAAAAGATGCATTAATGCAAAATTAACACGATTTATGCTGTGCATATCGCCTGAAACCGCTTTTATTTCAAGATCAGACTCATTGCTTTCTACAATATCCAGCAGGAAATGGCTTTCATGCTCGTTCGCACCAATGACCTTTAAACATAAGGGTAGATGATTGGCATTTAGCGAGAATAAAACAACACCTTTCATCAATCCTAAGTATTTTTTCGAATGTCGTGATTTAATCGTATTATATTTAGTAGCAAATTTCTGCCCATCAACACTGGCATGAACGCCGTAATCAGATAGATTATACTCGTCAAATATACCCAATTTAGACGTATGCTCCATAATTGTGTTACTACTTGAGCATAGATTTGAATATAAAATATAGTTTTTGTTGGTACTGTCCAAATCCTGATCATTAACATCGCTGATTTCTTTCATTTTTTTGGTTTCAATACCCGTTGCATTGGCAACAATACAAGCATTAACGACTTCAGGAGATGGCATTAATTTAGAATATTTTGGTTGAATGTGAGAAAAATTCTTTAAAAACCCAGTTGCATCATCTGCAAAACGAATAATATCACCAATACTCATGACGGGTAATTGTTCGAAAAAGGAATTATTAACCCCATCCTCAGAAGCGGTATAGGGCAATGTCCATTTTGTAGGCTCACCTTTTTTGTTGTATTTTATTTTTATACTTGAATTGTCTCCACTTTGAATTCTCTCATTGACTTTAGTGTATTTGTTTTCCAGATTTTTCTTCAGATGCTCAAGCATGTCAGTGATGTCCATTGACAATAAGGGCAAATTAAGTTGTTTAATAATTTTCTTTTTATTTTTAGACCACTCCTTAATATCAATGAGTTCGTCTTCCAATGCACGATAACTAATACTGTCTTTGATAAAAACTGTACCATCAGAAAAAGCTTTTTTTAATTGTAGATAAACCATGAATTCATAACAGTCTCCATCAATTTTTTTAACGGTTTTGTTATCATTATTTTTAATTTTATAGGTTAAAAACCGACGAGTAGTTTTGGGGAAAAACCCCAGTGGAATCTCATCATAATCATAGTTACTAAATGATTTCTTATTTTCTAAATGTCGCTTTAAAAAGTTTGCTGCATCATTCATCTCATCGGATTCACTGACAAAATCCAGCGTTTTAAACAAGGGGCGAATATTTCGCTTAATCGTCATTGAAATTTTTTTATAATATTCCCAGCGATAAAAGTCGCGATTATAATTCGGTTTTTTAAAATCAGTCAGGAATTTTTTATAATCTGTTTCTGGAATAATGTGAAATGCTTTTTCTCTGATTCGTTCATCTTTGATGGACTTGTTAATGTTGATTGCTAATACTTTACAGGCTTGATTTCTAAGTTCCTTATCAACAGCTTCAACCACATCAACTTTAGATTTTTGATAGTCATTACCATGCTCAGTATATTTACAGACTTTTTGAATAAAACTGGTGGCTAAATGATCATTAATTTTCAGTAATCGATGATGCACATAACACAACATTAAAAGTCTGGCGTGATTTTTATTGTTGAGTTGTTTTAACTTTTGAATGGTATAAAATTCCGCAAGATTAGCGTAATAAATAATGTTCTGTTCAGAAATCCCGAGATTGGGAATGAGCTTTAATGATTTTTGATAAATCTCATGAATCATTGCTTGTTTAGCAACGCTTTTCAATATTTCTTTGGTTGAAAAATCTTTTTGATCCTTCTTCAACAAGGTCAGATTGTAGAATAAATCCTCATTATCTAATAATTTATCCAGCTGATTTCTCATGTATTTACTGGCATCCCGGTAAAGCTTGTTAATCAACCGGTCTCGTTCATCGTTGAGTGCCTCAGAAACAATTAGTTGTAATTTTGAATAAGCAGGTCTGATCACCTTTTGTTGCAAACAAAAAGACAATAATTCTTGTAACACAAATTTTGGCAAGACATGGCGTTTAGCAAATGACCGTGCTTGTTTTAACAATGTCTTTTCAAACTGACTGTCGGTATCAGTCAGCTGATATTTTTGCATTAACAAGGTACGATTTAGATAGTGATAATTTTTAGAAATTTGTTTTTTAGGAAATGGTTCGTCAGGAAAATAGGTTTCAAGAATGAATTGAACATCTGATTTATAATTCTGGAAACTGAATCTAAAAAAATAATTGGTTGCCTGATAATAACCCCGTTGCAGTATATAATTGATTTTTCTCGGCACGGTTTTCAATGCTTCTAAATTGGTTTGATCTTCATCATCTAAAGCAAAAAGATGGGACCGTTCTTCATCATCCAATTTAGGAATAGAATACAGCGCATTAACTTCATCGTTGGTTAGAATGGATAGGCGAGGCATATAACTCTTTTATCTTTAATTCAGTTGAAAGATTTATGATGAATCATCATGATGACTTGATGTGGTTACCCTATACTATAAAAAAGACGATTAATAATCAGGAAATACAGGAAAAAGAAAACAATGATTGAAAAAAAATGTTTGATGTTGAGTGCATTATTGGCAGGTGTTGTTTTGTTATCTGCTTGTGAAACCACTCAAACCAGAACATCACAAAGCCAGCGAACTCAGCCTGAAAAAGAACCTGTTGCTGTAAAAAAAAGGCGGGTGATTAAAAAAATCACTAGAAACCACCCAAACAGCAAAGTGACAGAAGTAAACCCTAAAATGGTTGGGCGAACGTTCAGGTTAAATTATACCTTGAGTCACGCCCCTGCCAGAGTGAAATTTGAAGTGAGTTATGATGGTGGTAGAAGCTGGCGATCACCGACAGGTGTCAGTGGTGATTTAGGTCAGGTAAATACTGCTGGATCAAAAATACTGGATTGGTTTGTGGTAAAAGATCATCCGAAAGGCATTGATAAACTGGTAAAAATGCGTGTCTTTACTTTGGCTGAAAGAGAAAGAGAAAGAGAAAGAGAAAGAGAAAGAAGGCAGAGGGAAAGAGAAAGGATCATGGGTGTGCCTGGAAAACCATGGACAGACCCCAATACAGGAATGGAATTTGTTTGGGTGCCTGGTGGTTGTTATCAGATGGGAGGTAATGAAAAATGTGTTGATGGATTTTGGCTGGGTAAATATGAAGTCACTCAGGGGGAATGGCGAAAAGTGATGGGCAATAATCCCTCATATTTTAACAAAAATGGTAAATGTTCCTCTAACAGTTGCCCTGTTGAACAAATATCCTGGAATGATAGCCAACAGTTTTTCAGAAAACTCAACCAGACGAATAAAGGCACATTTCGAATGCCGACGGAGGCCGAATGGGAATATGCTTGCCGAAGTGGAGGTAAAAATGAAAAATATTCTGGGGGAAGTTCTGTTGACAGTGTGGCTTGGTATGAAAATAATAGTGGTAATAAAACACATCCTGTGGGTCAAAAGCAATCCAATGGTTTAGGGTTGTATGATATGTCGGGCAATGTTTGGGAATGGGTGCAAGATAAGTATAATTCGAGTGGCTCCTTCCGTGTGCGCCGTGGTGGCAGTTGGTACTACTCAGCGTCTAGCACTCGCTGTGCCTTTCGCGACTTCTACTCACCGGGCTCCCTCCTCTATCTGGGGCTGCGTGCCCTGAGGACCAAATAACCTTTTTGCTTTTTTACCTTCTTACCTTTTTCTAAAACTGTCGCGATTAGCGACACCATAACGGGGTTTAAGGGGCGGTAGCCCCTTAGAAAAATATTTTTCACTTAATTTGCACTAATACAGTGCAATTCAATAAACATTTACAATAATTCATTATTATTTTGCTGTTTTTAGTCTATTTTCTTAAACAATATTAAAAATTTAAATTAATGACTAACATATATATACAGTTAGCTGTGTAGTTAACTGCGTATATATACGAAAAACAATAAAATGCCTATAAAATTCTTAACCATCCCATTCAATGAAAAAGAAAATTTGTTTGACGAAGAAGATGTCATCACTTTTTTATCCAACAAAAAAGTCAAACAATTAAAGCCTGAGTTTTTCACCAAAGACGGCTTACCTTACTGGACGCTTTGTGTAGAATACGACATGATTTTAGATGAACCCGATATCAAAGCAGATAGTTTGTTGGAAGGTGAACAAGTTTTGTTGGAACAATTGCAAGCCTGGCGTAAAGAAAAAGCCAGCGCCACTACCTCTGAAGGTAAAAAACTGCCGAGTTACATCATCAGCACCAATCGGCAACTGATTGATGTGGTTAAAAAAGCCCCAAAATCACTTCAAGCATTGCGTGAAATAAATGGTTTTGGTAAGAAGAAAATCGACAAATATGGTCAGGATATCATTGAAATTATTCAACGATTTTATGGGGTTGAAGCCACGGCTTGGTCAAGCGATAATTCTGACCAACAACCAACAACCAACAACCAACAACCAACAACCAACAACCAACAACCAACAACCAACAACCAACAACCAACAACCAACAACCAACAAAGGATAGTGCATGAAAGAAGACTATCCTATTTTTATTCACTGGTATCAAACGTTGGGTTGGCTGCTTGATACCATCGAAAAATATCCTCGCAATGCCCGTTTTTCATTGGCTTCCCGTATTTCTGATTTGGCATTGGATATTCTGGATGGGGTGATTGATGCCATTTATTGCCCAAAGTCCCGGCAAAATACCTTAAAACAAATCAATCTCAATTTGGAAAAATTACGGGTTTTATTGCGGTTATCACATGACCGACAATACATCTCAACTCGCCAATATGAACACAGTGCCAGAGCCATTAATGAAACAGGGTCTATGGTCGGTGGCTGGATGAAAACGGGTGCCTAAACGTTTTAATCATTTGTATCCAAGAATTCATGATTTCAAACATTTATTATTTTGTGCCAATGCCGCCAGAAAAGGGACTGGTTGGACTCATGAAACCAGTCATTTTTATTTTCACTTAGAGCGTCAATTATTGTCATTGAAAGATGAACTAGAATCAGAAACTTATTTACCGGGTGCTTATCGCTATTTTTCAATTCTTGATCCTAAACCACGCATGATTGCCGTGGCACCTTTTCGTGATCGGGTGGTACATCATGCCTTAGTTGATTTGTTAACCCCAATCTATGAACCACGCTTTATTGATGACAGTTATGCGACCCGGGTTGATAAAGGCACTCACAAAGCGGTGTTACGATGTCAGCACTTTTTAAAACGATCCCCTTTTTATTTAAAAACAGATATTCGAAAATTTTTTGATTCAGTTGATCATCAGGTATTGTTGAAGTTATTAGAGCATCGAATCAAAGATAAACAACTACTGTTGCTGATTGAAAAAATTATTTTCAATGTGTCAAATACAGGCAAAGGATTGCCAATTGGAAATTTAACATCACAGTTTTGGGCAAATGTGTACCTTGATCCACTAGATCACTATGTGAAAGAGGTATTACAAATCAAAGGTTATGTTCGTTACATGGATGATTTTGTTATTTTTAGTCAAACGGGTCGTGTACTGAATGGCTTACTGGATGCCATTGAAAATTTTTTGGAAGGGCAATTAAAATTACGACTACATTTAGGTAACACCTGGCTCAATACCGCCAATCATGGTTTGAGTTTTATCGGTATGAGAATATGGCCTCACTATATCCGTACTCGTAGTGAGAATTGGAGGCGTAGTCAAAAGAAAATGCATCGTCGCATAAAAGAGTTTGAACAAGGCAAACTCAATGATGATCAGATCAGCCAGTCATTACAAAGCATTGTTGGTTATCATCAACGCTTTAAGTCATCAGATAATCTGCTAAAATAATAGATAGGAATCAACCACGAAAGTGGCTCCAACCGTGTGAACCGTGGTGGCAGTTGGAACAACTCAGCGTCTAACACTCGCTGTGCCAATCGCAACAACAACTCACCGGGCAACTCCAACAACAATCTGGGGCTGCGTGCCCTGATTACTTGATGATGGCAGAATTCTGTGTGATCCTATTTAGTAAGGTCGCCGGAACCGTCCGTGCTTCAAGTCCCGTGATTGAATTCCTGCATCGATGGTTAATCATCGATCAAAGTGATGAAGACTCGCTCAGGGTTAGTAATACTCTATGTGAACGTTCTGGGTGAGGTAAACTAACTAACTATCTATCGGTATTGAATACCAATTTACTAAGGTCAAGCAACCATGCAACTAACCATCAAGTTATCGGACAATCTTTCAACAGATAAAGTGTCCCATATCATTAAGAAGATTGAAAAGACGTTCATCAAAGAAGGTGTTTCAATTGAAATTGAATCGGAAGCAGATGAAGACTCGTGGGATAAGTTGGACGTAAAATCTATTTCGGTGGACACGGGTATCGAGGATTTTGCAGAAAACCATGACCATTATTTGTATGGATTATCCAAACAATCATGAAACCTATTTTCGTTGATACATCAGCACTCATTGCGCTAGGGAATAAAAGAGATTCTTTTCATAAACAAGCATTAAAAGTCAAAGATGATTTGATTAAACTAAATCAACAATATGTCACCACTAGTGCAGTTATTTTGGAATTTGGCAATGCTTTTAGTCCGGTAAGTCTAAAATCGACAGCTATTCAGATAATAGACAGCATGACTCAATCTACCAAATGGAAGATTATAAATATTGATGATCAATTAATGAAAAAAGGTCTTAAATTGTATAAAAAAATGAAAGATAAGGAATGGGGATTGGTTGATTGCACCAGTATTTTGATTTCAAGAGAATTAGGTGTTGGTGAAATATTTACAACAGACCATCATTTTGAGCAAGCGGGATTCACCATTCTGCTAAAGAAATAGACAAGGATATTCACGATGAACAAATCAGTTCTAATTATTTTATCAGCATTTTTTTGCACACTTTTTATCGCCCCGTTGTCAGCTAAAGACTTTAGCTTTCAACTCAAAGCCAATGCCGCTCCTCCGACACCCACAAGACTGACTGCTTCAGTGGCTTTTAATGATCCATCAGGCAATCAAATGCTGGATGCCACTGAAACAGCCTATTTGCAAGTGGTAGTCAAAAATCAAGGTCCGGGAGATGCTCACGATATAAAAATACAGACGTTGGCATTACAAGGTGGCAAACAAGTTCGTTTGAGTCGGTCAATATTGCTAGGTGATTTGGCGAATGGTCGGCAAGTGATTAAGAAAATCCCATTGAAAGGAAAGCGACAACTTGCCAATGGCAAATTAAAATTACAGATCAATACCGTTGAAGGTAATGGTTTTGATGCTGATCCGGTCACCATCAGTTTATCCACTCGTCAGTTTTATCCACCAAATTTACAAGTGGTTGATTTAGGGATTGATGATCAGAACCAGAACAGTCAAATTGAACCTCTCGAAGTTGTTCAGGCTGTTGCCAGAGTACAAAATAAAGGTCAGGGAATGGCTCATAATGTGGTGGCAAATATTGAGATGGGCAAAAATGTATTCGCCGCACTCCAATCACAACAAACCTTTGCCATTGGCGAGTTAAAACCGGGAGCATTTTACGATGTGAAGTTTTCATTTTATACCAATCGACGTATTGGCAATGGAAAACGTATCCCTGTAAAATTAATACTGTCTGAAAGCCGTGTTAATCAACAGCGTTCAGAAAGCCTGAAACTCACCATGAATTCACCTCAACGAAGAGCCAGTGAAGTGGTTGTGGCTGGAGTTACATCACCCTCTGCTGTTACCAGCGGTGGTGCATTAACTGCATTAAACGTTGATGTGGATATTAATATCCCAACAGGTAATCGAGCGGGTGATTATGATATTGCAGTCATCGTCGGTAACGGTAGTTATCAGAAAAATGGAGTGCCCAACGTTGATTATGCCCATCGGGACATCGCTATATTAGAACAGTATTTATTAAAAACGATGGGGTTTAAAAAAGAAAATATTCTGGTTGAAAAAGATGCTACAAAAGGCGTCTTTGAAACATTATTTGGGACTGCCAGCAGCACACAAGGAAAAGTTTATAATTATATCAAACCCAATGTGAGTCGCTTGTTTGTGTATTACGTTGGCCATGGTGCTCCGAGTCCTAAAAGTGGACAAGGTTTTTTTGTGCCAGTTGATGCCGATCCCGATTATATCCAAACCAGTGGATATCAGTTATCCGTTTTTTATGATAATTTGAAAAAAATTCCAGCTAAAGAAAAAATCGTTGTGATTGATGCCTGCTTTTCTGGCAGAACACAAGATGGACTATTGTTTAAAAATGTCAGTCCTGCTTTGTTAAAAGTAAAACAAACCAATGCGGGTCTATCGGCAGGAGCCGTATTATCCAGTAGTCAGGGTGAACAACTGAGTACCTGGTTTCCACAGAAAAAACACAGCCTGTTTACTTATTTCTTCCTCAAAGGTTTGCAAGGCGAAGCGGATAGTAACAATAATAAAATTATTACCATGGGTGAAATGGCTGAATACGTTGAAAGTAAAGTCCCTTATCAGGCCCGAAGAATTTCGGGTAAAGAACAAAATCCAAAAATTGAAGGTAAACGGGATATCGTATTGGCACGACTCAAATAAGTGGGATGAATTATAAAATGATGAAACAATCGTTCTTGAATTATTTTTTATGTTCCATTTTAATATTTTTAAGTCATCACGCTAATGCTTTAGCAACAGATGATTTAGATGAACAATTGTCTGTTTGGAAAAAGATGATACCGTCGTCTAAAAAAGTGGCGATCGTTCCATTTTATAATGGTATTAATGGTGATATAACAGGGTTGGGTGACTTATGGCGTGACCGAGTTGAAAATTCACTGCGGAAAAATAAAATTAAAGTGGCTGCACGTCGTGATTTGGTGATGATCATGGAAGAAGTCGAAAACTTTCATGATACAGTCGATATGGATCGATTAACTCAAAAAGCTCAAAGTGCGTATATCGTCGTTGGTCGATACTATCAATCATCGGGTAAAATAGAATTACATCTTAAATTATTGCAAGTGACCACGGCGAGAGTTAAAGCATCAGCCGTATTGAATGAAAAACTATCCCGTCAAACTGCTAATTTTGCATACAAAGTCAGGGGCAATATTTATCATCAGCGCATTGATAAAATGAATCCAGATCAAACTAAGGCATCATTCAGTGCCACACTGAATAGAAAATGTTTTCCTACTGGTGGTGAAGCCATTCTAAACATTAAAATGCAACCCGAACGTTACCTTTATATTTTAAACTTAAGTGCAGATGATACAGTAACGTTATTACATCCTAATCGTTTACAAAAGAATAAAGCAGTTTCACAAACAGAATTCACTTTTCCGCCAGTGCATTTAAGAAAAGATGAAACACTGTCATTGTTACTCTATCCTATGAATGATCAACCGACTTATGAGAAATTTAAGGTGATCAGTAGTGATAAACGATTGGATTTCTCAAACATTCCTGTTCCAGAAAATGCATTATTTACAGGAGCCAAAGGTGGCGATATGAAACTCATGCTGGATGTTTTATCAAAAAGCAAAAACTGGCAGGTCATTGATTTGGATTATGAAGTGGGCAAACATTGCCGATAAATTGATTGTCATAACGCATTATTTTTAATCAATTGTGCCATTTTTTCCATAAGAACAATTGAGGCATTCTGGTTTAATTGTTGTCCTTCTTCGATGTATTGCCAGACGGTAGCATCACTTTTCCAGCCACCTTGTTTTTTAATTAATTCAAAGTCCACACCTGCTCGTGCGGCAGAAGTTGACAAACCTCGCCGAAAACTATGGCTGCTTAACTGAGGTGCAAAATCAAACTGACAGTCTGAACCCAGTAATTTAAGCAGTTCATTAATTGCATTGGGGTTCAGTGATCTTGATTGGATTTGATCCCAGCGATTGACTGGACGAAATAAAACTCCATCGGTGATATTTGAAAGGGTTAACCATTTTTTAATAGCTGTCGCAGGACAAACATTTTGATCACCAAAGGGCAGCGCCCGATTGATTCCTTCTCGCTCTTGATCTGTTTTAGAGTGAGGTAATTGAATAATGAGTCCTTCTGTTTCCCATTTTAAATCTTCTACTTTAATTGAAACCAATTCACTGCGTCGAAATGCGCCAAAATAAGCCGTTAAGATGAGTGCAATATCGCGGTATTTTTTTTTATTATCGGGTAACTGATGTAGGTGATCGATCATGATGGCAATGTGTTCCAAACGTAATGCTTTGGCTTTTTGTTTTGGTTTTCCATGGACTCGCCGTATGCCTTCCATGGTTTTACGGATCAAAGAAGTTTCAACCGGGTCAGTAAATCCTTGAGTCTGATGCCATTGTTTAATTGCCGTGAGATGTAAATCAAGAGTACGGGGATTAACTTTGGTAGATCGATCAAGCAAATATTTGACTAGGTTGTCTTGATTCGTCGGTAATCGCCCACCCCATTTTTCAAATTGTCGAATGGCTGAACGATAAGCTTTACGGGTATTATCGGATGTTGCAGATTTTAGATAATGATGGAGTGATTCAGATTCAGTCTGCGTCAAGCTGTCTGTGTTTTTATTACGTAATAGGGTCTGATTTTCTAAAATGTTATTTTTTCCATCCATTATTGTGCCTATTGGTGATTACGTCATAAAGTCAGGATTTGTACTGTCATTACGGGAAATAATTAAGATGATTATATTATAACCTTAAATAAGTGTCATTATCAAAGGTTATAATAGTAGGTTAACGACCATTTATAATTTCTCTATATTATGTTATATTACATAATACGTTATACGTTACTAAATAATCTGAGGGAAACTTATGGCCCGCATCGGTGTCACCTATGTTGATATTGCAAAAGCAGCAGAAATAATTAAATCACAGAATCAAGAGCCAACGGTCGATAGAGTTCGCCAACATCTAGGAACTGGCAGTAAAAGCACCATCGCACCACTCTTAAAGCGTTGGCGATCAGATAATAATGCCCCCTTAGATTTAGAAGGACTGCCAAAAGACTTGATTGAATCTGTTAAATCCTTATACGAACGAATGCAACACATGGCTGACCAGAAAATTGATCAAGCTCAAACACAATTCAACACGACATCAGAAGAACAAAAAACTGAACTCATTGAATCAAACAGCACCGTCAAACAATTGAAGTCAAATTATGATATTTTGAAACAACAACTCAAAACAAGTGAAGATGAAAAAAACAATTATAAAGACCAGCTGGATAATTTACATATCGATAACACCAGAATTGTAGTTGAACGAGATGAATTAATGAACCGTACCAATGAATTAAAATTAATAATTGAAGAATTGAAGCAGGAAAGTCGTGATGTACGTGATCACTTTGAACATTACCAAAGAAGAACCGCAGAAGATAAACAACAAGAACGTGAACAATTCCGCTCAACTAATCAACAACTACAAGAACAAATCAACGCATTGAGAGAACAGTTAATGGCCTCAGAGCAACGTTTATCTGATAAAAATGGCGAAACCTCTCATTTATTAGAGACTATTGATGATATCAAGTCAGATAATCAATCGATACAGCTGGAATCAAATAACAAATCATCAAAAATGGAATTGCTAGAGAATAAAATAGAATCAACAATCGAGAAAAACCAAAGATTAGAGAAGATGAGGCAATCACAGCAGGATGAAATACATCTATTATCCAAGACCAACACTCAGATAGAAAAAAATATCAGTTTGCTTCAGCAGTCTCACGATAAAAAATCAGCAGAACTGGAAGAATCAAAAAATAGAATGTTTTTATTAGATAATGAGAATAAGGAGATTCTTCAGGCTAAATCGGTGATTCAGGGTCAATTTATACAATTACAAAAATCTATTTAAGGGTGAAATTGAAAAAAGTTCAAATATGTGAATTTTAAGAAAAATATTTTTATATATTTATCAAAGCCTTATGAATAATTTTTGTGTTTTTTCAAAAACGATATTTCTCTTGTAAACAAGCTGTATCAATGGGTTTCGGAGAGCTTAGTGACAAGTTGTACTTTAAGTCATGGGACCCCTATTTATAGTTTAAAAAATAAAATAAGAGGGATGAATTTGGTGTGTAATTGACCTAGATCAATTTTAGGTTAAAAACATTGAGGATAATGTGGGATTGTTTGAATTGATTCTTAAATATTTTACGGGTTAAGAGGATAATCTCTTTCTTAAACCTGAGGCTCTTATTATTTTGCCATTAACGGCCTGTTTCAATATTTCCAATGGAGCAATAATATGACAATGTTGCTTGGCACGGGTAACTCCTGTGTATAACAATTCTCTGCTTAAAATGGTTGATTTGATATCGGGTAAAATGATCATGACTTTATTGAATTCTGATCCTTGGCTTTTATGAATGGTCATGGCGTAAACAGTTTCAAAGTCAACCAAACGTTGAGGTAAAACAGATTTTAGTGTGCCATCACTGAATAAGAAAAAGGCTCGTAACTCATTGTCAGCGGATTTATCAGGCAAAATAACACCAATATCTCCATTAAATAAACCCAATGAATAGTTGTTTCGATTCATCATCACGGGTTGTCCTGCATAGAATCCTTGGTGTTCAGCGGTTAACTTGTGGAGACGTAATATTTTTTCAATGGTCGAATTGATGTTGTTGACTCCTTGCGAACCTTCTCGTGTGGCACAAAGAATTCGGAACTGATTAAAATACTGTAACGCTTCTATTGGGTCAGTTATTTTAAAGTAATCAATTAAATGATGTTGAGTATATTCCAGCAAGTGTTGGTCAATGGATGATGACCACTGAATATCTTGAAATTTGGCTTGATTTAGTATTTCTACTGCCGATTCAAAGTTGCCTTGATTAATCTGTTTGGCAAGTTTACCGATACCACTGTGCTGGTCAAAACGATAACTGTGAAAAAGAAAGCTGATTTGGTCTTGTAATGCGGACTGGTTTTCATTGTAACCAATAGAGTCATTCGTTAATTCAAAGATGAGTTGTTTGCGTTCTTCTGAAAAAGATTCTCCATGCTCACAAATATCACCTAAGACACTGCCTGCATCGACTGAAGACAATTGGTCTTTATCACCAAGAAATATGACACGGGTATTAGAGGGTAATGCTGTGAGTAAATGATGCATCATGGATAAATCAATCATAGAAGCTTCATCTATCAGTAAAATATCTATGGATAGCGGGTTGTTAGCATGATGAAAAAAAGCGTGTTGACCATGTCCCGATTTGAGTAAACGATGCAAAGTAAATGCCTGGTCGGGTAATTGTTCAGCAATTGAGGGTTTAATGGATAATTGTTGTTTGGCTTGTAGAATAGATTCTGTTAAACGTGCTGCGGCTTTACCTGTGGGGGCTGCTAATGCAATGTGAGATTGTTTGGGTAAGTTTTGCTCAATTAATAAGGCTAATATTTTTGTCACAGTGGTGGTTTTTCCTGTACCTGGCCCACCTGAAATAAAGCTACAACGATTAAGTACCGCTGTAATGGCCGCTATTTTTTGCCAATCTATTACTTGGGATGAGGATGGAAAATAATGGCTTAATCCTTGTTTTAGAAGATTTTTATTGATATTGACGGGGTGTTGGTTTTGGCTGATTAAATATTGACTGATTTGAGTCTCATAATGCCAGTATTTTGCCAAATATAAATGATTATCCTCATCCAGAATCATGGGTGTTGATTGCTGTGAATTACCAATAACTGAGCATTTTAATAGGGCCTGTCGCCAGTTATCTAAGGGCGGAGCAATGAGTGAGGTAGATTCAAGCTGGGATGAAAAAAATAGTTGGGTTTCAGCAAATTGTTTGAGCTGAATGCAGCTGTCTCCTTGGCTATTTTGATGGCTGACGAGGCAAGCGGCTAATATTAAGTCATCAGAAGGGTGGGTGCTGATTTTTGCCATGAATTCAGCAAAAAAATAATCAACATGACGAATGATATTTTGGTTGGCTAATTTGTAAAGTATGGTTAAAAGTTGCATGGAGAATTGTTTTAGATTGATTTTTTACGGCAAGTCATTATAATTTAAGTACAGAAAAACGTACCTGTACATTTAGGAGTTGTTATGGACACCATTAGTTATACTTCTGCACGATCAAATCTTGCAAAAACCATGAAGCAAGTTTGTAATGATCATGCTCCCGTCATTATAACACGAAAAAGTGAGGCTCCCGTGGTTATGATGTCTTTAGAAGACTACGAAGCAATGGAAGAGACAACCTATTTGCTTCGTTCTCCAGCCAATGCGAGGCTTTTACTTGAATCCATTAATGAGCTTGAGTCAGGTGGTGGTGTTGAAAAAGATCTCATCAAATGAAATTAATATTTTCATCGTTGGCATGGAAAAATTATCTCTATTGGCAAAATACAGATAAAAAAATGTTAAAAAGAATCAATTTGCTGATAAAGGAAATTAGTCGTTCTCCGTTTGAGGGAATTGGTAAGCCAGAACCTTTAAAGCATGGTTTGGCAGGTTATTGGTCTCGTCGTATCAATGATGAACATAGAATTGTTTATAAGTTTGATCATGATGCTCTTTTAATTGCACAGTTACGCTACCATTATGGGCGTTGACTTTAGGCATGGACACCAAACAATTCATCCAATTGTTGAATTTGTTGATAAGGCGGGCAATGATAATAAATACCATAATCTGCTCCCAGACTCACGTCGATTCCCCTTAAAAATAAATAACCAACCCCGCCAAAATGTTGCTGATATTGGTAATTGGGTAAACGTTTTTGTAAATAACGATGTAATGCCACGGTATAAATTAAATATTGCACGTCATAACGATGTTCGTAAATGGCTTGTTGTAGCTGAGGTTGTTGATAATCATCTGGGTGGTTGCCTAAGTGGTTAGACTTGTAATCCACAATATAAAATTTATTTTGATACTGAAAAATCAAATCAACGAAACCTTTCATTAATCCTGTCAGGGTAGAAAAACTAAGTTCATGACAAGGAAAGTCGGTGTATTGTTGAATTAGTTGATTCAATGACTTTGCGCTGAATTGATTGATGGGAAAATAAAATTCCAGTTCTACCAAGCGATGTGTTGAATCTATTTTATGCAAGCAAAGTTCCGAATCAGCTATCAATGGGGTCCGTAAAACATTTTTAACCATATTTTCTATTTGTGGTTGCCAGATTAAATCAAATCCATATAACTTCATTTGTTTGTTAACGACGCCAGCTAAAATAGTATCATCCGTTTCAGTGAAATCAATATTCTCAAATAAACTGTGCATGAATGTGCCTGCATGACTGCCTTTGGGAAAATCAAAAATGCTGGCTTGTTTTGATTCAGCAACGGCAGGTTTTTCGTCTGTTTTAAAAATGGCATCATAATCAGGTAATTCATTGTCATGACTGGATGACGAAATGGCGGAAAAACTGGTTAATCGCCATGATTGGTCAATTGTTCCGTTAAATTGTCGGGCTGACAGTGTTGGTTGTGAGGTGTGCTGTGTTTGTGTTGTTGTGGTTGCTGATTCATCAGGGGTCATCACGTTAATATGCGGGCTTTGATAGGCTTGAAAACACTGAATTAATTCATCATCACTCATTGCAGATATGGATTTAGCCATTTCATTAATAGAATGGTTAGGTTTTTGATGTAACAAATAGGCGAGGGCAGACTGACTTGACTGATTGGTTCTGCACCAGCTGACATAACAGCGATATTTGGCTCGAGTAATGGCAACATAAAGTAAGCGCAAGTGTTCGGATAAGTTTTCTTTATCAGATTGAGTTTGATGGGTGGGATTGTTGTCGGGCTTTAAATCTAAAGTCAGTTCAGGAGGCTGTCCGAAAATGCATCTTTCCTCCAGAGCTGCGTTAAAACCTGGCTCCCCAGCCATTTGCTCCTGCAATGGACTGGGTTTCCGACATCCATGTTGGTCTAAATGCTCATTTACACCAGTAAGCTGCGCTTTTTCGCCAAATTTTGCCTTGTTCTGAAGAAAATCTGCATTCTCGGACAGCCTCCTAGGGTTGTGAAATAATAAATATTTTGATCTTTTTCTCAGTGCATTTTTCCAGCCAAAGGGGACAAAAACAATGTCATATTCCAGTCCTTTGCTTTTATGAATAGTCACTATTTTAATTAATTGCTGGTCACTTTCCAGACGTAGCTGGCGACTTTCGTTATTATTACTGGCGTTGATTTGTTCTGCAAACCAGTTGAAAGTAGCCTCCAAACTAGGGTGTTCATCACTGGCTTGTTGTATTAGCTCAGCTAAATGCAGTAAGTTGGTTAAGCTACGTTCGCCCTCATCAGATGAATAAAGTTGTTGGTTGATTTTCTGTTGATGACACATTTTGCGAAACATCATCATAAAACTGTATTGTTGCCAGTCTTTTTGATAGTTTTCAAATGTTTGAATCCAATGATTTAACCTGTTGGAGTCAGTGTTTAGTTGGTCTAGTTCAGCTAAACTCAAGCCGATTAGCCGAGTGGCTAAAGCTGCTTTGAGTTGTGTTTCTTTATCGGGTGCTAATACTGCTGTTAATAAATAATAGAGTTCATCCGCTTCAATACTGTCAAATACGCTATTTCGACTGGTTAATACGGATTTGAGTTGATAGTGATTCAATACTTGTTTGATCAGTTCACCTTGAGTATGGCTGTAAACCAAAATGGCAATGTTTTCAGTTTTAATTGCTTGATTATTCAAACTGGCATAGTCGGTTGATAATAACCGACAAATTTCCTGAGCAGTCCAATGAGCAGAGGTTTGCTGTGCAATATCGTGTTTGATATCTTTGTTAATCAGTGCTTTTTCAAGTGGATTATTTTTACTGATATTTCCAGAAATATTGTCAGCCGTTCTGGGTAAATACCAAAATTGTAGAGCAGCAGCACTTTGTCCTTGAATTAATAAAGGTGTTTTGTCCGCTTCAGCAGCTGCATTGACGGGACAAAACTCAATGGCATCAAAAATAAAAGCTTGTTGAGTGGATTCAAACAATGTATTGACCGCAGATACCATTGCGTGAGTTGAGCGCCAGTTGGTTTTTAAGGTATATTGACCTTGTTGATTGTTCGGTTTTTGACGAGCTTCCATGTAAGTAAAAATATCAGCACCACGAAAACTGTAAATGGCTTGCTTCGGATCACCGATCATAAATAACCCTGATTCAGCTTGTCCATCATAAATTTTATTGAATATCTGATATTGCAACGGATCGGTGTCCTGAAATTCATCGATCATGGCAATCGGATATTGTTGACGGATTTTATCGGACAAATAGGAATTGTTGGGTTGATGCAATGCATCGTGTAATTGCTTTAATAAATCATCAAATGACAATAATGAATCATTTTGTTTACGGCTCTGGCATTGATGATTAACAAAATTAAGGCAATGTCGATGTGTGAAAATGGCTAATTCAGTGAGTAACTCCTGAAGTTGTTCACAATATTTAAAAAAAGTATGGTTGACTGAGGGGGCATTGGCTTTGGTGGCTTTATCAATGCTGGATTGGGTGAAACGGTCAAAGTTTTTGGGTAAACAAAGAAGATCTTCTTGTAAAAACTGAGTTAATTCACTGATCCATTTGGCTAAATAATCTTTCCGATAAGAGGTGCGTTTGATGCTTTTGTGTTCAGTTAGAATTTCAATGATTTCAGCTTGATGATCACTCCAGACTTGCTTGAGTTGCATGGAAGTTGATAGGATGTGTTGTTGATACATTGCAAAAGAATCATATTGGCAATCGGGTATAATAGTTAATTGAAATTTTCCCAAATGATTGTTAATTTCACTCAATAAATCAGAGGGCTGTGACCAATGTTTTTGTATCCATGGAATAAGCGGTGTAGGAAATTGATAAAAATGTTGTCGCCAGTAGTCTTCAATGATGGTTTGTTTTAATTCAGTTTCATCTTGGATCAATTCACTATCAAAATTTGAACCACTTTCAAAAGCGTGTTCCTGTAACACACGTTGGCAAAAACCATGAATGGTGAAAATGGAAACCTCATCAAGACAAATTAATGCAGTATTTAATGTGTCCAACATGGTTTGTCGGTCGGATTGATTGAGTAAAAAATGCTGAATTAGGAGATCGTTGGATGCACCCAAAAGAATGTCTTGTTTGGCATTATACAGTCGAGTATGAATGCGTTCCCGAAGTTCTTCAGTGGATGCTTTGGTGAAAGTCACCAATAAAATTTGTTCAACGGTGTAATTTTTTTCGATTAACAGGCGTAAATAGAGGCTGGTAATCGTGTAGGTTTTTCCTGTACCTGCGCTGGCTTCTATGAGTGACAGGCCTGTCAGAGGAAAGGTTAATGGGTCAAGTGTTTGCATTAGGGAGTGATTTTTTATGGTAATATTTAATGTTGCTATTCAGTCCTTTCTTTTGCCTTGAACTTAAGCAATATAGGGTAAGGGGATGCGCAATAAATAAACATCCAACTTGCTTGTTTTTTTGCCTGCCTTTTTTGTTGCAAAAATAGTTGTGTAGTTCGACTACACGCCTATTTTTGCGCCTCAAAGGCAAACAAAAGTCCTGCGCAATTTGGACATTTATTTATTTCGCTTCCCCTAACCTGAGCAGTTACTATTTAATTTAATACATATTTAGGGATGATTCAAAAATAACCTGTACAATTTGCGAAGAAATTTTGTTCACAGTCAAGGTACGAAAATAGGCGCATAGTCGAACTATGCAACTGTTAGAGTAACGTAGTTTGTGGACAAAAGATTAGATAAAATTTATCGAATCTTATGCGAAATGTAAAGGTTATTTTTGAAACGTCCCTTGGGTTAAGAATAATGGGAATACTCACAAAAAAACAGCAAAAATTATACAATTCATTTTATGAATCAACTCATGAAAATGATTATCTTGATAATAAAACAGAAATACTTGTTGGTCTTGCGGCTTCAATGGCAATGAATTGTGCGCCTTGCACAAATTATTACCTGAAAATGTCAAAAGAAATGAGTATTAACAAAGGTGAAATATTTGAGGTGTTAGCAAAAGTAATGGCTGTTTCGGCAGGGCAAAAAAGATTACAAGTTGAAGAAGTTATCAAAAACAATGAAATTGATATTGAGTCCTATTAGATATCTGTCTGGACAGCCATAAAAATGAAAATAACTTTTTTAGGAACTTCAGCAGGGTGCCCAACAAAATACAGAAATGTTTCTGCGATTGCCGTTAATTTTTTAGGGGCTAAAGAGTGGTTGTTGGTGGATTGTGGCGAAGGCACCCAACATCAGCTTTTACGTTCAACATTATCATTGCTGAAATTAAAAATGGTGTTGATCACTCATATGCATGGGGATCATTGTTTGGGGCTACCAGGTTTATTATCCAGTGCATCACTTGCGGGTAGAAAAAAACCATTAATTATCATTGGTCCTGCCATATTGAAACAATACATTGATGTTGTTTTTGACATAACACAATCTTATCTCAGTTTTCCTATTGAATATGTTGATGTAGACAGTAAAAAGCAAGTTTTTTCAGATCATCTGATGGAAATCAATACATTTCCTTTGTCTCATCGTATTAACTCACATGCTTATCAATTTAAGGTTAAAAATAACAAGAATAAGCTGGATGTTTTTAAACTAAAAAAAGATGAAATACCCATGGGAGAGATTTGGGGGAAACTTCAAAGAGGTGAAGATGTGTTGTGTGAAAATGGGGTGATGATTTATTCAAAAACATATATTTTGCCGCCAGCACCGCCTATAACGCTTGTTATTAGTGGGGATAATGATAATCCATCACTACTTCGAGATGCTTGTAAAACAGCCAATATATTGATTCATGAGGCAACTTTTTTACAAGATATTATGCATAAGGTTGGAGAAAAAACACAACACAGTTCAGCCGCTTTAGTGGCTAAGTTTGCTGAGGAAGTTGGTGTCCCTAATTTGGTGTTGACACATTTTAGTAGCCGATATCCTGATACTTCTGAGTTAGAAAAAGAAGCTAAAACTTTTTATCGGGGGCATTTGTGCATGGCAAATGATTTTGATGAATTCCAGTTAAATAATTTGGGTGAGCTTGGCAAGAGTACAAAATCGGCATAAAAGTCAGTCTATCTACTTGATTTTATAATATATCATTCCAGCCTCCTAGAAGTCATTTAATCAGCACAATGATTAGGCAATTTTTCAGGCTTCGTTATCTTTGTGAAGCAAACGATAGAGCACTGGTAAGACAAATAACGTTAAAATGGTAGATGAAATAATACCACCGATGACAACCACAGCAAGCGGTCGTTGAACTTCTGATCCAATACCCGTGTTTAAAGCCATTGGAATAAAACCCAATGATGCAACCAATGCGGTTGTTAAAACGGGTCTTAATCGTGTTAATGCACCTTCAATAATTGCATTTTCTAATCGTTTTCCTTCGAATCGCAGTTCTCTGATGAAGGACACCATAACCAAACCGTTTAATATGGCAATTCCAGAAAGCGCGATAAAACCAACTGCAGCAGAAATTGAAAATGGTATGTCATGTATGAATAATGCCAATATCCCTCCCGTCAAAGCCAATGGCACACCTGTAAAGATAATCAATGAATCTTTCAACGATCTCAATGCTAAAAACAATAAAGCAATAATCATGATCAACGTTAATGGAACCACCACAGCAAGTCTTTGAGTCGCTGATTCTAATTTTTGGTAAGTGCCTCCATAGTCTATCCAGTACCCAGCAGGCAATTCTATAGAATTATTGATGGCTAACTTAATATCGGCAACAAAACTGCCTAAATCTCTCCCTCTTACATTGGCCGTCACAACGACTCGACGTTTGCCGTTTTCACGATTGATTTGGTTAACGCCTTGAATTAATTCAATGTCGGCTAATTCTTCTAAAGGCACATAATTGGTTTCATCAATTTGAATGGGCAACGATGATAACTGGTCA
>Ga0233443_1000429_pt1 | contig 46593 bp, 32 predicted proteins | sample SI_123_September_2_FD_182784 | JGI IMG/M metagenome (GOLD analysis project Ga0233443, IMG submission 182784) | Seawater microbial communities from Saanich Inlet, British Columbia, Canada - SI_123_September2016_200_MG | ecosystem: Environmental > Aquatic > Marine > Inlet | place: Canada: British...
ACTGACCCCTACTTAATTGCACTCATAAAAACCTCCCTTTATTAAATAATAGTATACAATTGATCTCACCAATCAAAATTCATTGTCATCGTTAGGCAACTCGCAACAAATAAACTACCCATCTTACTTGCACCCAAAGGGCATAAAACTCTTTTGTCTGTCTTTGCCACAAAAATAGTTATGTAGAACGACTACACGCCTATTTTTATAACAAAAAAGACAAACAAAATTTCTGCGCAATATGGGTAGTTTATTTATTGCGCGTTACCTTACGTTGTTGTACTGGCATCCAATTCACCCTATCGAAAAAAGTCACAGTACAGGTAAATTAGTTTTGGAATGGTGTTGATTCATCTGCAATTATTATCCAGCGGGGTGATGATTACAAATTTATCTCTTAGATGCTTAGGCAACTCGCAACAAATAAACTACCCATCTTACTGGCCTTTTTGCCCATCTCCTTTACCACAAAAACAGTTGAGTAGAACGACTACACGCCTATTTTTATGGCAAAGAAGATGAACAAAAATTCTGCGTAATATGGGTAGTTTATTTATTTCGTGTTACCTTATTCCCATTCTGCAACCGTACTTCTCAAATGATGATACTGCTTAATAATCTCCTGTCGTTTCATCTGAAATAACAAAAAACTGGCAGTAAACAACAATCCTGTGACTAAAAATAAAATACCAATGGACAGTTTGATGTGTTCAGGTGGTTGTTGGATGATTAATTGTGCAATGATGCCAATGAGGTTCAATAAAAATGCACCACCGCCCAAGTATAAATAAATTCGGATTCTTAAACTGATGCCGACGATAATGGCCAACAATGCAATAAAGGTGGCGCTGACGAGAAACCAGATGGATTCTTGAAACTCTAAAATATTATAAAATGAAGATGTTCCGAGTATGATTAACGAACAAATCAGCCTGATTTTAGTTAATTGATTATGATTGAGTTTGTCTTTAAATAACTGAGACAACACCAAGCAGCTACCGACCACGGGTAAAATATAAAATTGTGGGTTGTTCATACCATGATGATAGAAATACAACAATATCGCTGTATTGCCAAAAATGAAGGTTAATAATAAATTTGATTTCTGGGTTTTATGAGACAACCAGAAATATAATAGAGTCATGTAAACGGAAGCAAGTTCACCGTGAAATGCCAACTCATCAGATGTTTGAGTGAATAAAATAGTGAGCCAGCCAATCAGGCTGTAGATAAAAATATTGCGTCTGAAATAGTGCTCAAATTTTGTAGAATAACGATTAACTACTTCTCTGATGCCTGCCGCAATGCCTCCGAATAGCATTAAAATATAACCATCAATGGCATCACCCAACGATAGGTATTCGGTGGTTTCCATTTTCCAGCGAATCAGAGCCAGAGTTATCCATAACAATATTTCTGTTTGTAAGGCATAACGGGTAGAACGGTAATGCAAGGTGTAATAGAGACTGAGTCCGATAGCAATCATTAATACACTGAGTATTTCTAGGCTAAAATACCAAGAATCTAATAATAGAGAATAGTTTAGTACAAAACTGGTGATACATAATCCAATTGAAAGAACCAATAGGTGCTGTAAATTATCATGACAGGATTTTGCCCAGTCCAGTACAATCAGCCAATGAAAACCAATGACCAAAGACTGGATTCGGCTCACTTGCATTAATATGAAAAAAATCACAGGAGGTATCAAACAACTGATGGCCCAAAAGTTGATGATTCGTGGTTGAAAACCTTGTTGTAGGCAGAGCAATGAAATTAACGTCAGCACTGGCCAAATCAGTAATTGATGTTGTCTATTAACTGCAAAGGGGCGGTCGGGAATAGCGATCCAACAGATAAAAATGAAAGCGAAATTCAATAAACCCAAAAGATTAAATGGATTGTTCTGACTTAAATTAAGGATAAAAATAAGCAATAAAAAAGCCACAGTGATATCTGGCATGAACGTTTGCAGGTGCGAACGTCTGCGTAAGAAAACGCTCAAAGCTAAAATTGTTGATAAAATGATCAGACCCAGTGATGATAAGGCGGGGTATTTGAAATGAATGGCTGGGAAGACAATCAACGAACAGGCGATGAGGAAAATGGACAATGTTTGTTGAATGTTTTTATATAAAATGACCGAAAAACTTAACAATATTAGAGGTATTTCAACAGCATGGCTTGCTGAAAAAAATAGCATATAAAGGATGTTACTGGCTAAGCAAAGTAACACTAAATAATAGACCTGTTTTTTTATTTGCAGGAAATGTCGTTTGGTCAACCCTGCTATTTGGATAAAACCATTTCGGATAACATTTGTGGTGAATAAAATCAATAAACACAAATGGCATGACAAGGTAATGAAAACAGGTTCTCTGATTTCCTTTAACCAAAACTCGGTCAAATAACTGCCGCTGAGTGTCAGTCCCGTCAAAAATACCACTGAACCCAATAATGCCAAATCTGGCCAGTTTGACCATTTTTGAAGTCGCATTAGGGTCAGACCGATTAATATCAATAATCCCGCATGTTGATAATAATTCTCCCAGACAAACTCTGCTTGAGGAAATAGCAACACTTGTAAAGGTTGTTGTTGGACATAAAGTAACAGGCTTAAAGTCAGTAAAATACCCACGGCAATCATGTCTTCGTGGTTTGCATTTTTAGTGATTTCAATTCTCAGTAGATAATAAAAAGCAGGGGCAGAAATCAAATATAAAATAGCATTGGGTGAGGGGAAAAAATAAAAACAAACCGACCAAATTACCATGACAGTGGTCACACGATATAGCGCACGATGGAGGGGTTGAATATCGACAATGGCAAAGCGTAAAAAAATCAATACCAAGCCAAGGGTGGTGGCACTGACTAAAAAACGAGGCTCCATGGTGCTACTGATTTGGTGATTGCTTAAGAAACTTAAACAAGCAATCAGTAAGACCAGTACGGATAATAAAACCGAAAATTTTTCAATATTATGGGTTAGATTCATCTTGCTTATTGAGCCATTTGGATAAAGTTGAATTAAGTCGCCACGTCGGCTTCAATGATAATTTATCCACTGCTGTGGATAAAATGAAAAAACTGGCAATGGTGATTACCAATGCGAGGTTGATGATGTGTAATGCCGTTAATTCGTGGGCTTTAAATTGCGGTAAATAATTCAATGCAACAAATACATTGGCATAAGTAAAACTTGCCAGCACGATGTAAGTTAATGCCGACTGATAACGTTGTGGCACTTTTTGTTTGAAATACAAAGCATAGGGAATTAATGCATACAATAAATAGCTGGGTAAGGTTTGTTTAGTGTGAATTTGTGACAAAAACATTAAAAAATGGATGACAATAAAGCCTATCAGCCAGCCCGTCAAAATTAGTCCGATGTTATAATAGGGGTGGTAAAGGTTATTTGGGTTAATGGATTGTAAGCGTAATTTTGGATAACGATTACTGAATAAAAATAAGGTTTCACTCAAGCTGTAAATGACAATGCCAGTGATCAATCCCCATAATAGATGATCAGTCAGTTGTAGTCCTGCCATCATACATAAGATGGATTTAATTAATAAAAGCGTATTGTTTTGTTGAAAACGATTGGTGAACTGAATAAACAAAAGTCCCAATGCGGTATAGATTAACAAACCATAATCAATCGTGAATTTCATTTGAATGAGTATTAGGATGGCAACATAAACAATGGCATAAGTCATCATCCAACTCTGAATTTTAACAACATAGGGTTGATCCAAGGGATGCTTTTGTTGTCTTTCCAACCAATAACTCAAACCAATCCATAAAAACAGGCAACCTATTAACCAGTGTAAAACTAAGAATGGATGAATGCTTTCAGGCATTTGCGTATTCAAATAGGCCAATGTCCAAAGGGTTAAAACATGCAATAAAAAGACATGAACGTAGCGTTGATGACCGTGTTTGACCAAATGCCAATGGCTGATGAATAAATTGAAAATGCCAAAGAGTGCCATCCAATGAATAGGTGAATGGATTAGTAGGGCATAACCTGCAAATCCTGCGGGGATATAGGCAAATGTCAGTGCTTTACAGAGTGTTTGTGAGGTCGGTTTGTAAAGTTTTTGTAGCAGTGAAATTTCAGCCTGAGTATGTCGGGTAAAAAGAATGATCAATAAAAATTCAAAGCCGATGACAAAAGACCATTGTTCTGGTGGGAAACTGATACAAATGATTGAAAATAGGATTAATACGGGGATGAAGCTGAGTTGACTGATTCGTTGAGAATTAAATCTTAATGTAGCTATCGACAGCAATCCAATGCAGATGATGAGAGTGATGCCCAGTTTGAAATTTTCATCCAACGGTGCATAGTTTTTAAGTACAGAAATAATGGCGGTCAAGACAGCTAACCAACCCAATTGTTCAAACGGCTTCCATAGATAGTCATCTGATTGTAAAAAGTATTTTTTGCCAAAAAAGGTATCGGTAAGCCTACTTTGACTGCTGAATAATTGTTGATGAAGTAATACGGCGGTAGTGAGAAAAACGATCGCTCCAATGGCAGAACCTAAGCCACTTGTGCCGATAATACCTAAAGCTAATTTGATATTAAGCCCACATAAACCGATGGTGATAAAAGTGACATAGACCCAGATAGATGATTGTGTTCGATAAGTGGTGGTGAATAAAACAGCAATACAACTGACGGCGCTGAGCATTAACCACAAGCTTTGATAGATAACTTGATCGAACAGTCCTATCATCAGCGTAATGATGGACAAAACAGCTAAAAAACCACTGACAGTGCTTCGATGAATTTGACTCAAACTATCGAATGCTTTGTGTGTGTAACTTATCCAGATTAAACCAAACAGTGAAAAGTACAATGCAATTTCATTGATGTTGAGTCGGTGATGGTGATCGACAAGGCTAATGGGTAGAAAAATCATCAAAGCCAGTTGAATAAACCAGAGTTTTTGCAGGTAACGATTGGTAAAACGTCGATAAGTTAAAAGTGAGCTTAGCAGTAGGGAGGTTGATAAAAATATCAGTTCCATTGTTTGAGTCGAGTCACTAAAAATCCAATAAGCTAAGGTAAGATGGAACAATATTAGGGTAAATGATAAAAATTGAATTTCACCAATTTGTTCTGCTTTTTCGTAACTTTTAATGAAAACTAAAGCAATGATTAGGCTGGTCATCAATCCTATGTTGCTAAAGTCTAGTGCGTTAGCGATTGAAATGAACAGTGCCAATAGATGAAATGCAATGATTTCATTAGGCCAATGAACATCGATATAACTTCTTTGTTTGAACCACAATATTAGAGATAACAAAATACTTAAGGGTAATATTTCAGCGTGTTGCCAACATAAAATATTGGCAAATAGAGAAATACTGCTGGCGATGATAACCAGTGTGGGTGTTTGTTTGAAGCGACGAAAAATAAACAATGCAATCAACTGAATGAAAATGGCTGTGGCGGCAATGTTAGGCAATGTTCGATAAAAAATGAATGCGGTTAGGATGATGATTAAAAAATGACTGCTGAATAAAAAAGCGTTGTATTTTTTAGGATAATCCAATCTGGACAGATTGACTTTCATGAGTCGATACAGCAAGAATAAGCCGATGAATGGCAAGCTATTTAAAGTGACAGTCAAGTAGTGTGGTAACCAGATAGCAATGATTGCAGGAGTATAAATCAGTAGATGAATCAGGTTAAGGTGATTTTTAATCTGAATGCCGTAAGCGGGTTCGGTCCAGCGACAAATAATGGGTGTTAGCATAAAATAGCTGGTTGCTAATGCCACCGCCAGAAAGTTACCCATCAATCCATTGCTGTTGATTAAACTGGCACTGAGTAAATGATTAAATGGTAGGCTGAAAATACAGATGATGGCAAAAAACTCGACCACAATGTGTGCCGCACCTTGATCTTTCAAACGATGAAAAAATCGAGTTATCCAGGCAGTTGATAGCGTGATTAATAGCATCGGAATAGCGCCAGCTACCAGTCGATAATATTCGCCTTTGTCCCACACCCACATGGATAAAAATAACCAGGCGGCCATCAATAATGTAATGCCAATCAAGCCTGTCCAGGTTTCACTTAAAAAAGGCTTGAGATATTGATTCCAAGTGCTGTGAGATGCCACAATAATGTCATCTTTTGACTGCTTTTTAGTGGGAGCTGTTAATTGGTCAACCTCATCTTCTAAGGTAAAATGTTCATCATCTATTGGTGGTGATTTTTTAATGCTTGATGTTGGAATTTCTTTCGCAATAATGGTTGCTGATGATTCTTTCTGTGGTTTTTTCTGCTGTTGTAGTCGGGCAGTTAATATTGGAAACCAGAGATTTTTAACGTCTTCTTTTAACAATGATTCGCAACTGATGATGAAAGCTAAATCATAGAGTTCTCGATGATTATTCAGTTGTTTGATGAAATCATGGTAGCCTTGCCTTTCTTCATCAATTTGTTGCTGACTCCATTGTTTCCATGGAGCTTTCAGGGTTGGGTCAATGCCTGTACAAGCTGCAATAATTTCAATGGTTTTTTTGTTTTTTGGGTTTTCTGTCAGCCATTGTTTTAATAATGATATTTTATTGATGCCCGACCAGCGACTTAAAATATTTGCCAGTGTGTCATCATTGTTTTTTTGAGAGAGTGTTTGGTCAAACAATATTTGATAAGCCGTTGCACCTTGAGTGATGAATTTGTCAGCTTCAATGCGACCAGATAAAAATTGTTGAGTGAGCTGTTGTCGGTTGTTGTCCAGTGTTTGATTGATTTGGCTTAAATTATTTGCCAGTGCTATTTGTTGCTGTGGTTTTATGATGTTTGAACTGGTGAGTTGAGAAAAAAGTTTTTCTGTTACTTTAGGGTAGCCAGATGGATACGATAGCTGATGTTGATTGTGGAAAAATCGTTGACAACATTGAAGTATTTGTTCGAAATTATCTTGGTGTTGTTTCAATGATTGACATAATGTTTCAAAATCATCAATTGGTTGTTGCCAGTTAAACGTTGGTAGTGTTACTTGGTTTATACCACTGACATAGTTGCTAATGTCTAAAGTGATCTGTTGCTGGTCAATGGCGTTTTGTCTCAATGCCAAAATAGCGTGTAGACGTTCATGGTGAAAAGCATCATGTAATGACTGAAAATTAATGGCATTCAGTGTGTCTGAACAATCGGCTAATAAATTTTGTAATTCATCATATGAAATAGGTTCGTTGAGTTTGAAGTTTAATTCATCAAGTTTTTTATTGATTTTTCCAAATTCAGTCAAACTGATTTTTTTTGATTGATGACGCTCGTATAAAATTGCTTTTAAACGGGAAATATGTAATAGGGTTTCAGTTTGAGACATGGTGTGATTTATGTGGGGTTATGTGTCTTAATATATTGTTCAAAGCATGTTTTCAATTCTCCAATGGCTTCTAATACAACAGGTACTTTCTGATTAATAAGCTCATCGTCACTGACTCTTGCCGCTGCACCGAGTTCTTCAAATTGATGTCTCAAATTAAGTCCGCTTAAATTGGCAACCACACCTTTAAGGGCGTGAACCTGATCCCGAATTGCCTAGGAGGCTGTCCGAGAATGCAAACTTTTAAAAATTAACCACAATATACAGTGTATTATCAAGTAATAAAACGCAATATGTTGCGGTGTAAATTTCACAAACTCTATTTTCGGACAGCCTCCTAGTAATCTAGTTCTTTAACAGCTTTTTCCAAATTGGCTTGCTGATCGGGGATTTCTTCAAGAAAGGTTTCAATCATTAATATCAGTAAATCTTCCATGTTTTGCGCTCTTTGTAGCGCATCGTCCTGATCCCATACGATGGGTTTTTCTTCCGTCAGAGGGGGAGGGGTGTCAGTGTTATTTTTATTGACTGACTCAGTGATCGCTGTATCGTCAGTTGACATTATGTCTATCGTAGGCAACCAGCGGTGTAATGTTTCTAATAATAGATCACTATCCACTGGTTTTGTCATATAGTCATTCATTCCAGCGTCTAAGCATAATTGGCGGTCACCTGTCATGGCGTGGGCTGTCATGGCGATAATAGGCGTGTTTTTGTGTTGTTCACCTGCTTTGCCTGCACGAATTTGTCGGGTGGCTTCATAACCATCCATTTTAGGCATTTGGCAATCCATTAAAATTAAGTCATAAGGCTTGTCATGCTGATGTTGCTGTAATAGTTTCAGTGCATCAAGTCCATCTTCTGCTAGATCAGATTCCAGTTGGTTGAAATTTAAAATACCTTGAACCACCAGTTGGTTAACATGGTTATCTTCAACAATTAAAATACGTGAAGATTTTGATAATTGATTGTTTTTATTTTGGCTTGAAGATGCTTCTGTTTGGTTTAGTGTTTGTAGGTAGTCATGTGTTATCAGTGGTTTGGCTTGATGCATAATTTCGCCATCACTGATGATAACTCTCAATGCATTCAATAAATCTGATGCCGTGGTTGGTTTGTGAAAAAAGGCAGAAAAACCATGGTCAGCATAATATTGATTGTTCTCATCGTTATTGATCGACGTCATCATGATCAGTTTCACTGGTTTGAAATGGGCATCAGCTTGAAGTTGTTGAGCTAATTGCATGCCGTCCATTTCGGGCATTTGCATGTCAACGATGGCGATGTCATAAAGTAATGAAGGAGATTCTTTAAGGTTTTGTTCGCACTGTTGTAATGCGATGTGACCACTTTCTGCTTCTTCAATCGTTGCTCCCCATTGTTCTAATTGACCTCGTAATACCATTCGATTGGTTTGGTTGTCGTCAACAATGAGTATTCTAAGTTGGCTGATGTCAATTTCTGGAATACTTAATGATGATGGTTGCTGATTACGTTGTAACAATAGATGAAAGCTAAAGCAACTGCCTTCACCTAATTTGCTGCTGACATTGATTGTACCTCCCATGAGGCGACATAATTTTTTTGCAATGGCAAGTCCTAGTCCAGTGCCGCCATAATGACGAGTGACAGAAGAATCTGCCTGAGTAAAGGATTCAAATAAATGTTCAATTTGTTCATCGGCAATACCAATGCCTGTATCTCTAACTTGGCAATTCAACTGCCATTGAGTCAGGTTTATAGGTTCTAGTTCAACTTGTACTATGATTTCTCCCTGTTGGGTGAATTTAATGGCGTTGCTGACCAGGTTGGTTAAAATTTGTCTTAATCGACTGGGGTCGCCATTGACTGTTGCGCACTCAATACCTCGTGTGTCCAATATCAATTCAAGGTTTTTGTTGTGTGCTTGATAAGCCATGGTTTCTGCAAATTCACCCAACAATGAGCATAAATTAAAATCAACAAATTCTAGGTCAATTTTGTCGGCTTCAATTTTTGAAAAATCCAAAATGTCATTGATAATTGTGAGCAGGGATCGTGCGCTGTTTTGAGTTATATTGATACGAAATAGTTGGTCATCATCTAGTTTTGTTTGTTTTAACAAGCCCAGCATACCTAAAACACCATTCATGGGGGTTCTGATTTCATGACTCATGCTGGCCAGAAACTCACTTTTGATTCGTGCGGCAACTTCAGCGGCATTTTTAGCATCAATGAGGCGCTGTTCAGTTTCTTTTCTGATGCTGATGTCTCGAAGGCTGGCGGTAAAAATAGGGTTGCCTGAGCTGGTAGATTCAGTCACCGTCATTTCAATGGGGATTAATGCCCCATCTTTTTTTAGACCTTCTACTTCTATGGTTTGGTCAATAATATTATTGTTGCCTTGCTGTAAGTAACGCTTCATCCCATCATTATGGGCTTGGTGGGAGTTTGTTGGCATTAATAGCGTGATTTTTTGCCCGATAACTTCGTATTTATTGTAACCAAAAATATGACAGGCTGATGGGTTGATTGACATGATGATGCTGTCATTATCAATGCTGATAATACCATCTGCTACAGAATTAAATAACGTCGTCAGGTTGGCTTCACTTTCTGCCAAAATGCCTTCGGTTAATTTAATGCGAGTGATGTCTGTTCCCACCTCTATGTATTGCTCAGGTTTGCCGTTTTCACCCAGTAAGGCGGATATGGTAGTATCTATCCAGTAATAATGTCCAAATTTGGCTCTATTACAGATTTCACCATGCCAAGTTTTTCCGCTATTAATTTGTTGATACATTTGTTCAAAAAATGCATTGTTATGTTGGTCGGAACTTAAAATACGATGGTTTTGGCCAATTAATTCTTCTTCCATATAGCTGGATATGGCGCAGAATTTTTGATTAACATAAGTAATTATTCCATTTATATCCGTGATGGAGACAATGGCATGTTGGTCCAAAATGAGTTTTTGTTCATTCAGTTGGCTGAGACTTCTTTCGGTTTGACGAGAATGTATGTTGAGCTCATCTTCATGGGTTTGAATGGCATTTAGCATGAGATTGAATACTTTTGAGAGTTGTCCTATTTCATTGTTAGAATGAAAGTCAATTTGTTGGTGAATATCGCCTGATGCAACTTTAAGACTGATTTCAGTTAAATTTATGATGGGCGAAGTAATGCGTTGTGCAATCAGGCTTGCCAGCATCGTAACAATGATGAGGGTGAATAGAATGATGGTGATGATGACGTTGTTAATTTGTTGATATTGAAAAAAAATAATGACCGACAAAGGAATTAAAGAGATCAATAAAAACCACAGTGTTAACTGGAATTTCAACGTCAAATATCGAGGGATATTTTGTTGCTTATGCATAAAAAGCCTGTTTTGAAAATATTTAGGGACGATTCAAAAATAAGTTTTACAATTTGTGAAGAAATTTTGTTTTTCCGATATTTGAAATTTAAGAATATCGAATGCTATTTTTTAGTTCCATCACAAATGTACGGAGACCAAATTAAATTATAGAAAATATTTACTTTTTGAATAGGTATTAATTCAATATATACTATATATGTAATTAGAAAACTATTTTAAAGTGCATAAAGGCATCCAAATATGAATGAATCAAAACAGGCAAAACTATTAATTGTTGATGACATGAAAATCAACGTTACGTTATTGCAACGGGTGTTGAGTGTTGACTATCAGGTTTTTATTGCCACCAGTGGTGTGGCAGCATTAGAAGTTGCTGAAACCAATCTGCCAGACCTGATCTTACTGGATATTTTGATGCCAGGTATGGATGGCTATCAGGTTTTTAAAGCCTTGAAAGAAAATGAGAAGACTCAGGATATTCCTGTTATTTTTATTACTTCGTTAGATGAAGATCATGATGAAACCGCTGGGTTACAAATGGGTGCCATTGATTATATTACCAAACCATTTAATGTGTTGGTGGTGAAAAATCGTATTCACAGCCATTTGGAGCGGTTAAACAATCAGGATAAATTAAGACAATTGGTGGATGCCAAGCAACAGCAATTGATCCATTCTGAAAAGTTATCATCACTGGGAACTTTGATGGCTGGTATTATTCATGAAATCAACAACCCAATGACCTATGTGTCAGGAAATTTGAAGTTTTTGCAGCGATATTTCAGGGGTATTAACGCATTTCATCAAGGTTGTGAGAAACTCATTACAGAAACCGCCGAAAAGCTGGGGTCAGATGTTGCTGGTGGTTTATTAGAACAATTTAAAACACTGGATAAAGAAACCGTTAAATCAGGAAAATTATTGGTTGATTGTGAAGAAACGCTGGAAGATTGTCTTGAAGGTACGGATAGGATTTCTAATATCATTAAAAATCTTAAGTTTTTTTCACATCAGTCAGATGATCAAAAAGAAATTTGTGATGTTAATGAATGCATCGATATGTCGATTAAATTAGCCAATAATGAATTAAAATATAAGGTTAAGTTACATAAGAATTATGCTGAAATACCTAAGGTAAAAGCTTCTTCATTACAGCTGAGCCAAGTCTTTATTAATTTAATGGTGAATGCTGCTCATGCGATAGACAAGCAAGGTGATATCAACCTAACGACCTGTTTTCAAAATGGCTCAGTTATTATAACCATTGCAGACAATGGCAGTGGAATTGCTGAAGATAAGCTGAAGAAAATATTTGAGCCATTTTTCACCACCAAAGAAGCAGGGGTTGGAACAGGTTTGGGTTTGAGTATTTGTCATGACATCATTGAGATGCATCACGGCTCGATCACGGTTGAGAGTCAAGTTGATGTTGGTACAACATTTACCATTAAAATTCCTGCTGAGGAGATTGATTAGTATGGAAGCCTGCATACAATTGAATGACTTAGAAAGTGACCTGTTGGGTGAATTATTTAATATTGCTGTGGGTAAAGCGGCCTCATCATTAAGTCTCATGTTGCATCAAACCATCGACTTATCAGTGCCAGAAGTTGATTTTGTCAGTACCACTGTATTGAGTGAATATCTTGCCGAGCATGGTGAACTTTGTAGTGTTAGTCAGCAGATGGATGGGCCTTTTTCTGCTAATACCATGTTGCTGTTTCCTGAGAAAAGCAGTTTAAATATGGTTCGATTAATGCTTGGTTCGGGGATATCTGATGAGCTGATTTATCAAATGCATGCAGAGGCATTGATGGAAATTAGTAATATTGTTCTCAATGCTTGTATTGGCGCTTTTGCGGAAGCGTTGTCTGAAAGTTTCACGGTTGATATCCCTTGTTTTAGGCAAGCTCGGGGAGAAGATTTGTTTCCTGATGAATACAATACATTAAATAATGTTTTATTTATTCGAATTAATTTGAGTCTCAGTGATACGAAAGAAAAGGGCTATATTGTATTTCTATTTGGCGCAGGTTCATTTGAGAGTCTACATCATTCATTAGCAAAGATTTTGCAACAATATAAGTAAGTTAGCATAAGGGGATGCAAAATAAATAAACGCCCAACTTGCTTGTATTTTTGTTCGCCTTTTTTACGCCTCAAAGGCGAATAAAAATCCTGCGCAATTTGGACATTTATTTATTTCGCTTCCCCTAATTATTTTAACAAAATTAGTATACAAGGAACGGGAAGTTATTTCGTGCTTGTTCCTTACCTTAGAATTCAATAATTACTGTTCCTAATTTCAAGGAGTTGAACAAAAAAATGTCAAGTGTAAAAACAGTTTGTATTGTCGATGATAGTCGAGTTGCACGAATGATGATAAAGGCAATGATCAAAGATAAACAGCCAGGTTGGGAAATTAAAGAAGCGGGTGCTGCGGACGAATTAGTCTCTGCAATTGATGGTGAATCAGTTGATTATTTTTCTGTCGATATGAATATGCCAGGTATGAATGGTATAGAACTCATAGAGAAAATAAAACCAGATCGACCTAACGCAAGATTTGCCTTATTGACGGCTAATATACAAGAAAGCGTGAAAATCGATGTAGAAAAACTGGGTGCTAAATGTATCCATAAACCAATTACAGAAGACAGTGTCGGTAAAATGCTGGATTATTTTAATGGATAATCGTGTTTTTCTATCTGAGCTGGAAGAAGATTTTTTGGGCGAGTTGTTTAACATGGGGGTGGGTAAATCTGCCAATGCTTTGAGTCAAATGTTGGGACAAACCATTGAAATGACTGTGCCTGATATTGAAGTTTTGCCCATACATGACTTTAATCTGCAACAAAGTCAATATTTTCCATTGTGTTGTGTCAGCCAACAAGTTTCAGGGGCATTTGATGCAGTTTCTATGCTGGTGTTTCCTCACAACACAAGTCTCAATGTGGTTGCTATGATGATGGGTGAACAGTTGCCTGCTGAAGCATTGATTGAATTGCAAGAAGAAGCCATGAGTGAGATGGGTAATGTGGTTTTGAATGCCTGTATGGGCGATATTTCTAATGTCATTGGTGACAGTATATTTTTGGAATTACCAACGTATCGTTTAGCGATTTCTGATTTACTGATTGATGAACATGAGGCTAAGGGGGATGTGGTGATTCACATGAACATCAAATTGATCATTTCTTCATCAAAAGAAAGCGGTTCATTATTATTAATTTTAGATCCTCGGGCTTTACCAAAATTAAAAGTAGTGTTAAATAATTATATCAACGCCTATTCGTGATGTTTCATTAATGACTTCAAAGGCTATTCATATGAATCAACAGTTTACTTCATCTGTAATCGAACAAATTAATATCGGTTTGATTGGTGTTGATCAGAATGGTCAAATTATCTTGTGGAATCAATGGCTGGAAAAATATTCACATTTTACCGCTGATGATGCCATTAATCAGCGTTTACTCAGTATTTTTCCAGAACTAAAAAACAGTCGTATCATGATGGCCGTCAATGATGTGATTAACAAAGGTTTTCCTGCAGTTATTTCAAATGTCTTTAACCGACAGCCTTTACCATTGTTTTCCAATTCATCCAGTACCGATCGTCTGTATATTTCTATTAATATGATACCTGTAAAAATGCAGGATCAATCTTGCTGTATTATTCAAATTAATGATTTGACGGCTTCGGTCAAACGGGAAAATGTTTTAGAGCAACAAGTTGAAGAACGTAAAAAAGCTGAAGCCGTGATGGAAATTGCCAAGCAAAAGGCGGAAGAGAGTAATCGGGCAAAAAGTGACTTTCTTGCGACCATGAGCCATGAAATACGCACGCCAATGAACGGAGTATTGTCTGCTACAGGGTTATTAATGGATGACCATTGTTTAAGTCGTGAGCAATATAAATTGATTGAAGTGGCTAATCAGTCGGGTCAAAATTTAATGTCTATCATTAATGATATTCTGGATTTTTCTAAAATAGAATCAGGAAAAATGACGCTGGAAGCAATAAATTTTAACCTTCATAAGACGATATTAGATGCCATTGATCTGATGCGACCCAAACTTGAGCGCAGACCCGTTTCTTTAGAGATTGATTACTCAGTAGATTGTCCAGAGTTTTTTTTTGCAGATGAAGGACGAATTCGTCAGGTTATCTTAAATTTATTATCCAATGCTGTAAAATTTACCACCGAGGGATTTGTTAGGGTGAGTGTTCGCAGTGAGGGTCATCATGATAATGAAGAATGTATTGTTATTTCTGTTAGAGACAGTGGTATAGGAATGACTAAAGAGCAGCAAAGTAAGTTGTTTCAGGCATTTACTCAGGCTGATAGTTCAACCACTCGACGTTTTGGTGGGACTGGTTTGGGATTGGCAATATGCAAGCGAATTATTGAATTATGTCAAGGCGATATTCAAATTGACAGTGTGATAGATGAAGGGTCTGATATTTGGTTTAAATTGAACTTACCTGTTACAGCAGTGAATCAGAATCATCCCACGGCATCAATTGAGAAAAAAAGTGTTTTAGTGCTCGATGAAGAATTGAGCAATGCTGCAACATTACAAAAGAAACTCAGCGAATTGGGGATGCGTGTTTTTCGAGTTTCAACGATTAAAGATGCCATACAGTTTTTCAGTAAAGACAGGCCTTCAATACACTTAATTATTGCTGACTTTGTAAAGCCAGAGGTTTCTGCTGAAAAGTTTATAAAATCTATCCGAGCAGAAACTGCATTGAAAGATTTGCCTTTAATTATTTTAACATCAGTGATGATGCCTGGTGATATTGAAAAATTCCAATCATTGGGGTATATGGCTTATCTAACAAAAATAGAATATCAAAGTATTTTAGAGCGAGTTGTTAGTATTGTTATGGGCTATGCCGAACAAGGTGAAATACCCAATGAAATTATAAATTATTTGAGTTTGACGGGAGCTGAAATTCCTCGTTTAACAAAACCAATTGACTTGACGGGTAAAGTATTATTGGTTGATGATTTAAAAGTTAATCGTATGTTAGCTGGATGTATTTTGAAAAAAATAGGTTTTGATGTGGATGAAGCGGGGAATGGCGAGGAAGCTGTGGAAAAATGGAGAAATAATAAATATAATCTGATTTTAATGGATTGTCAGATGCCGATCATGGATGGTTATGATGCGACAAAAATGATTCGTTTGTTAGAGCATACTGAAAAACGTTCACCAGCAATACCTGTTATCGCCCTGACAGCCAATGCCTTTGAAGAAGATAAACAAAAATGTTTACTGGCAGGGATGAATGATGTAGTGACCAAACCGATTGAAATGGATCAATTGGTTAAAACAATTAAGCATTTTTTAACATGATATCGATGAAATCAATTTTAATTATTTTAAGTTTTTATAGTTGTAGCCTGTTTGCACAACCTGCCATCATCAGTCATCGGGATATTTTTACACCTGTAGTGGCAACTAATGGTATGGTGGTGACAGCCAGTCCATTGGCGTCAAAAGCAGGTGTGGAAGTGCTTAAAAAGGGGGGGAATGCAGTTGATGCAGCCGTGACTGTTGGTTTGGTGATGGCCGTAACTTATCCACGGGCTGGCAATATTGGTGGAGGTGGCTTTATGTTGATTGACTCTGTTAAATCAGCAGGAGTGGTTTCTATTGATTACCGTGAAAAAGCACCAGAAAAATCATTTCGTGATATGTTTTTAGATCAATCAGGCAATCCTGACTATCGGTTAAGCCAATTTAGTCACCGTTCTGTTGGCGTACCTGGAACATTGGCAGGCTTTGCTTTGGCATTAGAGAAATATGGCACCATTTCGTTGGCAGAAGCCCTTAAGCCCGCTATAAAACTAGCAGAAGAAGGTTTTGTTGTCTCAGTCGATTTTTTTAAAGATATACAACGTCGAGCCAAAAGACTTAAATCATGGCCTGCTACCCAAGCTGTTTTTTTTAAAAAAGGGGGCGGTCTTTATCAAGTCGGCGAAAGATTTTTTCAAAAAGATTTAGCGAATACTTTAAGGCAGGTTGCTAAACAAGGAATTAGTGCATTTTATCAGGGGAAAATTGCTGATTTACTGGTTAAAGACATGCAAGCAAATCAAGGCTTAATGACTAAAACAGATTTGCAAAAATATAAAGCTGTTTTGCGTAAACCCATTCAGGGAAAATATCGAGGTTATGATGTTTATTCTATGGCTCCGCCGAGTTCAGGGGGTATTCATATTGTTCAAATGTTGAATATGTTAGAAGCTTATAATTTGAATGAATTGGGGCATAATTCAGCGGCTACCATTCATTTGCTGACCGAGGTGATGAAGCGTGCTTATGCGGATCGTTCTAAACATTTAGGAGATCCTGATTTTTCAACGGTAGAGGATCAATGGTTAACCTCAAAGGCATATGCAAAACAACTGGTCACATCAATAAATTCCGAAAAAATTACTCCCAGTGAACAAATATCCCCTAGTCTTGTACCTTCGTATGAAAGTGATCAAACAACCCATTTTTCAATTGTGGATAAAGAGGGTAGTGTGGTTTCAAATACCTATACTTTGAATTTCAGTTACGGTACAGGTCGAATTGCAAAAGGGACGGGTATTTTGCTCAATAATGAAATGGATGATTTTAGTATTAAACCTGGTGTGCCAAATGCTTATGGTTTGATTGGCGGTGCATTAAATGCCGTTGAACCCTATAAAAGAATGTTAAGCTCAATGTCCCCCACCATTGTTAAGAAAAATGGTCAGCCTGTTATTGTAACGGGGAGCCCTGGTGGTTCTAGGATTATCACCACAACATTACAAGTGATTTTAAATATTATTGATCATCGTATGAATTTGCAGGAAGCCGTAAATGCGGTTCGTATTCATCATCAATGGTTGCCTGATAAGTTGAGAATAGAAGAAGGATTGAGCTTGGATACGCTAAATGTATTAAAGTTGATGGGGTATAACCCCGTTAATAGTAACACCATGGGAGCGACCGCCAGCATTTTGATAGATTATCAAAAGAACTTAAAAATATTCCATGGAGCAAGTGATCCAAGACGATCTGGTTTGGCAGTGGGTTATTGATTTTAATGAGGTTGCCCTACATTAAGTAGGTGAGCATAATTATATTAACATTTTCACTCAATATTTTCTGCCCTTTGGTACTACTACTCTGACCGAATAGATCTCTATGCAATCAGAGCAAACACCAAAGGTCAAAAAATCTTGAGAGAAAATTTTGTTAAGATAATTTTGTTCACCTACTTAGGCGCCTTGGTTGATTCTAAATATTGTTCAAAAAATTCTTTAAGTTGTTCACCTGCTGCTTTTAATTCAGGGAATAATAGAAATATTTTTTCTATATCACCTGCTTTGGCCTCCTTTTCCATCATTAAACATTGCTGGTGTAAACGCATTCCGCTTAGATTTGAAGCAACTCCTTTGAGATTATGTGCTTGGATTCGGATGTCTTCAATATCTTTATTCTCCTGAATTGTTTGTTGTAGTGTGGCAAGACGTTTGGGTATTTCTTGAATAAATAAATTGATAGGAATATGTAAGATATTTTCTAGATTGGAAACTCTTGTCATGGCAGAGGCTTTATCCCAAATGGGTAATTCAGTGGTCTCTTCAGTTTTAGTACAGGGTTTTATTTCAGGTTGATTGATATTGCTTTCTTCTTCTAGCAACCAGTGAGTTAATTTATCTACCAATAATTGATGGTCAATGGGCTTTATTAAATAATCGTTCATGCCAATGGCGAGACACTTATCTCTGTCTTTGTTCATGGCATGAGCTGTAATGGCGATGATGGGAATGCTTTTATACTGTTTTCCTGTATGGCCTTCTCGAATTCGTTGGGTTGCCTGGTAGCCATCCATTTCAGGCATTTGACAGTCCATGAGAATCAGTGAATAAGTTTGTTGGTTGTTGTTTAATTTGTTTAAAGCTTCAACACCATTATTTGCAATATCAATTTCCAGACCAAGATTATTAATAATCCCAAGCATTATGTGTTGGTTGATCAGATTGTCTTCTACTAATAACAATCGAGTATTTTCAGGCCAAATGTTTGAGGATTTTGTTAATGAACTTGTATTGGTGGGCAGAGGTAAATCTGGGGTAGATAAGATATTTGTTGTGGATAATGCTGATTGACGTTTATTTGCCAGGCATTTTAGTAAATCAGTGGCGGTGGCTGGTTTTGGAAAATGCGCAACAAACCCCAGGTTTTCAAAATAGTCCGCATTATTTTGATTGGCCATGGTTGTCATCATAATTAATTTCATAGAATTAAAACGGTCATCATTTTTTATTTTTTTACCAAGTTCGATCCCATTGATGGGTGTTAAATTCATTTCAATCAGAGCAAAATCAAAAAAATCATCATTGAATTTTATTCTATCTTCACAAAGTGATAGGGCATGGTCGGCATTTTTTGCGAGGGTTGTTTTTGCTCCCCAGCTTTGTAGTTGCCGAGATAAAATTGAATGATGAGTTTGGTTGCTGTCAATAATGAGTAGGCTGAGTGTTTTAATGTGATCGGGTATTTTAATGCTTTGGGACTGCTTACTTTTCTGAACGGGGATGCGGAAGTTAAAGCAACTGCCTTTGCCGATTTTACTAGTGACAGTGATATCACCATTCATTAATAGGCAAAGTTTTTTAACAATGGCAAGGCCTAATCCCGTCCCTCCAAATTTTCGGCTGGTTGATGCATCAACCTGGCTGAATTTATCAAATAGCAAAGGAATGGATTCAGCAGGAATACCAATTCCATTATCAGTCACGGTTCCATTGAGCATCCAATATTGTCTGGTATGTGTTTGTAACTCAACACGAATGACAATTTCTCCTTGTAAGGTAAACTTAATGGCGTTGCCAATGATATTGGTGAATATTTGTTGAATTCTGGCTGGATCACCTTGTATCAATGGGTGCTTTATGGCTGTTTCATCCAGGATGAGTTCAATGCCTTTGGCTTGAGCCTGGTATGCCAATGTTTTGGTTAAATCAGTGAGTAGTTCTGATAAGTTGAAAGGACTGGATTCTAAAGCCAATTTTCCTGATTCTGCTTTTGAAAAGTCGAGTATGCTGTTAACCAGTGTTAATAGTGATTGAGTACATTTCTGTGCCAGAGAAACTCGGTATTGTTGTTCGGTATTTAATGGACTATTTTTTAATAAACCTAAAAGACCAAGAACGCCATTCATGGGGGTTCTTATTTCATGACTCATGCTGGCTAGAAAGTCAGTTTTGGCAAGCATGGCATTTTCTGCAATGATATGAGATGTTAATAAGTCCTTTTTAGCATTTTTTTGTTCGCTAATATCTGCGCTGATGGAGATGTATTTTTTAGAACTGTCATCGTTATCGGATATTTTGGTAATGGTTGTTTTTAGCCAATAGCAAGTTCCGTTTTTGGCTTTGTCGCAGAGTTCTCCTTGCCAGACTCCTTTGGTAAATAGTGTTTTATAGAGTTCATTATAAAATGCAGCATCATGATAACCCGAATTAAACAGTCGGTGATTTTGTCCGAGTAATTCTTCTTTGCTATAGCCAGAAATTTGAGTAAGTTTTTCGTTTGCAAAAGTGATGTTACCTGTCTCATCGGTACAGGTAACAATGGCGTGTTGATTTAATGCAAACCATATATCTTGCAATTCAGGGCGTGATTCTTTCTGGGATGGATTATTTTTCATCAATTCTGGGTTGGCTGAGCATTGGTAATAAATGAAATAGTAGCAATAAAAATGAAATTATCCAGAACCCTTGAGAAAAAATTAGCCATAAATGAATGTTGGGTGTTGAGATAATGGGCAAAATGACTCTAAAAATACTGCCGATAATCATTAATGCAAAAATGATGGGTAATATTCTGGGAGGTTGAAAAACATTTCTGCCTGTATGACCTAATGATACTCTCGTCATCATACCCACGGTGATGACTCCTATGCCGCCAAATGAGAAAGCATGTATTGATAAATAAGGGTTTAAATCTGTTGTTAAGCTGATTAATTTTAAGAAAAAGCCAAAAACGATAAAGCTATATGCAATATAAAGTACCCATGAAAGTGGTTTTTTCCATAATTCATGAGTATACCAGCCTGCTAATCTGATGCTGTGTAGAATGACTAATGCGGTTGTTACAATTGCCAGTAAAACAGGAGCTGTAAAGAAAATATCCAGAATGGAAAATGCCAAAAAGAAGACTAGGCTGGCAATGTCCAGCCATTTCCAGTTTTTTAATTTTACAGGGCAATCTGCCGCATTTTCAATAAAAAATGGAATGACCCTTCTTGCCATCATAAAAAGCAGGGCAAGAACTGTGTAAAGACCAATATAAATTCCCCATTTTTCACCTTGCTCTAGTACATTAATAAGACCAAGACCGTATATGATATTGCCAATTAAGAAAATTATAATTTTGGAGATGACAGGAATTTGTTTCCATTGTTTGACTTTAATAATGGGCTGTGAAATGGCAATGGTTAAGCCGAGTATGAAGATGTTTTCAATGATGAGGTTGATATAAATAGAATAAGGTGTTTCCAATAAATAGAGTAAACGGCTGGTTATCCAGAGACCACATAAAATCAGTAAGGGTTTGCCATAAAGTGTTTGAACTCCTGTCCAGTTTTTAATGGCAGTGAGTAAAAAGCCTGCAATCACTGCCAAACTATAACCATAAACCATTTCATGGGCATGCCAGTAAACAGGGTTAATACCATTGAACTTAACGGGTAAGGAAAAATTTAAAAAACCACTCCAGATCATCATTGAAATAATGGCGAAGAGACAGGCAAGTAGAAAAAAAGGACGAAATCCTAAGCTTAAGATGGCAGGTGTTTGATTTTGTATCGTAGTGTTTATGTTGTTCATTGGTTTAGGTAACTCGCAATAAATAAACTACCCATATTATTTGTAGCCAAAGGGCACAAAACTCTTTTTTTGTCTTCTTTGCCACAAAAATAGTTATGTAGAACGAGACTAAGTAGGTGACCATAATTATCTTAACAAAATTTTCGCTCAGGATTTTTTGACCTTTGGTGTTACTGCTCTGATTGCATAGAGATCTATTCGGTCAGAGTAGTAGTGCCAAAGGGCAGAAAATATTGAGTGAAAATGTTAATATAATTATGGTCACCTACTTATATGCCTATTTTTGTAACAAACAAAGACAGGTAACGTTTCTACGCAATATGGGTAGTTTATTCATTGCGTGCCCGTTCCTTATAAAGTTTTTATCTTATTCAATTGATTATTCAATTGTTCGATAGACGTTTCAAAATCATTGAGACGTTGATTTTCTTTTTCGACAACTGCGGCAGGTGCTTTATCGATAAAGTTAGCATTGCCTAATTTGTTTTTGGTTCGTTCAAGGTCTTTTGTTACTTTTGTAATTTCTTTGATGAGACGTTTTTGTTCTGCGTCTTTATCAATTAATCCTGCCATTGGGATTAATATTTTCATTTGACCCAACATGGCAGTGGCTGATTCAGGTGCTTGTTCATCTTTATTTAGCCAAGTGATTGTTTCAATTTTTCCCAATGACTGGATTAGTGGTTTATGGCGTGCGAGATACTCAGAATCTTGTTCTAAACCATCTTGTAATAAAACAGGCAATGATTTGCCTGGTGAGATATTCATTTCACCTCGAATACGCCTGACCCGAATGATAAATTCCATCATCCAGTTAACTTCGCTGATGGCATCGGTATTAATTTTTGATGTGTCTACGATGGGATAGGGTTGGTGTTGGATGGTATTGCCTTGTTTGCCCGTCAAAGATGCAATTTGTTGCCAAATTTCTTCTGTAATAAATGGAATGATTGGATGGGCTAAACGTAAAATGGTTTCTAAAACGGTGAGTAATGTTTGTCGTGTACCTCGTTGTAAGGCAGGTGATGTGTCTGTGTTTTGTAAGATTGGTTTGGATAATTCCAAATACCAGTCACAATATTCATTCCAGGTAAAATCATAAATAGCATGAGCCATTAAATCAAAACGGTATTGTTTGATTTGTTTGTTGGTTTCATCAGTAACCTGATGCAAACGTGAAAGTATCCAAAGATCCGCAGTGCTATATTCAATGGCTTGTTGATCAAGCCCATTGTCTTGGTCTGTGGTGTTCATTAAAACGTAACGAGCGGCATTCCATAGTTTGTTACAGAAATTTCGATAACCTTCAATACGTTTCATATCAAACTTAATGTCTCTGCCTGTTGAAGCGAGGGCTGCAAAGGTAAATCTCAGTGCATCAGTACCAAAGGCAGGTATGCCATCAGCAAATTCTTTGCGGGTGGCTTTTTCAATCTTAGGCGCCATACTGGGTTGCATTAGACCATTGACTCGTTTGGTGACCAAGGCCTCTAGTTCAATACCGTCAATCAGATCTATGGGGTCAAGTACATTGCCTTTTGATTTAGACATTTTCTGCCCATGGGAATCTCGAATGAGTCCATGGATATAGATTTCACGGAAAGGTACATCATCCATGAATTTCAATCCCATCATAATCATTCGTGCAACCCAAAAGAATATAATGTCAAAGCCTGTTACCAAAACACTGGTGGGATAAAATGTTTGTAGCGATTGTGTTTTTTCAGGCCAGCCCAAGGTAGAAAAAGGCCATAAAGCAGATGAAAACCAGGTGTCTAAGACATCGTTGTCTTGTGTCAGTTGCAGCTCATCACTTAATTGGTAATGTTGTCTGATGTCTGCTTCATCATAACCAACATAAGTGTTTCCTTGGTCATCGTACCAGGCTGGGATTCTATGTCCCCACCAAATTTGTCGGCTGATACACCAATCCTGAATATTATTCATCCATTCAAAATAGGTTTTTTCCCAGTTGGCGGGAACAAAACGTATTTTTTTATCTTTGACTGCTTTAATGGCTTCATCTGCCAAAGGTTGAACTTTGACATACCATTGATCGGTTAAAAATGGTTCAATGACGGAGTTTGAGCGATCTCCTCTGGGAACCATGAGTTTGTGTGCATCAATTTTTTCAATTAAATTGGCATGGTTGAGATCATCAATGATTTTTTGACGAGCCACATAACGGTCAAGTCCACGATAGGCTTCAGTAACATCGTCATTCATGCAAGCATCAATGGTGAGGACGTTGATGACTTCCAGTTTGTGTCTTAGCCCCATTTCATAGTCATTAAAATCATGGGCAGGGGTGATTTTTACGCAACCCGTACCAAATTCCATATCGACATAGTCATCGGCAATGATGGGGATTTTTCGGTCAGTGAGTGGTAGCAGAACATGTTTGCCGATGAGATGTTGATAACGACTGTCATCAGGATGCACTGCAACAGCGGTATCTCCCAACATGGTTTCTGGTCGAGTGGTTGCGACGATCAGTGGTTCAGCTTGATTTTCAACGGGGTATTTTATATGCCATAAAAAACCATCTTCTTCGGTTGAAATGACTTCAAGGTCGGAAACCGCAGTGTGTAATACAGGATCCCAGTTGACTAAACGTTTACCACGATAAATCAATTGTTCTCGGTATAATTCTATAAAAACTTTTTTGACGGCATCAGATAACCCGTCATCCATGGTAAAACGTTCTCGGGACCAGTCGAGTGATGAACCCATTCTTCTCAGCTGTTTGGTAATGGTGTCACCTGATTGTTTTTTCCATTTCCAGATTTCTTCGGTGAATTTCTCACGCCCCAGGTCATGTCGGGTTTTTCCTGTGGTATTTAACTGTCTTTCAACCACCATTTGTGTGGCGATGCCTGCATGATCTGTCCCAGCTTGCCATAACGTGTTGTTACCTTGCATGCGATTAAATCTGATGAGAGCATCCATGATGGTATCTTGAAAAGCATGACCCATGTGTAATCGACCAGTAACATTGGGTGGGGGGATCATGATGCAGTAGGGATCTCCAGTGCCACTGGGGGCAAAGTCACCTGCTTGTTCCCATTGTTGATACCAGATTTGTTCGATTTTTTTGGGGTCGTATGTTTTTTCCATGGATTTTTTCACTAAATGGTCGCTGATTTAAAGTAAGGGGTGGGCACGAAATAACTTCCCCGACCAATTCTAGCGTGAATCGATTGTTGGGTACAATTTTTTTTTATATCTAAGAAATTTACCTGTCTTATAAACTAAGTAGCACCGTTCTCGGGTGCTACTTATATACTCTATCCTCTCCAAATATCTTTTAGGGATGAAAATTAAATAACCTGGACAATATTGGTTTCAGCTTTATGTTAAGTTTCGATTGATCTGATTAAGCAAAACCGTAGCATTAGTTGCTCTAATACGAGGTTTTGTGATTGAAAATCAATCGAAAATGACGTGAAGATGGAAGAAATATGTCCAGGTTATTTAATTTTCATTCCTTAGTTAGTGTATACTTGCGCTCAGGCTATTTTTAATAATAATTTTAAGGAGATTAATTATGAGTGAAACAGTTGATGACCTCACCGTCACTTACACTGATAATGGTATAGAAACCATCAAAGAGCTGAATAAAGAAGTATTAACAAAAGGTGCCTGGGCAACCGTGATGTACCGATATCAGGACTGGGATCGTAAGAAAGAAGAATATGGTGCTGATAAATACACCATTCGTCGCTATCAAAAACGTGATGGTAAATATACACAAAAGTCCAAATTTAATATATCCAGTAAAGACCAAGCAAAATCAGTAATATCTACTTTGCAAAAATGGATTGATTTATAATCATCAAGAATCGTTATGCAACTTGAAATCATCAAAGAAAACTTAATAACAGCACTGATTAATCCTGTCAAATCCATGCGTGTGAAGTATTTGCCGTTGCTGATGGTGTATTTCTCTTATGGTGCATTGGGCTTGACCAGTGTGGCTGAACGATTCTGGATCAAAGAGTCTTTGAGTTTTACACCCGCAGATATGGCAAGCATCGGTGTTTGGCTGACTTTGCCGTGGACCATAAAAATGGTTTTTGGACAGCTGGTTGATTGTGTCACCATCTTTGGTTCTCAGCGAAAAATCTACATTTTTATTGGTGCAGGTTTGGTTGCTTGTGGATTGATTTTGTTGTCTGGGGCTGCGTCAGGATGGTTGGCATTTATTGCGGTTGAAACGGCTTTTTTGGTTGCTAAAATTATTATCACCATCGGTACAGTGTTACAGGATGTGGTTGCTGATGCAATCAGTACAGAGGTTGTTGCAAGAACTGATGAAAATGGCAATCCAAGAGACAAAATGGCAATCAATACCGATTTGGGTATGGTTCAAATATTGGGGCGTTTAGCATTATCTTTTGGTGTTTTTTCGGTGGCAGGTGTGGCAGGCTGGCTAGCGCAAAGTATCTCCTACGATAAAATATTCTTAATCGCATTAATTATTCCTGTTATTTCAGTCACGGGGGCTTTGCTGGTTAATGTTGAAACCGTTGAGAAACAGCCGATTGACTGGAGAATTATGGGCGGCGGTTTGGTTTTTGGTTTAATGGTTTTGCTGTTGGGGTCATTAGAGGTGACTTATGCCCAAGAGCTGATATTTATTGTTTCCATTGTGACCATTGTGACCTTATTAAAATTGTTAACCGAATCACTTGACCAAAAAATTCGTCAGCAGATCATGGTTGCTGCCATTATTATTTTTATTTTTCGAGCCATGCCTAGTGTTGGTGAAGGTCAGCAGTGGTGGATGATTGATATTTTAGGATTTGATCAAGCATTTTTTGGTACCTTGGGTCAAATTTCTGCGGGATTGTCAATGTTGGCAATGTGGATGTTCAGTAGCGCCATTACTCATAAAAAAGTAACCTTTGTCTTGTTTTGGATAACGGTTATTACGGCTGTTTTAGCATTGCCTATTTTGGGACTATATTTTGGCTTACATGAGTGGACACAAGCTCAATTTGGTTTTGGGGCAAGAACCATTGCATTGGTTGACACAGCTCTGGAGTCGCCTTTCTCTCAATTGAGTATGATTCCCATGCTGACGTTGATTGCGATTTATGCTCCTGCGGGAAAACGTGCCACTTGGTTTGCATTAATGGCATCATTAATGAATCTGGCATTAGTGGCAGGGGGCTTGTTTACCAAATACTTGAATATGACATTTGTGGTAGAACGACAGCAATATGATGAATTAGGCCTGTTGATGATCATTGTTACCGCAATTGGGTTTAGTATTCCTGTTGCTGCCATTGTTTTGTTAGGCAAGAAAATAGATTGATTTTTAAGGAAAAGATAAATGAAGAAAATTAAAACACGATTTGCACCCAGTCCAACGGGATATTTACATGTGGGTGGCGCAAGAACCGCTTTGTTTTCATGGCTTTATGCAAGAAAACATGGTGGTAGTTTTGTATTGCGTATTGAAGACACTGATCGTGAGCGTTCAACGGAAGAATCAATTAACGCTATTTTGGAAGGTATGTCCTGGCTAGGTCTGGACTATGATGAAGGTCCGTTTTACCAAACTCAACGGTTTGATCGTTATGAATGCTTGATCAATCAATTGATTGAAAAAGATTTAGCTTATTACTGTTATTGTACCAAAGATGAACTGGAGCAAATGCGTGAGCAGCAAATGTCACAGAAGCAAAAGCCTCGTTATGATGGGCGTTGTAGAGGAAAAAATGAAGTAAGAAAAGGTGTCGAGCCTGTCATTCGTTTTAAAAATCCAACCGATGGAGCGGTTGTGGTTGATGATTTGGTCAGGGGTAAAGTTGTTTTTCAAAACAGTGAACTGGATGATTTAATCATTGCTCGGTCGGATGGAACACCAACCTATAATTTTTCAGTGGTGGTTGATGACATGGATATGGAAATTACCCATGTTGTTCGAGGTGATGACCATTTAAATAACACACCACGTCAAATTAATATCATCAAAGCATTGGGTGGGACACCTCCTATTTATGCTCATTTGCCCATGATTTTAGGAGATGATGGTCAACGATTGTCTAAACGTCATGGTGCCGTGAGTGTGCTGCAATACCATGAAGACGGTTATTTACCCGATGCGTTATTAAATTATTTGGTTAGACTGGGGTGGTCTCATGGTGACCAGGAAGTATTTTCCGTTGATGAAATGATTGACCTGTTTGATATTGCTGATGTGAATCATTCAGCATCGGCTTTTAATCAGGAAAAATTATTGTGGTTGAATCATCAGTACATCATGAACCAAAAACCAGTACATGTTGCACGTTATTTAACCCATGCTTTTGGTCAGTTTGAGGTTGACCCAGCAGAACTTCCCGAATTAACTGATGTAGTGGTTGCTCAACGGGAACGAGCCAAAACATTAAAAGATATGGCAGAAAAGAGTTTATTTATTGTTCAGGATTTTGATGAGTTTGATGCAAAAGCGGCTAAAAAACATTTACGTCCTGTTATTTTGGATGCATTCATTGAGTTAAAAAATCGTTTGGAAGATTTGGAAGAATGGATTGATGAAAAAATTCACCAGGTTATTCTAGCCGTTGCTGAATCGTTTGAAATGAACATTGGTAAATTAGGACAACCATTAAGAGTCGCAGTGACAGGCAGTGGTGTTTCTCCATCAATAGACGTGACATTGAAGTTAATAGGTAAAGAAAAAACATTAAAGAGAATGGAAAAAGCCATTGTATTTATTGAAAACAGAAAAAGCAGTCAAGCATGAAAATAGTACAATTAATTGCGAGTTTTCTAATATTGTGCGGTGTGACTTTGTCGAGTCAGGCAGGTGTTTATAAATGGGTGGATAAAGATGGAAAAGTTCATTATGGCAGTAGCCCTTATCATCAACAATCTGAGGAAATTGAAATAAAGAAAAGCAGGCCGACACAGCAGCATGATGCAGAAAAGCAGAGAAAACGACTGGGCACTCAAAAAAAATTACTAAAGAAATACCACGATGAACGGGAAAAAAATAAATTAAAGGCGTCAAAAAACCAGCAGAAAAAGTTAGATGCGATTAAAAAGTGTGTGAATCTTAAAAATGCAATTGCTCGTAATGAACAATTATCTCATCTTACTAAAGTTAACGAACAAGGGAAAAAAGTTGTTTTGTCTCGTTCTGAAACACGATTGGCAACTTTTCAATTAAAAAATAAATATAAAAAAATGTGTAATCAATAAATTTTCCACCAACCGTCAGAGTTATATGGCCGTTGTTCTTTAATTTTCAAAAAATTTTGTTTGATCGCCTATACTTAATTATACATTTTAAAAAATATCCTTTGTGACCAATATAAGTCGACACAACCAAAAATGATGAAAAAAAAATATAATATCTTAATTGTTGATGACAGCGAATATAACCGTGATCTTTTGAGGCTTAGATTAAGGTCGATGGGCAACAGTTTTCTAGCGGCAAGTGGTCCTGAAGCCTTGGAAATTGTTAAGAATGAAGTATTGGATTTGGTATTGCTGGATATTATGATGCCAGGCATGAGTGGTATGGAAGTTTTAAAAATCATTCGTGAGAGTAAAACTTTATTAGAATTGCCTGTCATTATGGTGACGGCAAAAACTGATTCATCTGACATTGTTAAAGCGTTGGAAGATGGTGCAAATGATTATTTAATTAAACCCATCGATTTCAAAATTGCCAAAGCACGCATTAATATGCAGCTGGAATTAAAACAGTTGGCTTCATTTCGTGAAGAGTTCATGAGTATTGCTTCACATGATTTGAAAAAGCCACTGAGTATGATTATTGATGTCACCGAACAATTAATGGACGATATTGATAGCGAAGCTGATGTGACTGATATGAAAGAGCTTCTTTATATTATTTCAAGATCAGGCCATGATATTAAAAAACTAGTGACAGAATTTCTTGATTTGCAGGCTGTTGATAATGGTAATTTGACATTAAGTGAAATAGATACCAATGTGGCAGAACTGGTTGATGGGTTAGTTCATAAGCACGCATTACATGCTTCTTCAAAAGACATTGAAATTAATACAACGTTGTCAGGTGAGCTGTCTTCATTATTGGTTGATCCTGAAAGATTATCTCAAGTAATACAAAATCTGATTGATAATGCCTTGAAATTTAGCCCATTAGGGACTCAAGTGAACGTGGCAACTTCTTTTAATGATGGTTTTTTGTTATTTGAATCAATAGATCAGGGGCCAGGTTTAAATGGCGATGACATGAAAAGAGTCTTTACAAAATTTGCTCGATTAAATAACAAACCAACTGGAGATGAGTCTAGTAGTGGTCTTGGCTTGGCTATTTGTAAAAAAGTTATTGATTTAATGGATGGGGAGGTTGGTGTAAAAAATAATGAAAACCAGCCTGGTGCAACTTTCTGGTTTAAAATTCCCGTCAAGCAAAGTTAAAGTGTTACAAGTTTACGTCAATTTAATTTCCATTCTTAAGTCGTAAAATTGACGAAAAATCAGTTTATTCAAATATTTCTTCAATTGCCTTATTCAATTCATTGGCTTTGACAGGTTTTGTGATAAAAATATCTACACCTTGTCTTTTAGCCCAAATTTTGTCAGTTTCATTGCTTTTGGTTGTTATCATTATAACGGGTATGTCTGCGGTATCTGGGTTTTTCTTTATTTTTCTTGTTGCTTGAAACCCATTGAGATTAGGCATTACTACGTCCATTAGAATGAGGTCTGGTTTTTCTTGTTTGGCTTTTTCAACTCCTTTTTCTCCATCATCTGCGGTAATGACACTAAAATCATTTTTTTCCATGATTTTAGTCAGATGTTTACAGTCCTCAGGTGAGTCATCAACAATCAAAACTTGCTTCATTTTTAAATATTCCCTTCTTCAAAATTATTTTAGATTTAACTATCTCAGAAAGTATAGCACTAAATTGGTCAAGGAAGAGTGATGTTAAAAACGAAATTGAAAAATTAATGAAAATTATTAGGATCGCCAACATCCTTGTTGGCAATTTAAACTTAAAATAATGTTGCAATTTGGCTTGCGTGGCTTTGAGCAAATAGACAGGAGAAAAGCACAATGTGTAGACAGATTTTATAACCAACGTGCTTAAAGTTTTTAGTTGTTAACATCTTGATATCTCCTGTTATTATTTTATCCCGCAAGGGGGTAAAGAATCGTTTGAGCAGACGAGCTACTCAACTCAGCTTTTTATTAAAGTAAATTCATGATTTGGTTGGTAGAGAAATTACCGTGAGCCATGACGGCTTGGTTTATGTTGCCACTGATTAATTCTTTTAGCTTTGATACGGCACTCAAGGCTTCTTCAGGTGTTTTAATGTTGTTATTACTATTGATTCCATCAACGCCGTGGGAGTATTGGCTTAGGCTGATTCTGTCTGTCATTGTTTGTTGTTTGGACTTTAAACTCGTATCTTCCTGGAAATGGTTCATCTGTCCTTGATGTGGTTGGTACAAGTTTTTAGAAAGATCGATTGAATTTGAAGAAATACTCATGTCCATTATATGGCTCCCTTACTGATTAGTTAATAATATTTAAATGACACTTTCTATAATGCATGTGTCGTGCCAAAAGTTGTAAATTCTCTGTTATTTGTTGTAACTTCATGAATAATAAGTGTTTTTATTGATTCGTGTGTTTTTTGAAAATTGTGTTCGTCAATATTTAGTCATTAACGATGTTGTTGTCAAAACGATGATTCGTCAATTTGTTGTCTATAAATGAATGACTTGGTTTCTGCCAGACTCTTTTGCTTGATAAAGTGCTTTATCGGCTCGTTGTGCTAACGTATCTTTGGTGTCATGTGGCTTAAATTCCGTTGTGCCAATACTGATAGTCATAGAAAATGTCTCATTTTGGTGTTGGCATTGAATGGTTTCAATGGAGCTTCTGATTCTTTCTGCCAATAATTTGCCACCATTTGAGCTGCTATTGCTGAGTAAAATAACAAATTCTTCACCGCCATATCTAAATACAATATCGCTATTACGGACGGTATTTTGAATGCAGTTAGCCACCATTTTTAATGCCTTATCACCCGCTTGATGGCCGTAGGTGTCATTGATATTCTTGAAAAAATCAATATCAAGAATCATCATTGTTAATGATCCCAGTTGTCTTTGAGCCAAGCTGACTTCTCTGTCTAAGCTTTCATTCATTGCTGTACGGTTTTTTATGCCTGTTAATGCATCGGTGTAGGCCAATTGCATGGCATTAAAATAATCAATGGCATTTCTTAATGGATAAACTAAGACACAAAGCCGACTTTCTAAGTCTTTTGATTCGCTGTCAGTGAAAGCTATTTTTCTTGAATATTTTAAAGTGCCCAGAAAATTTCCATCAATAACCAATTTGAAGCTACATTGATACTGCTCTGTCTGTCCCCAGTGCTTCTGAGTTTGATCATTTTTAAATGCTATGCCATCAATATTAATGTGTTGATTAATTTCAGAGGCATAAATGGATAATAATTTTTCGATATCGAGTGTTGATTGAAGTGCCCATAAATTTTCCATCATGACTTGTTGTGGATATTGGCTATAAAGAGCGTGGTTTGCTGGTTTTATATTAGGAACAACTGTTGATGACTCAAGTTTTTCTTGATTTAATGATTGTTGTGCTATAAACATATTATTCCCCAGTTTTTATTTATATTTGTGCTTTCTCAATAGCGATGTTTATGCCATATTTATAAAAATCAAATAAAAACAATGGTGTATAGGTTGTGTCTGGTGTTTTTATGACTGCTTGGCTAATGGTTTAAGTGATCCGTCATAATAATGACGTTTTATAAAGGTGTTTAAAAATGAAGATTATCTTATTACTCAGTTTGTTATTATTTCAGTCGCTGCTTTTGGCTGCTCAAGTCGGTACGCTTGAAAATGGAATGGTAAATCCTGGTTATCATGAAAAGCCAAGTTGGTTTAAATCGTCTTTTCTGGACTTAAATGAAGATGTGAATGATGGAAGAATACAGGGTAAACGTATCATTTTATATTTTCATCAAGATGGTTGCCCTTATTGTGCCAAATTAATAGAAGATAATTTTTCAACAAAATCGATTGTTGATTATACCAGGAAAAATTTTGAAGTTATTGCCATCAATATGTGGGGAGACAGGGAGTTAATAGATCAAGATGGCAATGAAATGACGGAAAAAGAATTTGCCAAAAAGATGAAAATACAATTTACACCGAGCCTTCTGTTTCTTGATCAACAAGGCGGTAAGCAATTTAGAATGAATGGTTATTATGCACCACAACGCTTTTTATCATTATTAAAATATCTGGTGGAAAATAACAATAAGAGGCTTTCATTTAATGAGTATGCTAATAAAAATAATCGACTCAAAGCAAAGGGTAAGCTACATAACGATAATAGTTTTTTAACAAAACCTTTTGATTTTACGAAAAAAAGGAAAAAATATTTGTTGGTGTTGTTTGAGCAAAAAAATTGCTTGGCATGTGATGAGCTACATTTAGATATTTTCAAACGTCAGCTGACAAAAAAAAGGTTAAGTCAATTTGATGTGGCCGTTATTAATACCTGGAATCGTCATTCTTCTGTCATTACACCAAAAGGGTCAAAAATGACGAGTTATGCATGGGGTAGAAAACTGGCTATAAAATATACACCTACACTGGTTTTTTTTGATGTGAAAGGTCATGAAGTGTTTCGAGCAGAGGGTTATTTAAAAGCCTTTCATGTTCAATCAATCTTAGAATATGTTGTTTCGGATGCTTATCGGTCAGAGCCAGAGTTTCAGCGTTATATTCAAGCTAAAGCAGATAGATTAAAAGCGCAAGGGATAAAATTTGAAATTATGCGTTGATTTTTGAAGTATTGATATTTTGATTTTAACCATGAAGACAATGAAGAAAGAACTGTATTGTCTTCATGTTCATCATGGTTAAAAAACGTCCCATTTAGGCAGAATTATTTATTTCTTTTCTACGGTCGGTAATATTTTTTTCAATTTCCAGATGTCACGATTATATTCCATCATCGTTCTATCGGTAGAGAAGCGACCGCTACAGGCTGTATTTAGAATGCTCATTTTCAACCAGCGTTTTTTGTCACTAAAAGCTTCAGCCGCTACCTTTTGAGCATCAATGTAAGTTCTAAAGTCTGCGGCAACCATCCATGGATCGTACGGATTTTTAATTGAGTGGGTGATGGCATCAAATGCTCCCAGTTCAAACTGATTAAAATGGCCACTTTCTAACAATTTCATGGTTCGCATAAAATCGTCATCATTTCTAATATAAGCCTCAGGATTATAATTTTTCTTGGTTTCTTCGACTTCTGAAGCCGTTAGTCCAAATAAAATGAAATTATCTTCACCAGCTTCTTCACGGATTTCAATATTTGCCCCGTCCAATGTTCCTATCGTTACAGCACCATTCATCATGAATTTCATATTGCCTGTACCAGAAGCTTCTTTGCCTGCTGTTGAAATTTGTTCGGATAAATCGGTACCTGCGCAAATGATTTCCATGGCAGAAACACGATAATTTGGGATAAAAGCAACTTTGAGTAAATCACCAACACTTTTGTCATTATTGACGACATTCGCCACATTACAAATGAGTTTGATGATGCTTTTAGCCATGTAGTAACCAGGAGCGGATTTTCCGCCAATGAGTACACAACGATTAACCCAGTTTTTCGTGTCACCTCTTTTGATTCGATCATATAAATGAATGACATGTAATATGTTTAATAATTGACGTTTATATTCATGAATACGCTTAACTTGCACATCAAAAATTGAATCGGTGTCAAATTTAACGCCACAATCATTAAAAACAAGTTCTGATAGTCGTTGTTTGTTTTGTAGCTTGACTTGATGCCAGTGTTGCTGAAACTTTTTATTATTAACATGGGCTTTTAATTGGGTTAATTGATCCAGGTCGACAACCCATTCTTTGCCAATGGTGTGGTTGATTAATTTTTTCAGTGCAGGATTACACCATGCAAGCCATCTTCGTTGTGTGACGCCATTGGTTTTATTGTTAAATTTATCAGGAGTGAAGTCATAAAATTGTTTGAATAATCCTTCTTTTAATAATTGTGAGTGTAGTTCTGCGACACCATTGACTGAAAAACTACCGACAATGGCAAGATAAGCCATTCTTACTTGAGGGTCAGGACCTTCTTCAATAATTGACATGGCTTTAAGTCGTTCAGAATCACCAGGCCAACGACAAGAGACTTCACTTAAAAATCGTGCATTGATTTCATAAATGATATCGAGTAATCGTGGTAGTAATTGTTTAAATAATTGGGTTGACCATTTTTCCAATGCTTCTGGTAATAAGGTGTGATTGGTATAGGCCATGGTCTTGGTGGTAATAGACCATGCTTCATCCCATTCCATCCCTTGTTCATCCAATAATATTCGCATTAATTCTGCGACGGAACAGCTTGGGTGAGTATCGTTGAGTTGAAAACAGTTTTTATCGGCAAATTGGCTGAAATCATTGCCATGTTTTTCTTTCCATTCCCGTAAAATATCTTTGATACTGGCAGAGGCAAGAAAATATTGCTGTCGTAATCTTAATTCTTTGCCATTTTCACTGGTATCATTAGGATAGAGTACCATGGTGATATTTTCTGCCGCATTTTTAGCAGCGACTGCTTCGGTATAACTGCCAGAATTAAATTCTTCTAAATTAAATTCATCGGTTGCTTTGGCTGACCATAGTCGAAGTGTATTAACGGTGTTATTGCGATAGCCTGGAATGGGGATGTCGTAAGGAACAGCCATAACATCATAGGTGCTAACCCAGCGAGCTCTTGTATTGCCTTTATCATCACGGTAATGCTCTGTGTAACCACCAAATTGTATGGTTTGCTGATATTCAGGTCGTTCTAATTCCCAAGGGTTGCCATCTCTTAGCCAATGGTCAGGTATTTCAATTTGTTCACAATTTTCTATGCGTTGGCGAAACATGCCGTATTCATAACGAATGCCAAAACCTCTGACAGGTAATTGCAAAGTAGCACAACTGTCTAAAAAGCAGGCGGCCAAACGACCTAGACCACCATTTCCAAGTCCTGCGTCGTGCTCACTGTCCATGACTTCTTCAAGGTGTAGCCCAAAGTGGTGTAAGGCTTCTTCAACTTCATTTTCAATGCCTAAATTGAGCATGGCGTTACCCATTGCCCGACCCATTAAAAATTCCATGGATAAATAAAAAGTACGTTTACAGTCATTTTTTTCATAAGCATGACGAGTTCTTTTCCAGCGTTCCATTAAGCGGTCTCGAATAGTGTATGCGATTGCTTCGTAAGGATAATGGCTGGAAAAACATGTTTGGTCTCTACCAAGCGTGTGGCAAAAATATTGTTGAAAATCATTGGCGATACTACTGGTATCGAGTCCTAATGTTTTCATTTTTATTACTGATTTTTTTATTTTACTTTTTTTAAGTGGTTGAAATGCCATTGAGTTTTACCTGTTATTGGAAATATAGTTATTGTTGGTAATGCTAATTCTAATTTGTTTTGCCAATAAATCTATATCAATAGCGGTAGTTTCATCAATTTATGATAAATTTTGTTTGATTTTATTCTGTTGGGTGGATTTGGAGGGCGGTGGATTACTTGCTTTTTTGGGAGTCATTTTTTGTGGAAATAAAAAAGCCCCTGAAGTCAGGGGCTTGTGTCGTTAGATCAAACGTGATTCTTATAAGTCAAAAGCTAAATCATAAGAAACTCGAACGATTGGGTTTTGAGAGCTACTTCCAGTTCCACTTAAGCCTGTTGAAGTAGTGCCAGCATCAAAAGTTTTAGTCACAGAGAAAGTTAAGTTGTCAGTGGCAGAAAAGTTAACATCTAAGTGTTTGTAATCAGCAGTTGAAGAAATATCATCATCATACATGCCTAAAGTTACACCTATTTTGTCCATTGAACCGCTGATTGCAAAGTAAGTGTATTTGTTTTCAGGTAAGCCAGTAGTGATTGTGGTAACACCGCTTACAGTCTTACTACTAGAAGTGCTTCCAGGGTTAGCTATTGCTTTGTTAACCGCAATAGAAATAGGTCCCATGCTGGCAGAAATTGCAATTTCTTGAATATCATTATCACCTAAATCATCACTGCCTGTTAGAGATGTGCTAGAAGGATACAAGTAATCAATAAAAGAAACGTCAAATTCAATTTCACCCATCTTAGTACCCCAACCAATAGTTAAGTCAGTTTCGTTGCCGCCACTAACGCCAGTGCTACTAGTCCAAACGTTTGCATGAACACCGCTTTCATGAGAAAAGCTAATTCCACCGTATACTGCTGGAGTAGAGTCTTGAATACCTCTGAAAACATAAGCACTGGTTACACCAACATCGGCACTTAAACCTGCTTGTGCAACAGAAACAACTGAAGCAGAAGATAAAAGAATAGTTGAAACGGCAAGAGTTAATAATTTTTTGTTTAACATTGTATAGATTCCTTGTTGTTTAATAATATAATAATTTGCTGATGTGCTTATTAAAGCATTGTATTTGTAGTAATGCAACATTTATTTCTAAAATGTTGTAAAAAAGATGTTTTGTGACTTAAAAGACACTAGGTGAAGGTTGTTGTGGTGTTAATTTATACTTTATAATATTATGTTGACCAAATGATTCGTTGAGCTAGATTAGTAGTAGAGTCTGTAAAATGTTTGAATATTATAAATCAGTTGGCTGTGACGATTGATAAGGGAGTATTAATGTCTATTTTAGGTAAAGTTGTCGGTTTTTTTAAATCGGAATCTAATAATATAAATGATGTGCCGAATGAAAATAAAGTTTCAGTACACTCTGATGTTATAGAGTCAGTAAAATCATCCGCAGAAATGATAGATGAAGAGCGCTTGGATCAGCTGGATAAAATGTTGGTGTCTGAAATGATTGAACTCTTTAAAGAGGATATTAGTAGTGCATTACAGACATTAGAAGTAGCTGTTAATGCAAAAGATCCTTATGCAATTAAAGAGGCGGCTCACTATATTAAAGGCGGAGCATTGAACTTAGGTGCAATTGAATTGGCTGAAATAAGCAAAGTAATGCAAGATTGTGGTGATGAAAATAATCTTGAAAAGATTGATTCATTATTATCTCAATTTAAGGCGAGTATTGATGGTACAATTGATGCCTTGCATAATTATATGGATAAGTAATTTAACTTAGGTAACGCGCAATAAATAAACTACCCATATTGCGCAGAAATTTTGTTTGTCTTTTTTGTTACAAAAATAGGCGTGTAGTCGCTCTACATAACTATTTTTGTGGCAAAGAAGACGGACAAAAGAGCCAGTAAGATGGGTAGTTTATTTATTGCGACTTACCTTAGGTAACGCGCAATAAATAAACTACCCATATTGCGTGTTACCTTATGATTAACAATGTTTTAAAAATGGAAGTTATTTCGTGACGACTCCTAAAGTTTTAGTTGTAGATGATCATCCTTTAAATGTTTTACTCATCAAAAAAGCATTAATGGTTGAACAGTATGATATTCAAGTTGCTGTCAATGGTCAGGAAGCGGTTGATAAAACATCAGTGTTTTCACCTGATGTTGTATTAATGGATATCAGAATGCCTGTAATGGATGGTTTTGAAGCCTGCCGACTCATAAAAAAAATGCCCGAACACAAAGATGTGCCTGTTATTTTCATTACAGCAGAAGGAGAGGTGGGTAGTATTGTCAAAGGTTTTGAGGTTGGTGGGATAGATTATATTCAAAAACCAATTAATATTGAAGATTTAAAAGTTCGTGTTCGAACCCATATTAAAATGTATCAACTCAACAGGGAAAACCAGTTTCTGTTGAAAGAAATGACCTCTGTTAACGAATCACTGGTTGAAAAAAATAATGAATTAGATGAAGCAAATAAGACCATTGTTAAAACTCAGCAGTCAATGATTCAGCAAGAAAAGATGGTTTCTGTAGGTGTTCTAGCGGCAGGTATTGCTCATGAAATTAATAACCCTGTTGGTTTCGTTAAGAGTAATTTGGGTACGCTAAAACGTTATTTTGAAAAATATGACAATACCATTGAACAAATAAAACAAGTTTTACATGACCGAAATGAAGTCGGCAGTGTTATTGATACAATTTTGAATGATGTTGAGGTTGTGGTTAAAAAAAATAAAATAAAATTTATTGCTGAAGATGCCAGAGAAATATTTGATGATATTGAAGAAGGTGTGCAAAGAGTTAATGAGATTACCAGTAGCTTGGTCAAATTTTCTGCTCAATCGGATGATGGTCTCCTGAAACTTTGTGATATTAATGAGTGTATTAAAAATACATTGGTATTAATTAAAGGGACTTGTTCGGATAAAATTCAATTTAAAACAGATTTTGGTGAAATCCCTGGAATAAAAGCATCAATACAAGAAATAAACCATTCGATGATGCATCTTTTAAATAATGCTATTTTATCAATTCATGAAAAAGGCATTATTCATATTATTACTGAGTTAGAGAAAAATAATATAAAAATTTCTGTTAAAGATACAGGTGTTGGTATTGCAAAAGAAATTATGGATAAAATATACCAGCCATTTTTTACGACCAGAGCAGTGGGCGAGGGAAAAGGTTTGGGCTTGAGTGTAATTTATGATTGTGTAAAAAAACATCATGGAGTCATTGATTGTATCAGTGATGTGAATAGTGGAACTACTTTTATTATCAGCCTGCCTTTGTCGGGATAAAGCTGAGTTGAGTAGCTCGTCTGCTCAAATGAAACTAATCTCCTTGCGGTACAAGAAGGGTATGATTTTAAAGTATCAGAAAAAAAGTTTTTTAATACATAGGTGTTTTTTATTTTCACCATGAAGTACATGAAGATATTGAAGTTTTTTCTTCATTGTCTTCATGCACTTCATGGTAAAAAAATATACCATTCGCAGAATATTTGCCCGTCAGGGTATCATGTCTATATCAATATATACTAATATAATAAAATGTGATAATATGTGTTTTTTTAAACAATGCGGAGGCAGCTTTATGATTAAAAAATACGTATTACCAATGGTATCAGTATGTGCTCTACTATCCAGTAGTGTATTTGCAAGTCCTGTTTTAATGTCAAGTGATTGGGCCAATGAGGCTTGCCAGGAATGGAATAATGAAAAAGTCTTGACGGACAGTCTTGCAGAAAACTGGATTAAAAATGATAAAGATCGTGGCTATAAAGTCATGCAAATTTATCGAAGTGATTGTGCCAACAGTGGTAAAATTGAGCTAACCATTGCCAATAAAAATGGTAAAGCAGTTTGTGTTTATGGTGGTGTTGTAAAGCACGCATCAGTGGATACAGATGTGGACTATACCATGTGGGCAGACACCAAACGCTGGAAAGAAATGGGGGCTGGTGATTATGGTCCAATGAAGGCGATGATGTTCGGACGCTTGAATTTTGCAGGTCCGAAAGTGGAAGCAATGGGTAACATGGGACCCTTTGAGAAATTTCTACTTTTAGCTGGCAAGGTTGATAGTACGGCTGATACCTGTCCTAACTAAAAAATAACAATCGAAAGATGTTGACCACAAAGATGACTGAGATTTTCAGTGATCTTTGTGGTTTTTTTATTTTAACTTTCATGTTATAAAATCGTCATTACAATCACTTAGGATACAATGATGATAGATAATACAGATATAGATTTAGCCAGTGGAATAGCCGCATTTGAATCTAAAGAATTTCGCCAAGCTTTTGGCTTACTTTCTCCTCTGGCAGAAGAAGGTAATGTTGAAGCTCAGCATCGAATTGCAATTATGGCTCAAAATGGTCTGGGAATGGCACCCAATGAAAGTCTTGCTTTTAGATACATGAAAAATGCGGCAGAAAATAATCATTCTCTGGCACAACATGGCTTAGCATTCATGTATATGGAAGGTGAATGTGCAGAGAAAAATATGAGTGAAGCCATTGTCTGGTTTACTAAAGCTGCTGAGCAAGGATTGGCGGGTTCTCAAACGACACTTGCCAGTATTTATGAGCAAGGCATGGGCGTAGATAAAAATCCAGAATTGGCGAAACAATGGTATAAAAAAGCAGGGTTTGATATGTGACCTTCAGGAACGAGTACGCAATAACTTTTCGTTCTTGATTCCATCTTCACTTCACCTTCAAATAACTGATGTATAAGATTCGATCATAAAAGCTCGAAATAGAGTGACTATTCCTACGCTTTTATTCAATCAGATCATTTGAAACTAAAATAAACTTGGAACCAAGAACGGGAAATTTTTTCGTAACGGAAGTTATTTCGTGCCCATTCAATCAAATTGCTTAACGATATGCCAAAACGGACAATGAAACATTAATTAGAAAAAACATGACTAATTGTGATGTTGTTGCATTAGAGATGGCTCTGGGCAAATCACTGAACTTTTGTGATACTTTTGAGCCAAAATAGATTGAAACCAGTCCAATCATGCCGCCACCTATTAAGCCTTTCAATAGTGTAATGGTGAATTCTGACAGTGTGAATTTTTCTAAAATACCCGCCGTGAAACCAATAAATGAAATGGTTGGGTCCATAAACCAAATCATGGTATAAGCCGAAATAATGCTGATAAAGTCAAAATAGATAAACATTAAGACCAGTGAGATTGGAAACGCATAAAATGTGGGTAACAACAATAAATAAATGGGATTGATTCCTTGATCTCGAAGTGTGCTAAATTCATCGGATAACTTTAAATAGCCAATTTCTGCGGTAATTGCTGGAGCAGATCGGGCTATTAGAACAATGCCTGATATTAATGGTCCAAATTCTCTTACAATGATGATGATAAATAAATTGGCATAAATTTCCCCAAAAGTCCCGCCTTCTGCAAATTCTTTTATTTTGGTGATGATTGCGATACCAATCAGTGTTGCTAATACTGCATTGACATAAAGGGCTCTGACACCTGTATTCCAAATTTGTCGTTTAAATAAGTGCCAAAATACCTGGCGACGACTTTTGTGAATCAGTTCAAAGCTGGCTTTGAGTGAGATTGAGACCAGACCAAATAAATCAAAAAGATAAGTTGTAAATCCGATGAATCCTGAGCCAATGAGTTTAAACATAACGATATTTTTTTATTGATTTATTTAGATTATAGCTTAAGGTAACTCGCAATAAATAAACTACCCATCTTACTGGCCTTTTTGTCCGTCTCCTTTACCACATGACTACACGCCTATTTTTATGGCAAAGAAGACGAACAAAAATTCTGCGCAATATGGGTAGTTTATTTATTGCGTGTTACCTAAGTAAGTGAACAAAATTTTTGTGTCATTTTTTTGCGCCTTCGATGCCATTACTCTGATTGTATAGAGGTCTATTCAGTCAGAGCTATAGTGCCGAAGGGCGGAAAATTTGTCCAAAAATGTTAAAATAATTATGCTCACCTACTTAATTATTATAGTATCTTAAATTGACTGCTTTATTTAATTTTTAGGAGAAAAAATGAGTTCAGAAGCGATTTATTTAGGGGTGAACATTGATCATGTTGCAACGATTCGTCAGGCAAGAGGAACTCGATATCCTGAGCCAATTCAGGCCGCATTGGTTGCCGAACATGCGGGGGCTGATAGTATTACCATGCATTTGCGAGAAGATAGAAGGCACATCATTGATAGAGATGTAGAGTCTATGGTTGGGGTATTGCAGTCAAAAATGAATCTTGAAATGGCTGTGACGGATGAAATGGTTGAGATTGCTTGTCGAATGGCTCCTGCTGATTGTTGCTTAGTTCCTGAAAAGCGTGAAGAACTTACCACGGAAGGGGGGCTGGATGTTATTAGCCAACAACAAAAATTAGCTGATGTTTGCACTCAGCTGAATGAATCAGGCGTTCGAGTATCGCTATTCATTGATGCTGACGAGCATCAAATTGAATCTGCAAAAAAAACAGGTGCTCCAGTGATAGAAATTCATACGGGGCATTATGCTGATGCAAAAACGGCCGAATTGAAAGAAATTGAATTGAAAAAAATAAAAGTAGCGGTTAGCTTAGCTCATGAGATGGGTTTGCAAGTTAATGCAGGGCATGGTTTGGATTACCATTGTGTTGCCGATATTGCTAAAATTCCAGAAATTATTGAGCTTAATATAGGACATTCAATTATTGCAAGATCCATCTTTTGTGGGTTGGCTGATGCGGTGAAAGATATGAAAAACTTAATGTTGCAAGCTCGGCAACTTTCATCATGAAAAAAACACCGCTGATTATTTTGCTAACCAGCTTTTTTTTATTTGTTTTAACATCGCTGGCAGTGAGTTTTTATGCGATTAAAAGTAGAACATTGGTAAAAATAAGTGAACCGTTGGCTGTACATCCATTACAAAAACAAATGTTATCGGCTAATTTATTCCCAGAAAGCAATTTCATAGGACCTATTAAATTAATAGATCACAACAACCAAGCAATGACTTCATTGATTGGCCGATGGCATTTGGTTTTTATTGGCTATACTCATTGTCCTGATATTTGCCCTGTTGAAATGCAAGTTTTGAAAAAAGCCTATCAAGGACTGAGTCAGTCAATAAAAAGTCAATTACAGGTATTGTTTATTAGTGCAGATCCCGCACGTGATACAACCGATGTTCTGTCAAAATATGTGAATTATTTTGATCACAGTTTCATCGGTGTAACGGGGGAAATGACAGATTTAGTTGATGCTTCAAGAAAGTTAGGTTTACTGTTTATTCCCATTGATGAAATGAAGAAGAAACAACCTAATTATCAGGTAAATCATAGTGCAACCTTTGTCTTAACCGATGCTCAAGGGAGATTGGTCGCCAAGTTTTTTACACCACATAAGGTAGAAAGTTTAATTAAGGATATCGAGTATTTGATTAAAAATAGGTGAGTTTTTAGAGAGTTTGATGAGAAAACTCAATGACTTGCTCTATCGGCATGTGGTCTCCTTCATCTTTGCCATGATAAATGGCTTGAATGATACCCTTTTCATCAATTAATAATGACAATGGCATAATCAAAAATCTTGAGGAAATTTCCATCGGAATATATCCTTTCAATATTCCTGATAAAGCCGTGGGTAAACGAAAAATCATGCCTTTAAGCATACCCAAAAAAGATTTTTTAACACCAAATTGTTTGTAATATTGACGCTCTGGATCCGCTAAAATGGGGAATTTTGAAGTATGTTTGCTGGCATGTTTTTTCAGATGGTCAATGTTAGACTCAAAAATAGCCACTATTTCAAAGTTCTCTCCCATTTTGGGTTGCTTGTTGATCAATTGAGCAATTCGCATATTGCAAAAAGGGCAGGTGGCAAAGCGAAAAAAAGTGACTAAATAGCGTCTGCCTTTGAGTTCATCGGTGTTGAACGATGAGTTATGAATAGAGGATAATTGAATGTTGGGAATAGTCTGGCCAATTTGCATGGAAGCTCCTAATAGAATTTGAAAATATTTTGTTTCTATCCTTAGGGGAAGCGAAATAAATAAATGTCCAAATTGCTTGTTTTTTTGTTCGACTTTGAGGCGCAAAAATAGGCGTACAGTCGAACTATACAACTATTTTTGCAACAAAAAAGATGGACAAAAAAAACAAGAAAGTTGGATGTTTATTTATTCCGAATCCCCTTAATAGGTGCTCAGACTAATAATTGACTCAAATGTTACTATTTTGATGCGTAAAAAAATAAAATTTTTAACAAAAATAGATATTATTTATTTGGGCCAGGAATGAACATCGATGATTTTAATGAATATCTGTGTTCATTCGTGGTTCTAAAATATTTTGTTATTTTGCCCAAAGGGCATCTATCTATAATTGTTATTCCTTAATTTCCTGATAAAGCTGTCCGCCTTGGCTATTAAATTCTTTGGCTTTTTCACTCAGTCCTGCTGTTACTGCTTGTTGATCGTTTTGAATGCCATTTTCTTTGGCATAGTCACGAACTTCCTGTGAAATTTTCATTGAACAAAATTTAGGACCACACATGGAGCAGAAATGTGCGACTTTAGAAGATTCTTTGGGTAATGTTTCGTCATGAAATGACCTGGCTTTTTCAGGGTCAAGACTTAAGTTGAACTGGTCTTCCCAGCGGAATTCAAAACGAGCTGTTGAGATGGCATTGTCTCTAATTTGCGCGCCAGGATGGCCTTTAGCAAGATCAGCAGCATGAGCTGCAATCTTATAAGTAATAATGCCTTCTCTGACATCTTCCTTATTGGGTAAGCCTAAATGTTCTTTGGGTGTGACATAACACAGCATGGCACAACCAAACCAACCAATCATGGCTGCGCCAATGCCCGATGTAATGTGGTCGTAACCTGGTGCGATATCAGTGGTCAGTGGCCCTAAGGTATAAAAAGGGGCTTCATTACAATAGTCCAGTTCTTTGTCCATGTTGATTTTAATCATGTGCATGGGAACATGGCCTGGACCTTCAATCATGACTTGAATGTCATGTTTCCAAGCAATTTGGGTTAATTCACCTAAGGTTTTCAGTTCATCAAATTGAGCTTCATCATTGGCGTCTGCTATTGAGCCAGGACGTAATCCATCACCCAGTGAAAACGAAACATCGTAGGCTTTCATGATTTCACAAATATCTTCAAAATGAGTGTATAAAAAGTTTTCCTGATGATGTGCTAAACACCATTTTGCCATAATAGAGCCACCTCTTGAAACGATGCCCGTTACTCTTTTGGCTGTTAAAGGGATGGTGTGTAAGCGGACACCCGAATGAATAGTGAAATAATCAACACCTTGCTCTGCTTGTTCAATGAGTGTGTCCTTAAAAATATCCCAGGTTAGGTCTTCGGCTTTGCCATTGACCTTTTCTAGTGCCTGATAAATAGGAACAGTGCCAATAGGAACAGGAGAGTTTCGAATTATCCATTCACGTGTTTCATGAATATTTTTACCAGTTGATAAATCCATGATGGTGTCAGATCCCCAGCGAATACCCCATGCCATTTTTTCAACTTCTTCTTCAATGGATGATGAAATGGCGGAATTGCCTAGGTTACCATTTATTTTGACCAGAAAGTTTCTGCCGATAATCATGGGTTCAAGTTCGGGGTGGTTGATATTAGCAGGAATGATGGCACGTCCTTCTGCAATCTCTTTACGTACAAACTCAGGGGTGATTTCTTTTGGAATAGTGGCGCCAAAGGGTTGTCCCGCATGTTGTTGGTTTAACTCCTCCGAGTCAGCACGTCTCATGTTTTCACGGATGGCAACATATTCCATTTCGGGGGTAATAATGCCTTGTCTGGCATAGTGCATTTGGCTGACGTTACAGCCTTTTTTTGCTTGTTTTGGTGTTTTTATGTGCTGGAAATGCAAGTGTGCAATGTCAGGGTTATCCAGTCGATTTTGTGTATAGTTGGAACTGAATGAGTTGAGTTTTTCTGTGTCATCTCTTTCATTAATCCAGTTTTCTCTAATGCTCGACAGACCTTGTTGTAAATCAATGCTGATGTTTGGGTCTGTGTATGGACCTGACGTATCGTAGACTGCAATTTTAGTAGCCTTTTCGTCAGTCAACGTGATTTCACGAATGGGTACACGAAGATCTTCACGGCTACCAGAAATATATTTTTTTTGGGAGTTAGGGAATGGAGTAATGCTTGTTGAGTTGGTATCTTTTAAAAAATCTTCTGGAATTACACTCATACAACGACCTATTATTTAGTAAGTAACGTGCATGAAATAACTTAGACAGCTTGCATCTCGGACAGCCTCCTACAGAGGTTGTTCGAGAGCTCATCTTTCATCCAGAACTGCATATACCCCTCAAGGGAGGGGTAGAGGAAAAAATCGGCTCAAAATGCTCATTTACATCAGTAAGCTGAGTTTTTTGCCAAATTTTGCTAGGAGTCTGTCCGAACACGCATCTTTCCGCCAGAACTGCGTTAAAATTCGGCTCAAAATGCTCATTTACACCAGTAAACTGTGCTTTTTCGCCAAATTTTGCCTTGTTCTGACGAAAACCTACATTTTCGGACAGCCTCCTAG
>Ga0233443_1000432_pt1 | contig 46462 bp, 10 predicted proteins | sample SI_123_September_2_FD_182784 | JGI IMG/M metagenome (GOLD analysis project Ga0233443, IMG submission 182784) | Seawater microbial communities from Saanich Inlet, British Columbia, Canada - SI_123_September2016_200_MG | ecosystem: Environmental > Aquatic > Marine > Inlet | place: Canada: British...
ATATTCATTTACACCTGTAAACTCATATTTTTTGCCTTGAACTGGAGAAAAATAGGGGTAACCTGAACAGCTACAGAGATTTTACGTGTTTTTTTCAGAGAATTTTGATACCCTCTGAATAGTTACTTATTTTTTAGTTAACAAAAATTCCAGTAAAGCCTTTTGTGCATGTAATCTATTTTCTGCTTCATCCCAAACGACACTTTGTTCACCATCAATGACCTCCGCTGACACTTCTTCATCCCTGTGGGCGGGTAGGCAATGCATAAATAATGCATCTTTATCTGCTACAGACATTAAATTTTTATTGACTTGAAAGTTGTTGAAATCTTTTTCTCGTTTATTTTGTTCTTCTTCTTGGCCCATACTTGCCCATACATCGGTGACTAAAAGATGTGATTTTTCAGCCGCTTCAAATGGGTCATGGGTGATTGCAACAAGATTCCCTGCATTTTTTACAATATTGGTATCAGGTTCGTAACCTTTGGGGCAGGCAATGTTGAGTTTAAAGTTAAAGCGTATTGCCGCATTAATATAAGAATGGCACATATTGTTACCATCGCCAATCCATGTGACCGTTTTATCTTTAATGTTGCCGCGATGCTCAGTGAATGTTTGTATATCTGCGAGTAATTGGCAAGGATGATATAAATCTGTTAGTGCATTAATAACGGGAACTGAAGAATATCGAGCCAATGTTTCTACCTTTGAATGCTCGAAGGTCCTAATGGTGATGCCGTCAACCATACTGGATAAAACTCGGGAGGTGTCTGCAATCGGTTCACCTCTGCCCAACTGAGTGTCTCGTGAGGATAAAAATAAGGCACTGCCACCTAATTGGGCTATGCCCGCTTCAAAAGATACTCGGGTTCTGGTTGATGATTTCTCAAAAATCATGCCCAATACTTTACCCTTTAATGGTTGGTATAACTCGCCTTTTTTATGCAGTGTCTTTATTTTAATGGCTTGTTTTATTAGGCCTTGTAATTCTTCGTTTGAAAGGTCAAGTAATGTTAGAAAGTGTCTGATATTCATAAGCTTATTTGTTTATTTTGTTGAGTAATAATATCAACTAAAATGTCGATGATTTGGTCTGAATTTGCTTTAGTTAATGTCAGCGGAGGCAATAATCGAATCACTTTTTCTGCAGTGACATTAATGAGTAAACCTTTGGCTAATGCATTTTGAACCAAAGGTTGGCAGTTAGAGGATAGTTCAATGCCTATCATTAACCCTTTGTTTCGGATGTTTTGCACGATGTCAATGCCATGTAACTTTTTGGACAATGTATCATTAATAGTTTGACCCATTGTTAATGCATTTTTAGCCAAATTTTCAGTTTCCATGATTTCGATGACAGTTTGAGCCACACAACATGCCAATGGATTGCCTCCAAAGGTGGTGCCATGTTTGCCAGGTGAAAAAACATCAGATGCTTTGTTTGCTACAATACATGCACCGATGGGAAAGCCATTACCTAAGGCTTTTGCAAGTGTCATGACATCAGGAGTAATTTCATTGTGTTGATGGGCAAACATTTTTCCAGTTCGTGCCATCCCTGTTTGAATTTCATCTAACATTAATAGCAATTGATGCTCATCACAGATTTGACGTAATGCAGTTAAATAATCATCTGCTGGAATATTAACTCCACCCTCTCCTTGAACAGGCTCTACCAAGATAGCAACCACATCATCATGTTGTTCAATAATTTGTTGGATGGCATTAACATCATTGTATTTAACGCAGATAAAACCCTCGACCAGCGGTTCAAAACCTTGCTGAATTTTTTTATTGCCCGTGGCAGACATGGCGCCAAATGTTCGACCGTGAAAGCTATTTTCCATCACAATAATTTTAGGTGATTTTAGTTTTTTCTGAGTACCATACAAACGAGCGATTTTAATGGCCGCTTCATTGGCTTCGGTTCCGCTATTACAAAAAAACACAGAATGCATTTTTGACAGTCTGATTAAGTCATCCGATAATTTTTCTTGTGCTTCAATATGATATAAATTTGAAGTGTGGACTAATGTACTTGCTTGTTGCTGAATTGCTGCCGTTACTTTAGGGTGACAATGACCCAGACTACAAACTGCAATACCTGAAAGTGCATCAAGATATTTTTTATTATCAGTGTCCCAGAGCCAAACCCCTTCACCTTTTCTAAAAGTAACGGGAAGTTGTGCATAAGTAGGAATTAGATGATGTGACATTGTACTATGGCTAATTATTATTTAAATGATTAATGAGAGAACATGACGTTCTGACAGACAAATTTTTAATTGTTCGGAGATTGAATTATTTATACTACAAGAGCCTAAGGCAACTCACAACAAATAAACTACCCATCTTACTTGCACCCAAAGGGCATAAAACTCTTTTGTCTGTCTTCTTTGCCACAAAAATAGTTATGTAGAACGACTACACGCCTATTTTTATAACAAAAAAGACAAACAAAATTTCTGCGCAATATGGGTAGTTTATTTATTGCGCGTTACCTAAGTTTCGTTTGAGTAGACGAGCTACTCAACTCGGCTTTAACCATGAAGCACAGAAGACAATGGAGAAAAACTTCAATACCTTCATGTTCTTTCAATGGTAGTAAAACATCTATTTTTTTAAAAAAAAGCAAAACAAAAAAGGGGCGTTTCAATGAAACATCCCCTATGCTTAATTTAAACCTGAATCCGTAACTTCAATTCTACTGCAAGTGCCTACTGCACGGAATCTACGAGACTTTACCGAATATTTAGAGCTCACCGTAGAATAACTACGCCAGCGTTCTAAATAACCGATAAAGTCTCGCATCTCCCGCACATTAGACTCTTTCGCTACAAATTGAGGTTACGGATTCAGGTTAAATATATCAAACTTCACAACACGGTGGCAAGACTGTGTGGCGTTTTTTTGTGAATTACATCAAAAAATGTACAATAAAATTAACTTTTTCGTATGTAAAATACATATTCATTGGCCTGATTTTCAGATTCTATTAATTCATTGCCTGTTTGCTTACAAAAAGCCTCCATATCTTTTAGTGATCCAGGGTCGGTGGCTGTGACTCTTAAAACTTGTTCTTTTTCCATGGTTTTAATTGCTTTTTTTGCCCTCAAAATAGGTAGCGGGCAATTCAATCCGTTGGTATTTAATTCTGTGTCAAAATTTAACATGGTGTTCTCCTTAAAAAATTAATGGGGTAGGGGTGAACGAAGCCTGTGAACAAAATTTCTTCGCAAATTGTAAAGGTTATTTTGAATCACCCTTATATGAATAAACAAATATCAGATTTTTGAGCAATAGGTAAAAAGCTCGCCGCACCAACCCAGTCATTGACATCATCAATGAAGTCATCTTGTTTGAAACCAAATAAATCAACGGTCATTTGACAGGCAACCATTTTAACCTCTGCTTCAATACACAATCCTCTCAATTCTTCGACGGACGCAACACCTTTATTGGAGGCTGTTTTTTGCATCATCATGGTTGCCATATTTTCAAATCCAGGAATATTTGACATTAATGCATTCGGGATATTTAAATCCATTTGTTTTAACCAGTTGGGGCCAAAAGGCATTTTCATTGGCATTGCAGGATTACCTAATGGACTGACTTTTGCGTTAAAGTCTTTTTTCAAAAGATCTAAGCCATAAAAAGTGAAAAATATCTGTGCATCCCAACCTAAAGCTGCGGCAGTTGAGGCTAAAATGAATGGTGGATACGCCATGTCCATCGTACCTTTTGTTGCAATGATGGATAATGAGGGCGTTTTATTGTTTTCAATTTCTTCTAATTGTTGAGGTAGCTGATTTTTTAAATGGTGCTTAACTAATGCCTCCACTTGTTGGTTTAACTGTTCTGATGATATATGATTGTTTTGCTTTGAATGACTCATGTTAGACTCCTTAAAATATTTTGCTTTGTGATCTTGAGTTAAGTTTGTCGCAAAACCGTGGCATCGACAATCCTGTGTTTTAACTACATGGAAGAAAAATATTATGGAGTCATATTGATTTGCCTACATAAAATTGTGTAGACATAACTCTTACAATTAAAGATGTGATTATGAAAATATTATTAGCAGATGACCATTTTATGGTGCGTGAAGGCATGAAGTTAATGCTCAATAAATTGGCTGATGAAATTATTATTGAAGAAGCAGAGAATTATTTTGAAGTCATTGATTTAATTCGACAAGCTACTGATTTTAATTTAATGCTGGTTGATAAAACAATGCCAGGAATGAGCATGGATAATGGTTTAAGTGAAATAATAAAACAGGCTGGAAATGTCCCTGTTATTATGTTGTCTGCTTCTGAAAACCCTGTTCATATGAAGCAAGCCCTGGAATTAGGTGCAAAAGGTTATATTCCCAAGTCATCAGATCGAGCAATTATGCTGAATGCAATTCAATTGGTGTTATCAGGAGGGACTTATTTGCCTCCAGAGATGTTACTGGATTTGCCCAAATCAGACAAAATAGAATCAGTAAAACACAGTCATAAAACGACCAGTTTGACGGATGAGTTGCATTTAACACCTCGTCAGATTGAGGTGTTGGATTTGATTTCAAAAGGTAAGTCAAATAAAGGCATTGCTAGGGTGTTGGGAATTACTGATACCACCGTGGCAACTCATGTGAATACAATATTCAAATTATTAAAGGTAAATAATCGGATAGAAGCGGTTAATAAAGTCAGGAACGAAGTGAGCGACTTATAAGGGGAAGCGAAATAAATAAATGTCCAAATTGCGCAGGATTTTTGTTTGCCTTTGAGGCGCAAAAATAGGCGTGCAGTCGAACTACACAACTATTTTTGCAACAAAAAAGGCGGACAAAAAGATTACTATGCCCTTTGGGTACAAGCAAATTGGATGTTTATTTATTGCGCATCCCCTAAGACTTTATTGTCCAACCCTCACATAGGGAACTCCATAAGGAATCATAATAGAAAACATTGTTCCTTCGCCTTGTGTTGATTCAATTTTAATCGGGTGATTTAATAACTTAGCCAATCGTTCAACAATGGATAACCCGAGTCCTAATCCGCCTCCTGAATATTTGGCTGAATGGTCAATCTGATAAAACTCAGTAAAAATTTCTTTAAGTTTGTGTTTGGGTATTCCAATGCCTGTATCAATAATCTCAATTAAAACAAATTTAAAAGTGATGCTGCATTTTAGAGTAATTTTTCCTTGCAATGTATATTGCATTGCATTATTTAAAATATTTCTTAAAATTCGTCTTAATAATTCAGGGTCGCTGAATATCACTGTTTCAATATGAATGACCTCAAAATCTAATTTTTTTTGTTTCATTCGTGGAATGTATTCTTGCTCAATTTCATCCAAAAGCACTTTCATTGTGATGTGCTGAACATTGGATTTAACTTTGCAAGTGTCCAGTTGAGATATTTCCAAAATAGATGAAACCAGGTTGTGTAGTGATCGATTAGAACGTTCTAAAAAATGGACTAATTTTAATACTTTTTCATCGTCAATAATGTCATTTAATTCTTCAATAAATAATCCTTGAGCCAATAAGGGTTGTCGTAAATCATGACTGACAGCGGTTAATATGTTGGCTTTATCCCGTAGTAGTTCCTGGCTGTGTTTTTTTGTTTCTAATGAACTTATCAACTGATGGCTTAAATGATTGAACAAAAAATAGAGCAACAGGTTATAAATTAGCATGCCATAAAGCAATATTAAGTCTAGCTCTTGAAGTGATGTGATTAACTGTAGTGCAAAGGGCGTTTGAATTGGAATGATGCTGATTAAGAAAACTGATTGAGAGCCAATCAGTACAATGCTTAATATAAAAACAGAAAAAAACAGAAAAAGAAATAGAGCGAGGTGAGTGATGAAGGCGTTTTCCTTGAAAAAAATCAAGCTAATTGAACCCAACAAACAAGCCCATAAAAAGGCAAAAAAATGAATGGTTTTTAATTGGCTTGGTATTTGATGTTTCTTTGTTGGTGAATTGATCCAGTGTTTTGGTTGGTACAAGGTAAAACATAAAAAACACAGTGTCCAGGTTGTAATCAGCCATGTGTTGAGTGGATTCCATAAAATTGCAGACATTGAAATGGACATGACTGCAAAAAACCAACGAAATAAACGCCAGTGCTTGATTGATTGCTGAAAAAGTTTGTGTTGTATGTTCATTGTTATATATTTAAAAAATAGTAACTATTCAGGTCACCCCTCTTTTTCTCCATTTCTTCGTTAAAAAATATTCATTTACACCTGTAAACTCATATTTTTTGCCTTGAACTGGAGAAAAATAGGGGCAACCTGAACAGTTACAGAGATTTTACGTATTTTTTCAGAGAATTTTGATACCCTCTGAATAGTTACAAAAAATATTACATATTCTGTGTAAAAATGTACTTTAATGTAAGCAGTCCGATACATTATTTCCACTAAATTATAAGCGATATTGTACCCATGGAAGCACTTTTTTTTCTGGCAAATGTTCTATTTTGTCTGGCATATGCCGTCCGCAACATTATGTGGTTACGAACATTAACTATTACTGCATCATTGTGTGTGTTGCCTTACTTTTATTTTAGAACAGAGCCACTATATTCTGTGTTGTTTTGGGAAGTTTTATTTATTCTCATCAATGCCTATAACCTCACAATTTTGATTTTAGAACAACGAAAGGTCTATCTTAGTGATGACCAGCAACGATTGCATGAACAGGTTTTTTCTTCACTTACTCCCCGTGAAATGCTCACGTTACTAAAGTCAGCGCAATGGAAAGAGGCTGTGGCGGGTGAAATATTGATTACAAAAGGTGTTGTTATTGATGAGTTGCAATTAATCTTTCATGGAACGGTTAACGTGGAAGTGAATGGAGAAGTTGTTACGCAAATCAGTGGAGGTGGTTTTGTGGGAGAAATGAGTTATGTGACTGGGCAACCTACCAGTGCAAATGTCGTTGCGGCAAATTTAACTCGTTATTTAGTTTGGCCGAGAGATAAACTCGAAAAACTGTACAGTCAGAATTCAGCCATTAAAAGTGTAATGCAAGATGTTCTGAGTTGTGACATGGCAAAAAAACTTAGGCAATAAAAGGTGTAGTTTATTTATTGCGAGTTACCTAAGGAATGGGCACGAAATAACTTCCCGTTCTTGGTTTCATATTTATTTTAAATTCAAATGATCTGATTGAATAAAAGCGTAGGAATAGTTACTCTATTTTGAGCTTTTATGATTGAATATCATTTGAACGTGAAGTGAAGATGGAATTAAGAACGGGAAGTTATTTCGTGCCCATTCCTAAGTGCCTTTGCTTGTGGAAAATGCTTGTCAACCTGGTCACGAGTTGATTCAGCAATGCTCGACAAATCTTTAACAACCGCTCCAATTTCTTCTGATGCAGCTGCATTTGAATTGGCTATTTGATAAAGTGAATCAGAATTTCCAGATAACTGGTCCATTGTTTTGTCCTGACTCGTTACGCATTGATTGATGTGCTTGAGCAAATTATCGCATTCGGTGACAGACGTGATAATAATATCCATATCTTGCTGGACTTTGGTTGTTGTTTCAACGCCGATTTCAACATTAGAATGAGTTTGTTTGACGATATTGCCTATTTGATTAACGGCTTCAGAAACATTTTTAGCCAACATTCTAACCTCGTCAGAAACCACCGCAAATCCTCTACCATGCTCTCCTGCTCTGGCCGCTTCAATGGCGGCATTGAGTGCCAACAAGTTGGTTTGGTTGGCAATACCTGCTATCACGTCCGTTATTTTTAGAATTTCTTCACTATTATTTTTAATCAAATCCATTGCTTTTGACATTGATGTGATTTCATTTTTCCCTTCATTGACCAGACCAACTGCATGCCTGGAGTTTTCGCTGGCCTTTTGCGAAGAAGTTAGTACGTCATCAACCGATTGCTTGGTGAGATTAACATCGCTGATCATTGATTCAACAGAAAGGGCCTGATGTTGCGCTCCATCAATAATTTGTGAAACAGCAACATTGCTTTGTTCTGCAGCAGTTGCTATCTGCATTGTATTTTCTATTAAAGTGGTGATTGTTTCCGAAACATGAGAAATTGAAGTGTTGAGATTATTTTTTAGGTTTTCAATATCACCTTTAACATCGGCGTTAACTCTTTTTTCAAAATCTCCGACAGACAGCCCTTTAGCGACATTGTTAACTTCTTTTAACATTTCTTCGAAAGAATTTAATAAGTGATTAAATGCAGTGGTTGCCTGACTTATTTCATCATTGCCTTTAACGTCAACTCGCTTTGAAAATTTGCCCGAAGTTTCAATTTCCTTAATGACATTAACCAGTCGTTGAATACCTGACGCAATGCCTTTGCTGATGAGCACTGCCAGTAAAATACTGACGATGATTAAAATAAACATGACAATTTGTGTCATATTTCGACCATTTTTAACCGTTTTATTGAGTAAATTCATCTGACTTATCATGGTCATTTCTTGAGCTTTTGCCAGCTCTCCAATTTGATGGATTAAGTCTTTAGTCAGTGGCTGAATATCGTTTTTCATGCGATAATTTGCAATATTCCAGTTTTTATGACTGCGTATTTCAAATATTTTTTTGGTGATATCAACTAATTTCGGTCTCATTTTCTCTATTTTATTGAACTGTTTTTGTTCTTTTGAGCTTAAATCACCACGAGATAGTGACAAATAAGCCCCGTCATTTTGTTGCATGCTTTTGTTAAATTTTTTGAGATATTTATCATTACCTGTTAATAAATAGGATCGTGTGTCAGCCAGTACCGCTGAAAAAGAACGGCTAAAATCACTCATGGTTTTTAATAGAAACTTGCTTTGTTTGACCTTGATGACATCTTGCGTCCCCATCCAGCGTCTACTTTCACGAAATATGAGCTTGGCAATGGCTTTGTTTGATTTTTTGATGAGCGGTTGTAATTCTTTTGTGAATAACAAGGTTGCAGGTGTATTGTCAATGGTGTGAGCAATATTTTCAATTTCATTTTGTATTTGTTGGTATTGATGGAATTTTACGTTTAACTGGTTAAGTGATGAGGTGTTTTTTTGTCCTGCTTGTAGTTTTATCAGTTTACTAATTTGTATTTCGATATCTAGCCAAGCTTCAGCGCGTTCCATTTTAAATTGATCTTCGCCAAGCAATACCCAACCTCGTAATGCCCCCAATGTTAGATAAACAGATTCCTGTAACTTTGCACTGGCTAGAGCACTGGGCAATAAAACATCATTGACTTTGATGCTGACCTGTTCAGTTTGTTGGTAGTTATTGAGGCTGATGCCTCCCATCACCATCATCATTAAAATGACAGTGGCAAATCCCAACATGATTTTTTTTCCAATGGTTAAAGTGAAAGACATTTTGTAATCCCTTGTTTTATTTCTAGTTATACCGACATAATAGACCATAGCAACAAGTCAATGGAGATTTAAACTAAAAACATTGTTTGGACAAATATTATCAAGCCATTTTATAAGTCAGTTTCCTCTTGAAATATCCCTAATCCTGCATACTATTATCTATTAAGAATTAAACTTGCGAAAGCTCTATTTTGATTTTGCAGGTATTGCATTAGTTACGAATATTGGCTGATTTATGTTGTTGAATTTTAAATAAAAAAACAATGTTCAATCTTTTTGAAAATATAATATTAAGATAAAAAAATGACCGATAAAAAAAATATTCCAGAAAATTCAGATGAAGACAGTCACGAAGACAGAGAATTGTTGATTGCTCAATTGTTAGAGGAAGAAGGCAGTGATGAATTTCATCCTTTAACCTCAGCACAAGAACAGCTTTGGTTTTTAGATCAGCTACAACCTGGAAATGCAGCTTATCATATGCCTGCGGCTGTTAGGATTACGGGACAATTAGATCGTGAAATACTACAAACATCTTTGAATGAAATCATCAATCGACATGATGTTTTGGTGAGTAATTTTAGGTTATTTAATGGTCAACCCGTTCAATTTTCACAAGATCATGAAATTGAACTGACTGTACAAAAGATTGATTGTCAATTGGTGAATTGTGACAAAGAGGAGGTTGATGGACATATTCGCACATTGGCATCAAAAATTGCAACTGAGCCATTTGATTTGAAAAATGATTTATTGTTACGTGCCAAGCTATTTAAAATCAAGGACGACCATCATGTATTGATGATTGTTTTGCATCATATCATTGCCGATGGTGGTTCGATTGCGCTTTTAATCAATGAGCTGTCATCTATTTATGAATCATTATTGAACAACCAACCTGACACTTTAGATGAACTGGAGTATCAATACATTGATTTTGCCTATTGGCAAAAAGAGTATTTGGAGTCAGAAGAATACCAAGCCAGTTTAAATTATTGGAAACAACAGTTGGAAGCCGCCCCACCTGTTTTATCTTTGCCGACAGATTATCCTAGACCCATCAATCAAAGTTTTCATGGTCAACATGAGATTTTTCATATTTCAGCAGCATTGGTTGATGAATTGCTAGTAATTGCAAACCAGCAAGGTGCCACCTTGTTTATGGTATTGCTGGCTGCTTTTCAAGTGATGTTATCGAGGTATATCAATCAGGAAGATATTTGTGTCGGTACACCTGTTGCAGGTAGAAATCAGGATTCACTGAATACGGATAAAATGTCAGGCTTGTTTGTCAATATGTTGGTGATGCGACTTGATTTGTCGGGTGACCCAAGCTTTAAAGAGCTGCTCAATCGAACCAAGAAAATGGCATTGGATGGTTATGCTCATCAAGATGTTCCATTTGCGAATTTGGTAGAAGAATTATCTCCTGAGCGTTCAACTTCACATGCACCAATATTTCAAGTGATGATTGCGTTACAAAATTATCATTACAAGATGAATGTCAGTGGCTTACAGTTTGAATCTATCGCTTTTGAAAGTGGCACTTCACGTTACGATATCACATTAGACTTAACTGAGTTGGAAAAGGGGATTGAAGCCAGTTTTGAATACAATACTGATTTATTTTCAAAAGAAACCATTGTTCGAATGGCGAGCCATTATGAAATTCTATTAAGAGGAATTGTCGCAGATTATTCACAACCAATCAGTGAATTACCGATGCCGTCAACCAAAGAGTTAATTCGTTTAATTGTTGACTGGAATAAAACCGAGGCCGAAACATCTCCTGTTGCTTGTTTTCATCAGCTGTTTGAACAACAGGCGGAAAAAACACCTGATAACAGTGCCGTGGTGTTTCAAGGACAGTCATGGAGTTATCGACAACTCAATGAAAAAGCCAATCAACTGGCTCATTTCTTGAAAAAGCAAGGTGTTGGTGTCGATGTCTTGGTCGGTATTTATATGGATCGTTCATTGGAGATGCTGGCAACCATTCTAGCAATCCATAAGGCGGGTGGGGCCTACGTTCCGCTCGATCCTGCCTATCCTGTAGAACGTTTGGCTTATATGCTGGAAAATTCTACTGCCCCCGTGTTACTGACTCAAGCGAGTTTAATGGGCAGTGTGCCAGATTATTATGGAACAGTTATTAATTATCAAGCGATTACAACGGAACTGGATCAACAGGATAAAGCTAATTGTACATCAGATTTTGACCGAAAAAATTTAGCGTATGTGATTTATACCTCTGGTTCAACAGGTAAACCCAAAGGTGTACAAATTAAGCATGGCGGTTTATTGAACTTTTTAGAATCAATGAAGCGTGAACCAGGCTTAAATAAAGATGATACTTTACTTGCGGTCACTTCATTATCGTTTGACATTGCTACGTTGGAATTGTTTTTACCATTAATTACGGGGGCAAAAATTGTACTTGCCAGCCGTGAAGTGGCGATTGATGCTGCACGTTTACAGGATTTATTAAAAGCGTCCAATATCACCATTATGCAGGCAACTCCCGCAACTTGGCGCATGTTACTCAATCGTGATTGCCAATTGAAACATCGAATCAAGATTCTTTGTGGTGGTGAAGCCATGCCCACCGATTTGGCAGGTCAATTGCTGATGAATTCCAATGTTGATTTATGGAACATGTATGGCCCAACAGAAACCACCGTTTGGTCTTGCATTCATCACGTAACCACCTTGCGTGAATCCATTCCCATTGGTCGTCCCATTGCCAATACTTTGCTGTATATTTTGGACAAACATCAACATCCTGCTCCCATTGGTGTGCCAGGTGAGTTATTTATTGGTGGTGAAGGCGTAGCAAGAGGTTATCGTGGACGTGATGACTTAACCGCAGAACGATTCATTGAAAACCCATTCAATGATGAGCATGAGGTCATTTATCAAACGGGGGATCTGGCAAGATATTTACCCAATGGAGAAATAGAATGTCTTGGACGCATTGATCATCAGGTTAAATTACGGGGTTATCGTATAGAACTGGGAGAAATAGAAGCTGTATTATCGAGTCATCCTGATGTCCATGCTTGTATTGTTATTTTGCGAGAAGATTCACCTGGTAATAAGCGTTTGGTTGGCTATGCTGTGGCTAAAAAATCGTTGACCATTGATGGCCATAAAATTAAACAGGCAATTAAGCAAGAATTACCTGATTATATGATTCCGTCTATCATTGTTGCGATGCAGGCATTGCCATTATTGCCAAATGGTAAGATTAACCGACAATTTTTACCCAAACCTGATCAATCGTTAACAGAGCGAGAAATTGAACAACCTGTCAGCATGATGGAAAAAGCCATTGCAGGTCTTTGGGAGCAAATTCTGGAAGTCTCCATGATTGGTCGGCAGGATAACTTTTTTGCTTTGGGTGGGCATTCTTTACTGGCAACACAATTGATTGCAAAAATTCGAGATCATTTGAAAGTCGAGTTACCATTAAGGATTCTATTTGAAGCCTCTACTCTGGCTGAATTAGCCACTGCTGTAGAAAATAAAAATTCACAAAATATTGATGCTCCAGCCATTATTCCTGTTTCTCGCGAACAAGTTTTACCGTTGTCATTTGCTCAAGAAAGATTGTGGTTTCTGGATCAATTAGAACCAGGCAACCCCATCTACAATATTCCCGTGGTCATTAGAATAACGGGTGATCTGAATGTTAATGTCTTGCATCAGTCTTTACAAACCATTATTCAGCGTCATGAGGCATTGCGAACTGTCTTTAAGAGTGACAATGGTCAACCCTCCATTGAAATTTTTTCATCAATGGATTTTGAGTTGCCTGTGACTGATATTCGAGGCTTAAATGATGATGAAAAGTCAGCACATGCTGAGCAATTAGCTTTGAAAGAAGTGAGACATCAATTCAATTTAGAACGTGGTCCACTGATAAAATGTCGTTTAATACAAGAATATGACCAGCAACAATTACTGGTCATCACCATGCATCATATTATTTCTGATGGTTGGTCTGGCGGTGTGTTTTTTCAGGAAATTAACGCATTATATTCGGCCTATTGTCATGATGAAGTGTCTCCATTAGCCGATTTATCCATACAAGTGGCTGATATCGCTTATTGGCAACGACAATGGTTGCAAGGTGATGTCTTAGAAAAACAATTGAACTACTGGAAAAAACAATTGACAGATTTCCCCGTGTTAATGAATCTGCCTCTGGATTTTAATCGACCTGCAATACAAACGTTCAATGGAGATAAAGTCTCACTGCGCATTACAAAAGATAAATTAAATGTCATCAAACAGTTGGCACAACAACAGGAAGTGACATTGTTTATGTTGTTGTTGAGTGTGTGGAATTTGTTGTTGGCAAAACATTGCCGACAAACCGATCTGTGTGTGGGAATTCCCGTTGCAGGACGTAACCATACGGAAACTCAAAATCTCATCGGTTTTTTTGTCAATTCACTGGTGATTCGCTCCGATTTATCTGAAAATTTAACCATTAAAGAGTTTATTCAACAAATAAAAAATACTGTATTAGATGCTTTTGATCATCAGGATTTGCCATTTGAACAGCTGGTTGATGAAGTGTCTCCCAATCGCAATTTAAGCTATTCTCCAATTGTTCAAGTCGGATTCGCTTTACAAAACGATGCGATGGATGTATTTAATTCACCTGATATTCAGTTGGAAAATATTGAAATACACAACAAAACAGCCAAATATGAATTAACTTTGTCATTAATGGAAGTGGATGACGAGTGTTTAGGGCAATTAGAATACAATACCGATTTATTTAAACCAGAAACCATTGAACGACTTGCCGAACAATATCAAAAAATCATTGATGAAGTATTACAGCACATCAATCAACAAGTGACTGATATTGAACTGGTTGAACACCATGATTTGTATGAATTATTGAATATATCTTCAGGGCAATTTGAACAAGTACACTCTTTAACTGTATCTCAACGAGATTTGTATTTGTATTCGGTATTGAACCCAGGGACGATTTATAACAGTACGGGTTATGTGATTGATATTGTACAGCCTATCGACTTAAAAAAGTGGCGCAAAGCTTTACAGCTATTGCTGGTGCAACAACCTGTTTTACGTTTTAAGCTGATTGAATCTAATTACAGTTTTCTGGAGCCTGTTTATCAATGTGTTGAAAAGGTTAAAGAAACGCCTTATAAATTGATTGATGCGACCAGTCAAGTGCTACAAGATGAGGCACTCAATGAAAAAATTGAATCATTAATTTATCGTTCTTATGACTTAAAATCAGATGAATTATTTTCCAATACCTTAATTCATCACTCAGACTCACACTATACCTTTATTTTTGCTGCACATCATTTATTGCTGGATGGTATTGGTTCAACCATTTATCTGCAACAGTTAATGGCAATCTATGAATCATTAAGTGGAAATCAATTATGGCAATCTTCACCTGCTTATTTCATTGATTATATAGAACAAAATAGAAAACAATATGATACGCCCAAGGTTAAAAAATACTGGCGCCAGCAATTGCAAGCAGTTGAAGCACTGGATTATCCGACTCCACGAGTGATTAAAGGTGAGTTCAAACAACAAAAATTATTGATTAATGACAATAAATTCAAAGATATTAAACGATATTGTCGACGACATGGAATTACACCTGCGATTTATTTCAAAGGCCTTTACGGTTTGTTATTGAAAACTGTTTGTCGTGCTGATGAAAGTTTTTCCATTTATGAAATATTGAGTGGTCGATACAAAGAACATCGCAACACATTGGGTTGTTACTATCAGCAGATTCCTTTTGTCTTTAATAAAAAAGATGTGGATTTCACCACAGGCATTGCTGATTATTACAATCAAGTGAAAAATTATTTGAGAGTGGCAGGTGAAAGCCAATATATTTCTGTGTTTTTACAGAAACAATTATTGAATTCTGCTCGACTGGAATTTTTTTATAATTTCTATAACTTTTCTGATGTGGTATTGAATGAACAGAATTTATCAGTTCAACACTATATTAAATTTCCTGAAAACCAAGTTCAGTTAATCATAAAAAACGTGGGGGGGCAATGTGAACTCAATTTACATTATCACACAGGCTACTTTGAGGACTTAAATTTTCTCAAGAGATTACTGCTTATTTCCAATCAATTATTAGCAGATGTTCAATGGTTGGCTGAAATTCGTTACATTTTTGATGAAGAACAACAGCAACAATGCTGGGAATGGAATAATACCGATACGACCCAATGGAGCGAAATATCGGTACATCAATTTTTGCAACAACAAGTTGAGATAACGCCAGATGCAGTTGCTGTGATCTGTGGTGCAAAGCGTTACACCTATCTTCAACTCAACGAAAAAGCCAATCAATTGGCTCATCACTTACTTGTGGAAGGTTTGGGTGAAAACGATATTGTCGGTATTTGTGTGGAAAAATCATTGCCAATGGTGTTGGGTGTTTTTGCTGTGCTCAAGGCAGGTGGTTGTTATTTGCCATTAGATCGAAACTATCCACAAGATCGACTGAACTATATGATTGAAAATGCCGAAGTAACACATCTGCTGACTCAATCATCATTGATGAATGCTTTTATTGATTTTCAAGGTTGCGTTACATTACTGGATGTTGAGCTTGAAGAAAATTATGCATTAAGTAATCCAAACATAAATCACTCAGCCGAGCATCCTGCTTACTTGATTTATACCTCGGGCTCAACGGGAATGCCAAAGGCAACTTCGGTGACTCATGCAGGAGTGGTTAATCTGGTTAACTGGATGGTCAATGAATTTAATTTTAACGATCAAGATCGTAGCTTGATTATCAGTTCATTTAGTTTTGATTTAACACAAAAGAATTTGTTTTCGGTACTGGCAAGGGGGGGAACAATCGTTCTGCCAGAAACTGACCATTATGATGAACAAGCATTACTAGGGGAAATTAAAAAACAAAATATTACTTTGTTAAATTGTGCACCAAGCATGTTCTATCCATTGTTAGAAGACCGACAGGATTTTGCCATTCTCAGCAGTTTACGATATCTGTTTTTGGGTGGAGAAGCCATTCGTATGGAAGCACTATCCGTCTGGATTCACAGCCATGATTTTCAATGTGAAATAGTCAATACCTATGGCCCGACAGAGTGTACCGATATCGCCTTGTATTACCGCATTAAAGAACCTACAAAATTAATCAGAACGAGCGTTCCATTGGGTAAGCCAAATGCCAATGTGAAAATTTATATTTTAGACGAGTTTTTAAGATTGCTACCAATAGGTATTGTGGGTGAATGTTGTATTGCAGGACAAGGCGTAGGCTTGGGGTATCTCAATCAGCCTGAATTAACGGCAGAAAAATTCATCGGTAATCCGTTTGGTGAAGGCCAGCTATATAAGACAGGTGATTTGGTTCGATATCTTGCTGATGGTAATGTAGAATTTATTGGTCGGGTGGATAACCAAGTTAAATTACGTGGCTTAAGAATAGAGTTGGGTGAAATAGAAAGTGACATAAAACAAGCAGAAAATATTAAAGATGCTTTGGTTGTCGTGGTTGATGATCGTTTAGTTGCCTATTTAATTGCTACACAAAAAGAAGACTTTGATGAGTCTACCGAAACTCAACAAATAAAACAGTTATTAACTAAAAAACTACCCGATTATATGGTGCCGTCAGCCTATGTTTATTTGAAACAATGGCCATTGACTGCCAATGGAAAAATTGATCGACATCAGCTACCCAAATGTGATAATGCTTTATTGCAGGAATCTTATGTTGCACCGAGAAATGAGGTGGAAAAAACCATTTGTTTTATTTGGGAACAACTTTTAGTGGTTAAAAAAGTTGGCATTCACGATAGCTTTTTTGATCTGGGCGGTCATTCATTATTGGCAACACAAATGATTTCCCGTTTGCGTGGTGAATTATCGGTGGAAATTCCACTGAGAACCATTTTTGAAGCAGCCACCGTTGCTGAATTATCCAAGCAAATCAATGTTGCACGTGACGCAGGGCAGGTGAGTGCACCGTCTATTTATTTAATGGATAGAAAGGCTGCATTGCCACTGTCTTTTTCGCAGGAAAGAATGTGGTTTCTGGATCAGATGACGCCAGGCAATCCTGCTTACAATATCAATTCAGCCATTAAAATATTTGGTTATCTTGATATTGATGTATTAACCCTGACTTTTGGTGAAATTATCCGTCGTCATGACATATTAAGAAGTTGTTATGATTGTGATGAGAACGGTGTGGCTGTTCAGACAATCATAGAGCCTTGGGATTTCAGATTATTTAGTGAAAGCGTTTGTCATTTACCAAAAGAAAATCAACATGATGCAGCCTCGTTAATCATTGAAGATGCGGCTCAATTCCAGTTTGATTTAAAGCATGGTCGATTAATCAGAGTGACTTTAATTAATCTGAATGAAGATGAGTTTATACTTTTATTAACAATTCATCACATGGTGGCAGATGGTTGGTCAGCAGGCGTTTTTAGTAAAGAAATATCTGTTTTATACGAAGCTTTTACCGAAGGTTTACCATCGCCTTTGCCAGAACTGTCTATTCAATATGCAGATTTTGCTTTCTGGCAACGCCAATGGTTAAGTGACAGCGTAATCGAAAAACAAATCAATTACTGGCGTCATCAATTAGACAACACACAAATACTTGATTTGCCTTTTGATTCTCCCCGTGCGCCAATCAATAGCTATAATGGAAAAACTTTACATTTTAGCATTGGTGCCGAAACAACCGACCAATGCCACAAAATGTGTCAGCAACAAAATATTACATTGTATATGTTTTTATTGAGTGTTTTTCAGATATTATTGCATCGTTATTGCCGACAGGATGATATTGCCATAGGTTCTCCTGTTGCAGGCCGTTATAACGAAGAAGTTGAGCCATTGATTGGTTTCTTCGTCAATACTTTGGTGTGCCGAAGTGACTTATCTGCCGATCCCACCGTCTCTGAATTATTATTACAAAATAAAAATGTGGTGTTAGATGCTTTTGCACATCAAGATATCCCTTTTGAACGCTTGGTTGAAGTCTTAAATCCTCCCAGATATTTGAATATTACGCCTTATTTTCAAGCAATGTTCAGCTTGCAGAATACACCTAAAAGTAGTATTAGCAGTAAAGGTATTCGTTTGCAATCAGTCCCGTTGGCATCATCTATTGCTAAGTTTGACTTAACTCTAAATGTCAGTGAAATTGATGATCAATTACAAGCAGATTTTGAATACAATGCTGATTTGTTTGTTGAGCCAACCATTGAAAGATTATCATCTCATTTTAATACGTTGATAAAGAAGATATTAAAAGAACCTGGTTGTCGCTTGTCGCAAATTGATTTGTTGTCGAACCAAGAAAAACAATTGATTCTGCACCAATGGAACAAACAGGATAGCCTGCACGATTTCAAACAAAATCTACATCATCTGTTTGAAAAACAAGTGCTCGGTAGTGGCGATGATATCGCTGTAGCGAATGATGATTTATTTTTGACTTATCGTGAGCTTAATGAAAAAGCCAATGGTTTAGCACGCTATTTGTTGGAAAAAGGGGTTGTCAATGGGGATTTGATTGCTATTTGTCTACAGCGATCACATAACTTGGTGATTGCTTTATTGGCAGTTTTAAAAACGGGTGCGGCTTATGTACCCGTTGATCCAGATTATCCCGAAGATCGTATTGATCTAATGTTAATGGACAGCCAAAGCAAAATTATTATTACCGAAACACAGACATTGGCATTGTTGCCCGTGAAGAATATCGAAACAATCTGTCTTGATAAAGATTATCAATACTATACCCATTTAGACAACAGCAATCTTAATATCACGATTGATTCAAAACAACTGGCTTATGTGATTTATACCTCAGGTTCAACAGGTAAACCTAAAGGTGTCGGTATTCCCCATCAAGCCATTGTGAATCATATGTTGTGGATGCAAGATACTTTTCCATTGAACAGTAGCGATAAAGTATTGCAAAAAACACCCTTCAGTTTCGATGCTTCAATTTGGGAATTTTATGCCCCATTAATTGCAGGAGCTCAATTGGTTATTGCTAAACCAAGAGGGCATCGTGATGCAGAATATTTATTGAATGAAATTGCAGACAAGAAAGTGTCTATTCTACAGACAGTACCGACATTATTACGATTAATGCTCAGTCTGCCAGAAGCGGAATCAAAATTATTCAGTATTAAACGGGTTTTTTGTGGTGGTGAAACACTCAGTACCGAATTGGCATCACAAACCACAGAACTGGGTTTGCAAGTGATTAATCTTTATGGCCCAACAGAATGCACCATTGATGCAACTTTTGCCATTTATGATGAAACGATTGAGTCACCTAACGTTACGATTGGTCGTCCCATTGCCAATATTCGAAGTTATATTTTGGATGATTTTATGAATCCCGTTCCTGTGGGGGTTGCAGGGGAGCTTTATCTTGCGGGAGTGGGTGTTGCCAATGGTTATTTGTATCGATCAAAATTAAATAAAGAAAAGTTTTTGCAAGATCCTTTTATTGATAATCATTCAATGATGTATAAAACAGGGGATTTGGTTAAATACCATGAAGACGGCAATATTGAATTCTTAGGCAGGTTGGATGATCAGGTAAAGTTGCGTGGATTTAGAATTGAATTGGGGGAAATTTCCAGTTGTTTGAATCAACACCCGCAAATCAAAGAGTCGGTGGTTATCGTTAGAGAAGAATCAGCAGATAATCAACGCCTGATGGCTTTTTATGTACTAGATGATGACGAATTGTTGGATATTTCTGATATCAGAAATTGGCTGAAAAAATCATTGCCTGATTACATGATTCCAGTCGGTTATCAAAAAATTGTCAAATTACCTTTATTACCCAACGGTAAAATAGATTTGAAAGCATTGCCTGAGACTGACGTGACATTGTTTGCTGTTGCAGATAAAAAAGCGTTACCGCGCAATCCAATCGAAGAAATTATATTGGAAATATGGAGTAATGTACTGAAATTGGATGAGGTGGGGTTATATGATAATTTCTTTGACATTGGTGGTCATTCATTGCTTGCAACACGAGTTATTGCTCAAATTAATCATCAATTTAAAGTTGAATTACCCATCAAGGTCTTATTTGAACATTCAGATGTGCCTTCGTTGGCTGAAATTGTTGAAGCTCAACGACGTTTAAATGTAGGCATTAAAAATGTTTCAATTGTCCCTGTAGATAGAGATAAACAACTGGTTTTATCGTATGCACAGGAACGCTTGTGGTTTTTAGATCAATTAGAACCATTGAATCCCATTTATAATATTCCATCAGCTGTTCGTTTAACGGGTGAACTTAAAGTTGACCTATTGAAACAAGCCATTAATTGTATTATTGATCGTCATGAAATATTAAAAATCAATTTTAAAACTAAAAAAGGCAAGGCATCTATTGTAAAGAAAGTCACTGAAAAATTCACCATCACCGAAGCGAATAATTCAGCCAAAGCATTGGACGAAGCAGTTGATGAAGCACATCGAATGGCACTTGAATTTTCTTTAAAAGCTTTTGATTTGTCTGTGGACTGGCTGATTCGAGTGCATTTGATTAAATTGGCAAAAAATGATTCAGTTCTACTGGTCAATATGCACCACAGTATTTCAGATGGTTGGTCAGTGGGAATTTTTATTAAGGAATTTTCTGCTCTCTATTCTGCCTATGTGCAAGGTCAGGATATTGAGTTACCTGAATTACCTGTTCAATATGTTGATTATTCACATTGGCAACGTAAATGGTTAAAAGAGGTTTCCCTGGAAAACCAACTGAATTTCTGGGTGAAACAATTACAAAGTGCTGAACCCTTTCTAAAAATGCCAACGGATCGACCACGCCCAAGAATACAAACCTTTCGAGGACGACATGACTATTTTAGATTGCCCGCTGAATTGGTCACTGACATCAAACAATTGAATAAAGATCAAAATGTCACCTTATTCATGACCTTATTAACCGCATGGCAAATTCTTTTATCACGTTATTCAGGGCAGGAAGATGTCAGTGTCGGCGTGCCTATTGCTGGTAGGAGTCAGCTGGAAACACAGAACCTGATTGGTTTTTTTGTCAATGTACTGGTGATGCGTTGTCATGTGTCAAAAGAACAGAATTTTATTCAATTGTTGAAACGCCAAAAAGCCAAAATACTGGATGCTTACCAACATCAGGACTTACCTTTTGAACAACTGGTCGAAGCCATTTCACCTGAGAGAAATACCAGTTTTACGCCTTTAATTCAAATTGGTTTTGCCTTGCAAAACATTGAAATGGAATGCCATGAATTACCCGACTTATCCATGGAACCTTTTAACAGTGATGTGACTATTTCGAAATACGATATGACTTTATTTATTTCGGAAGATGAGCAAGGAATGTCCGCCATTGTCGAATACAATACGGATTTATTTGATGGAAGCAGCATTGAGTTGTTGATGTCGCACTATCAAAAATTGTTAGAAAATCTGGTCAAACAGCCACAACAGACTATTTCGGCACAAGCGGTCATGTCTTCAGGTGAATTGTCTCGAATACTTGATGTTTCAGCCGACACCACTGAACAGATTTTACCTTTGACGGCTTCACAACGTGATTTATTCATTGATACTTTGATGAATCCGCAAACCCAATATAACTCGTTTGCTTATGTGCTGGATATTGCCAGAGAAATTAATGTATCGGTGTGGCACAAAGCTTTATTGGCTTTACATGCGGAACAACCATTGTTAAGAGCTAAAATGGTTTCTTGTAGTGCATCTTATGCGGAATCTGCCTATCAAATTATTGAGAAAAAAAGGCCTATCAAATTAGATATTCAAGATTTGAGTCAAGAACCACTGGACGACACAATTTTACAAAAAGAAATTCAGGACTGTATTCACTGGCAATATAATTTACCAAAAGATTCACTGGTTTATAATTCAATTTTAAAAGTTTCTAATCAACGATTTATATCGGTATTAACCGTTCATCACATGTTAATGGATGGCATTGGAGCGGCCGTTTATTTGAACCGTTTGTGTGAAATTTATGATTTGTTGATGGCAGGTAATAAAGATATTATACCACCAAAATTTATTTTCAATGAATACATCACCTGGAATAATCAGGTCTTTGATACAGAAAATGTAAAAAATGCCTGGCAAGAAAAAGTAAAATCAATAGAACCTCTTGATTTTACCGCTGTGTTACCGAGAACTCACCAAACATTGCATAAAAAACTCATGGTCGATGAGCAATTGTGGCGACAAATTAAAAAATATTGTCGAAGAAAAGCCACCACTGCACCGATATTTTTTAAAGCCATCTACGCGTATCTTTTGAAATTATATTGTCGCCCCGAACAAAATTTTGTGTTGTATGAAATTGTGGGTGGTCGTGCTAGACAGCATCGGAAATCAATCGGTTGTTATTATCAGCAAATTCCACTGATTTTTGATTTGTCAGCCATGACATCTGAATCAGAGGTTAATGACTACCTAAATACCATAAAATCAGAATTACGTGAATTGGCTGATGAACAATATATTTCCGTCTTTTTACAGAAACAACTCATTCCACAAGGCAAAGTTTCATTCTTCTATAATTATTATAATTTTGCATCCAGTATCTCTGTAGCAGGGGGCTTGGCACCGTTAGATATACACATTAATTTTGCCGAAAATCAGGTTCAGTTTATCGCAAAAAATATTGATGACCAGTTGCAGTTAAATTTACATTATAACAGCGACTATTTTACCGACCTTGATCTGTTAGATCGAATTTTAGTCACTGCAAAATCACTGGTTGATGGCGCAAAAACTTTAGCTGATATCAATTATTTATTTGATGATGAACTGAAAAAATTAACAAAAACCTGGAACGAACCTCAACATATTGAAAAGAAATATTGCTTGCATCAGGTTTTTGAAGAACGCAGTCGTCGCCAGCCTAAATCAATAGCGGTAAGTTATGAAGGACGATCCTGGCGTTATGGCGAGATTGATCGAAAATCCAGTTCATTGGCAAATCATTTAATCAATCATGGAGTAGGGCCTGATGTGTTGGTTGGTTTATGCATCACCCGTTCGGTTGATTTAATCATTGGCTTATTGGGTATACTCAAAGCTGGTGGTGCCTATTTGCCATTAGACCCTGCTTACCCTGTTGAACGCTTACAATTCATGCTGGAAGACAGTCAGGTTTCGGTAATCGTTACACTGGAAAGTTTGATGAATCAATTGCCTGCACATGATGCTGCCATTGTTTGTCTGGATACCGATTGGGATATTATCGAACTCAATAATTCGGAAACTGTACAGAGTAACATCACACCAGATAATTTGGCTTACGTCATTTATACCTCAGGTTCGACGGGTAAACCAAAAGGCGTGGAAGTCTCTCATTATAATGTCATGCGACTGTTTGAAGCAACCAGAGGTTGGTATGACTTTAATGAGCGTGATGTTTGGACCATGTTTCATTCTTATGCTTTTGACTTTTCTGTGTGGGAAATTTGGGGCGCTTTATTATATGGCGGTAAACTCGTTATTGTGCCTTATATGACCTCTCGTTCGGCTGAAGATTTTTACCAATTGTTAAAATATGAACAAGTCACGGTATTAAATCAAACACCGTCAGCCTTTTATCAGCTGATCAAGGCAGATCAAAAAACCGCCAATAAATTGCCTTTGAGGGCGGTAATTTTTGGTGGTGAAGCTTTGCAGTTACAGCATCTTAAACCCTGGTTTGATAAATACAGCGATGAATCACCCCAGTTAATTAACATGTACGGTATTACCGAAACAACAATACATGCCACCTATCGTCAGATTAAGCAGAGTGATGTGATTTCAGGTGAGGGCAGTGTGATTGGGGAAGCAATTCCTGATTTAAGTTTGTATATCTTAGACAATGAAATGCGTCCTGTTCCGATTGGTGTTCCAGGGGAGTTATGTGTTGGTGGGTCTGGTTTGGCACGGGGGTATTTGAATCGTGATGAGTTAACCAATCAACGTTTTGTCAACAATCCTTTCTCAACAGGTAAAGTATATCGATCAGGAGATTTGGCACGGTATTTACCGAATGGAGACCTTGAATATTTGGGACGAATAGATTTTCAAGTAAAAGTCCGAGGTTTTCGTATTGAACTGGGTGAAATTGAATCTGTTGTTCGCACTTATTCTGGTGTTGAAAACACTCAGGTTTTGGTTAGAGAAGATATTCCTGGTGATATCCGATTGGTTGCTTATATCATTGGTAAAGCCAATAAAGGTTTAAATGTAGAGGCATTAAAATCTCATTGCCAAACTTCATTGCCCGAATATATGGTACCTCAGCATTTTATTGTGATTGAAACCATGCCGTTAACATCGAATGGCAAGGTGGACCGAAAAGCCTTACCAAAACCCAGTCAGGTTTATTCCAAAAGTGAATTTTTAGCCCCAGAAACCCAAACTGAAAAAGGTTTGGCACAATTGTGGCAACCCTTATTAGGGGTAGATAGGGTTGGTAAAACAGACAACTTTTTTGAATTGGGTGGACATTCTTTGTTGGCAACTCAGCTGATATCAAGAATGCGTGAACAATGCCAATTTAACTTGAGTTTGCGTGACTTATTTCAAAACCCAACGGTCGAAAGTTTGGCAGAGATTGTGGATGCAAAAATCAGTGGAAAACTGGTGATTCCTGCCATTGTTCGTGTGCCCAGAGACCAAATTTTACCCTTGTCTTTTGCTCAAGAACGTTTGTGGTTTTTGTATCAATTAGAGCCAGAAAATACGGCTTACAACATCCCGTCTGCAGTAAATATTAAAGGTCACATCAGTGAAACTGATTTGGAAAAAAGCATTGTTAATATTGTCAATCGGCATGAAGCGCTGAGAACCATTATTCAGCCTAAAGATGATTTGGCTGTGCAAAAGATATTACCAGAGGATAGTTTTTCATTGCGTTTGGTCGATGTACAAAAGTTAACTGAAAAACAAATAATGACGCAGTTAAATAAGGAAGCTAAATGGCCCTTTGATTTGACTCAAGGCCCCTTGTTTAGGATTACGTTGTATCGCATATCAACCACTGATCATATTTTATTTGTCAATATGCATCACATTATTTCTGATGGTTGGTCGGTGGGAATTTTCATCAAAGAATTGTTTGAATTCTATGCCTTGTTTCAAAGTGGCAATATTTCAAGCATGGACGAACTGACTGTTCAATATGCTGATTTCAGCGATTGGCAACGACAGTGGCTCACGGGAGATATTTTAGATCAGCAAATTGATTATTGGAGTCAACAGCTTAAAACATCACAAAATCTCAATTTATTGACTGATTTTGCTAGACCCGAAAAAACCAGTTATCGGGGGGCTAAAGTTTCATTCACTGTGCCTAAAACCATTACAGATTCACTGAATACAATTGCACTGAAAGAAGATTGTACACTGTTTATGGTGGTGTTGGCTGCCTTTAAAGTCTTATTGTATCGTACCACCGATCAAACAGATATTTGTGTGGGTTCTCCAATTGCAGGCAGAAATCATGGTGAACTGGAAGATTTAATTGGTTTTTTTGTCAATACCCAGGCACTCAGAACCGATTTATCTAATGATCCAACGTTCAGTGAATTATTGAAACGGGTGAAAGAGACGGCGTTATCTGCATATGCCAATCAGGATATTCCGTTTGAAAAAATTGTTGAAGTGTTAAAACCTCAAAGACATTTAAGCATGACTCCATTTTTTCAAGTGATGCTGGTTTTTCAAAATATTGCCTTGCCTGACATGAGCTTAAATAACTTACAGCTAGAAGGAATTGAAATTGATTCAGGGGCTTCAAAATTTGATTTAACCTTATCCATTGCACCAACTGATTCAGGATTTTTTGGGCAAATTGTTTATCGTAAAGATTTATACAAAAATGAAAGCATTGAACAACTGTCTCAGCATTTCGTGACTTTATTGAAAAGTATCGCCATTAACCGTCATGTTAATATTTCAACTTTACGATTGATGCCTCCTAAAGAGCGTAAACGCTTGATTAATGAATTCAATCAAACCAACATGAGCTTTGCTGGGCGACCTTCGTTGCAACGTCGATTTGAAGAACAAGTGGATAAAACCCCCGATGCGATTGCAGTGGTTTTTGAAGAAGATGAAATGTCTTATCATGAATTAAATAAACTCAGCAATGAAATTGCCAATTATTTAATCAAAGAAGGGGCGGTTAAAAATACTTTGATTGGTTTGTGTATGAACCGATCAGTTGAAATGATCGTCGGACTATTGAGTATTTTAAAATCAGGTGCAGGTTATGTACCAATTGATCCCAAATACCCAGATGAACGTATTGCCGCCATGATTGTGGATGCAGAATTGTCGATTGTGTTAACAGAAAGTCAGTTGGAAGATAATTTACCCAAATCAGGTATCAATTATTTGTTTCTGGATAAATACCAAGATGAATTTGCACTTGAAAGCAGTGAAAATCCAGAATTATCAACCTCAGCAGATCAGGGTGATAGTTTGGCTTACCTTATTTACACATCGGGTTCGACGGGTACACCGAAAGGTGTGATGATTGAACATCGACAAATTGTGAATTATGTGGATGCCATTAGTCAACGTCTGAATTTTCCACAGCAAGCTCACTATGCTTTAATTTCGACTCTTGTTGCTGATTTGGGCAATACAATGTTGTTTCCTGCATTATTTTCTGGTGGTTGTCTACACATTATTTCAGAAGAACGAGCAATGGATGCCGATATGTTGGCTGCCTACTTTGACGTCAACCCGATTGATTGTTTGAAAATAGTACCTTCTCATTTGGCGGCACTGCAAAGCATTGAACAGCCTGAACGAGTTATGCCAAAACAGTTGTTGGTGTTAGGGGGAGAAGTATTAACAACTGCATTTATTAATACATTACAGACATTGCCATCCACTTGCCGAATTGTTAATCATTATGGGCCCAGTGAGGCAACTGTGGGTGTTTTAACCGAAGAAATATCGACTAAAAAATTAGCCAATAATTTAACAATTCTACTCGGAAAACCCATTGCCAACACCCAAATCTACGTACTGGATTCACATTTGAATCCTGTTCCTGTCGGTGTGCCTGGTGAACTGGTGATTGGCGGTGCGTGTGTCGCCAGAGGTTATTTGCATCGAGAACAATTAACCGAAGAAAATTTCATTAAAGATCACTTGAACAAACAAACAGGTTATAAATTATACCGAACGGGCGATAGAGTTAGATTTATAGACAATGGTTCGATTGAATTTCTAGGTCGAGTTGATGATCAGGTTAAAATTAGAGGTTATCGAGTCGAATTAGGCGAAATTGAAGCCATGATAAATACTCCACCTTGTGTTGAAAAATCGGTGGTGAATTTGTATCAGGACGAGTTCGGTGAAAAACATCTGGTGGCTTATTTGGTAGCGGCTGAAGGTGAAGTTCTTGATGTGGCAAAACTACAGAAAAATATTGCAACACGACTACCTGATTATATGACTCCACAATGGATGATTGAAATACCCTCGATTCCACTCACTGCCAATGGAAAAATTAACCGTTCAGCATTGCCTGAGCCTAATATGAGTAGTTGTCTGTTTGATAATGCGGATGCGTCTATGGCAATGGCTGCAATTAATCCGATTGAAGAAGTTATTATGGGTATTTGGCGACAATTATTACCCATCAGTCAAATCAATGTTAAAGATGACTTTTTTGCTATTGGTGGTCATTCTTTGTTGGCTACCCGAGTTGTTTCCAGAATTCGTCAAAGTTTCAATGTTGAAATAACATTGAAACAATTGTTTGAAACCAGCACCATTACAGGTTTGGCAAAACAAGTTGAAACCGCATTACAAATTAATGCGGGAGTGGCAATGCCTGAAATTACCCCAACATCACGCAAGGGTGAGTTGGTATTGTCTTATGCTCAGGAGCGTTTGTGGTTTCTTGAACAATTAAATCCTGAGGGTTCAATTTATAACATGCCCGCTGTAGTACGTTGTCACGGTAAACTCAATGTTGAACTTTTACAGCAAACATTAAATTTGTTATGTCAGCGTCATGATATTTTTAGAACAGTCTTTATTGAAAGTCAGGGAAAAGTACATCAGCAAGTTCATGATGATTTACCATTGCCTTTGGAAATTACCGATTTAACCCAACATTTTCATGCGGAAAATGCAGTGTTACAGGTGATACAAGATGAAGCAGTAATTCCTTTTGAACTCAATAAGTCAGTTGTTCGGGCGCGATTGATTCGTATAGATGAACAACAACATGTATTTATCCTGACAGCTCATCACATTATTTCAGATGGTTGGTCAATTGGCTTAATTATTAGAGAATTTGCCGAGTCATATCTTGCCATGACTCAAAATAGAAAAGTCAAACTGGCAGATCTATCTATTCAATATGCGGATTATGCGGCTTGGCAACGCCAATGGTTACAAGGCGATGTACTGAATAAACAATTAGATTATTGGAAAAAACAATTACAAAATTCACCTGCCATTATTTCAATTCCAACGGATAAACCAAGGCCATCGGTTAGCACTAATCAAGGGGCAACATTGACCTTTAAAATTCCTTCTGTATTGGGCAAAGCATTAATCAACTTAAGCCGTGAGTCAGGCTCAACCTTGTTCATGACATTGTTGACCTCATGGAATATTTTGGTATCACGTTATACAGGACAACAGGATATTTGTATTGGTACACCTGTTGCAGGACGACATCATCAATCGGTTGAAAACTTAATTGGCTGTTTTGTTAATACTTTAGTCATACGCAGTCATTTACAAGATAACCCAACTTTTTCAAGTTTACTGGAGCAGACCAAAACAACAGCATTAATGGCTTATCAGTATCAAGATGTACCGTTTGAGAAATTGGTTGAAGTGTTACAGCCGACCCGAGACATGAGTCATAGTCCTTTATTTCAAATCATGTTCACTTTACAAAACAGTGTTGATAATGAAATTGATCTAGGTGACCTAAAGCTTGAGCCTGTAATGGCTCAAACCAAAACCTCAAAGTTTGATTTAACGGTTTCATTGGTAGAAAATAATGAAATGATCTGTGGCAGTATTGAATATAGTGTTGACCTATATCATCAGCAAACCATAGAACGTCTGAAAGACCACTATCTGTTCTTATTACAGCAAATTGTTGATGACCCACAAGCACGACTGGATGAAATCACGTTATTCAGCAAGCAGCAGGCACAACAAATTCTGGTAGAATGGAATCAGACACAACAACCCATCTCAATCCAGCAAACATTGCATCATTTGGTTGCAGAAAAAGCCAAACAAACACCTGCAAAATTAGCCGTTTATTTTGAAGGCAAACAATTAAATTATCAAGAACTTGAACAACAAAGCAACCAATTGGCTCGTTACATCGCTAAAATGGGTGCTGAACTAGGTCAATTGGTCGGTATTTGCCTGCCTAGATCAGTTAATATGATTATCTCCATTCTGGCAGTATTGAAGACAGGAGCAGCTTATGTTCCATTAGATCCAGAGTATCCACAAGACCGTCTTGATTATATGTTAGAAGATGCACAAATAACCATCATTCTGACCGAAGAAAATTTACAAGAGAGAATGACTCAGCGTCAATCAACTGTGGTTTTAATTAACAAAGAAATGCCTTTGATTCAACTGGAGAAAACAAAAGAATTGTCAGTTTCAACGGATGGCAATACATTGGCATATGTTATTTATACATCAGGATCAACAGGCAAACCCAAAGGTGTTTGTTGTCATCACCTGGGGGTTATCAATTTACTGGAAGATTTTACCAACAGAAAACCAATTAAAGCAGGTCAAAATGCCAGTTTTTGGACAAGTTTTAATTTTGATGTGTCGGTTTATGAAATATTTTCACCCTTGGTTGTCGGTGCTTGTTTGGTGATTGTGCCTGAACGGGTTCGCAGTGATGGACAGGCTTTTGTACAATGGTTGCACGAAGAATCGATTCAAAACGCCTATGTTCCACCATTTATGTTGTCACAATTATCAAATTGGATTAAGGAAAACCCAGGTGAATCAGAATTAAGCCGATTATTGGTGGGTGTTGAGCCGATTGCTGAGAGCTTGTTGGTAGAAATGATGCAACAAGTAGCTGATTTACAAATCATCAATGGTTATGGCCCCACTGAAGCAACCATTTGTTCGACTTTATATTCAGTCGGCAATGAATCTGCAGCACATTTTAATACACCGATTGGGTCGGCTGTACAAAATACCCGTTGTTATGTGTTGGATCAGCAGAAACAGGCTGTACCTATTGGTGTTTCTGGTGAGTTGTATATCGGTGGTATTGCTCTGGCAAAAGGCTATCTCAATCAACCCATGCTAACTGAAGAAAAATTCATCGACAATCCTTTCTGTGATTCTTCAGTCAATAATGGCAACAGCGAAAAACTCTATAAAACAGGGGATTTAGTCCGTTATTTAGACAATGGTTGCTTGGAATTTGTGGGTCGTTCAGATTATCAGGTCAAATTACGTGGTTATCGAATTGAATTGGGAGAAATTGAATCATTATTACTTGCACAAGATGTGATTTTGGAAAGTGTCGTATTGGTGCGGGAAGATGTTGTTAATGACAAACGCTTAGTGGCTTATGTGGTGGTTAAAGACAAACAGTTGTTTCATGGTTCTACCATTCGACAACAATTAAGGGAAAAATTGCCTGATTACATGCTTCCTGGTCATTTTGTGGTATTGGAAAAAATGCCCATTACGGTCAATGGTAAAATTGACCGACATGTATTACCAATGCCAATGTATGATGAAATAAATGATCAACAGGAATTTGTCGCTGCCAGAAGTGAAATGGAACTCAGGCTGAGCCGTATTTGGTGTGATGTTTTATCCATTGATAAAACAGGTGTATTTAATAATTTCTTTGAATTGGGCGGACATTCTTTATTGGCAACCCAAGTTATTTCAAAAATAAATTCTGAATTGTCGGTTGATGTGCCTTTACGACAAATTTTTGAAACACCCACCATAGAAGCATTGGCTAAATCACTGGAAAAAATAAGCCAGATTGATGTCGAGACAAATATTGTGCCATTGATTGCTGTTCCTCGTGAACAAGCTCACCCATTGTCTTTTGCACAGCAACGCTTATGGATTTTAGATCAGTTAGACCCTGCCAACCCTGCTTACAATATTTCAGGTGCGGTTAGATTACAAGGAGCATTAGATCAAGATGCCTTGGAACAGGCATTGGGTGATGTGATTAAACGTCATGAACCATTACGAACCAGTTTTGTAGAAGAAGAGGGGGAAGTTTTACAAAAAATAAATGCCTATCGTGGTTTTTTGTTACCCGTCAGAATCTTAACGGGAAAAGACTTAAAGCAAAAAGAACAGCAAGCTAGAAAAATTGCAGGGGAGGAAGCACAATGGGGATTTGACTTAAGTCGAGGACCATTGTTCAGAGCGCGTCTATTGTGTTTATCTGAGAGTGATCATATTTTACTGATGAACATGCATCACATCATTTCCGATGGTTGGTCAATGCAAATTATCGTGGAAGAACTGGCTGCACTCTACGAATGTTTCACCGTTAATTCGTCTTACCCATTAATGGATTTACCAATCCAGTATGTTGATTATAGTCATTGGCAAAAACTTTGGTTACAGGGCGATGTATTAGAACAGCAATTGAATTACTGGAAACAGCAACTGTCAGGTGTTGCTGTGTTGTCATTACCCACTGATCGTCCACGTCCCACATTACAAACCTATCGAGGCTCAGTTTATCATTTTAAAATACCCAAAAAATTAAAAAAACCACTGGATGAACTCTGTCGAAGTCAAGATGTGACACTTTATATGATGTTGTTGGCATCTTTTCAAATATTATTGGCACGATACAGTGGTCAAACTGATGTTGCTGTTGGTTCGCCGATTGCAGGTAGAAACAGATCAGAACTGGAGTCATTGGTTGGTTTTTTTATTAATACTTTAGTGATGCGTGCTGATCTTTCTCAGAATAAACCGTTTAACCAGTTTTTATCGGATACCAAAGAAACGGCATTGTCTGCTTATGCTCACCAAGATTTGCCTTTCGAAAAATTGGTTGAAGCATTACAGCCTAAGCGTGACATGAGTCATTCTCCCTTATTTCAAGTGATGTTTGTTTTACAAAATATTCCTTCAAATGAATTAAAAGGCATTGATTTAATCTTGTCATCATTAGAATATGAATCAACTCTGGCAAAATTCGATTTAACCATGACGCTAGTAGAATCAGATGACGAACTGGACGGAGGGATTGAATACAATACAGATTTATTTGAAGTAGCAACCATCGATCGCATGGTTCGGCATTTTAAAGTGCTGTTAAAAGGTATTATCAGTAATCCTCAACAACAAACCGCTCATTTACCGTTGCTCAGTGAACTGGAAAAACGTCTGTTATTGGGTGAAATGGATCAGCTGAGTGCAAATTACCCAGAGACAACCTGTTTACATCAAATTTTTGAAGAAAAGGCTTTGCAGTCTCCCGATCATATTGCGGTAGTTTTTGGTGATGATTCAATTACCTATGACACGCTGGATTATCGGTCTAACCAATTAGCTCGTTATCTTGTTGACCAGGGTGTTAAAAAAGATGTGCTGGTGGGACTTTGTCTGCATCGTTCTATTGATTTATTGGTTGGCTTACTGGCAATTCTCAAAGCAGGTGGTGCTTATTTGCCGATTGATCCGATGACACCTAAAGAGCGTATTCGATTTATCATTGAAGATGCCAGCGCGCCAATGGTTGTGACTCAACATAAATGTCAGTGCCAATTAGAGGAAATGTCCACAAAAAATATTTGTGTGGATAGTGATTGGCATAAAATAGATGGATTGGATGGTGAACCTTTAGACATCACGGTAGAGCCTCAGCAGTTGGCTTATGTTATTTATACCTCAGGTTCAACAGGACAACCTAAAGGGGTTGCGATCAGTCATTATAATGTCACTCGCTTATTTGATTCAACCGCCAGCTGGTATCATTTCAGTGCGGATGATGTCTGGACATTATTTCATTCATATGCTTTTGATTTTTCAGTGTGGGAAATTTTTGGTGCCTTGTTACATGGCGGTAAACTAGTTGTTGTACCCTTTGACACAAGCCGTTCACCTGACTTATTTTATCAATTATTGGTTGATCAACAAGTCACTGTACTGAATCAAACACCTTCTGCATTTTATCCATTGATACAAGTTGCTCAAACTCAAGGCCAGCAAAATAATTTGTTTTTACGCACCGTGATCTTTGGTGGTGAATCTCTTGATTTTCAACGATTAAAACCCTGGTTTGATCACTTTGGTTCAAAGACTCCTCAGTTAGTCAATATGTACGGCATCACAGAAACCACCGTCCATGTGACCTATCGTCCTATTTATCAACGTGATATTGAACAAAAACGCGGCAGTGTCATTGGTGTTCCAATGCCTGATTTACAGATTGTTTTATTGGATGCTTTTCAACAAGTTGTGCCCGTAGGTATTCCAGGTGAAATGTACATTGCCGGTGCAGGACTTGCCAGAGAGTACATTAATCGGTCAGAGCTGACGCAAGAAAAATTTGTCGAGAATCCTTATCATGATGGTACTCGACTATATCGCTCAGGTGATCTAGCGCGTTATTTACCCAATGGTGAATTGGAATACTTGGGTCGAATTGATCACCAAGTTAAAGTCCGAGGTTATAGAATCGAGCTGGGTGAAATTGAAAGCTGTCTCAATAATCACCATGCCATCACATCATGTCATGTGATGGTACGTGAAGAGTCCCGAGATAAACGGATTGTAGCTTATATCATCAGCTCTCATGATGAGATTGATTTGAGTGAATTAAGAGATTTCTTAAAAGATCATTTACTGACTTACATGATTCCATCGGCATTTGTTGAATTGTCTGAATTTCCATTAACTGCCAATGGTAAATTGGATGCTCAAGCATTACCTGCTCCGAGTTATTCAGCACAAAGTCATCAACATTTATTTGAAGCACCGAGCAACCCGATTGAAAATATTCTGCTTGAAATTTGGCAAACTATTTTGGAGTTGGAGCAATTGGGCATTCATGATAATTTCTTTGAACTGGGTGGTCATTCATTATTGGCAACTAAAGTTATTTCAAATATCAGAGATAAATTGAGACTTGAATTGCCGTTGAGGGCATTATTTGAAAATCCAACCATTGCTGGAATTGCCACACATCTTGAACGATTAGTTGAGATAAATTCTACTGAACTATTACAATTAGAACCCATTAAACCCGTTGCTCGGGATCAAAAATTACCGTTATCTTTTGCTCAGGAACGTTTGTGGTTTCTGGAAAGTTTTGAACCTAACCAGTCCGCTTATAATATTCCAGCATCTATTCGCCTTAAAGGTGATTTGGATGTGGCTGCGTTAAAATATGCACTACAACAAATGGTCAATCGTCATGAAAGTTTGAGAACTCTGTTCGAAAGCCAAAATGGAGTACCTTCTCAAAATATATTACCTTCAATGATTTTTGATTTGTCGGTGGTTGATATCATTGGAGAAGACAATCAGAAGAAAATGAATCACCTGGTTCAAGAATGTGCCAGATTACCTTTTAATCTAACGGAAGGACCTTTAATTCGAGCATTGTTGATGGTGATTGATGATAATGAGCATGTGTTGGTGGTGACAATGCATCATATTATTTCAGATGGTTGGTCGATGGGTATTTTTGTTGACGAATTGGTCGGTTTTTATCAGCAGGGAAGTCAGAGATCCAGGCAGTTTATGGATGAATTGCCGATTCAATATGTTGATTATGCCGTGTGGCAAAGAAATTGGTTAGATGGTGATGTTTTAGACGAACAAATTAATTACTGGAAGAAACAATTAAAAGGCATCGAACGACTTGAAATGCCTACCGATCGACATCGTCCCGCATTAAAAACATATCGAGGAGCCAGTCTTTCTTTTAATTTACCCCGTTCTGTCAGCCAGGCACTTGAAAGTATTGCGCATATCAATGACTCAACCTTGTATATGATTTTGCTGGCAGCTTTTCAAATTTTATTGTCTCGTTATACGGGACAAAAAGATATTTGTATTGGTTCTCCTGTGGCTGGAAGACATCGGCGTGAACTTGAATCACTCATTGGTTTCTTTGTAAATACGGTAGTGATGCGCAGTCAAATCAATCCTCAGCAAAAATTTACTCATTTTTTACAGGATGTCAGAAAAACAACATTGGATGCTTTCACGCATCAGCAGATTCCATTTGAAAAATTAGTGGAAAATAGTCAACCAGAAAGAGACCCAAGTACCACTCCTTTATTTCAGGTGATGTTTGCATTGCAAAATACACCGATGAATAAAATCGACTTAGAAGGTCTGGAAATTACGCCTGTTGAGAATCAAAATAGCATTGCAAAATTTGATTTAACTTTGGTTTGTCAGGAAGTTGAACAGGGTTTAAGGGGCAGTTTAGAATACAATACGGATTTGTTTGATACAGAAACCATTGAACGACTATTGGGGCATTATCGGCATTTATTAAAAGCCATTGTAACCGATGCTGAACTGAAAATTGCTGATTATTCAATTTTGTCTCAACAAGAAGTTTCAGTGATAACTCAGCAATGGAATGAAACCCATTGTGAGTATCCTGATAATCAATGTGTGCATGATATTTTTGCAAAAGTTAGCTCAACTCATACATCATCCATCGCTTTAGAATTTGCTGATACAAAGCTCAGTTATGCAGATTTACATCAACAATCTAACCAATTGGCACATTTTTTACTAAAACAAGGTGTGAAAACAGGTTCAATGGTGATGGTTTGCATGGATAGAAGTATTGATCTGGTGAAATCATTGCTTGCCATATTAAAATTAGGTTGTGTTTATGTGCCATTAAATCCTGCTTATCCAACAGCACGTTTGAAATTAATGATTGAAGATTGTGCGACTTCTTTCATTATTACACAATCTGAATTTGTCAGTCATTTGCCTGAAATAAACAAACTATCAATAATAAGTCTTGATGAGCAGTCTTTGAGTGATGAAAGTGTGGATGATTTAAATATTGTTACTAAATCCACTCAAGCAGCTTATGTAATTTATACTTCTGGCTCCACAGGTCGGCCTAAAGGTACTGTTGTACCGCATAAAGCCATTGTGAGATTGGTGATTAATAGTAATTTTATGGATTTTAATGCAAAAGACCGAGTGGCCCATGCTTCAAATATTTCATTTGATGCCGCCACGGTTGAACTTTGGGGATGTTTACTGAATGGCGGGTGTTTGGTGGGAGTTGACCAGAATACATTGTTGTCAGGTAAAAAATATCAGCAGTTTTTGCAACAGAAAAAAATCTCTTTTATGTTCATCACAACCTCCTTGTTCAATCAATATGCCACTTCACAATCGGGTATTTATAGTTCGGTCAAAACGGTTTTATTTGGAGGTGAAGCAGCCGATGTCGGGGCGGTTAGGCAAGTGCTGGAAACAGGCAAACCGAAGTACTTGTTTAATGTGTATGGGCCGACTGAAAACACCGTTTTCTCAACGGCCTATGAAGTGCATGAATTACAGAACACAGACACATCTATTCCCATAGGCAAGCCAATTGCGAATTCCACCTGTTATGTTTTGGATTCAATGATGCAGATTGTACCTGTCGGTGTTCCTGGAGAGTTATATCTGGGCGGTGATGGTTTGGCCAATGGTTATTTGAATCAGGCCGATTTAACCTCATCTGCTTTTGTTCGCAATCCATTTTCATCAAATGATGGTCGATTGTATAAAACAGGCGATATTGTTCGTTGGTTGATTGATGGCAATTTAGAATACATCGGTCGTATCGATCATCAGATCAAATTAAGAGGTTTTAGAATAGAGCTGGGTGAAATAGAAGCCGTACTGACATCCCATGATTCCGTAATAGCCAGCCATTTGATGGTGCGTAAAGATACTCCTGGAAATCAGCGTCTGGTGGCTTATGTGGTATTACAACCTGCCACAGAAATTACTCAGGATGAATTGTTACAAGATGTTAAGTCGAAAATACCCGATTACATGGTGCCATCAGCCATTGTTATTTTGTCAAAATTACCACTCAATACCAATGGTAAAGTGGATCGTCAGCAATTACCGATTCCTGAAGAACAAAAGTTGATGACTGCGTTTGTTGAGCCACGTAATGAGTATGAGCGACGATTGGTTGCTATCTGGCAAGAATTATTGGGACATTCAAAAATTTCAGTGACAGATAACTTTTTTGCTTTGGGTGGGCATTCATTATTGGCAACTCAAGTTTTATCACGGGTGACCGAAAGTTTTGATGTCGACATTTCAATAAAAGTTATTTTTGAACATCCTCTGCTTGAAGACCTGGCTTTAACCATACAGCAAGTGCAGAATGACATTACCATTCATATTCCTGAGATTGAAGCCGTTGGTAGAGACCGTCAATTAATGGTGTCGTTTGCTCAGGAACGGTTGTGGTTTCTGGATCGTTTTGATCCCAATAACAGCAGTTACAATATTCCTGTGGCTGTCAGACTGAAAGGTAAACTGGACCAAAAGAAATTGGAAAAAGCCATCGATGCTTTAATTGCGCGTCATGAAATATTACGAACCAATGTAATCGAAATAAATGGCGTACCCGTGCAAAATATCCGATCTGTTGAAAGCTTTAAGCTGGAAATAGAATACATTTCAGAACCTTCTGTTGAAGATCAAGACTTGAAAATAGAATTACGGGTAGAAGAAGAATCCAAGCGAGTTTTTAATTTGCGGGATGATGACTTATTCAGAGTCAAATTGTTGATGTTTTCAGACAAGCATCATGTGTTGTTAATCAATATGCATCACATCATTACCGATGGTTGGTCAATGGGCATATTGATCAGAGAAATCGCATCATTTTATGCAGTTTTTTGTCGCAACGAAGAACCTCCTTGTCCCGATTTGACTATACAGTATGCCGATTATGCAGAGTGGCAAAGACAATGGCTGCAAGGTGAAGTGCTTGATCATCAACTGGCTTATTGGAAGTTGCAATTAGCCGATTCAAGTATTCTTGAGCTACCGTTAGACCATCCAAGACCGCAGGTGAAAAGTTATCATGGAGATGTTTTATCTGTCACTTTTGACAGTGATTTGACGGCCAAGTTAAAAACTCTGGCAAAAAATAACAATGCCAGTTTATACATGGTGATGTTAAGTATTTTCCAATTACTAATGCACCGTTATAGCTGTCAAAGTGACATCAATGTTGGTTCACCCGTAGCAGGAAGAAATCGACAGAAAATTGAAAACCTCATCGGTTTGTTTGTCAATACCATTGTGTTACGGGCAGATTTCTCCACTGACATGACGTATATTGAGTTGTTAGAAAAAGTACGAATGACCACGCTGGAAGCCTATAATCATCAGGATATTCCTTTTGAAAAATTAGTGGAAGAGTTGCATCCTGAACGCCATACCAGCTTAACGCCTTTGTTTCAGGTAATGTTCACTTTACAAAATATGGAATTGTCGAATATTACATTCGCTGATCTTGAACTGAGTGCTATCGAAGCCAGTAGCAAAACATCAAAATTTGATTTGTTGTTGGCATTGTCCGAACATGACGATCAGTTAAGTGGCGGCATTGAATACAATACCGATTTATTTGAAGAAACCACGATGATCAGAATGAATGATCACTTTCATGCATTGGTGAACAGTATTGTTGATAATCCTCAGCAACTTTTGTCGAAAGTAGCGATGTTATCAGATACAGAAAAACACCAGTTAGTGGTGGAATGGAATAATGTTAAACACTATCCATCCAATGCTTGTCTGCATTCGATGTTTGAGCAACAGGTGCAAAAATATCCTGATGCCATTGCGGTTTGTTATGAAGACAAAAAAGTCAGCTATGCCGAATTAGATCGCCGATCCAGTTTGGTGGCAAACCAATTGCAAAAACAAGGTGTTGGCCCTAATGTTTTGGTTGGCTTGTGTTTAGAGCGATCACACAATTTAATGATTGGGTTGCTGGCAATTCTCAAAGCGGGCGGGGCTTATGTACCATTAGACCCAGGTTATCCGCAAGAACGACTGTCTTTTATTTTACAAGATGCCGATGTAAAGGTCATCGTGACTCAGGAAAAATGGACAGAACGGTTTCCAAATTCCAATGCAGATATGCTGTGTCTTGATACCGATTGGGATATCATTGAATTGAACAATACTGAATCGGTGGAAAACAAAGCCACACCAACCGATTTGGCTTACGTGATCTATACATCAGGTTCGACAGGACAGCCCAAAGGTGTAAAAATCACCCATCATCATGTCATGCGTTTATTTGCAGGTACTCAGGGTTGGTATGCTTTTGATCATACCGATGTCTGGTCATTTTTTCATTCTTATTCTTTTGATTTTTCCGTATGGGAAATTTGGGGTGCATTATTATACGGTGGACGTTTGGTCATTGTGCCTTACATTACTTCTCGCTCTCCTGTGGCGTTCAGACAATTATTGATGGATGAAAAGGTCACCATATTAAACCAGACACCTTCAGCATTTTATCAATTGATGCAATCTGAAAGTGTTTTTGATGATAAGTTAGAATCACTAAGAGTCATTACTTTTGGCGGTGAAGCACTTGATTTGCAGCAGTTAATGCCGTGGTTTGATAAATATGGTGATGAAACACCGATGTTGGTCAATATGTACGGTATCACTGAAACCACCGTGCATGTGACTTATCGGGCAATTACCCTGGATGATGTTGAGCAAGAACGGGGCAGTGTGATTGGTGAAGCCATCCCTGATTTGCAAATGTATGTGTTAGACCAATATCAAAACCCAGTACCTATTGGTGTGGTTGGTGAAATGTGCATTGCAGGTGATGGTGTTGCCAGCGGTTATTTAAACCGTGAAGAACTGACTAAAGAGCGATTTATTGATAATCCATTCAACTCAGGTACTCAATTGTATCGGTCTGGTGATTTGGCAAGATATTTGGCCAATGGTGATTTGGAATATTTGGGTCGAATTGATCATCAAGTGAAAATCAGAGGTTTTCGTATTGAGTTGGGTGAAATTGAAAGTGCCATTACTTACTATCAACAAACCGCCGAATGTATGGTGATTGTGCGTGAAGATAATATTGGCGATCAGCGTTTGGTTGCTTATATTGTCGTAACGGATGATGATCTATTTGATCTTGATGAACTGAAACAATCATTGAATACCAGATTACCCGAATACATGGTTCCCGTTCATTTTGTTTTGCTTGAAAAAATGCCCTTAACAATTAATGGAAAAATTGATCGGAAAGCTTTGCCAAAACCAGAAGTGGTGATTTCTGATGCAGTGTCTGAAGCACCACAAACACCGATAGAACTGGTGATGTCAGAATTGTGGATGAATGTACTGGGATTGGATGTAGAACAAATTGGTCGCAATGACAACTTTTTTGAATTGGGCGGTCATTCTTTGTTGGCAACTCAGTTGGGCACTCGAATCAGAGAAAGGCTATCAGTTGAATTGCCGTTAAAAAACTTGTTTGAAGCTCCAACATTGGCAGGTATTTCAAAAGTTATTGAAAGCTTAAAGAACACAACATAGATGGTTTGCAATCTTTTACCCCGATTAAGCGACTGGCTCAATCATCATCAGATGAAATGGTGTTGTCATATGCACAAGAACGTTTATGGTTTTTGAATCAACTAGAACCTAACAATGCCGTTTACAATATGCCTGTGGCGGTGCATCTAAAAGGTAAACTGAATGTAGATGCCTTTGAAAAAGCTTTTGATGCGGTGGTGGCAAGACATCAAGTATTAAGAATGCGTTTTAAAAACAATCAGGGAAAACCAAAAATTCAAATAGCAGATAAGCTGTTACTTGGCTTACCCGTATTTAACCTTGAACGATTGAATGAACTGGAACAAAAATTTGCCATCAAACAATTGGCAAAACGAGATGCGAGCGCAGCCTTTGACATTGAATATGATTGGTTGATTCGAGCCACACTGGTTCATTTATCTGACAAACATCATGTTTTATTATTGAACATGCACCACATTATTTCAGATGGCTGGTCAATGGGGATTTTAGTCAATGAATTGGCTGACTATTATCATGGTTTTTATCTTGAACAACCTCCTGAACTTGAAGCCTTACCCTTTCAATACAGTGATTTTTCACAGTGGCAACGTGAATGGTTACAAGGTGGAGAAATGGAAAAACAATTGGCTTATTGGACTCAAAAATTAAAGGCAATCCCGGCCTGCTTAAAATTTCCAACGGATCGACCACGTCAAGAAATACAAACCTTTAATGGTGCTAATTTTAAATTTAGTCTGGATCAAGATCTAACGAATGAAATTAAGCAACTTTGTCATCAACAAGGGGTGACTTTGTACATGATGTTGTTGACCTTATGGAATATCCAGTTGTCACGATATTCTGGACAGACCGATATTTGTGTGGGAACCCCAGTGGCTGGACGACATCATCAGGGGACAGAGCAATTGATTGGTTTTTTTGTCAACGCCATCGTGATGCGTAATGATTTGTCAGACAATCCATCTTTTATCGACTTATTAAAACAAGTTAAAACCACTGTACTGGAAGCCTTTGCTCATCAAGATGTGGCAGCCGAATTGGTGGTTGAAGCCGTCGTTAAGGAACGAAATTTGAGTTATAGTCCGATTGCTCAGGTTGCTTTTGCCTTACAAAATTTACCCATACAACCACATGGTCATACTGATTTAGTCATTGAACCCGTTGAAGTCGAAGGTGTGAGTGCAAAATATGACATGACTTTAAGTCTATGGGAAAGTAATGGCAGATTGGATGCAAATATTGAATACAATACTGATTTATTTTATAAAGACTCGATGGAATGCATCGCTTATCATTTTGAAACATTGATTCGTGGCGTGGTTAAAAGCCCAACACAAAGCATTGATTATTTTGATTTAATGTCACCCGATGCCTTGGCTGAATTACTGAATGTCAATGCCCGACAAACTGAAATGATTTTGCCGTTGAGCACCACACAGAGAGACTTATATCTGGAAACAATCTTCAATCCTGATACCTTGTATAACAGCATGGGGCAGGCCTTTGAAATCAATCAGGAAATTGATGTCAGATTATGGCGTCAAGCATTGAAACTGATTTATGACAATGACCCATTATTCAGAACAAGAGTGGTGAGTTGTGACGCACCTTATGCCGATACAGCCTATCAAGTCGTCGAAAAGTCGAAGAAAATTGAGTTGGAAGTGATTGATCTGAAAACTCAAAAGATATCAGATGATGCATTGTATGAGATCATCGAAAAACAAGTTTATCGAAGCTATGACTTCAGTAAAGATGAGTTGTTTAAACATTTCATCATACAGTGTAACGATAACCGAACCATTGCTGTCACTGCAACCCACCATTTATTAGCGGATGGCTTGTCTGGTGCTTTGTTTAATGAAGAACTGGGAATGGTTTATACTTCTTTATTGAAAAATGCCAAACCTGTCTTGCGATCCTCATTGTTTGAATCCTATATCTATCAAAATAGAATGAGCTTTGATTCAAAAGTCATCAAACAATTTTGGCAACAGCAATTAGCCAATACGGAAGCCTTGGATTTTCCTGCACCTCAAGTTAATGATTCTGAGTATGTGGTTGAAAAATACTTAATCAATGAACAACATCAAAAATCAATCAGACGTTTTTGTCGAAAAAGTAGAATGACGCCTGCCATTTATTTTAAAGCACTTTACGGCATTCTATTAAAAACCTATTGTCGTGCTGAAAATGATTTTGCCATTTTTGAGATCAGCAGTAGTCGGGTGAAAGAACACCTGCAAGCCTACGGTTGTTATTATCAACAAACACCGCATGTTTTTAAACAAGATGATTTGTCGTTAGATAATTCTATTAAAAATTATTTTGAAACAGTTCGTTCTTATCGTCGGGATTTAAAAGACAATAAAAACATTTCAATATTTTTACAAAACCAGTTGATCAATGCTGGCAGGGTTAGCTTTTTTTACAACTTTTATAATTTTTCCTCTGATTTTATGTTTTTAGGGGAAAATACAAAAATGCAGCATTTTCAGCCTCAATTTTCCCCTGAACAAGTACAGTTTATTGTGGACGGTGGTGACGGTAAGCTGGAATTGCAATTACATTATCATACAGATTATTTTACCAGCCTTAAATTTCTCGATCGACTGATCGATATCAGTAAACAATTGATTGATGGCGCTGACTTTCTGGGAGATATCAGCATCATCAATGCCGATGAATTTCAGTCTATTGTCGATAATCTTGAAAGCTCTAATACTCAATTACCTAAGATTACAGCGATACATCAATGGTTTGAAGAACAGGTTTCATCCACTCCTGACAATATGGCGGTTATTTGTGGTGACAACCAGTTAAGCTATGCAGAATTGAATGTTAAAGCCAATCAATTGGCTTATGTTCTTAAACAACAGGGAATAGAGCGAAATATCCGTGTTGCCGTTTGCTGTCATCGTTCAGTTGATTTTGTAGTAGCAATATTGGCAGTGATTAAAAGTGGTGGTTGTTATATTCCGTTAGAACCGAATTATCCAGCGTCACGTTTGACTTATATTGTGGAAGACAGTCAAACCAAGCTGTTAATCACTCAAAGTGACTTAAAAGAGCAGTTTACAGACATTGAATGTCCTGTGATTTATCTGGACGAGTCACAACAAATGTTGTCTCAGCAACCCACAGAAAATCTTTTGTCAGAACTCAAAATAACTGATTTATTTTATGTGATTTATACTTCAGGGACGACGGGGCAACCAAAAGGCGTTGCTATTACACATCGTGGAGAAATTAATCTACTCAATTGGTATACCCGTTCATTCGACATCAGTGAAAATGACCAAACATTGCTGATCAGTGCATTGGGTTTTGATTTAACACAAAAAAATATTTTTGCTCTACTGGTATCAGGTGGTTGCGTGGTCATGCCAGAGATGAAAGACTATGATGATCGTATCATTGCCTGCGAGATTGAAGATAAAAATATCAGCCTGTTGAATTGTGCGCCCAGTGCAATTTACCCATTGGTTGAATCTACCCATCGTCCAATACATGACAACATTGAAAGCAGGGGGGCATTTCAGCATTTGTCATCATTACGCCTAGTGTTACTGGGTGGTGAACCTATCAATATGAAAAAACTGGAATCTTGGGTAAATGACCAAGACTTTAATGCTGAAATTGTCAATACATACGGTCCAACCGAGTGTACAGATATTGCCAGTTATTATCGGGTATCCAATCCTACTGATTTTATGTATCGACAAGTTCCCATTGGTCGCAGTAATGACAATGTGAAATTATTGGTGATGGATGAAAACATGCAACTGGTACCATTGGGGATTCCAGGTGAATTATGTATTGGCGGTGCTGGTGTTGCTGTGGGTTATGTTAATCGAAAAGAATTAACTCGACAAAGTTTCGTTGAAGTTCCTTTTGTCTCAGGTAAAGTTTATAAAACAGGTGACTTGGTTCGATATTTACCCAATGGTTTGATTGATTATATTGGACGTCTGGATCATCAGGTAAAAATTCGTGGTTTACGGATTGAATTGGGTGAAATTGAATTTACCCTAAAACGAATTGAGTCCGTTGATGACTGTTTGGTCGTGGTGCATCAACAAAACTTAATTGCCTACGTCATTGGTCATAAGGAAATTGATGTTATTAAAAATAATTTACAGACTCAATTGCCAAGTTATATGGTGCCTAATAATTTTATTTTTATGGATGAATGGCCATTAACAGTCAATGGTAAAATAGATAGGAAAGCCTTGCCTGACCCAGAAGAATATCGCCATCACGATTACCTAAAAGCGACTAACCCTGTTGAAGAAAAGCTGATTGCATTATGGGAAGAGGTATTAGGTGTCAGTCCAATCGGCATTAAAGATAATTTCTTTGCACTGGGTGGGCAGTCTTTGTTAGCCGTTAGACTAATGTCACTGATGTCTCATGAGTTTGATCAGGAAATTCCATTATCTGCTTTATTTCAGGCATCGACCATTGAAGATATTGCCAAACTCATCAATGGTGAAGATAAAACACAAAATCAATTACCGTTGGTTACGCTACAACCGAAAGGTGAAAACACACCTATTTTCTGTGTTCATGCCATTGGTGGCAATGCTTTAAATTTTCGCCCATTATCATTAGGCTTAGGTTCTAATCAACCATTTTATGCTTTTGAAGCCGTCGGTTTAAGAGCCGATAGAATGCCTCAAAATAGCATTGAAGCCATGGCTAAAACCTATATTAAATCACTGCGTAAAACTCAACCAGTCGGCCCCTACGTTCTGGCAGGACATTCATTTGGTGGTCTAATTGCCTTTGAAATGGCTCAGCAACTCATCGCCGCTAACCAAGTTATTGACCATTTGGTCTTGCTGGAAACACCTTCTCCAGCGTACATCAATGACCAGCTGATGAAAGATGAAAATGATGAGTCATGGCAACAGCAATGGCTCAAAGAAATTGTTCGCCTGGCTAAAGATGAGCTGAACCTGGACCTGAATTCTGATGAGTTTGGTGATGATTTATCGTTAACGGATAAAATAAATAGCATCATCGAACAAGTCGAAAGCAGTGGAGAAGACCTATCCTCAATTAAACGATTATTTAATGTACATCTCGCCAACATGGAGGCCATGGCAAGCTATAAAGCTAATTTATATCCAGGAGACGTGACTTTAATTCGAGCAGAAGACAGTGCGGGTCATACCAATGACTGGCAACAACACATTGACGGCAAAATAGAAACTCGTGTGGTGCCAGGAGGGCATGACTCTATGTTGGAAGAACGTTATGTTGATGCCATTGCGCAACTATTTAAAGAGTGTACGGATTGTTGATGGTCTAATTTTAGCATTTGCAGTATAAAAACTATTAATCCTATCTTTTATCTTCACAAACAACACACAATCACTCCATCATAACAACAAATTCGTTTTATAAGATGT
>Ga0233443_1000435_pt1 | contig 46386 bp, 45 predicted proteins | sample SI_123_September_2_FD_182784 | JGI IMG/M metagenome (GOLD analysis project Ga0233443, IMG submission 182784) | Seawater microbial communities from Saanich Inlet, British Columbia, Canada - SI_123_September2016_200_MG | ecosystem: Environmental > Aquatic > Marine > Inlet | place: Canada: British...
AGCCTAAGGGCCTTACAATGGACTCTCTGGGTTACACAGGTATTGTTAAGTATCAGTCTTGTATCTTAACTCTAGGAGGCTGTCCGAGAATAGAAGCCGTAGCGTACCAATGGGGTCAGACTCGATTGATACCCTATTGACTCTTAAATAATTCAGACTGCCCGTACCAATGGGGTCACGTACCAATGCATACCAATGGTGTACCAATGGGGTCATTGTACCAATGGGGTCAGACTCGATTGATACCCTATTAACTCTTAAATAATTCAGACCGCCTATAACCTCCATGTGGTTTTTGTTGCACCTGTCTATTAAGACATTTTTTTAACTTTAGCTGTTTACTGTACACCTATGCCTTGTCTCAATTCAACCGGTGTATTGCTATCCGTTACTTTCAGAGGTTATGCACTTATTATACGAATTCAGGGATGTTAAATTAAAATTGTGAGCCAAAACTAAACTGGAAAGCCTGGATCTCATCACCATCTTTTTCATTCAGTGGGATTGCATAACTGACCTGTAATGCGCCAAAAGGTGACAACCATTTAGCCGCAATCCCGGTGGAATACCTGAAATCATTAAATGAAAGACTGGGGTTAACTGTTGAATAACAATCAGGATTATCGGGGTCACCACATGTTGAATTAAAATCAAGATAACTACCCTGTACCGTACCGATATCAAAGAAAGCCATTAAGCGTACAGACTCCACATCTGCCATAAAAGGAATAGGAAAAATAAGCTCAGTATTACCTAGAATTTTGATATTACCCCCATAAGGTCGAGGCTCACCTATACCGCAAGGTGAGCCAGTGACGAGGGGGTTACAATGATCACGTGGGCCCAGGGTATTATCACGCCAACCCCGCACAGAATTGACACCACCGGCAAAATAGTTGTCAAAAAATGGTAACGTCTCGGTTCCACCATAACCGTCACCATAAGCAGCTGACCCCATAACCTTTACCACCAGGTCTTTTGCAAGGCTGAAATAATGCTGGTCTTTTGCACTTATTTTATAATAAGTTAAATCACTACCCGGAATGGCCACTAAACCCGAGAGCCGTTGCTGACTTCCTTCGGTTGGGAAAATTGGCTTATCCAGAGTATCACGCACCCAGCCGACAGCGAAGGGAAAATTTAAGAATGTATCGCCATTCTCAGCAATCCATACCGGGAGTTCTGGTGGCGCAAATTGACCTTTTTTCAGGGTCGTATGTTTAATATCTAACCCTATTGTAAAACGCTGATTTTCATTGATTGGAAAACCAAGGTTAAAACCACCACTAATGACATCAGTTAAATAATTTGAAATATTAGCGGCATTCCCATCGGTTTTCTTATATAGCAAATTATAACCCAGGCTAACCCCATCACGTGTAAAGTATGGATTGGTGAAGCCCAGACTATAGAGAGTCGAGACATCACTTTTATTAAAGTTCACACTGACTCGTTTACCCGAACCAAAAATATTGTCCTGGGTAACACTAGCATTGTAGATAATACCCTGGGTTTGAGAATAACCTATCCCGGCCATTAAATTACCCGAGGACTTTTCAGTAACCGAAAAGTTTAAATCCAGCTGATCACGCGTGCCAGGAACTTTAGGTGTTTCTATACCAACATTTTCAAAATACCCGAGACGACTTAATCGCGCTTTAGAGCGCTCGATTTTAAGTGAAGAAGCCCACGCACTTTCCATCTGACGCATCTCTCTACGTAATACGGCATCGCGAGTTTTGGTATTGCCATGCATGCTAATTCGTCTGACATAAACTCGACTGGCTGGATCGACAAAGAAAGTCAAATCGACAATTTTAGTGTCATTATGAATATCAGGCACCATATTCACATTGGCAAAAGCGTAGCCCTCTTCACCCAGACGATCAGAAATGGCTTTAGAAGTCAGGGTTGCATTTTTACGCGAAAAGACCTCGGTCGGACCAAGTAGTAACAGCGCAATCAATTCTTCAGGGGGGACAACTAAATTACCACTTAATTTAACACTGCCCAGAGTAAATAAATCACCTTCTTCTACATTAACCACAACATAGATATCTTTTTTGTCCGGCGTTATCGAAACCTGGGTGGACTTGATAGTAAAGTTAATATATCCACGATCAAGGTAATAAGAACGCAGACGTTCCAAATCGGCAGATAGTTTTTGCTTGGAATATTGATTATCTTTAGTATAAAAAGACAGCCAGCCGGTCGTCCGTAATTCAAAATTTTTCAGTAAATCTTTTTCAGGAAAAACCTTATTACCGATAATATTAATCGATTTAATTTTCGCAACAACGCCTTCTGAAATATTAATATTAACACTCACTCTGTTTCTTTCCAGAGGCAATACATTAGTGTCAATTTTTAAGCTGTATTTACCGTGACTAAAGTATTGGCGTCTAAGTTCCTGTTCAACTTTATCAAGAATTTGCCGATTGAAGACCTTGCCTTTTGCCAGACCTATGCTTGTTAATGCCGTTAATAAGTCTTCAGTTTTAAGGTCATCATTTCCTTCTATTTCAATATCTGCGATGGAGGGTCGTTCCAACACTTCGATCAGCAGCACATCGCCTTCACGCCCCATCGAGACATCCTGAAAAAAACCAGTTTTAAATACAGCCCTGATAGCAGGTGCTATATTTTTATTGAGCAGTTTTTCACCTATATTGACAGGTAAATAATTAAATACAGTTCCCACTGATATCCGCTGCAAGCCAGTTACTTTAATGTCTTGTACGATAAAACCCTCTTCCTCGCTGTGAACGACAGAAGATATAGTGAGCAAAATTAACAACAGCGATAAAAATAATTTAACTTTCATGTACCGTAACAACAGAAGAAAATCCGTAAAAAAAAACCTAGCATCAAGCATTTTCTACAGGAAATGCTAAAACCTCATTAATATGATTTTTCTGGCTGATTATCATTAATAATCGATCCAACCCTATGGCGATTCCAGAACAATCTGGCAGACCATTTTGCAATGCCGCTAAAAAACGTTCATCTTGCTGCACTCGCTCTGCACCATTTCTCTCGCGGATTAAAATTTCCTGCTCAAACCGCTGCCGTTGTTGTTGCGGGTCAGCTAATTCGTAATATCCATTCGCTAGTTCTATACCATTAACAAAAACTTCGACCCTGGCCACAGTCAGTGGATTATCAGTATTTAAGCGTGCCAGCGAGGGTAGGCACGCCGGATAATCATAGATCATACAGACACCATATTTTACTAATTCTTGCTGCACAATATGGCTAAATAAAAAGTCCAGCCAGCTAGAATGGTCATTGGCACATAAACGAATGGCATCAAATAGCCCGCGTTTCTCAGCAACTAATTGATAGCATTCCAGATCAAACTGCAGTGCATTTAATCCCGTATACTGCTGAAAAACATTAGCATAGCATAGCCGTGTCGCGGGCTCGGAAAAATACTCCTCTGGTAACAACCGGCCTAATAACAGCTCGGCATCATCCATTAACTGACGTAAATCATAACCGACCCGGTACCACTCCAGCATACTAAATTCAGGGTTATGTAAGCGCCCTAATTCACCTTTTCTAAATGCTTTAGTAATCTGATAAATTGAGCCAGTTTGTGCGGCTAACAGGCGTTTCATGGCAAACTCTGGCGATGTTTGCAGGTATAAAGACGGCTGTTTACCTGTTAACTCTGCGGTAGAAAAAAAATCCAGGAACGGGTCAGTTCCAATCGCATGGCAAAGTACCGGAGTCTCAACTTCGAGAACATTTTCAGCATAGAAAAAAAGTCTAATTTCATGCAATACCCGTGCACGTAACCGAATAAGTTCTATTGAGCAAGCTGGCTGCCAGGCATATGTCATTGATTACTAATCTTATTTATACGCTAGCTATTTGTCACTTATGCTTTTGACCTGGAAACATAGTCACCGGTACGGGTATCTACCTTAACCACTTCACCAATTTGCACAAACAATGGCACGCGGACCACCGCACCTGTTTCTAAAGTAGCAGGCTTACCACCACCACCAGAAGTATCACCTTTTAAACCAGGGTCAGTTTCTGCTATTTCCAGCTCCACAAAATTCGGTGGCGTGACGCTAATCGGCGCATCATTCCATAGGGTCAAAATACACATCGCCTGGTCTTTTAGCCATAATTTCGCATCAGCAACCGCGCTCTCATCCGCTTGATACTGATCATATGACTCAGGGTGCATAAAGTGAAAAAACTCACCATCGTTATATAAATACTGCATATCTAACTCGATAACATCGGCGGCTTCTAGTGATTCACCCGACTTAAAAGTACGCTCAATGACTCGTCCGGTTTTCAGGTTTCTTAATTTAACTCGGTTAAAGGCTTGTCCTTTTCCCGGCTTAACAATCTCATTCTCAATAATAGAACAAGGATCACCATCCATCATTAATTTCAAACCGCCTTTGAACTCACTGGTGCTATAACTCGCCATCGCTATCTCTATTATTTGTATGCTTAAATTTTTGCTATTATACCTTGCATCAATTGAATTCTGCAGAATATTAAATATTTTAAATTATGACCGCCCACTTACCTACCTGGCAAAAAGAATTGGCTACCGCCTTTAGTAAACCAAAGGAATTATTGCAATATCTAAACCTTGATTGTCAAACTTTCTCTGCTCTTGCCAAAAGTGATTTTGCTATGCGAGTACCTTTAAGTTATGCCGCCTGCATGCAAAAAGGCACGTTAGATGACCCTTTACTGATGCAGGTCTTGCCGGTTAGTAATGAACTCATTAATCCTGATAATTTTCAAGATGACCCTGTCGGGGATTTATCTGCATTAACTGAAGACTGCATTATCCATAAATATCAGGGCAGAGTTTTATTAATTACAACTGGGGGTTGCGCAATTAATTGCCGTTTTTGTTTTAGGCGTAATTTCCCTTATGCCGATGTACAACTCAATACGCAAAAAGAAAGCATCGCACTAGCTTATATTCAGGCTAATTCCGATATTCATGAGGTTATACTAAGCGGGGGGGATCCCTTGCTTTTAAGCGACCAGAGATTGGCTGATTTAATTGAGAAAATATCTGGTATTGTACATATCAAACGCATCCGCATACATACACGCCTGCCCATTGTCCTGCCTGCTCGTATTACTACCGAATTGGTAAGCATATTACAAAACTCAGCCTTGCCGATTATTGTGGTGGTACATTGCAATCATGCGAATGAACTAAGCGAACAAGTCATCGGCGCATGCCTGGCATTAAAACAACGAAATATCACCCTTTTAAATCAGTCGGTGTTGCTAAAAGGTATTAATGATAATGTGCACACTTTGCATGCCTTAAGCGAACGACTGTTTGCAGCCGGGATCTTGCCTTATTATCTACACTTATTAGACCAGGCGAAAGGCACGGCCCATTTTGAGGTAACGCAGACTGATGCGGTTAAGATACACCAGTCATTACAGCATACATTGCCAGGCTATTTAGTCCCTAAGTTAGTTAAAGAACAGTCAGGTGAAGCGGCAAAAACATTGATTATTGAAGGTGTCAGCTGATAAGCTACGAATCTCGGCAAAGAAATATTTACAACCTCGAAAAGACTGGGCTTAAGCAAGCTTCATGCAAACCACATCAACCCTACAGTTGTCTACGCTAAGCGTAACTGAGCTAGTGAGGCAAAGGCTTTGTCATTATTAATATCTGGAATAATGCATAATTCAAAAACTGTCACCGCAGGGAGCTCAACACTATAATCTTCAGTTTCGCTCGTCGCTCCTGCCGGACTAAAATTCCACTGCTGGCGAACGATTTCCTGAAAGGATACCCCGTTATTAGATGAACAACGTATATTGAATTCCTGAGTACGCTCGGCACTCGTCTCGGCAAAACTTAACCAGATACGCGCCAGTTTTTGTGGTTGGGTAAACACCAACCTAATCATTTGCTTGCCTGGCTCAGAAGCACGCCAGCCTGAAGATTGAACAGCAAGCAGCGCAGACTCAACCGGATAAGCAAAATCTTCAGAACTAATTTCTACTTCTGCAATTCCTTCCAGATCTAGCCAAGCATCGTCAGGAGTTACTGTTTTATTTTTATCGTTGGTGATAATTCGCTTGCGCATTTTAGCTTGCCTTTTTATGTTAGAAGAGATCGAAACGCAACCGAATGACTCGTAGCCACACCAAAGAAATAGTAGATCTAAGCGCGGTTATGGTAGCTAATGTCATAAGAAATTCTACCTATAAATACATAGTATATGAATACTATAAAAATTTTTAATTAAGCTGTAGTAGCTAATGCACGCAGTACATCGGTACGGCTGATAATACCGACTAAATCATGATCTCTATAAACTGGAAAACTTCGAAATGATGAGTTCTGAAATTTATCTGCCAAGTCAACAATACTCATTTCAGCTTCTAATTTAATAACTTCTTTTGTCATGTATTCAGTCACTTTACCTGCACTACTCTGGTTATAAGCAACCTCTAAGACCATTTTCAGCGCGTCTTTCTCGGAAAACATGCCGATCACTTTATCATGTTCATCAAAAACAGGCGCACCGGTAATTTTATGATCGAGTATTTTTTTTATTGCATCAATACCCGTCATATCTTCAGTTAATTTTATTAACCGTGTGCTCATATAATCTGCAACTGTAATTTTAGCTAACATAGTCGGCCCCTTATTATTTTTTAATTAAATAAAATTAATACTGCATTAATCCTTGTTACACTTCGCATTGTCACGATTGAAGATTTTATAGCGAGTCGATTTTTTGTCGAGAGCAAGACGCTAAAAAAGACGCATAGCTGTCTACGCAACAATTTCAGAAACCAGGTATCGACAAAAAGCGGCCGTTAGAAAATTGTACCCGTGGCCACGCGAAGTATATTAGCCGGGTTCAGCCTCAGCTTCCATTTTCTTTCTTTTATCACACTTCTCTATGCAAACGCAATTGCCCGCGCCTGCCCCACCACAAGAACCTTTAATTGCATTGCGTCCAAAAATAACACCTATCGCCATCACTACAATGACTATCAGCATAAATGCAAAGGTAACTAGAAAATATATCATTGTTTTACCTTGAAATATTCAGTAAATAAAGGGGTTTCATACTCCACAAAACCCTGATCTGATTTCACAATAAACAAAACAGCCAGTTTTTGTTGTTCAGCAATTTCATACCCTTCCTCATAGCCTAAGACCATCAGAGCAGTTGCCCAGGCATCGGCTTTCATTGTAGTTTCGCTTAAAACCGTCACAGAAGCCAATTTATGCTTAACAGGATAACCTGTGCGTGGATCTATCGTATGCGCAAAGGATTGCCCATCCTGTTCAAAATAGTTTCGATAATCGCCTGACGTCGCCATAGCTATATCAGTCATTGGCAGAACCCTCTGCAATTCACGCTTTTCTGTATTCGGTTTTTCTACAGCAATCTGCCAGTCTTGACCCTGCAAATTTTTACCTTTCAAATACAACTCACCACCAATTTCCACCATGTAATTGGCCACACCCTGCTTTTCAAGGACATTTGCAACCTCATCAACTGCAAAGCCTTTTGCCAGCGAAGATAAATCTATATAGATTTCTGACTGGGTCTTGGCTAAAGTTCTTATACGTATCGAGAACTTTAACTTGTTGTAACCCGTCTTAGCCAAGGCTTGCTGAATCTGCTCATCAGTCGGCACCTGATTCAGTGTTTTATCTGGACCAAATCCCCATAAATTCACCAAAGGACCTACCGTTACATCATAAGCGCCATCCGTTACTACGCTGATTTCTTGGGCTGCAAATAGCAGTTTAAATAATTCAGGCGAAATAAATTGCGTTCCGGTATTAACTGACTTATTAATTAAGGATAGTTCAGAATCCGCAATATAGGTCGACATTTGTTGATTTATTTCACCAAGACGTCGCTTAATGAGCGTTTCCAGCCTTCTAACCCGCACACCTTCTGGTAATTGACTCGCTTTAATACTAAAGCTAGTCCCCATGGTAGGACCAGAGAATTGAAATGGATATTTTTCGACGCTGCTATTATTTACACAACCTGATAACAAAAAAACGAACATTAAGATTAAGCTTAATCCTCGTTTAGAGATTTTATTTTGCATTTTGTTTGTTATATTTTACTGATTTAATTATAGGGTGGCATTACCCACCCCATAGGCCTTCTTTAACCACCAAAGTCATCTAACATGATATTCTCTGGTTCTACTCCATTTTCAATCAGCATATTAATGACTGATGAGTTCATAATTGGAGGTCCACACATGTAGTATTCACAATCTTCTGGTGCTGGATGATTTTTAAGGAACTCTTCAAACAATACGTTATGAATAAATCCTGTGTATCCATCCCAGTTATCTTCTGGAAGCGAATCAGACAAAGCCACATGCCATTCAAAGTTATCATTTTCAGCTGCCAGCATATCGAAATCTTCTACATAGAACATTTCGCGTTTACTACGTGCACCATACCAGAAAGTGATCTTGCGATCAGTTTTCAACGTACGTAACTGATTAAACAGGTGGGATCGCATCGGAGCCATACCCGCTCCACCGCCAATAAAGACCATTTCCGCATCGGTCTTTTTCGCATAGAATTCACCATATGGCCCTGATATAGTACATTTATCGCCTGGTTTCAAATCAAATATATACGATGACATTATGCCGGGAGCCACTGAATCAGGGGCACCTGGAGGAGGCGTCGCAATACGTACATTCAACATGATTTCTTTTTCTTCTGGAAAAGAAGCCATTGAATAAGCGCGTAACGCATCTTCTTTTACATCAGAAACATAACGCCACAAGTCAAATTTGTTCCAGTCATCACGGAACTCTTCTTCGATATCAAAATCAGAATATTTAGCAATATGCGGTGGACATTCAATTTGAATATATCCTCCTGCTTCATAATCAATTTTTTCTCCGCTAGGTAGTTCCAGAACCAGTTCTTTAATAAATGTCGCAACATTATTGTTTGATTTAACGGTACATTCCCATTTTTTGACCCCGAAAACACTGTCTTCGACTTCAATATCCATATTGTGTTTTACCGCAACCTGACAAGATAACCTCTCGCCCTCTGCCGCTTCACGCTTGGTAATATGACCTAATTCAGTCGGCAGAATCTCGCCACCACCTGAATTAATTTTAACTTTACATTGCGCACAGGTACCACCACCGCCACAGGCTGAAGGTACAAATAAGCCATGATCAGCTAATGCAGTTAATAATTTACCACCCACTGGAACATGAATTTTTTTCTCATCATTGATAAGAATTTCAACATCTCCAGAGGCAACTAATTGACTCTTTGCTCCGATAATAACAAATACCAGTGCAATCACGATAAACGTGAAAATAATAATCCCTAATGCAATCTCTAGCATTACGATACCTTCTTAAAGTTGAATTCCAGAGAAAGCCATGAAGCCAAGTGACATCAGACCCGCGGTAATAAATGTAATTCCAAGACCCTCAAGGCCTTTAGGGATATCACTGTATTTTAATTTCTCTCGCACACCTGCTATCACTGTAATAGCTAGTGCCCAGCCGAAACCACTACCGACACCGTAAACCACACTTTGGGTAAAGTCATAGTCACGCTCGATCATGAATAAGCTACCACCTAAAATGGCACAGTTCACTGTGATCAACGGTAAAAACACACCTAATGCATGATACAAGGCAGGAAAGAATTTATCTAAAATCATTTCCAGCATTTGTACTAAGGCAGCGATCATACCAATACAACTTAATAAAGCTAAAAAGCTGAGATCAACACCCGTGATACCCATCCAGGCCAAAGCATCTTCTTTAAGCAAAGTATGATAAATAACATTATTAACTGGTACGGTAATGACTTGCACAACCATCACAGCAATACCTAACCCTATCGCTGTCGAAATCTTCTTCGACACCGCTAGAAAGGTACACATTCCTAAAAAGAATGCCAAGGCAAGGTTTTCAACGAAAACGGCTTTAATAAATAAACTAATATATGCTTCCATTAGTGATGCCCTCCTTCACCATGAGCAATATCCATAATTTTAAAATCAGGTACTTCGTTCTGATCCGGCTTCCATTGACGGAAAACCCAGATAATAATTCCAATGATAAAAAAGGCACTCGGAGGTAACAGCATTAAACCATTAGGATCATACCAGCCACCGTCTTTAGTTAAGGTAAAAACGTCGATACCGAGTAATTTACCAGAACCAAATAACTCTCTGAAAAATGCAACGATAATCAAGATTAAGCTATACCCCAGACCATTACCAATACCATCTATAAAACTCGCCATCGGTGGGTTTTTCATGGCATAGGCTTCTGCACGTCCCATCACGATACAGTTAGTAATAATCAATCCGACAAAGACTGATAATTGCTTACTAATTTCATAAGCAAAGGCCTTCAGAACCTGATCAACAACAATAACCAGCGAAGCAATAATCGTCATTTGTACAATAATACGAATACTACTCGGAATGTGATTACGGATCGAACTAATTGCTGCACTTGAGCAAGCGGTCACCGCTGTTAAGGCAACAGCCATAATCAAAGACGTAGACATCTGCGATGTCACCGCCAAGGCAGAACAGATACCCAACACCTGTAGAGTAATCGGGTTATTATTGACCAGTGGATCGGTCAGTGTTTTCTTTGTTTCGCTATTCATAACGGCACTCATAATAACCTCCTAGCCCTTAGTTTTTATTTTATCCAGATAGGCTGCAAAACCTTCCTGGCCCATCCAGTATTTAACAAGATTAGTGACTCCGACACTGGTTAGTGTCGCACCCGCCAAGCCATCAACTTTATATTCAGCACCCGGTTTAGCTGGATCAACCACACCTTTCACCAAACCTAAAGCCACCTGACCTGACTCATCATACAGTTTTTTACCTGACCATAATGCACGCCAGTTTGGATTGACAACCTCGCCACCTAATCCTGGTGTTTCAGCCTGATCATAGAAGTTAATGCTCTGTACTGTCTGACCATCTGCATCGAGTGCTAAAAAGCCATACATAGTCGACCATAGACCATAACCATGCACAGGCAGGATAATAGACTTAATCGCATCGCCGTCTTTAACCAAGTAGACTTTAGCTATTTTTGCCCGTCTTTTAATACCGGCAATGTCTTGACCTCTGCTTAATGCAACATTTAGCGCAGAATCTTTAGCCGCTTTACGTTGGTCATAAGCAACTACGTCACCATCAACATAATCACCTGTTGCTACATCCACTAATTTAGCTTCTATTTGCTGAGCAAAAGCATTATGAATATCGGTATCGTCTTGCAGCAAGCCAGCAACTTCAAGAATATTCTTCTTCATATCCATGGCTTTGTTTTCGACCTGCAAGGGGCGCAAAGCCACCGCAGCAAATGACACCAGAATCGCACAAACGAAACATAAGGCTAAAGCGACAGAAATGGTTTTTTCCAGGCTATCATTATTTAAAGCTAAAACTTTATCTCGATACTTAGCAAACTTCTGATAATGTTCGCAATTATCCAGTTTTTCGCAAAGCGGCCCCAAATATTTACATAGTTTTTTATCGTTAGGCATGACGCTTCATCCTTCTCTTAATATTTGCCTGAACGACAAAATAATCAATCACAGGCGCAAACATATTAGCGAATAAAATAGATAACATCATACCTTCAGGGAAAGCAGGGTTGACTACACGCACTAATACAACCATCACACCGATTAAGGCTCCATATATCCAGCGCCCCTTATTGGTCATTGCAGCTGACACAGGATCAGTTGCCATATACACCATACCGAAAGCAAAACTACCTAAGGTCAAATGCCAGTAAAAAGGTATGGAAAACATTGGATTCGTATCGCTACCAATAATATTGAATAACAACGAAGTCGCTACCATCCCACCTAAAACACCACCCATAATACGGTAAGACGCAATACGTGTGTATAACAGGAATGCAGCACCAATCATGATCGCCAACGTTGAAGTTTCACCAATTGATCCAGGAATAAATCCCATAAAGCTCTGAAACCAGCCATACCCAGCGGCATTAACCGCATCAATACCTCCTTGTGCAGCGATCCCCAAAGGCGTTGCCATGGTATAGCCATCGACCCCAACCCAGGCAGTATCACCTGAAATGGCAGCTGGGTAAGCAAAGAATAAAAAGGCACGGCCTGTTAACGCCGGATTAAGAAAATTCTTACCTGTCCCACCAAAGACTTCCTTACCAATAACAATACCGAAAGAAATACCTAATGCGACCTGCCATATAGGCATGTCGGGTGGCAGAATCAAGGCATATAACATGGAAGAAACCAGAAATCCTTCGTTGACTTCATGTCCACGAACTGTTGCAAATAAGACCTCCCAAACACCACCGACAGCAAGTGTCACAAGATATATTGGTAAGAAAAATAAAGCACCATAAACAAAGTTTGAAATAGGGTTCATCGGGCTATAGCCAAACAACGCCATAGGGATGCTACGCCAGTCCTGTGCCTGATCTAAACCCATTGCCTCTAATGCTAAGTTAGCTTGATAACCGGAGTTATACATCGCCATTAGAATACAGAAGAATGTCGCGATAACTACAAAAGTCATAGTACGCTTCAGGTCATTACCATCACGTACATGCGTTGTGCCTCGCGTCACATCAGCGGGTGTATAAATAAAAGTATCAACCATCTCATAAAGACCGTAATACTTTTCTAGCTTACCGCCTTTGATAAAGATCGGCTCAATACTGTCTAATAAACTTCTAGCATTCATTAGCCTTCCTTCTCGATTTTAGTTAAATTCGCTCGTAACACAGGCGCAAAATCATGCTTGCCCGGGTCAACGAATGTAAACAAAGAAACATCTTCTTCCTCTAACTCCAGACAACCTAATAATTGCGCTTGATCGGTATCACCCACAACCATCGCTTTTAATAATGGCGTGGCTAAAATATCTAGCGGCATAACAGATTCAAATACACCCACTGGGACAATTGATCTATTAGAACCGTTCTTGTCTGTTGTCAATGGAAATAAACGTCCTGAAGTACGGTCTCGACTAGATGTATAAACATTCATCGCCGAATATTTATCTTTACCAGCAACAATCCAGCCAAATAATTCTCGATCACGACCCTCACGTAGCGCAGAAACCTGGTTGCTGTAGCAACCTAAAAATGCTGCCCAACCTGTTGCTTCACGACCATATAGAACCGAACCAGAAATAACCCGATTTTCATCGTCATTCAACTGACCTTGTACTAAGTCATCTGTATTAGCACCTAACCGCGTACGAATTAAGCGTGGCTGTTTTACTGCTGGCCCTGCTAATGACACAACCCGCTCAACATTAATCTTACCTGTGGCAAATAAAGCACCTATGGCAATAACAGCCTGGTAATCCAGATGCCATACCGTCTTATCAGCACTCACAGGATCTATTAGATGGATATGCGTACTAGGCAACCCTGCTGGATGCGCGCCGGAAAATTCTGCTACTTCAACAGTAGCGTCGCCAACCGAAATATCAGCCCCCGTCGCTTTACAAACGTAAGTCTTACCACCGCTTAGTTTTGTAATCGCTGCTAAGCCATTAGTAAAATCGTCACGACGCTCATTAATAATAACAACAGGATCTGCAGCTAATGGGCGGGTATCAATTGCGGTAACAAAGATAGAGTTCGGTGTACTAGCTGGCGCTGGAATCTTGCCATAAGGACGTGTTCTTAACATTGTCCACAGCCCGGAAGCAACAAGATTTTCGGTAATTTTCTCGGCGCTCAGATTTGCGATTTCTGTAGCAGGATACTTCTGAAACGACTCTTGTAACTTTCCCTTTAATTCGATCACAACGGATTGCAGAACCCGTTTTTCACCGCGATGAATAGCCGTCACTGTACCCGTACCCGGCGCTGTAAAAATAACACCAGGATTCTTTTTATCTTCAAAAAGAGCCTGGCCTAATTTTACCTTATCACCTTCAGCGACCAGCATCTTGGGTTTCATACCCACATAATCCATCCCCAGAATGGCAACAGATGAAACCTGATTGCCCTCTTCGATGGTCTGTTTGGGTGCTCCAGTAATCGGAAGATCCAAACTTTCTTTTATAGTAAATTGCATAGTAAATAAGCCTGTTGTCCAGACAAGTTGAGGTCCACCCCCCTTATTTCCCAGTCAACAGAAAACAAGAGGCACTTCAATACGAAAAACTTTGGTATTATCCCATAAAAGTAAGCCCCACTCAATCAGAGTTCTGTTATAAAATGTCTAATTTGGCATAAGATAACATCAGCCACTTCATACCTGCATTGGCAAAATTTATCTGCACCCGCTCCTGGGCACCATCCCCATCAACTTGTAAAACCACGCCTTCGCCAAATTTCTGATGACCAACTCTCTGACCTAATTGATAACGACCACTCGTCCCGAGAGTTACTTTAGCTTTATTATGCGTCGTAACCGGCTTGCTCACATTCGCACGTAAGCGAATTTCCTGTAACTGCTCAGCAGGAATCTCTTTTAAAAATCGCGATGGGCGCGGATAATTCTCTTTTCCATATAAGCGCCTGGACTCAGCATAAGTAATAAACAGAAATTTCATCGCACGAGTCATACCCACGTAGCATAAGCGGCGCTCTTCTTCCAGACGAGCAATATCATCCACCGACTGTTGCGAGGGAAACAAGCCCTCTTCCAGACCCACCATAAAGACTACTGGAAACTCCAGGCCCTTGGCTGAATGCATTGTCATTAACTGCACACAATCTTCAAAATCGTCAGCCTGCGCATCGCCAGACTCCAAAGCGGCATGTGCGAGAAATAAATCTAGCTCAGAATAGCTCTCTTCATTGTCCTCATCATAATCAAATTGCCGCGCAGCATTAACCAGTTCTTCCAGATTTTCTACCCGCGCCTCGCCTTTATCGCCTTTCTCTTTTTTATAAAACTCAATAAGACCGCTTTTCTCGATAATATTTTTAACCTGCTCATAGAGTTCGAGCCCTTCGGCCTGTTCACCCAGACTATTAATTATTTGCACAAAGCCCTTTAAGGCATTTTCCGCACGCGGGGTAAAATGGCCTGCCTTGATCAATTCAAGCATTGCCTGCCATAAGCTAATTTGCTTTTCTCGGGCTAACAGGCGGATTTCATCCAGTGTTTTCGCACCGATACCTCGCGTTGGCGTATTAATAATGCGCTCAAAGGCAGAATCATTATCCTTGTGCAGCATCAAGAATAGATAAGCCAAAGCATTTTTAATTTCCATACGATCAAAGAAGCGTAAGCCGCCATAAACTCGGTAGGGCGTTCCAGTTGCCATGAGTTTTTCTTCAAACTGCCGCGACTGTGCATTAGAGCGATATAAAATCGCCACATCCGAGCGCAAATTCCCCTCAGCTACCCACTTGCGTATACGCTCAACAACAAAGTACGCCTCATCTTGCTCATTAAAAGCCGAGTACAGGGAAATTAAATCACCGTCACCATCATCGGTTCTAAGTTCTTTACCCATACGCCCCTCATTACAGGCAATCAAGGCATTCGAAGCTTTAAGAATATTACCGGTAGAACGATAATTCTGCTCTAAGCGTATCAGCTGATGGTTGGGGTAATGCTTTTGAAAATTATACATATTTTCAATTTTCGCCCCGCGCCAGCCATAAATTGACTGATCATCATCTCCGACGACAAAAAGGTTGTCCTGCCCTTCGGTTAATAAGCGTAACCAGGCATATTGCACTGTATTAGTATCTTGAAATTCGTCGACATGTACATATTTAAAACGCTCACGATAAAACGCTAATAATTCCGCATTATCACGCAGTGTTTCATGTGCCTTTAAAAGCAGCTCAGCAAAATCCACCAGACCTGAGCGGTTACATAAGTCTTCGTAGGCATGATAAATAACCAGCAACTGTTGCTGGTACACGTCATCCGTTTCCTGAACATGCCCGGCACGAATGCCTTCATCTTTTTGCGCATTAATAAACCAGACAACTTGCTTGGGTGGCCAGCGATTATCATCGATGTTCATCGCTTTCATCAGGCGCTTTATTAGGCGTAATTGATCATCAGAATCAATCACCTGAAAAGTATCGGGTAGCTTCGCTTCTTTATTATGCTGACGTAATAAACGATGCGCCAGACCATGAAAAGTTCCTATCCACATGGAGCGTGCAGAAATCTTTAACAAGTCCTCAACACGAGTACGCATTTCTTTAGCAGCTTTATTGGTAAAAGTAACGGCCAGTAGATTATGTGGCGAAATATGCTCGACCTTAATTAACCAGGCAATCCGGTGCACCAATACTCGCGTTTTACCACTGCCCGCACCTGCCAAAATCAGCATAGACCGAGGTGGTGCAGAGACTGCTTCACGCTGTGCATCATTTAAAGAATTAATTATTGCCGCTACATCCATTATTTAACCTATTTAACTTGCCTGATGATAATTGAAGAGATGATTAAACACCACACTGGATATGGTGACAGCCCATCACTCGAAAACATTTAAATGTTCAGCAAAATCAACTTATAGCACTGGCTACAGCACCACCTGAAAAATGACCCTCGCCAGGGTAATATACAAACAAGTTATTATACCCGAACAGAATAATGACATTAATAATGCATGATTTTTCGCTGTTTTTTGCAAGCGGCACTTGCACATTTTCATTAGCCCTGTATATTTAAAAAAGTTTAATGATAATTAAAGAACGTGCACGAAATAATTTAAGCAACTCACTTGTCTTTTTATCCATCTTCGGTGTTGCAGAAACAATTACGTAGCTAGCTATGCTCCTGTTTCTAGGCCTTGAATACGAATAAAAATCCTGCGCCAGATGCTCAACTTATTCCTTGCGCGTTCCTAAGTGATCACATCTCAATATCTTATAATAATTTTAACAATAGGTATAACCATGAACTTTGATTTTAAACGCATGCTTAAATTTGAAATAAATGTCGGAAGTAAAGAAAAACGAATACGCATCTACGCAGGTGCTGCTTTATTATTTACCTCTTTATTTGTAGCCTCTGTGGCTTTACTATTAATCGGCCTGGTATTGGTTGCTACAGGCTATACAGGATATTGCCCTGCTTATGCAGGCATAGAAAAATCGACCGTAGAAGATTAGTAAGACAGTTGGGCAAACGAGCTGTAGTGACGCGCCCAACTTAACCGCTTTATTAGCAGCACCCGCAATCAGTAGATTCCTACGCAAAACTTCTGCAACCCGGATTTATTTGCTGCCTACCCATAAAAGTCATTACTGATTTCTGAGTAACAAGCCTACAATTATAACAAATCCGCTACACAGCCACCCTACAATTCTCCATATCTAAACTCTGCCTGAGCAATCCCATAGAAAACTCGCCCTGTTACTGCTAGTATGACAAGGAAATTAAGCTATAGTAATGTTAGTAGCGGCGTCACCCTCTTGTTTGAGGCGTTTGCAATGGTCTTAATTGAGCGACAAATGCCAGTGGATCGGAAAAGCGATCTAGTCAGATGATCCATCCACAATAATTCGGTTAGGAGTAGATGAGATACTGCCAAAGAAAGGTCATAAATATGTCATCTGGGGTGTTGATCTGGATGCATCAGGTGTCATCTATGTCTGTGAAGAAAAAGGCAAGGCTGAAAAGCCTTCAGCAACACCTGGAAAAAAAGATGTTCCAGAGGAACAAGTCACGGAGCTGGGTATGGATCTTTCACCCGCTTTTATTGCTGGCGCAGCCACCTACTTTCGACCGATTTCATGTAGTCAAATTACTCAACGAGGCTATGGATAAAGTACACGCTCCTAAAAAATCGAGAAAATCTTTCGGCTAAACAAGAAGCATCACGGGTAGAAATGATTCCACTTTGTCCAAAGCTAGATGAAGCCTATCGACTGAAAGTTCTATTCAATGTTTTAAGGAGAATGCCCAACAAACCAGCGTCATACTCCTTCCTGACGCAGTGGTGCAACGCAGGAGAAGTCGCTAAAATACCGACCTTCTTGACCTTTGAAAAAACAGTTAACGCGCATTGTTCACTTTGTTGAATCACACATCACTAACGGTATATTGGAAGGCATTATAGCAAGGTACAATTAGCCAAAAGACGCGCTAGAGGTTACCGCAATATCAACAACTTTATCAACGTGATTTACTTTCTCTGTGGAAAAATGAAGTTTGTTTACCCACTGCATTTCACATAGAGTCATATAGTTACTATTACGGATCCATCCGCGCGTAACGTCAATTATTTTGAGGGGGGGGGGAGCAAATCTGCTTATCGGTTCTGACGAAATAATCTGAACGTTAGAACTAACATTAACCTCTCAGATATTGCTCTTGAATCGAAACATTGCCTTCCTAAAGTGCTTTAGGAAGGCATAATACTTTTATTTACCTAACACATCCTTACGCGTACTTTCTGCAATTGCGGCTGCTTGTGCAATTAGATTATCGGGTACACCTAATTCTGTCAGAGTAGCACCCAAGTGCTCCATTACCGCATCAAAATGCGAACTATCCAAACCCATTTTTACTAAACGTGCATGTACCGTGCGCATATCGCCGCCGGTATAATTATTTGGCCCACCAAATGCCATGGTAAAAAACTCCTTCTGCTTGGCAACCTGCCCTTCCATATCAGTTTTAGCAAAAAAACGATTAATCCGGTGATCACTTAACACTTTACGGTAAAACAGATCAACTGCAGCGTCAACGGCTGCTTCCCCGCCAATTTGATCATAGAGACTTGCTTCTTCACTTCCTTCACTTTCTTCACTCATCACGTTTCCTCTTTGTTATTATGCTACGAATTCAGGATATTCAATTACTGCAAAATGATAGTAACAAGTATGTACAGACTATGCAATTGCAGTAAGTTAAAAATCCTATAAATACAAGGGGCTTTGTTTTTGTGAGATCACCACAGAACTTTTATTATTTACTTCTGACTAGCCAAGGATTCTCGCCCTTTTATTTAAGCAGTACTACCTTCCCGATACTTGAACCTGCTTCAAGTTGCTTATGTGCTGCGATAATATTATCTACTGAAAGCTGCTTATAGGTTTTGTTTAAGGTAGTTTTAATTTCCCCGGCGTCAACCAGTCTTGCTAACTCATTTAATAATTGGTGCTGCTTAATCATATCGGCTGTTTTATACATGGACCGGGTAAACATAAACTCCCAAACAAAACCCGCGCTTTTGGTTTTTAATTTATCTAAGTCATGGCTTTCGCGGGTTTCAACCACACTGCAAATCATGCCCTGAGGAGCTATTAATGTCATCATGGCATGCATATGCGCGTCAGTATCATTAAGGCAAAGTATATAGTCTGGCATGGTAAGCTCCTTATGTTTATATTGCTCCGGCATATCTGCATGATGATTGATAACTTTATCCGCACCCAGGCATAAGCACCACTGCCGACTTTTCTCTCTGGAGGCGGTAGCAATAACATTTAATCCGGCAACTTGTTTAGCGAGTTGAATGGCGATTGAGCCTACTCCCCCGGCGCCACCAATGATCAATATATGTTTACCTTTATCCGTTTGCGGATTAATCTTGAGCCTATCGAACAAGGCTTCCCAGGCAGTAATACTGGTCAGAGGTAACGCTGCTGCCTCTGCAAAGTCCAGCGATTTTGGCATACCACCCACGATACGTTCGTCTACTAATTGATAAGCTGCATTACTGCCACTACGCGTAATATCACCAGCATAAAACACCCGATCACCCGGCTTAAATAGGCAAACTTTGTCACCTACCGACTCGACTACGCCAGCAGCATCCCAGCCCAGAACTCGAGGCTGGTCTTGAGAACTTATAATACTTTGGCGTACTTTATAATCAACCGGGTTAACAGAAATTGCTTCAATTTTTACCCGTAAGTCATGACCAGCAGCTTTTTCTAACTGTTGTTCTACTTCTATAAAATGGCCTGTTTTATTATCACTAACAACTTGATACGCAATTGCTTTCATTCTTTCACCAGGGTCTAACAATCATTCACTATAGCTTATAAACCAGCAAAGGTCTTATACTTACTATATCAGGACTTACTTTTTCTAATACCTTAAAACCCTATATTCTGAAGTCCTTTTTTTCATTTGAGCCAACTGTAAAATACTATTAAAGTCAAAGTTGCTTAATAATAGCTTTCTCAAATTCTTAATATTCTTTTTTATTACAGGAAATAACCATGTCTGCATTCAAGAAATACCCATGTTCTGTTTATGATCACATTTATGATGAAGAACTAGGTGATGCTGACAGCGGTATTGAGCCAGATACTGAAATTACAGTTCTGACCAAGGAAACTGTTGATTACTATTCGCGCCCTATTCTTTCACATGGATTTAGAAAACTGGATATAGAACAGACTATTATTATGAAAACCTTTACTCAATTAGAGCAAAAAAGTATTTATGTTATCAGCGGCGCTGAGGTAATAACCATAGACCGTCAGCAGCAAAGGAGAGATAACCACGCTTGAATATGATAAACGGGGAGTCCCTACTTTTGCGAAAGCTCATTTTAGGCATCCAAGCCCACAACGCGGCAAAAGCTTAACGGGACTGATTAAAATCTACGATGCCCTGATTCGCGGTGCGTCCACTTATAAAAACCCTAGAGGGTTTTTTATTTAGCGACCTCAAATGGATTGACGCGATGTCGGAATGCTTTGTATTTTCTCTACGCAAAAAGATGCTTCGAGAAAATACCCGGCCCTATGGTTATCAGGGACTAAAAATCTTGACTTCGTTTAAGCTCCATTTTCAGGATTTTCAGCGTTAGTCAGTTATGCCTGCATTAATCAACTTGATTACGCGTATCCTTAGCAACTAACGCTAAAGCAACATAACCCCAGCCATGAAAAATCATATCTATGGCGATTAACAATCCGATAATCCAGGTACCCGACATCGGCCAGGCAGTCATAATCATCCCGCCAAAGATCAAGGCTAATAGGCCGCTCACTAATGATAACCACCAGCCTTTTACTGCTTTAAGCTGGATAGCCATAGCCACACGCATCACTCCAACCGCCATAAAAATAGCGGCAATCATCATAGTAATGATTTCCGAGGCTAGTAAAGGATTGGTGATAATAATAACGCCGCAAATCAAATAGGCAATCGCAACCAGGACGTGAATCACAATACTTTTCCAGCCCCTGCAGCCTAGTCCCTGAACTAACTGAAATACACCGCCAAATAGCATCAAAAATCCAAAAAATAACATGCTAACCATAGTTAGCGCAAAAGTCATACCCAGGCCAATCGTTCCTAAAAGTATAAATGCAATACCCAGGGCAAGTAGCCAACCCCATTTCTCATGTATTTCACCTAGTTGACTCGTAAAAATTGAATCTAGTTGTGTATTAGTATTCATAGTCTATTCCTGATTAATTATTATTTTTGGAAAACATTAGGGGAGGAGGAGGGGGAATTACCCGCGGATGTGTCAAACTTCCGCATATTATTAAATCCTCACCCCAAAGCTTAGCAGAAAGTAGATATTTTTCAGTAAACTGTTCTACTTTTTTGCTTTAACTTAATAGCAAGTACTTATACAGGATACTCATTCTCAACAATATAAAGCATTACATAATATTGCCAAGATCATACTTAAAAAACCTTCTATGGCGCTTTTTCAAGCATTCAAACTATAAAAGACACTAACACCTTAATTAAGCGTACATTTTTTATAAATTTTTATCAAAAAAAACTAGCAGAAACAGCTAATTTTTAGCATCATTAGCGGTTAAATAGCATATAGACATACCCTTTTCAGATTCAAGGGATATGAAACCAAATACCATCGTTGCTTTAACAGCTCTGCCTTTATTAATTGCCTCTAGTCTTAGTTCAATCAGCCAGGTAAATAATCATGTTCAATGACATTCAAGATCATCAACATTAAATACCAGAACATAAGCACAACGACTCCTCTGAGCAACAACTGGAAACACCTCTAACCGATGCCGCCGCAGAAGGCCCTCCCATTGTTAACTTAGAAGCCATGACTATTTCTTCTGAACAACCTCAGGAAGCTTTTGAATCAATTGATCTGATAAAAAAGACCTGGGAATTGCCACAGATGACGCAGATTTCTTAAAGCAACCCCCCTGAGTATCTGTAACACGCCAGAGCAGTAACACCTGTAACCCAATATTAAGAAGGCTCGGAGGCACGCGTTTAAACATATCCATTGATAGCGTCTCCTTTGGAGGAGTTTTTAACCACCGCATAGGTCTAGCAACCGCCTATGTTAGTCCGGGGTCATTTGATCAGCTTATTTTACTCAAAGGTAGTCAATAGCTAATATTTTGTGAGGCCAAAGAAACCGGTATGCTAAAAAATTAAATATCTCTATCATGAGACTTTCTGGTTAATTTCATTAGCTCGCACAAACTGATTTATTGCAGTAAGGGTATCAGGTAAATCCCATTGAACTTTCAATTTACCGTTCTCAACTAAATATTTATTCGCTTTAGTAAATGGCTTTTGTCCAAAAAAACCTCGATATGCCGATAAGGGCGATGGGTGCGGTGCTTGCAGAACACAATGCCTGGTCCTATCAATCAATATCCCTTTTTTCTGGGCATAACTGCCCCAGAGCATAAATACCACATGCTCTGCATGCTCATTGATTTCAGCTATTATTTTATCTGTAAATTGTTCCCAGCCTTTGCCTTGGTGAGAAGCCGCATTGTTTTGTCCAACACTCAGCACGCTATTAAGCAATAACACACCTTGCATAGCCCAACTAACTAGGCAACCATGCTCAGGCCTAGGAATAGCTAGGTCGTTATGCAATTCTTTATAGATATTGATTAATGAAGGTGGGACTTTAGCCTCAGGTGGAACCGAGAAACAAAGTCCGTGTGCCTGGCCTTCCCCATGATAGGGGTCTTGCCCTAAAATAACGACTTTAACTTGATCAAATAGCGTAAGGTTTAAGGCTGTAAAATATTGTGCTGCTTGCGGGTATATTATCTTGCCCTGTTGTTTTTCCTCGGTTAGAAATTCGCGTAACGACTGCATATATTCAAGTGAAAATTCACCTTGCAAACGCTCGTTCCAGGACGAGGTCATTTTTATGCGCGCATTTTCAGCTATACTCATCATGATTTTTAATGAATCAAAGGGACAAAAAAAACGGGCTATTAAGCCCGCTTCTTTAGCATAAAGTTAAAATAACTTACATTTCCTGATGACCAGCTTGCCCGGCCTTCCTATCTAATGGTATGTCATTATCGCTATCTTCAACCGTTTCAGTTTCTACATCGACCTGAGCACTGTTATCTGTATCATCCTCTTCTGGCTCATCAACAGGCGGATCTATTTTTTCACCATCCAATAACTTTGCAATCTGAAATTTATCGATTGTTTCCCAGTCCATTAGAGCGTGCGCCATATTATGTAATATCTCAATATTCTTATTTAAGATATCTTCAGCCCGTTGATAATTTCTATCAATCACTATACGCACTTCTTCATCGATAACTTGTGCCATTTGTTCAGACATAGGTTTACTTTGCGAACCCATATAGCCCTCATTATCTCCATAATCCATAGGCCCTAGCTTATCCGACAAGCCCCACTTGGTAACCATACTTCTGGCTAGCTGTGTAGCACGTTCAATATCATTTGATGCGCCAGTAGTCACTTTATTTTTACCGTAAATAATTGCCTCGGCAATACGCCCCCCAAACAATCCTGAAATCTGACTTTCCAGCTTATCTTTACTGGCACTGTATTGATCGCGCTCGGGTAAAAACATGGTAATACCTAAAGCGCCCCCACGAGGCATAATACTCACCTTATAGACTGGGTCATGCTCAGGTACATGTTGTCCAACGATTGCATGCCCCGCCTCATGATAGGCAGTCATTAACAAATCTTCTTTACGCATGACCATTGAGCGCTTTTCAGCACCCATCAATAACTTATCTCGCGCCCGATCAAGATTATCCATATTGACAACCCGCTTATTATTTCGTGCCGCAAGTAAAGCGCCTTCATTAACCAGATTAGCCAGCTCTGCCCCTGAAAATCCAGGTGTACCACGCGCTAAATCTTTAATACTGACATCTTCTGCTAGAGGTATTTTTTTAATATGCACCTTGAGAATTTGCTCACGACCCTTGATATCTGGCAGACCTACATGCACTTCTCTATCAAATCGTCCCGGTCTTAATAAAGCCTTATCCAGCACATCGGAGCGGTTAGTTGCTGCGATAACAATAATACCTTCATTGCCACTAAAACCATCCATTTCAACCAGTAACTGGTTTAAGGTTTGCTCACGCTCATCATTACCGCCGCCGCCAGGGCCAGAGCCTCCACGCTGCCGACCCACAGCATCAATCTCATCAATAAATATAATACAAGGTGCGCGTTTTTTTGCCTGTTCAAACATATCACGTACGCGAGACGCTCCTACCCCAACAAACATTTCAACAAAGTCAGAACCCGAAATAGAGAAAAAAGGAACCTTCGCCTCTCCTGCAATCGCTCGAGCCAATAAAGTTTTACCCGTTCCAGGAGGGCCTACTAATAACACTCCATGAGGGATCTTTCCGCCGACAAATTCGTATTTAGATGGATCTCTTAAGAAATCAACCATCTCCATAACATCTTCTTTAGCTTCTTCTACACCGGCAACATCAGCAAAACCTACTTTAACCTCATCTTCTTCCAGTAATTTTGCACGGCTTTTCCCCATACCCATCTGACCGCCACCGCCACCGCTTGCGCCCTGTTGTTTACGGAAAAAGTACACCCAGACAACAATCAGCAACAACATAGGAGCCCAAGAAATAAAAATCTGCGTGAGCATGGATTGTTTTTCCGGCATTGCTACTTTAATTTTTACGCCATATTCGATCAAGTCATCGATCAGATGATCATCGCCTGGATTATAAGTAACAAAAGGCTCACCACCACGCAGCTTGCCTTTAATTGTTTCACCGGTAATCGTAACTTCAGATACCGAACCCTTGCGGATATCATCGATAAATTCGGAATATAAAATTGAATAATTTTTCTCATAACCAGGCTGCATTCTGCCCATTATGCTAAACAACATAGTGCCAATCACAACAAACATTGCGACCCTCATAAGAATTTTCATCATAATATTCCTCTAAATTAAACCTAGAATTTTTTTCTTTGTTTTTTCTGTATTCTGCTCGTCTGTTTAATGGTATAAATTAACCTAGAAAAGCAAACCCTCTCATATAATAATAAGGACGAACCATGCAAATTTCAAGTGACCTAGTCGATGAATTAGCTATTTTAGCACGTTATAACCTCAGTACGACGCAGGAAGGAATAAAAGTACACCATACTGCCTCCCCGGAAACAATTGCCGCAATAAAGCGCCTACATGAAAAAGATCTGGTGACACAGGATGACGGGGGCTATCTAACAGCTTTAGGGATAGAAACAGCCGAACATATACAAAACGCACTCACCATATTAACTTCCAAATAAATCCTCCGCTTACATTAATTATTTTATATATTAGAATATATTAAATAACATGTGATTTTTCCCTATGAAATCACTTACCTTAATAAAGGCACCTATGAAAAATTATCTTTGCATAATTATCTTATCAATTTTTGTGACTGGTTGCTCATCTCTTACGGTGAGTACCGACTATGATAATAAAATTGATTTTTCTAATTTCAAAACTTATCACTGGCACGGCAGGAATGAGTACAATGCTTCAAGTTTAAAATATCTTGATCCCATCATGGATAAACGTATCCGCGATGCAATCAATGCTCAATTTCTTAGCCAACATTATACTAAACTAGCGGCCGATGCCGGAAAGGTCGATTTTCTGGTTAATTACAGTATCGTAGTAGATGATAGAGTTGATATACGCACCTATAATAATTATAACGGTCTGTATCCAGGTTATAGCTATCGGGGCAGATATGGTTATTATGGTCGTGGATATGGGACTGCTTACAACACTGGCCCTGAAACTCAGGCCACCCATTACAAACAGGGCACACTCATTATTGATATACTCGATCCTAAAACAGACCAGCTTATATGGCGGGGCTCTGCGGATGGTCGCTTACCCAAAGGTTCCGATAAAAATAAAAGTGATAAACTTGCGCAAAAATATGTCAATAAAATATTAGAGGAATTCCCACCTAAAGTTAAATAATCGCTCTGTGCCGCCCTACAGGCGGCACTTAAACTACTACTCCATCAATAAGTCTAAACTTTTTCTATTGACTTAGGCCCACTTCTAAAACAAAGACGTCTAACTTATCTATCGCGACCCTTTAACCACCTCAGTTTGAACTGAACTCATAAAAGTAGACTTTAGAGAGGACGCATTAAACATCTGTTTAAACCGGCTGACTTCTTTGGCCTGGTCTGTAAACAAATCCTGAGCAAAGGCAATATCACCTTGCTGATCACGTACGGTTACATCCTGGATAACCAAAAGGTAATTTATGCCCAGTCAGACTATTGATGTTTATAGTAAAATTTAATTTATCACCAACAAATAAAGCATCATTAATTTCAAGTTGCGCAGCATCTGCGAAAGGTTTAAAGCCCGGTACTTATGATCTTTGGCTAATAGCTAGTCTGAAATCTGATAATAACAACAAAATCAGCATTCCTTTAGGACAACTAACCGATGCAGGTGAACAGCAATTTCACCTAAGATCTCAGTCAAACAGATCAGCAACACAGGATCTTGCTGTTAAACATGTTGTTATTACTGCAGACAAGCAAGACCCGTTCAAACAAACCCTGTTAATAGGCTCACCTAGTTTATTTCAAAATGTATTTTATCGTGACCAATATGGATGACTGTACAAATCGGGCCTGAGCAAATCAAGCTGACTTATCTACCGACTACCTGGGGACTTGTATTAATCAGTTCTTACCCAAAGCTGCCAGCGCGAAATCAAAAAATCAATCATTAAACGATGCTTTTGCTGCTCAAATTGTCTGGGGTGAAGACTTATTTATCAACGAAAATTTGGATGGCCATGGTCGTACCTGTAGCAGTGCTCATAGGCAAGATAATAACCATACAATCGACCCAAAACATATTGCCCGCTTGCATGATAATAACCCTTTATTTATCGCCGAGACCAACCCGGAACTAGCCGCACTGGAACAACCCTTAATTATTACGCCAGTTTTGTTTATTACTCGCAAACATAGATGCCTATGATAAACCTGGTGAAACTACACACCTAAGATCTAGACCTGGATAATATGTATTTTTCATCACCTTTAGCACAAAAGGGGCGCGAATTATTTCATAGTAAAGAACACAGAACCGGAGAGCGTAAAGGCTGTCATTTAAATACTAGAGAAAACAGCTCCAGTTCTCTGCAAAATGGCAACCGCAATACAGGGGTTGATAATATGCTCGACAATCCACTTAAACTGGTCTGAAAAAAAACCATCAGATGGTGGTTTTGGAGACAAAAAACAAGGAAATTAATTAGTCAGGTCATGGAATATAAAAAGCAGGTAAATGATTTATTACTAATGGAAGCGCCTGAAACCGAACAAGAATAAAGTGTATTAGCCCAAAGCCAATCTAACAGACGCAGTTAGATTGGCTTGACTTCTGAATGACAGCTGCCAGCCAAGAATGGTCATTTAATTGATCAGAAAATATCAATGCGTCACCCAAAAGCCAGTGACATTTCGTTGGTTTGAGAAGAGTGAGAACTATAGCAGTTGATCTCTTTTCAGCTACTACTAAAATAGCACTGCTACACTATACTTATGAGTTGAATTCAACTTTTCCTATATAAACCATTTGAATAAGCTTGCTAACAATTAAAACAGTTAAGCTATAAATTAAAGTAGAGCTTATATAAGCAGGAAAATATTTTGCAATTCGTTCCACATATTGTACAACTGACAGATCGGGAAACTTCCCTGAAAGCAGGTAAAAACTTCCATTGGAAATCAAAAATGCTATCGAAGCTGCAACCAATAAATAAGCAAACTGTCGACTTAAGTCATGAACATCTAATGCAGAGTACTTAGCACTCCAGCGCCCTGTAAAAAACATGACTGCATAAGTAGGGATTAAAAAAACATATGCTGGAGAAATACAATAATCATTGACTTGCCAGTGGGTAATCGCAATATAATCCAGCAAAGCGGCTTCTGTCAATAGCACGGCTAAACTCGCGATTCCGCAGGTAAAAATACCCGCCAAATAAAATACCGCCAGAGAAGCATCAGGTAGAGTAATTGCGCTACCAAAATGATCTGAACGCGTTAGCGCCATCAACGTTGCAAGTGCAGAAATAGTTAAATATTGTTTATTATGTTGTATCCAATTCATATAGACCTCTTAAAGTGTTGGTTCATAGCGTAAATGAAAGAAAACGGTAACTCCAGGGGAGTTATAACCTGCTACTGTTTGATACTGAGTATTTAGGATGTTATTGACTGTGCTTTGTAAAGTTACTTGCTCGAAGAATTGATATTCTGCTCTTATATCCCAGGTTACAAAACCATCTATTTGACGATTATTTTGCAAATCATCATAGCGTCGCCCTTCAACATTTAGCGTAGTTCCTATACTTGCGTATCCAAACTGCCTGTCTATGTCAAGACGAAACGTTTGCTGAGCACGTCTGGGTAAAACATTACCAAACGTAGCTGAGTCCATGCTTTTTGGATCGAGTGCACTATAATTAACTAGCATATCGAAGCCATAAAACTGCCCGCCAACTATTGCCTCCAATCCCATAATACGCGCAGCACTCAAGTTATTTGGTGCAAATATTGAGCTATCATATGTAATCATATCATCAATATAAGTTAAATAACCATTAAGAGACCAATTCCAGTTAATATGCTCACCGCTAACACCTATTTCATAACTTTGCGACTTTTCAGGATTTAAGTTGCTATTACCAAAATCTGGAAAATAAAGTTCGTTAAAGGTTGGCGCTTTAAAAGCTGTACCATAAGATGCCGAGACCAGAATCTCATTATCAAAAGCATAGCCCCATGAAGCATTCCAGGTACTATTCTGCGCGAACTGCTGATTAAAGTCGCTACGATAAGCCAGTATAAACTGGTTATTAGCTAACTGGCCTTGATATTGGATAAATACCGCATTGTTATAACGTGATGTTTCTGCAAAATTCTCTGTACTATCTATACTGTCATCTTGAAAATCATAACCTAATGACAGTAAATGCTCAGGCATCAAAGTAAAATTATTCAATGCTGAAAATGAAACTCTCTGGGTATCGAAAGTACTTTTTTTCATGCCATTTAAATAATTCGTTGAGTCATCCTCGCTTACACCTCCGGTTAAATCAATTCGCCAGAAATCCATTGCCTGTATAGTCGCCTTTGCCCCATAAATAAGTTGTGCAAAGTCAGCTTCATTGACATAATCACCATCAAAATCTGTCTGTCCACCACTATAAAGAGCATGCGCTTCCAGACTTAACCAATCAGTAAGATGATAACCGAGACGTGCTGACCCAGCATAATTCTTATAACCATCTCTATCCGGCTCATTGGTAAAGCAACCATAGCCTAACGCCCCAGCGCAGGAGTTAAAACCCTCGGTCTGTTGATAGCTTAAATGGGTATTGTACCAGGCTTTATCAACCGCACCCGACACGCCACCTTGAACCTTATAATGAGCATAAGTACCAGTTCCTACTGAAAATACTGGATTAATGGCTGATTTTGATGCAATTGCATTTCGGGTATGAATATGAATAATCCCACCTATGGCATCGGCTCCATAAATGCTGGATTTAGGTCCCCGTATAACTTCAATGGATTCAATCTCGCTAATGGGTATATGCTGCCAAGCAGCACCACCTGATGTAGCAGACCCAGCCCGTACGCCATCAATCAAAACCAAAATCTGGTCGGACTCGGTACCCCGTAAAAAAACCGAGGTGTTTTTACCCAAACCACCACTATTAACAACATTAACCCCTGCAATACCCCGCAAAGCCTGTTCAATACTATTAATTTGTTTACGTTCTATATCGTATCGAGTAATAACAGTGCTAGAAACAAGCCGTGAATCTCGTTCGCTACGAGTAGCCGTCACTGTTAAGGGAGCAAGAGCTAGTGTGTCTTCAGCATATACTGAAGCAGGAAGAGTACTAAATAAGTAAAGACTAGCGATAATAATTTTTTTCATAATTTCCTATGTGCCGCCCGCACAAAAAAGTGTAAGAACACAGTAGAGGAAAAAAACGAAAAAAAAGCTAAGAAGGGCTAATTCATCCGTAGACAGCCCTCCGCTGCACCAAATAACATTTCAGGCAGGTCTCCGGGCTTATAAGTATGGACAACTAAAATCAATACCTTCCCATGCAAAGCACAGTGGTTTTCGATGATTTTAAACTTATTTACCGTTGCGGGGGCAGCGTTGGTATTGGAATAGATCCGCACCAAACTTCCCTTTTAACCGTCGGGAGAGATGAACTTCCGTCAGGACCAGAAAATGGAATAGGAATTGTACGTGAAAAACAAATAAATGCAATTTAAAACGCGCCGAGTGATCCTTCATTAGTGCTTAAACGAAAAAGCCGTTTTTTTATAAAAAAACCACACCCAATCGAGTGAAATAATTTTCAAATTGGCTCAGTTGGGATTAAAATTCACCTACTTGTTACGAGTTTTTTCGGTGCAGTACTATTTGACTACTTTTTAAACGTACCCACCCCTAAATGAGTTCACTTCTTTAAAAAAATTTAGGCGACTTGCTTTTTTGTTTGGTTAATCATTGTCGTTCCATGTCTCGTTTGATTGCCCTTGCTGTAAAAACTTTTATCAAAGCTGCATGCGTTGAACTTCGGAAATTTTTCCTGTGTCGTTTTAACCATTTCAATAGCTATTTTGTCATTAGTTTCTTTTTGCAAGACCTTATGATGCGACATGAACCCATAATACAGACACATATATCCAATTCACCGCCCCCCCGCTTTGCTTTTACTAATCCATTCGGTATGCGGCTGAAATAAAGAAAATACTTTTTCATCGTGAGGGATTGTTTCTCCTTCAATGAAACGCCGTTTTATCGGGTCGATTTGTCGATCACGGTGATCACGAAAGGTCTGCATATCAAGCAACAATAAGTCGGGAACCTTATATTTATTAATAATTCATAACTGATAGCAAAACTCGATTCAGGCATTGCTGAGCCAAATCGATATAGACTTGACGTGTTTTGCAAATCAAGTCAGCCTTAGTCAGTTTTTTAGTGTCTTCCTTGGAGGTGGGGTTGCGTAGCATCTGAATACGTCGACATTGCCGTTTGAACTCAGTTAGGTTGTGTTTATGCTGGCGTCAGTTGGGCAGGTCATAGCTTTGATGCCAGGTAACACATTAATGGATCAATGCCCTCATCGCATCGTAAAGCAAATTAATATCCGTTGGAAAATGAACGCCGGTTTTAAGAACGAATGACTTCGACATTAATATGCCCCGTGATATCCGTTGTAAATAACTTTAGATTATCTCTTAGCGTTTGCAGGCGATAGTTTTTGTCATTGAAGATGACCTTATCTCAGTGTTCTAAGTTCATGGATCAGTGCTAGCGTAAGGACCCTAAGACCAAAATATTTCAATGCTCCATGCCGAGGTGACCTTTGTTTGATACCACAGGAACCTTTTATCACTATCCTTTTTGCTCTTGTGCAGAATGACTTCTTAAAGAATTTTAAAAACAGCTTCTTTCAAATATTTTGTTGTAATCCAAATAGCATGAGTGGAATATCGTCACGTGATGACACATCAATGACGATGCTGGCAATATCTACTTGTCCTATTTCTAGTTATGACGAGATGATATTCCTTATGTCTTTTTTGCTCGAAGTTTTGGTAAGTTAGGGATGATATTGAAGACTTAAGATTTTCCAGCGCACTTTTAGGATATTAGGTCACATTTAAAAACAATGACTTATCTGTTTTTAATGAAAAATACTAAAATGGTGATTTTTGAATCTTCAATCATTTTATTAGCCATCATTACAACATAGCACGATGATTTTAAAGGAAAACATTTATTTCCGTTCGAGCACTAAGTCGTTCGTACGCGCAAATAGATAGAGATGCATTGGTAAAACAAAGCGTTGCTTCCATACTAGATATCACTCAACAAAGTAATTAACTCGCAATTTTTTGATAAGCAGAATTGAAATATAGTAATGGCTCACCAACATTGCACCGGGTTTGTTGAATTTCACCAATAACCACCCAATGTGTTCCCGCCTTAAACTGATTCACGACGATACATTCCATAATCGCAAGCGCTTCATCTAAAACCGGCACCCCTACTTCGCCTTTATGCCAGGCTACATTTTTAAAGCGCTCATCCATGCTAGTGCCACCGGCGAATTGATTCGAAACTTGCTCCTGCGCACTGGTTAAAATATTCACTGCGAATTTTTTATTTTCCAGAATCGCATCGCCAGTTTCCGTTGTCTCATTAAGGCACACTAAAATTTGCGGCGGGTCCATGGAAACGCTGGTAAATGAAGTTGCCGTCATGCCTAACTCACCTTCTTTAGATTGTGCGGTAACAACCGACACACCACTTGCCCACAGCTTAAGCGTGTTCTTAAATTCCTGATTATCAATAGTCATCATTTACCTCAATTTTATTCCTAGCTGGATTTCGAATTCACTCATTGATTCGATCAATGAGTGAATATTCAGGCTTAATTTAATCACAAGACAGAGTTAAGGTATAATATTTTTTATTAAGTACTAGATTTACTCACTGTTTTAAATCTAGTCCCATCGTTATTAACACTTCACCACGGAGACAGCAATGCCAGTAAAAAAAATGGCTGATTTAGATTTAAATGGTAAACGGATTTTAATCCGCCAGGACCTTAACGTACCCGTTAAAGATGGCGAGATTACCAGTGATATCCGCATACGCGCCAGTTTGCCAGCAATCAAACTTGGCCTCGATTCAGGTGCTGCCGTTATGCTCATGTCGCATCTAGGTCGCCCAACTGAAGGTGAATTTGACTCAACAGCATCATTACAATCCGTTGCAAAGCGTTTGTCAGAGCTACTAAGCTTGCCGGTTCGTCTGGAAAAAGACTGGATCGATGGCATAGAAATTGAGCCCGGCGAAGTCGTTTTATGTGAAAACGTGCGTTTTAATGTTGGTGAGAAAACAAATAGCCCCGAGTTAGGCAAAAAAATGGCGGCGTTATGTGATATTTTTGTGATGGATGCCTTTGGTACTGCGCATAGAGCACAAGCATCCACTCATAGCGTTATTGAGCATGCGAAGATCGCCTGCGCTGGGCCTTTATTATCTGCAGAATTAGAAGCGCTGGGTAAGTCCCTAAATAATCCAGTAAGCCCTGTTGTCGCGATTGTTGGCGGCTCGAAAGTTTCCACCAAATTAACCGCATTAGAATCCCTATCTAAGAAAGTTGACCAATTGATTGTCGGCGGTGGTATTGCTAACACATTTATCGCTGCTGCTGGCTATTCAGTCGGCAAGTCTCTATATGAAGCAGACTTAATTGACGATGCAAAAGCATTAATTGCAGCAGCTAAAGCTAATAATTCTGATATCCCTATTCCCGTTGACGTAGTTTGCGCAAAAGAATTTTCTGAAACTGCAGAAGCAACCGTCAAAAATGTAGCTGATATTGCTGATGATGATATGGTGCTGGATATAGGCCCTGAAACGGCTAAGCAATATGCCGCAATGTTAAATTCTGCTAAAACCATCGTATGGAATGGACCTGTCGGTGTTTTTGAAATAGACCAGTTTGCAGCAGGTACAAAAACATTAGCTTGTGCAATCGCCGATAGTGCAGCCTTTTCTATCGCTGGTGGTGGCGACACGCTGGCCGCTATTGATAAGTATGCCATCAAAGATAAAATCTCTTATACCTCTACCGGCGGTGGCGCTTTTCTGGAGTTCTTGGAAGGCAAAGAACTCCCTGCTATTACAGCCCTTGAAGCCAAGAGTTAGTCAGTAAATAAGGACATAAGTTTGTTCCTAACAATAATTATGTAGAAAAAAACTTTCCTTAAGACTTATTTTTCTAAAGGAAAGTTTTCTAAGAAGTTAAAAGTCCAATATAATAGACTGTTAAGTTATATTACAATTAAATATCCACAAAAGGTTTAAAAATGGCACGTGTTACCGTTGAAGATTGTTTAGATAATGTTGAAAACCGCTTTGAACTAGTTTTATTAGCCTCACAAAGAGCACGCCAGTTAGAAAAAGGTGCGGATGAATTTGTTACTCGCGGAAAAGATAAAGATACTGTTGTTGCATTGCGCGAGATCGCTGAAGGGCATGTCACTAAAGAAAATATTGACGCCCTACACCAGGTAGGTAATCCTGCCGATCCTTTCCAGAACGCACTAAGCTAGGATATGAGTGCTCAGGCTCTCACTGCGATTGGTGAAAGACCTGAGCAGCTTCTATTTGACGAACTCAATACCTTACTGAGTAAATATTTAGATGCACCCCATTTAGACCAGATTTTCCAGGCTTATCAATATGGTGCCGAACACCATAATGGCCAATTTCGTAAAACTGGCGAGCCATATATATGCCACCCTCTTGCAGTCGCTATATCTCTTGCGAAAATGCGTATGGATGTGCATGGAATTATGGCGGCTATTCTTCATGATCTTATTGAAGATACCGATGTCAGCAAAGAAAATATCCTCGAATTATTTGGTGAAGACGTCGCAGAATTAGTCGATGGTGTTACCAAACTTACCCAGCTAAACTGTAAAACCAAAGCTGAAGCACAAGCGGAAAATGTACGCAAGATGTGTCTAGCCATGGCTAAAGACATGCGCGTTATCATCGTTAAGCTGGGTGATCGTTTGCATAATATGAAGACTTTAGGCGTTATGCGTCCGGAAAAAAAACGCCGTATTGCTAAAGAAACAATAGACATCTATACGCCTATTGCTAACCGCTTGGGCATGAACAATATCCGCCACCAACTGGAGTCATTGTGTTTTGAAGCAATGTACCCCATGCGTTACAGAATACTAGACAGCGCGGTAAAAAAAGCACGCGGCAATCGCAAGGAAATTATTGAGAACATCACTAATTCCCTGAAAACAAGGCTACATCAGGAACATGTTAGCTGCGATATCCAAGGAAGAGAAAAGTACTTATACAGCATCTATAAGAAAATGCTGACTAAGAAGCTCTCTTTCTCAGATATTTTTGATGTCTACGCCTTTCGAATTCAATGCGCTGATGTGGATACCTGCTATCGTGTCTTGGGCATAGTACACAACCTATTTAAGCCTATCCCGGGTAAATTCAAAGACTATATCGCCCTACCCAAGGCAAATGGCTACCAGTCTTTACACACTATTTTAATTGGCCCTTACGGAGTACCGATTGAAATCCAGATACGTACACACCAGATGCATCGCATGTCCGAATCCGGTATTGCCGCGCATTGGCTATATAAATCGGATGATGAAGAACACATCAATTCTAAAACCCGCGCGAATGAGTGGGTACGTGATTTACTGGAAATCCAGAAAACAGCCGGTAATTCACTGGAATTTCTTGATAACTTAAAAATCGATTTATTCCCTCAGGAAATTTTCGTTTTCACCCCTCAAGGCACTATTATAAAACTGCCACGCAATTCCAGTGTGGTTGATTTTGCCTATGCTGTACATACAGATATAGGCAACTCCTGCGTCTCTGCCCGTATCGATAAACGCTTAGTCCCCTTACAAGCCAAGTTAGAAAATGGAGTCACTATTGAAGTGATTACTGCTACCTGGGCACGACCGAATCCGCTTTGGTTAAACTATGTTGTTACCACTAAAGCCCGCACAGGCATACGCTCTTACCTTAAGCACTTTAAGCAGCAAGAAGCGATCAACCTGGGACGTCGTCTACTAGAAAAAGAACTTCAAGATATTGGCATGTCTCTTGATGATGTCTCTGAAATTATACTGCAGCAACTATTACAGGCAATCAAGCTGGAGAAGATAGATGCGCTGTATGAAGAAATTGGTCTGGGCAATAAAATGCCATTTTTAATTGCCAAACAACTCAATCAGGATGATGTAAGCGCCCCTATAAAACTGGAAGACACCGAAATACGCAAAGAAACCCCATTGACAATCAAAGGCTCAGAAGGCATGGTTGTCACTATTGCAAAGTGTTGCCGACCGATACCAGGTGATCCGATCGTGGGTTATTTCAACCCAGGTAAAGGAATTGTTGTGCATCATCATGAATGCCCAAATAGCACTAAGGAACGTAAAAAATCAACTAACTGGCTCGAAGTTGAGTGGAGTCATGATGCATCAGGTGAATACCCAACTGAAATACGCCTGGAGTTACTCAACCAACCCGGAACCTTGGCAACCATTGCTTCGACTATTTCAAAAATGGACTCCAATATAGAGAGTGTCATTATTTCCGATCAGGATACACGGGTTTCTGTTGATTACATTACCTTGACTGTCAAAGATAGGTTACATTTAGCAAATATAATGCGTCAGCTTAAAAAGTTATTTATCGTTTTAAAAATTACCCGCACAAGAGGCTAAGACTATTTATGCAAAAAGAGAGCATTTACACTGACTCTGCTCCAGAGGCAATTGGCACTTATTCACAAGCTATTAAGGTAGGTACGACTGTCTATCTATCTGGACAAATCCCACTCGACCCGAAGACCATGCAAATTGTTAACGGTGATATCAGCGCCCATATCAAACAAGTATTTGATAATTTAACGGCTGTTGCCCAGGCAGCTGGCGGTGACTTACAAGATATTGTTAAATTGAATATTTTCCTCACTGACTTATCACATTTCCCGATTGTTAATGAAATAATGGGGCACTATTTTAATCAGCCCTACCCTGCCCGCGCAGCAGTTGGCGTAGCTGCTTTGCCAAAAGGTGTCGAGGTAGAAATGGATGCCATTATGGAATTACAGTCTTCGGAATATAATTATTAATGATCAGCTAATATAGCCCTCCGACTTTTCATGCGCTCAGGGGTGATTTAGCAGCCGTTGACATTACATCTAGGAGGCTGTCCGAGAATAGAAGCCGTAGCGAGGGAAAGCCTTTTTGAGTCAGTTTTTTCGAACATTTGAGGCGAATAGTTGCGCTCTTTAACGAAAATGTTCGGGAAAAATGGCCAAAAGGAATTTTTCCGTAGTAGGGTCTCTATTCTTGGACAGCCTCCTAGGTTAATCATCACCTACTTATTAATCTCTTAACATGGATTCACAGACCCTTCTTAAGCAATCTGTTGTGTCATTAAAAGGCATTGGTGGACAAACGGTAAGCCGCCTGGAAAAGCTGGATATCCGCCAGCTTAGAGATTTCATTTTTCACCTCCCTTTACGTTACGAAGATCGCACCCGCGTGCAAACGATCAATAAATTAATACCCGGTAGCACAGCATTAATTTGTGCACGCGTTGTTAGCAGCTCTATCCTCAATCGCGGGCGACGCAGCTTGATTTGCCAGATCAGTGATACTACCGGTCATCTCAGTCTGCGCTTTTTTCATTTTACAGCCAGCCAACACAATAGCCTAAGTGCCGGCACATTAATCAGCTGCTTCGGTGAGATTAAAGATGGTTACTCAGGCTATGAAATGATTCACCCCGAATACAAAGTGATTCAGCAAGAATCAGATTGCATAACTAGCGATAGCTTAACGGCAGTTTACCCATTAACTGAAGGACTACGCCAGGCTACGTTACGAAAAGCAGTGCAACAGACATTAACTCTCTACAATAACAACCCTGACTCGTTGCCTGATTTATTACCTGTCGCCGTATTATCGAGATTTCAATACCCCTGTCTAAATGACGCGTTAAAAGCACTACATACACCCGCACCTGGCATATCGGTTAACGCATTACTCAATATTCCTAATCCTGCTTTAAAGCGCCTTGCCTTTGAAGAGTTAATCGCTCATCAATTAAGTCAATTTCAACGTAAATTGGCCGATAAGCAATGGCAAGCCCCCCCTTTAAAGAGTAGTGCTAAACAGACACAGCAGTTTCTGGATAATCTAAGTTTTCAATTAACTCATGCACAGCAACGTGTTATTAATGAAATCAAGATCGACTGTGCAAACAACTCGCCTATGCTACGTCTTATTCAAGGCGATGTCGGATCCGGAAAAACAGTAGTTTCTGCTTATGCCGCCCTACTCGCTCTGAGTAGCAATTTTCAAGTCGCTATTATGGCACCGACTGAACTACTCGCAGAACAGCATTTACGTAACTTCAGCCTCTGGTTTGAGCCGTTTGATGTGCAAATTATCTTCTTAACCGGACAACTAAAAGGTAAGCAGCGGCAGCAGGCACTAGAAGCTATTGCTGATGGCAGTGCCGGCATTATTATTGGTACCCATGCACTATTTCAGGATGCTGTCACATTTGCCCGTTTAGGGCTCGTTATCATTGATGAGCAACACCGCTTCGGTGTCAATCAACGTATGGCACTCAGAGATAAAGGTCAGCATAACAACAGCAAACCCCATCAATTAATCATGACCGCGACGCCCATTCCGAGAACACTGGCGATGCTTAATTATGCAGATTTGGATATTTCAATAATTGATGAACTGCCACCGGGTAGAATTCCAGTCGTTACTCGTGCCATTTCTGCTGATCGACGTAACGAGGTCATCGCCAAAATCAGCAACTGGGTACAGCAAGGCAGGCAAAGCTACTGGGTATGTACCCTGATCGAAAAATCCGAAGTTTTACAATGTGAAGCCGCCGAGAAAACTGCCGTGCTGTTAACTGAAACATTAGCCGATGTACGCATCGGCCTGGTACATGGCCGTATGAAAGCAGCAGACAAAGACCAGGTCATGCAGGCTTTTAAAGAACACCAGCTAGATTTACTGGTTGCTACAACGGTGATTGAAGTCGGTGTTGACGTCCCCAATGCAAGCTTAATGATTATTGAAAATCCCGAACGACTTGGGCTCTCCCAGTTACATCAGTTACGTGGACGTGTGGGCCGGGGAAGCGATAGCAGCTTTTGTCTGCTGATGTATCAATCACCCCTATCCAATACCGCAGGAGAGCGGCTTAATATCTTACGCGAAACCAGCGACGGCTTTATTATTGCTGAAAAAGACTTAGAATTACGCGGACCCGGTGAGATGATGGGCACCCGGCAAACAGGACAAATGCACTTTAAAATTGCCAACCTGGAGCGCGATACTGATTTATTAGATCAGGTCTCAGAAGCCGTCAATATTATCCAGCAGAGCTCTCCTAAAAACATACAACCATTGATTGATCGCTGGTTAGGTACAACAACAAAATATGCAGAGGTTTAACTACATTGAGCAATAAGAGCAGCTTATATCCCAAAGAGCCTACCTGGTTTTGCAACCGTTTAAAAAGCCGCTTAAATATTCCTAACAGCGCCGCTTCATGGATTTATGAAACCGGCTCTATTACTCAGAGGCTCAGGGATTACTATGGCCCAAGAGTAAGGGTTCAGATTCTAAATAACCAATGGCAAAGGTCTTTTATCTCAGAAAGCAGACTGCTTAACACCCCCACTGAAAAATATACCCTAACCCGCGAAGTACTGCTTTATGCAGATGACACCCCCTTAATACTTGCGCGCACCATTATTCCCCAGCACACCATCAGTAGCGCACATCAGAATCTGTCACATCTAGGCAACCGCCCTCTGGGCGAAGTTATTTTTTCTTACCCCAGACTGGAAAGACTTGCACTGGAAATAACCCAGGTTCAGTGTCATCAGTGGAAGCATTCTATACAACAAACAACCAAGATCGACCAAGCCTTATGGGGTCGTAGAACAGTTTATGCCATTCATCACCACCCCCTATTGGTCAGCGAATTTTTCTTACCAGTCATTTTTCAGCATTAAAAGTACATTTAATTATAAACACCTATTACCCCCTAGAAAATAAGGAATAATATGCGCTACCTACATACTATGGTCAGAGTACAAGACCTGGACGCTTCACTACATTTTTACTGTCAGCAACTAGGCTTACAAGAATCGCATCGCTTTGATGATAAAGCCGGACGCTATACGCTAGTGTATCTCAATGCTCCTGCCGATGCTGATCAAGCAAGAAATACCGAGGCTCCGTTGCTCGAGTTAACCTATAACTGGGATACTGAAGCGTATGCCGGTGGACGAAACTTTGGTCATTTAGCTTTTGAAGTGGATGATATTTACGCTACTTGTCGACAACTTGTGGATAGTGGAGTCACTATTAGCCGGCCTCCCCGCGATGGTCATATGGCATTTATTCGCTCACCCGATCTAATCTCTATCGAGCTCTTGCAAAAAGGCGAAGCACTAAGTCCCGCTGAACCCTGGATTTCTATGCAAAATATCGGAGCTTGGTAAAAACAGCCAGGCAAAAAAAACGCCTGTTACCGGACCGTAACAGGCGTTATAAAGAATAAACTGGATAACGAGGAGAAATCAAGTTTATTGGTACTGCTATAAGGGTACTACATGAAAAATCTATACATACTTAGCCGCGTAAACGAGCACTTTGTTGGACATTACTAATAATAGCCGAAGCTGCAAACACAACTGCCGAGACAATAAATGCACCGGAAATAAAACTATAAAGGCCAGTTAAAAATAATACACCGACTACAATATCTTTTTGTAAATCTGTCATTGTTTGCTTCATTAGATCGTTCAAATATTAAGTATTTCATATACTATACATTCATATAAGAAAACAACAATATAGCAATTAATTATCAATTTATTTCCCAAAAAGAAACAATAGATCTATCTCTACAACCTCGCTCCTCATTGATAATAAGCAACAAGTCTAATACCTTTATACTAAGACCTGCATTCTAGTGTACCCAGCACGGGCCAAAACTAATTACCTTAATGGAGGTAATCAGAAGTAGTAACGACAACCCCAGCGAAACGCAAGGAGAAACCCGTTAAGCCAGCCTTAAAGAAGCACGTAGCAAATGCACGACCGTAGGAACACGAACAAGAAGTGAGGCGGAGTGGGGGGCGATGAATACGCTAGAAAACACCAAATCCAACAGCTACCAAAAGACACATCAACTAGCTCTTAGCGGCGCGTGCAGAAAGTTTTAGTACCTTAGCTGGGGAGGTCTTTGATATGAGAGTATTAAAGAACTAAGCAAAAACCATGGTAGTGAAAAAACCGCTGTAATGGAGGTAAAGTGAAGGACTGAAGAATCTAGTTCATTAATCCAAATGAGGCTAGTTAGACGCGTGCGGTAAACTACCTCCTTAGTAGAAAATCAAGTATCAAAATAAATTCTTGAAGAACGAAATTTTATCAGATGTGAGACAAAACTAACGATGACAGGAGAAAGAAAGTGACGAATGAATTATAAAATATCATAATTCATAACAGCGTCAGTTGTTGGATTCAACCGCCGGATGCGGAAAACCCCACCTACAGCGGTGTGAGACACACACGAGCGCAATCCCGTTTTCCCGAGCGCTCTATGCTGTACTTAAGACCCCGCTTCCGAATTTAGTTGTTTACTTTAGTTCGTGCTCGTTCCTTAGTGAATAACATATTTAAAATATTCGTCCTGATCCTACTTATGTGATAATAAGCGGTTTTTAGGTTTTACTGCGTATTATCGCTTATTAGTTTTTTACATTATGTTAGTACATCTGAGGACTCTAGGTTGTCGTCTTAACGAAGCCGAACTCGAAAGCTGGGCGCAAGCCTTTCAAAATGCAGGGCATAAAATCACCCGCGAACAAAATGAAGCACAGCTAATTATCGTCAACTCTTGTGCTGTCACTCAAGATGCCGTGCGCAAATCTCGTCAATTGATACGCCGAATTCATCGAGATAATCCCGCCGCAAAAATTGTTGCCAGTGGCTGTTACGTCACCTTACAAGCAGATGAAGCCGCAGAATTACTCGGAGTCGATTTAATCGTTAGTAACCAGGATAAAGACCACCTGGTAGAACTTGCCATTGCAGAATTAGACCTCCCAACAATGCCTGCCATGTCGACCGAACCCGCTGAAATATCCTTATTTAGCCGGGGTAGACAACGCGCGTTTATTAAAGTCCAGGATGGCTGTCGTTATCGCTGCACCTTTTGTATCGTAACAGTTGCACGGGGTGAAGAAAAAAGCACTCCCATAGAGAAAATTGTTCAGGAAATTAATAATTTTGTTGTTCAAGGGGTTAAAGAAGTGATACTAACCGGCGTCCATTTAGGCGGTTATGGATCCGATATCAATCAAAACCTTGCCGAGTTAATCCAGGTAATCCTTGATCAAACCCAAGTTCCCCGTCTGCGCTTAGGTTCCTTAGAACCCTGGGACCTACCCGAAAATTTCTTTGCTTTATTTAATAACCCACGCCTAATGCCGCATCTTCACCTACCGCTACAAAGTGGCTCAGACAGTGTATTAAAACGTATGGCCAGGCGTTGTAAAACAGCAGAATTTAGTCAGATTGTCCATCAGGCACGTCGTCAAGTACCCAATATCAATATTACCACTGATATTATCGTCGGTTTCCCGGGAGAAACAGAGCACGAGTGGCAAGATAGTTATAATTTCATTAAACAGACCGGATTCGGTCATATACATATTTTTACTTACTCTACTCGCAGTGGAACAAAAGCAGCAGCACTGCCAGACCCAGTGCTAAACAAGATTAAAAAACAGCGTAGTCAGGAATTACACCAGCTCGCCGAGCAAATGAAGCAAAGCTTTATGCAGCAAAACCTCGGAGAATCGGTAGATATTTTATGGGAAGGGCAAAAAGAAGAAATTAACGAGACTCAACACAGGGTATTTGGCTACACTCCAAATTACATACGTGTAGCAACTATGATTAGTGATGGTGAATCAATAGAAAATCAAATTATCCCTGCCCTATCAAAGGAGATTAATGAAAATTATCTGCTAACAGAACGGGTATAGAATTTGTTTGTTTAAATCATGTTTTTACCATGAAGAGCATGAGAGCATAAAGAAAGACACCCATCGAGGCCGAGTAGACAGACTCTCCAAACACCACATAATGGAGTAACCGGGTAGGTCTTCTGTTGCTCTCGAATAACAACATAAATTACAACTTATTTCGCAAAGAAGACCGCTGCCTTTTTTAATATTTCGGGTTCCATACGTAATTGCACAACTTACTTACGTACGTAGCCTGATTCATTCAGCCTGACCAGATAAGCTGGGCGTTGATTTTGTTTCGACTGTGGATCCTCGTTCTGCTCTAACCCAACGCTCAATCGCACTTAAGTATACACCTAAGCTATCTACGGCTTGTTAATGGGTATATCCTTTCTCAATCACTAATTTGACTACATCTTGTTTGGATTCAATATTATAGCCAGGTCTTTTTGGTTTTGTTTGCTTACGCATCTTCACCTCTAATGGACATGATAAATCTGTCTTTTGAAGTGTCCTGTTTTGTTAAACCATTTCAATCCACGGTGGCATTGGCTTGTTGCACTATTTCTAAAGCACTGGCAGGAGTGCTTGATTGCTGTGCTTCTCTATCTTAATGTTCTCATGACTTTATTATTTCCAGATTAATTGTGTTCAGATGCGCTTACTGACGAGTCGTAAACAGTAGATTGATTGTTATTTTTGCCCAATAAGGCTTTGTCGACCGGCTCCAGACTCCCGTAACCATTAAGATTGATAATCTTTAACTGAATATCTTTACGTTTAGCCTCTGCCTTGAAGTTATTAATGATCTCGTAAACATCATAATCGATATATCTTGAATCCGAGGCATCGATAACGACTTTGGAATGGTCGGAAATTCGATCCAGAGTCTTCAAAATATTTGCCTTGTTCAGAAACGAAACCTGTTCCGATAGACGGATAATAATGGTTTTGTCTTCATGTTCCTCGTGGTAATAACCCGACACTTTGTAATTTTCCAGCAGTACACACAGCAGTGCTATGACTAGACCAATTCCTATGCCTAATAATAGATTGGTAAATACCAGACCAAGGATTGTTGTTAGAAAGGGGATAAAATGATACATGCCTGTTTTGTACATTTTTACAAACAGTGCTGGCTTAGCCAGTTTGTAACCGACTACAAACAGAATAGCGGCCAGACAGGCCAATGGAATCAGGTTAAGTAATGCCGGAATTAACATGACTGTGATCAGTAGCAATAAGCCATGCACGAATGCAGAGGCTTTAGTTTTAGCACCTGCCTGAATATTGGCAGAACTACGCACTATGACCTGAGTGACTGGTAGTCCTCCAATTAGACCTGATGCGCTATTAGCGAGCCCTTGCGCAATCAGTTCACGATTGCTCGGTGTCACTCTTTTGTCAACATCCAGTTTGTCAGCGGCTTCGACGCAGAGCAAGGTTTCCAGACTGGCAACGATAGCCAGGGTTAAAGCGGTCAGATAAACCTGTGGATTGTTAAACTGAGAAAAATCAGGAAAAGTAAACTGATTCAATAGGTCAGCACTGGTCTCAGCAACAGGAATACTAACCAAATGCTCTGCTTCCAATGTTAGCTCTGGATAAAATATTCGTAGCAGCTGGCTGATCAGTATGCCTACAAACACAGCGATTAATGACCCAGGGAACAACTTGAAGATCCGGTTAGTTTTCATCACAGGTAGTTCCCAGAGAATCAGGATTACCAGTGATATGATCGAGATAATTATTGCACTGGGCGTGATAAAATTCAGTATATGAGATAATTCGTTGAAAGAATTATAGCCGTCGCCCTGGAAAAAAGACAAATCCCCCTCGTAGTCTCGGTCATAACCCAGAGCATGAGGAACCTGCTTAATAAAAATGATAATGCCGATACCGGCTAACATACCGCTGATCACCGAGGAAGGGAAAAAATAGCCTATGATACCCGCTTTGGCTATACCCATACCCGCTTGAATGATACCCGCCACTACGAGCGCCAACAGAAAAGTCTCGAATCCCAGATCCTGAATCGCGGTTAATACGATGACTGCAAGACCTGCGGCAGGGCCACTAACTCCCAAGGCTGACCGGCTCATCAGAGGGACCAGAATTCCTCCCATGATGCCGGCTATTAACCCCGAGAACAGTGGTGCACCTGAAGCCATCGCAATCCCTAAGCATAGCGGAACGGCAACCAGAAACACAGCTATACCCGCGGGTATATCATGGCGAAGATTCGACAAAACGCCTAAATCTGAACGGTGTGATTGAGTCGCTTTCATCATTTCACCCTCTTATTTATCTTTTCATATTGAAAAATAGGATTAATTTTATGCTCCGATGTCAGCTTGATGAGAGGATTAATCAAGCCATCTTCCAGACCATACACCCAGCCATGCAATGTTGGCAGCTTATATTGAGACCAAGAGTCCTGGATAATAGAGGTATGCGATAAAGCATTGACTTGTTCGATAATATTTAATTCTACAAGTTTATTGACGCGCTGTTTTTCATCGCTTAAGGAATCTATTTCATCTTGATACAGGCGGTAAGTATTTTTAATATGCATCAACCATTTATTGGTAATTACCAGATCCGAGCGTTGTTTATTTAACGCAGCGATAACGCCGCCACAGTTATAATGACCACAGACAATTATATGTTTCACTTGCAACACGTTGACCGCATACTGCAAGACGCTGAGACAGTTAAAGTCGGTTGGGATAACCTGATTGGCAATATTTCGATGAATAAAAATTTCACCGGGTTCAGCATTAACAATAATTTCACCGGGAACGCGACTGTCCGAACAGCCGATCCATAAGAATTCTGGTTTCTGTTCCTTTGATAAGTGTTCAAAAAACTGCGGATCCTGAACTTTTTTGTCAGCAGACCACTGTTGATTTTGTTCTAATAATTTTTCAAATGATTGCATAAGTGTCTCTGTTGGGTTAAAAAAGATATCGCAAACTGATGTTAAAATCTATTATAGACGAGCAACCTTTCAACTTAGCTAAGCTAGGTTTTGTTTTTCAAGATTGTCTAGGATGTAAAAATATGCAATGGTTGTAGAGATCAAAATAACCACAGCTATCCTCGCAGCCATTTTTATGAGGGTGTTACGCGCTATAGAGTTTTCTATTTTCATCAAAATAAACAATAGGGATTTCAAGCCACAAAGTCAAGGTATAAGCTTGTCCAATATGAAATGAGTCTGAACGGACTTCGTATTTCCAACATAAACTGAGTCTAAAACGGCGTAATTGTTCATAATCGGTGAATGAAAACGATTATGAAAACAAGTGATTTATATAGTGGACCCCGGTTTTAAGACAGTAGTTTAAGTTGTAAACTGTGTCAAAGGGGTTAAAAAATGAGTACAACAAAAAAGCGTAAGAATCACACAGCAGAATTTAAGGCCAGAGTGGGTCTAGA